>Ga0335073_10001202_pt1 | contig 34446 bp, 24 predicted proteins | sample Lox_Sample_22_FD_207093 | JGI IMG/M metagenome (GOLD analysis project Ga0335073, IMG submission 207093) | Soil microbial communities from Loxahatchee National Wildlife Refuge, Florida, United States - Lox_Sample_2.2 | ecosystem: Environmental > Terrestrial > Soil > Wetlands | place: USA... | reverse complement strand
GGCACCCTGGAGCTCATCACCAGCCACGAGATCGAGAACCTGTTCGCGATCGACCTGGCCTTCCTGCAGGATTTCTACGGGGTGATCAACTTCGGCAACCAGGAGGAGTACGAGGCGCTGCTGCGAGCCCAGTCGGACGGCCCGCCGCTGCTCGGGCAGGCCCGCCCGGCTGCTGCTCCTGCTCCGGCTCCCTCGCCGGGCTTCGACGGCGGGGACCCGGAGCCCGGTGGCCACGGTGCCGGCGAGTCCGGCGGTGCGGGGCAGTTCGGCGGTGCGGGGCAGTTCGGCGGTGCGGGGCAGTTCGGCGGTGCGGGGCAGTTCGGCGATGCGGTCGGCGCCGGGGAGCGTTCGGTTTCCCGGCGGGGCTCCATCGAGGAGATCCCGCGCGCCAAGTGAGCGGCATGATGCGATACCCGGCGGACGCGCTCTGGCAGGAGATCGCGTACCTCGCGTACCACCTGCACTGGTCGCTGGACGATCTGCTGGATATGGAACATCTCGATCGGGTACGGATGGTGCGGGCGGTGGCCTCGTTCAACGAGCGGGCATGGCAGGCGGTGCGCGAGTATGCCTGACGGCTTCAGCGAACCGCCCGTCAATTCGTACTTCCTGTTCGAGGTGGACGGGGTCGAGATCGGGTACTTCACCGAGGTCAGCGGGCTCTCGGTGACCATCGAGGTGACCGAGATCCACGAGGGCGGCCAGAACGGTTTCGTGCACCAGATGCCCGGCCGGATGAGCTGGCCGCATCTGGTGTTCAAGCGCGGGATCACCCAGAGCGACGCGCTGTTCAGCTGGATGAGCAAGTCGAGCGGCGAGGGCTTCGCCGGCAACGGGAACAAGCTGACCCGCAGCACCGGCGCGGTCACCGTGCTCGATGCCGAGGGTGGCCGGCTGCGCGCCTGGGAGTTCGACGGTGTCTACCCGGTGCGCTGGAGCGGGCCCGAGTTCAGCACCTCCAGCAACGAGGCGCTGCAGGAGCAGCTCGAGGTCGCGCACCACGGCTTCCGGTCGAAGAACCTGTGACCGGCATGGATGCTGCTGGCGTTGCCGGTTCGGCTGGTGCCGGTTCGGCTGGTGCCGGTTCGGCTGGTGCCGGTTCGGCTGGTGCTGGCTTGGCCGATGTCGACCGGACCGCTCTGGGACGGGCGGCGGCGCGGCGCCTGCGCCGTCCCGGGCGGCCGGCGGAGCTGGCTCGCGCGGTCAGCCCCGGTGCCATCGGCGAGGCGTCGCTGCGGTTCGTCGCCGGCACCGGCCGGGCACCGGCGATCCGGCGCGCGCTGGCGGCCGGTGCGGCGGCAACCGTCCGCGCCACCGGGGACGGCCTGATCCGCCCGCCGCGTTGGTGGACGCCGCGTCCGTACAACGCCGATTCCACTGCGACTGTTGACAATTCCTCCGTGCCCTCCGCTGGTCCGGTAACTGCTGGTCCGGTTACTGCTGGTCCTGGCTCGACTGCTGCTGGTCCTGGCTCGACTGCTGCTGGTCCTGGCGGCTCGGCGGTCCGGCGCTCGCTTGCTGGTTCGGCTCCGGCCACCGGCGGCGTGCTGAACCCTTCTTCGTTGCCGCCGCGCGGGCTGGCCCGGGCCGCGAGAACGGTGCCCACCGATAACGAACCGCGGTCGCCGGGCGCGATCGCCGGCGGCCTGGTCTCGACCGCGATTCCGGTGCGGCGCATGGAGGAAGTTGTCGCGGCGGGCCCGATGACCAGCTCACACGAGCAGCGCCGGTTGCAGGCGCCGCGTCCCGGATCACCGCCGGGGAACCCGTCCGGGAGCGGGAACACCACACCCTCGCCAGCCGCGAGCGCGGGTGCCGCTCCCCGGCAAAGCGGCGCCGGGGTGGCGGCCACGCTGCTCCGGTCGGCGGCGGGGACGGCGGCGGCACCGACGATGGTCCGCCGCAGGTCGGCCGCCCGCGCCGCCGCCGACCGGGCGCTCGCCGAGCGACCGGTGTCACCTCACGGCCAGCCGGCTGCGCGCAGCATGCCGATTCAGGTACGGCAGGCTGCCGGCGCCACGTCGCCTCGGAGCCGGCAGGGTGCGCCTACCCCGATCCACACTGGCGTGGCAGATAGTGAGGACTCTGCGAACGTCAGCGGTCCGACCGCTGACGCCCAACGAGCAACCACCCCGAACCACCCCCACACACCAGGCACCAGCAGTCGAGCAACCGACCCCCGACCCACAGCCACTCCCGACAACCCGGCCGGCAACTCTGCGAACGTCAGCGGTCCGACCGCTGACGCGCAAAGAGCAACCACCGCTCTGGCGGGGGCCGCCGCTGCCGGTACGACTACCACCCTGCGACGCTCGCTGCTTCCCACCGTTCGCACGGGGGCGAATACCTTCGCACCAACGCGCGATTCTCATACAGACCATCCGACCCAGCCCGCTGGCCGGACACCTGGCAGCCCTGCGTCAACGTCGCGGTTCCGGGCCGCCGCCCTCGTCTCGCCGCTGCCGGCCGGGCTGGCAGCCGGCCGGTTCGACCGCATGTCGACGCTCCGCCGGGCCGTCGCCGGGATCAGCGAGATCGCGCCCGCCGCCCGGATCGATTCGGTGCGCCCCAGGGCCCTTGCCGCATCCGGTCAGGCGATCCCAGGTCGTGCCGGCTCCGTGATGCATCCGGCGGTCGTCCGGTCCCTCGGTGGTGAGGGCATGGCGGCGGCCTCCCCGCCGGTCCGGTTCGGCAGGGCGGCAACGCTACGGCGAGCGGTCGCCGGTGCCGTCGAGATCGCGGCCGCCGCCCGGACCGGAGCAGTGCGCCCCGACGCCAGCCGGTCCCCGGTCAGCCAGTCCCGCGCCGCCCAGCAAGCCGGTGACCCCACCCGGCCCGCAGCTACGCAGCGTGGCCCGGCTTCCTCGGCTATTCCTGGCCGATCGTTCCGGCCTCGGCCGGGTGAGACGGGGCCGGTCGGAGGGCAGGACGTACCGGGCAGCTCTGCCGGGGTTGCGGCCTCGGGCTCTGCGGCCTCGGGCTCTGCGATCTCGGGGGTTGCGGCCTCGGAGGCTGGGTCCTCGGGGGTTGCGGCCTCGGAGGCTGGGTCCTCGGGGTCTGCGGTCTCGGGAACGGCGACCTTTGAGGCAGCGAGCTCGGGGACTGTGGCGGTCCGGGGCTCGGACGCGGGATCCACCGTGCTCCCAGCGCTGCGGCGGTCGCCGGCGGCCCTGCCGCGTGCGACCGACGCGCTGTCACCGGGTGCCCCGGGCGCACCGATTGCCAGCAACACGACCACGATCGCGAGCCGCTCGACCCGTCCAGCTCCGCGGGCCGGGCGAGGCGGTCACATTGGCGCCCCGCCGGCCCGGTACGCCCGGTTCTCGCATGTTTCACGTGAATCCGAGCCCGGCGGCAAGGCAGCCGGCCCGGTCCGGCGCGCGGCCGACCGGCGGATCGCGACGCAGCCGGCGGGGGCGATCGCTCCCTTGCTCCGCTCCGTCAACCAGGACACGCCGCCTGTCGTCGCCACACCGACCCGGCTGGCCTCGGCGCTGCACCGGAGCATCGAACTGCGGCCAGCTTCCCGCACCGGTGGGCCGGTGGCGCCGGGTCGTCCGCCGTGGATGGCTGGAACGCAGAGCCGTACGGCAGCAGGACCGGACGGGCCGGCGCCCGTGCGGCACGGTCGGCCCGGTGTGTTGATGAGCCAGAGCGACAGGTCGGTCGCAGCCCAGCCGGACGCCACACCGGCGGACGCCGCGCAGGCTGCCCAGCCGGACGCCACACGGGCAGACGCCACACGGGCTGCCCAGCCGGCAACCGCACGGGCAGCTCGGCCGGACGCCGCGCAGGCAGCCCGGCCAGCCGGCACGTGGGCCGGGCCGGTCGAGAACGCCCTTCCCGCGTCGACCGTTCGGCGCACCAGCACGCATTCCAGCCTGCTGCAGGCCGCGCCGGGCCGGGCCTCCGCCCCGGTGGAAGGTGGGTTCACCGGCCACGAGCCACGCCAGGTTCGGACGCTGCGAGCGATCGTGCCCGCCAGCGCGCCGATCGGCGGCCCGGCGCATGGTTCCGGTTCGACGGGCGGCACACGCGGCTCGATCGTGCGCCGGGTGCCGCTGGCCCGAGCCGGCGGATTCACTCGGCAGCATCAGGGACAACTCGACGCGACGCTCCAGCGCCGGCAGGCCGACCCGATCACGCCGCCGGCCCGCCGATGGGGCCCCACAGCCGGCGTGGTCGGGCGTGGTGGACCGAGCACCGCCACCGGACCACGCACCGCCACCGGACCGCAGTCCGCCGCCGGCCCGCGCACCGCGATCCAGCCATTCGCCGGCCTCCGGCGCGCGGGCCGGCCGGCCGCAGCGCAGTTCCCGGTCAGCAGCGGTGGGCCGGTCACAGCTCCCGGCCCCGGGCTGCCGACGATCCGGCGGGCCATCGCCAACCTGACCGATCCGGCAACCACGATCGCCCCCGCCACCCGCCCAGGCACGCCGGGCCCGCAGCGACAAGGCCAGCACACGCCGGGCCCGCAGCGACAAGACCCGCACACACCGGGCCCGCAACCGCGAACGCCGCACGCACCAGTCCCGCCCGATCTCACGACGCTGCCCACCACCCGTGCCGCCGCACGGGCCCGCAGCGCGGCGGCACCCGGCGCACGCCCGCTGCCCGGCGGCCTGGCCACCGCTGGCGCGCCGGTGGCCGACCCGCGGATCGGTGCGACCGTCCGGCGCGCGATGACGGTCGCGCCGCCGCGGGTCAGCGTCCGGCCGTCCCCGCAACCCGGTCCGGGTGGGCCGCCGGTCCCCGCGTCGGCGGGCGGCCCGGTCATCCGCCGGTCGCTGTCGAACACGGCGCACGCGCTGTTCCGGAGCCTGGCGTTCGGGCCCGGCGACGCACCGCCGGGCAGCCCACCGCCGCCGACCCTGCCCGCCAGCGTTTCACCAGGAGGTGACGGCATGTTCGATCCGCACCAGCATTCCCACGGTCCCGCCGAGCCCGCCGTGGTCCGCCGGTTCCTCGACGGAACCCCCTTCCAGGAGCTGCCCGAGCAGCAGCACGCACCGGCCGGCGAGCAGAGCCCGGCGATGCGCGCACGGGACTTCGACGAGCTGATCGACCGGATCGTCGCCAAGCTGGAGCAGCGCGTGCTGGAAGACCTGGAACGGCGCGGTCGCCGTTCCATGCCGGAGGTGTTCTGATGGCCGAACTGGAAAAGGCGTTCCTCGAGATCGAGGGCGGCCAGCGCGTCCCGTGCCTGTTCAACCCCAGCGAGATCACGGTGGGCCGGCGCAACAACTGGGCAGCCGAACCGATGCCGGGCAAGGGTGTCTCCCGGCTGCGGTACTCCGGGGCGCAGTCCGGCTGGATGCGGGTCGAGCTGGTCTTCGACACCACGGCCGACGGCACCGCGGTCACCAAGCACACCGGCGCGATCCTGAAGCTGATGGACGTCGACAGCTCGCTGCCCGGCTCGGACGAGACCACGCACAACGTCCGGCCGCCATTCGTCACCTTCCACTGGGGCGACCTGCACTCGTTCAAGGCCGTGGTCAGCGACCTGCAGCTGGTCTTCACCTACTTCTCCTCCTCCGGCACCCCGCTGCGGGCCCGGATGAACCTGGTGCTGCAGCAGTACGAGGAGTCGCAGGCGTTCGGGCCGCAGAACCCGACCTCGGGCACCCCCCGGCCGCACCGGGTGCACCGGGTGCAGCCGGGCGAGACGCTCGACCGGATCGCCGCCCGCTACTACGGCGACCCGACCCGCTGGCGGTCGCTGGCCGCGGCGAACAGCATCGAGGACCCGATCGGCATCCGGCCCGGCGCGCTGCTGTCGGTGCCGCGGATCGAGCCGCGGGCGGAGTCCCGGTGAGCGGCCTCGACGGGCTGAGCCCGACCGTCACGGTGGGCGGTTCGCCACTGTCCTCGACCGTCCTGCAGTTCCTCGTCTCGGTGCGGGTGCAGCGCAGCCTGCGGCTGCCCGGCCGGACCACGCTGCGCTTTGCCGACGTCGGGTACGCGGTCTCCTCCGGCGGCTCGTTCGGCATCGGCACCAAGGTCGAGGTCGGCATCTACCAGGGCGGTTCGCTGATGACCGGCACGGTGACCGGCATGAGCCTGCAGCAGCAGGAGGGCGATCACCCCGACCTGGTCGTGGTGATCGACGACGACGCCTACAAGCTGACCCGCGGCAGCAAGGTCACGACGTACCTGAACATGACCTTCTCCGACATCGTCAGCCAGCTGGCCAGCGGCGCCGGGATCACGGCCAGCGTCACCGCGACCTCCGAGACCCACCCGTACGTGCTGCAGGCCGACACCGACCTCGGCTTCCTCGACGAGCTGGCCTCCCGGGTCGGCTACGACTGGTGGGTCGAGGGCAGCACGCTGCACTTCGGACCGCCCGGCAGCAGCGGGCCGGTGCCGACCCTGGAGCTGGGCAAGGACCTGCACGAGTTCTCGGTGCAGGCCTCGGGGCTGCTGCCCACCAAGGCCAAGGTGGTCGGCTGGGACAACGCCACCCAGAACTCGATCGTCGGCCAGTCCGGTGCGGCGTCCGAGTCGGTGGTGCCGTCCTCGGACTTCGTCCAGCCGTTCCTGGGCAGCAAGCTGGGTGAGGCGCCGGTGGTGACCGGGGCGCTGACCCCGATGAGCCAGACCGAGGCAGCCGCGGCCGGCGACGCCTTCCGCAGCCGGTGGGCGGCGGGGACGGTGGAGGCCAGGGGCACCGCCGAGGCCAGCGACAAGCTCAAGCCGGGCGCCAGCATCACCGTCACCAATGCCGGGCCGGCCTCCGGCACGTACCACCTGACCGAGGTCGAACACCGTTACGATCGCAGGGGATTCCGCACCCAGTTCGTCGCCGGTGACCGGGCCCGGACCGGCCTCGCCGACTCGCTCAGCGGCCGGCCGCGCTCGGGCAGCTTCAACGTGCCCGGCCTGGTGGTGGGCGTGGTGACCAACATCGACGACCCCGACAAGGCCGGCCGCGTCAAGCTCAAGTACCCCGCGGTCAGCTCCGACATCGAGGGTCCGTGGGCGCGGATCGTCACGCTGGGCGCCGGCAACAAGCGCGGCATGGTGTTCCAGCCGGAGGTGAACGACGAGGTGCTGGTCGCCTTCGAGGGCGGCGACCCGCGCCAGCCGGTGGTGCTGGGCGGCCTCTACAGCGGCAAGAACACCCTGCCGGAATGGGGGGTGAAGTCCGGTCAGGTGCAGACCCGGCGGATCACCAGCCGGCTCGGGCACATCATCGAGTTCGCCGACGGCACCGACCCCGGCACCCAGCACGTGCTGCTGCAGCTGAGCACCACCAGCCACAAGATCCGGCTCGGCGCGGACAAGCTGGAGGTCGAGGTCGCCTCCGGCAAGCCGATCTCGATCAAGTCCGGCGGCGCGTCGTTCGAGATCGACGCCAGCCAGAACGTCACCATCAAGGGCACCAAGGTGACCATCGAGGCGCAGACCGAGCTGGCGCTGACCGGCAACAGCAAGGTCGGCGTGACCAGCCAGGGCCAGCTCGCGCTGCAGGGCACCACGACCGAACTCAAGGGCACGGCCACCGCGAACGTGGAGGCCAGCGGCCCGCTCACCCTCAAGGGCGCGATGGTGGCGATCAACTGATGAACGACTACAGCCCGACCCGGCGCGCCGACCTGGCCTCCTCCGACGGATCCTTCGTCGGGCGCGGCTTCAGCTGGCCGATGGAGGTCGACCACACCGGCTCGATCAGGCTGACCGACGGCGCCGACGAGCTCGACCGGGCCATCCACATGGTGCTGCTGACCGCACCCGGCGAGCGGCTGATGCGACCGGAGTTCGGCTGCCGCATCTGGGACCTGCTCTTCGAACCGGTCACCGGCAACCTGCTCGGCCTGATCTCGCAGGCGGTCCGCGACGCGCTGGCCCAGTGGGAACCGCGGATCGAGGTGGACGACGTGCGCCCGGTCGCCGATTCCGACGACGCGGCGCTGATCCGGATCGCCATCGACTACCGGATCCGGGCCACCAACGACCGGCGCAACCTGGTCTACCCGTTCTACGTGATCCCGCACGAGGCCGAGGACTGAGGCGTTTCTCCCCGCTGTACCTGGACATTCGAGAACGAGAGTCGATTGCGATGCCACTGCCCGCACCCAACCTGGACGACCGGACGTTCCAGGACATCGTCGACGAGGCGAAGCGGCTGATCCCGCGCTTCTGCCCGGAGTGGACCAACCACAACCTCTCCGACCCCGGCGTCGCGCTGATCGAGCTGTTCGCCTGGATGAGCGAGATGGTGCTCTTCCGGGTGAACCAGGTGCCCGAGCGGCTCTACGTGCACTTCCTCAACCTGGTCGGCATCGACCCGTTCCCGCCGTCGGTGGCGCGGGCCGACCTGACGTTCTGGCTGTCGGCGCCGCTGGACCAGCCGGTCGCGGTGCCGGCCGGCACCCAGGTGACCACCGCGCTCAGCACCACCGCGACCAGCGCCGGCCGGGAGGCGGTCGTCTTCACCACCGCCGAGGAACTGGTCATCGCGCCGCCGGTGCTGCGCGCGGCGATGACCGGCACCGCCGCCGACCACCGGCTCACCGACGCCTGGGACGCGCTGCGCTACCCGAACGTCTCGGTCAGTTGCTTCACCTCCGACCCGCTGGCGGTGGGCGACGCGTTCTACCTCGGTTTCGCCGGCAGCCTGGCCGGGCTGGCGATCCGGCTGACGGTCACCGCCGACGCCGAGGGGATCGGCGTCAACCCGACCATTCCCCCGCTGCGGTGGGAGATCTGGAGCGGCGACAGCTGGATCACCGCCCCGGTGCACGCCGACACCACCGGCGGGCTGAACCGGCCCGGCGAGGTGGTGCTGCTGATGCCCGGGCAGCACCAGTTGCTGACGCTGTCCGGCACCGCGGCGTACTGGCTGCGGGCGGTGCTGGTCGAGCCCCGGCCCGGCCAGCCCAGCTATCAGGCCTCACCCCGGATCGACTCGCTCACCGCCGCCGCGATCGGCGGGACGGTCACCGCCGAGCACGCCGAGCACGCCGGTGGCGAGGTGCTGGGGCGCAGCGACGGCACGCCTGCCCAGTCGTTCACGGTCGGCCGGTCGCCGGTGCTGCCGCGCACCGCCGAGGAACACGTGGCGGTGACCGACCGCGGCACGGTGACCGCCTGGCAGGAGGTCGCCGACTTCACCCGGTCCGGGCCGGACGACCGGCACTACACCTTCTCCAGCGGCGGCGGGCAGATCACGTTCGGGCCGCGGGTCCGCTACGCCGATGGCTCGGTGCGCCAGCACGGCGCGATCCCGCCGGACGGCAGCGAGATCTCGATCACCGGCTACCGGCACGGCGGCGGTGGCCGGGGCAACGTCGGCGCCCGGACGCTCACCGTGCTGCGCTCGACGGTGCCCTACATCGCCAGCGTCACCAACCGGCAGGCCGCGTCCGGCGGGGTCGATCCCGAGACGGTGGCCGAGGCGAAGGTGCGCGGGCCGCTGACCCTGCGCACCGGCCAGCGCGCGGTGACCGCCGGCGACTTCGAGCGGCTGACGATGGAGGCCTCGATCGAGGTGGCGCGGGCCCGCTGCCTGCCCTCGGCCGACGGTGCCGGACCGGTGCGGGTGCTGGTCGTGCCGCACGTCCGCCGGGACTCGCGGCAGCACGAACTCGACGACTTCGCCATCTCGGCGCCGCTGCTGCAACGGGTCAGCGAGTACCTCGACCAGCACCGGCTGGTCGGCACGGCGGTGGAGATCGGCACGCCCTACTACCAGGGCGTCAGCGTGGCGGCGCTGGTGCACACCCCGGCCGGCCGGCCGGCGGCGCTGGTGCGCCAGCGCGCGGTGGACGCGCTGACCCGCTACATCAACCCGCTGACCGGCGGCGCCGAGGGCGCCGGCTGGCTCTTCGACACCGACCTGAACAGCGCGGTGGTCGCCCAGCTGCTGGAATCGGTCGAGGGGGTCGAGCGGGTCGAGGAGGTGCTGCTCTTCGAGTACGACCTGCGCACCGGGCGCCGGCTCGGCAGCGGCCGGGAGACCATCACGCTCAAGCCGCACTCGCTCTTCCTGTCGGCCCGGCACCAGGTCGTGGTGCGCTGATGCCGGACGCCACCGGCCCTGGCTTGCCGGGTGCCGCGGTCGAGCAGCCGCCGGTCACCGTCCGGCGCCGACCGGCCGTGCCGGCCAGCCGTCGGGCGGCCCGGAGCTCGCAGTGGATGCTCAACCAGCTGCCGGTCGGCATGCTCGACAGCGACTTCTTCGTCCGGTTCGTGTCGCTGTTCCAGCAGCTGGGCAGTTCGCTGCTGGAGGACGCCGACAACATCGAGAACGCCGTCGACCCGAGCGTCGCGCCGGAGCCGATGGTGCGCTGGCTGGCGTCCTGGATCGGGGTCGAGGCGATCGACCCGCTGCTCGCGCCGGACGTGCAGCGCACCATCCTGCGCGGAGCCGCCAGCACCATCAGCCGGCGTGGCACCAGGGCCGGGCTGCTGGAGTTCCTGCAGCTGACCAGCGGCGGCCCGGCCGAGGTGGTCGACGGCGGCGGGGTGTGGCGCGAGGGCGAGGCACCCGCCGGCACCGCGACGGTGACCATGAAGGTGGACTCGACCGGCTGGCTGCCCGAGCGGGACTTCGTGGAGCTGTTGCGCGACGAGATCCCGGCGCACGTCCGGGCCGAACTCTGGGTCGGCGACCGGCAGGTATGGTCGTCCGTCGTGGAGGCCGGCCGATGACCGCGAGCGGGGAGCCGGCGCACGTCCCGGTGACCTGCCCGGAGTGCGGCGCGGCCGGCTCGGTGGACCCGACCAGGCGAGATTCCCTCGATTTCTGCGGCAACTGCGACTTCCCGCTGTTCTGGGCGCGGGATCAGTTCGTGCTGCCGGACGCCGGGGTGGACGAGGACGACTCGCTGCGCCGGCTGCCCGGCACCCTCGGCCGGGTGGAGATCGCCTCGGTGCCGTGCCCGCACTGCGACGAGCCGAACCTGCCCAGCGCGGTGGTCTGCGTGCGCTGCGGGCTGTCGATGAAGCTGGAACCGCCGCCGCCACCGCCGGTTGCCGTTCCCGTGCCGGTGGTGGCGCCCGAGCCGGTGTACGAACCCGAACCACCGCAGCGGATGTGGATCTGGTGGCTGCTCCTGGTGGCCGGCCTGCTCATCCTCGGCGTGGTGCTGGTCCTGGCCGAGCACTGGTACTGATTCTCGCTGATGCGGGTGACGGCGTCGGTGAGCACCCCGCGGCCGGGCTGATCGTCGGACAGGATCTCGATGCGCTTGCCCGGCCATCGACTGCCAGGTGTTCAGAGCTCCGGTCCGGGCGAACCTCGGGGTCTCGGGCCTTCATGCGGACCTCGTGGTCGACGCGTTCGGGCGTGGCCAGGCGCAGCTGTCGGGAGGCGGCGAGTTGGATGAGGATGTTCTGCTGGCCCACGGCGAGGAAGTTCAACGACGGGCCGGCGTCGAGCAGGATGCTCATGCCGCTACCGCGCGTCGCCAGGGAACGGGTCTGCGCCCTCGCCCCAGAATTCGGCGTCGCCATCGATGTCGGGGGTCTCGACGGAGCCAAGCTCTTCGGCGATCGCGTCGGCGTCTTGCCGGTACCAGCCGGCGAGTTCGGTCACGCCGAGCACTCCCCGGCGGTAGCCCTCAGCGGCGCGTTTCATCAGTTTCTGCGGCGCGCGCGACTGTTGAGAGGCCGCTGCCATGCTCCGGTACCGATTGAGCCAACCGTGGGACACCGCGAGGTTCGCCGACGCGAGCTTCTGCCACTGCGCGCACGTGGCCGCGTCGATCAACCGGGCGTTACCGAACTGGATAGCGGCCATTGACGGCGACACGACGCACCGCGGCCAGCGGCAACAGCAGGTGCCGAGCGAACGCGTCCGCGCGAATCTCCGCCGGCGACCGCTCGCCGGGCGTCAGAGTCTTGCCGCTGGTGAGGTCGCCGGCGATGTGGTGGCCGAGCTCGTGGGCTCGTGCCATGACGGCCCAGGTCCTGCGGGAGTGTCCGGCGCGACGGCCGCGGTCGCTGCAGCAAGCCAGGTCGTGGTCATCCACGCCGTCAGGACACCGGGACGGTGACGACGACGGGATTGCTGGACAGGTCGATGGTGACGGTCTTCGTCCCCGACTTGGCGGTGCTGCCGCTGCCCGAGCTGACGTCGACCGTGTAGCTGCCGGCCGGCAGCGCGGGGAAGGTCACCTTGCCCTGGCTGTTCGTCGTGCCATCGGCCGGCGCGGTGACCGCCGGGTCCGCCGGCGTCACCTGCACGGTCGCCCCGGCCACCACCGCCTTGCCGACCAGGATGGCCGTCACCTGCAGCGAAGCACCCTTCTCGAGCAGGGTTTCGTCCACCAAGAACGGGCTGCTGGACGAGGCCGGCGTGACGGTGCTGCTCGCCACCGTCCAGCCGGGCGCGTACGAGCTGCCCGGATCGGCCGCGATCGTGTAGGCCACGCCCGGGGTCACCCAGATCCGGACCGCCGGCGCCCCGGTCGGGAAGTCGGGCTTGGCGTACACCGACGTGCTGCCGTGCCGCACCGTGAACGACACCGAGCTCGGCGCGGGGTTGGTGTCGGCGGCCAGCCCGATGGTCGAGGACTGCAGGTCGAGCTCGGCCTCGGTGAGGCTCAGCGCGATCGTCACCGGCTTGTTCGCGGTGGCAGATACGGTTAACGCATAGGGCGAATCCGAATCGACCACGGTCGAGGAGCCGGCCACCAGCACGCTGCCGTAGTGCTGCCCGGGCAGGCTGACCCAGAGCGTCCAGCTGCCGGACGGCACCGAGTTGAAGGTGCTCGCCCAGTTCGCCCCGCTGCCGGTGAGCGGCTGCGGGGCCTGCGGCGGGTTGGCGCCGTCCGCGCTGGTCAGCGTCGCCTGCGCGCCGGTGAGGAAGAAGCCGTTCACCGAGGTCAGCGTGACCGTCACGTTGTTCGTGGTGCGTGCCAGCGTCTCGTTCACGGTGACGCTCTGACCGCCCGACACCGCGACCGGGTCGTCCACCTCGACGTAGTTCGCCTTGGTGAACTCGACCAGATAGCTGCCGTCCACGGTGGTCGGGAAGCTGTAGTAGCCGGCCACCGAGCTGCCGCCGGTGGTCGCGGTGGCGACCGTCTTGTTGGCGGTGGCGTCCACCAGGGTGACGGTCACCCCGTTCAGCGCGGTCGCTCCCGCGCTGCTGCCCTGCTGGCCGGAGACGATCCCGGCGATGCTGTTGGTGCGCACGTCGACCCGCAGGTCGATGGTCTGCGTCGGCACCCCGACCTGCACGACGATGTCGGCGTTCAGCGTGATCAGGCCCGGGCCGCTGACCTGCACCAGGTACTCGGTCGGCACCAGCGCGCTGAACTCGTACCTGCTGTTGGAATCGCTCGGCGCGGTCGGGCTGATCGCGCTGCCGCCGTTGCGCGGGGCGATGCTCACGGTGGCGTTCGTGACCGCCTTGCCGCTGGGGTTGCGCACCCCCAGTTCCAGCGTCACCGGATTCACGTTCAGGTCCAGGTCCTGGGCTGAATCGGCATCGGTGACCGGCACGAACGTCCGCCCGTCCTGGGTGTAGCCGGCCGCGGTCGCGTCCACCACCCAGCCGCCGGCGGCCAGCCCCTCGGCGTAGGCGGTGCCGGCGATCCGGTAGCTGCCGTCGGTGCCGCTGACCGCGCTGAAGACGGTGCCGGTGGGCGTGCCGGGGCAGTCCGCGAGCGAGGTCGCCGTCGCCCCGCAGTAGGTGGCGCTCACCTTGACCCCGCCCAGCGGCTGGGTCTGGCCGCCGTAGACGCCGATGGTACTGCCGGCGATCGCGCCGAGCCGGGCCAGCGTCGCGGTGCAGCTGGTCTGCACGCCGGGTGCGACCGTGATCGACGAGGCCGTCCCGCAGGTCACCGGGATGCCGGCGCCCGCGTCGCCGAACGCGTAACCGGCCGCCTGGAGGTGCACGCGGTAGGCCGGCCGCGGGTCCAGGCTGGTGAAGCTCACCTGGTTGGAGCCGCCCGCGGCGGTCTGGGTGGACGCCGGGCCGCCGTCGGCGGTCAGGGTCACCACCGCACCCGGCACCGGGCTGCCGCCCGCGTCCACGGTGGCGATGGTCAGCCCGGCCAGCTTGCTCAGCTGCAGCGACGGCACGGTGCACGGCTGCCCCAGCGCGCAGTCGAACTTCGCGGTGGCGCTGGTGTAGCCGGGCAGCGTGGCGGTCAGCTGGTAGCTGCCGGGGCGGACCACGTTCGAGGACGGGTACTCCGAGTCGTCCCACTCCAGCGTGCCGTCCGGCTGCACGGTCACGTCGATCGAACCGGAGCCGGTGGCCTTGCCGTTCACCGCGACCAGCACCCCGGGCAGGTCCGCCGACGAGGCCGGGGCGAGGGTCACGCTGCCGCTGATCGGCTGCGGCGCCGGGGCCAGGCTGGCCGCCAGCAGGGCGGTCGGCGACACCGCGGCGCCGGCCAGGCTGAACTGCTGGTAGTCCGTCGCGCTGACCGTCACGTCGACCTGGCCGGCGATCAGGGCCAGCTGCGCGCGCGGCAGGCTCGCCAGGTCGGCCGAGCAGGTGCCGGCCGGCACCCCGGCCTGGGCGGTCGGCGCGTTGCCGTCGGCGGTGATCGCGTAGCAGCCGGAGGCATCGGTGCGCACGGTGACCTGGGACCGGATCGGGGTGCTGCCGGCGTAGGCGACCACGCCGCTGATCGTCACCTGCGCGTCCGCGATGCCGTGGCTGGTGCCGGTGTAGGTGGTCGTGACCTGGCCGATCACCTGGCTGGCGGACTGGGTCAGCGTCAGCTCACCGCTGCCCTGCTGGTCCTCGCCGGCCAGCGCGGTCAGCGAGCCGGTGTTCGCGCCCTGCGCGGCGGTCAGCGTGTGCGGCCCGGCGGCCAGGCCGACGATCAGCACCCGGCCGTTGCGACCGGTCCGGATCGACGGCTGCGGCACCGCCGGCACCGGGCTCACCGTCACCGGCACGTCGGTCGCGCTGACCAGCCCGCCGCCGCTGCCCGGCACCACCACCGAGGCGAGGAACCGGCCGAGCCGGTGCAGGTTCGCGTCGTAGCGGTCGGTGGCGCCGCGGTCCAGCACGATCGCCGCGCCCGGCAGCGGGTGGTACTCGGGGTTCTGCGGGTCGACGTAGATCAGGTACGAGCCGTGGCTCAGCCCGCGCAGCCGGTAGGACCCGTCGGCCGTCGAGGTGAGCGTGCACTGCCCGCCGGCCGCGGCCGTCGTGCAGCTCGCCGTCCCGCCCGGCGCGCTCGGCGGCACCACCGTGCAGCCCGGCTGGGCGGCCGGGGTGGAGCCGTCCGGTACGACGATCACGCAGGTGCGGTAGTTCACCTGGTGGGCGTACTGCTGGCCGGCCGGCACCGGCTCGTCCGGGTCGTCGGGCAGGCCCGGGTCGGGGCCGGTGCTCAGGTCGCCCACCACCGCCTCGACCGAGCCGACCACGCTGGCCGCCGCGAACAGCGCCACCGGGGCGGCCTCGACGGTGCCGTCCACCCCGACCTGGGCGTCCACGGTGGCGTCCTCGTAGCCGGGCGCCGCGATCACCAGGTGGTGCAGGCCCGGCAGCAGGCCGGGCACCGGCGGCTTCTCGTCGATCGACGGGACGGTGTACTCCTGGCTCGGGTCGACCCCGCACACCACGAGCGGGTGGGCCACCGCCGGCGTCGCGCAGGCGCTGGCCACCGCGGCCGCCGAGACGTCCACCCCGACGTTCACCCGGCACAGCGCCAGGTTGGCCGGGCTGCCGGGCAGCGCCGGGTCGTAACCGTCGGCCTGGTCGCAGGTGAGCTGGCCGCCGCTGCGGGCGTCGGTCACCCGGCCCCGGACGTGCGAGCTGGCCGGCAGCACTCCGCCCGGCGTGCTGACCAGGGTGAGCGCGATCGGGGCCTGGTCACCCAGCCTGGCCACCACGGTGGCGTAGGCGGTGATCCGGCCGTACTGCTCGGCGCTGATCACGTAGGTGCCCGGCGTGACGCCGCTGAAGCCGAACGAGCCCAGCGGGTCCGACAGGCTCATCGTCTTGTACGTCCCGGCCGGGCCGGTCAGGGTCAGCCCGACGCCGGCCAGGCCGACCTTGTCGGTGCCGCTGGCGGTGCCCTGCAGCGAGACGGTGGCCGGGCTGAGCGCGGCGTCCTCCACGACCCGGGCCTGGCCGGCGGCCAGCGTGACCCGGCGGGTCTGGGGCAGGTAGCCGTCGCCGCTGACGGTGACGGTGTAGCTGCCCGGCACCGGCAGTCCGGGCAGCGTGTACCGGCCGACCGGCCCGCTGGTCACGGTGGTCGCGGTGCGGGTGATCGTCCCGTCGGTGGCCGTCACGGTGGCACCGCCGACGCCGCCGACCGCGCCGAGGCTGTCCGGGCCGTCGACCAGCCCGACCAGCGCGCCGACGCCGGCCTTGAGCGCCAGGTCCACCGTCTGGGACCCGCCGGCCGGCAGCGTGACCAGCTGGGACTCCAGGCTGAGGCCGTCCTTGCTGGCGCTGACCAGGAAGGTGCCCGGCGTCGACAGCCCGCCCATCGTCCAGCTGCCGAGCCGGCCGGTCGAGGTGGAGCTGGTGGTGAGGGTGTTCTGCCCGTCGCTGATGGTGACCGTGGCGCCGCCGACCGGGCCGCCCGGGCCGGTGATCTGCCCGGCCAGCCGGCCCGCGCCGGCTGCCATCGAGACCGCCAGCGGCTGGCTGGCGTCGGCGTCGGCGGCGTTCACGATGTACTTGCGGGTCTGGTAGCCGGGCTTGCTGAAGGTGAGCAGGTAGTAGCCGGGCGCGTCGATGCCGGCGAACGACCACGAGCCGTTGGCCTGGGTGACGGTGGCGAACCGGCCCGACACCGCGCCGGCGGCCCGGCTGCCGAGCTGCTGCGCCGAGATCTTGCCGACGGTGAGCAGCTGGGCGGCCATCGCGTGCGCCGACTCGCCGACCGGCTGGGCGCCCTCGGCCTTCTCGTCGACCAGCGAGGTCGGCTGCAGGGCGACGGTGACCCCGGCAGGTGCCGCGGCCGTCACCACGCCGTTGAGCCGGACGCCGGAGCTGGAGCTGGAGGCAGGGCCGGCACCGGAAGCCGAACCCTTGGCGGAGCCCGAACCCGATCCGGCGCCCGAGCCCGATCCGGACGCGCCCGAACCCGAGCCGGCGCCAGCCTTGCCGGTGCCGCTCGGCGCCGCGGTCGGGCTCGCGGACGTGGCCACCGAGTTGGTGCTGGTGTGGGTGGTGCTGAGCGAGCCGGCCAGCTTCGGGATGCCCACCGCGACCAGCGCCAGCCAGACCGCGATCACCGCGATCAGGGCCAGGCTGCGGGTGCTCGACGAGCCGAGCAGCGGCCGGCCGGTGACCGAGCCGGTCACGCTGGTGGGCGCGCCGAGGCCGCGGGCCGCGATCAGGAACGGGTACCGGTTGCGCGCGCCGACCACGCGCGGCCTGCTCAACCCGACCCGGCCGCGGATCCGGGCGATGCCACCCGGCGGCACCTGCACCCGGTGCCGGCTCAGCCGCAGCACCGCGCCGTCGGAGACCTCGGTGCGCAGCTCGACCTCGGCGGGGGCGGCCCCGTCGTTGCGCAGCTCGACCTCGATCCGGCGGCCGAACACCGCCGTGGTGTCGCCCGGGGCGACCGACATGGTCAGCCGGGTGGGCTCGTCCACCAGCAGCGCCGACTCCGCGACCGCGGCCGGTCCGGTGGCCCGGCCGGTGGCGGGGTCGAGGGCCTGCACCGCGACCGAGAACGGATAGGCGGCCGCCAGCGTCCCGGACGGCGGCCGCAACGCCAGCTCGACGCTCACCGCGCCGCCGGCCGGCACCGGCCCGACCCGCGCCGGGGTGGGCAGCCAGGCCTGGTCCAGCCCGAGCGCGGTCACGGCCAGCAGCCGAGCCCCGGCCGCCTGGTTGACCAGGTCGAGCCGGACCACCACCGGGTGCCCGGCCCCGGTCCGGTGGGCGGCGGCCAGCACCGCGCCGGGCGGCTGCTCGGCCGGCGGGCGGCCGTTGCGGGGAGCGGTCAACGGCTCAGCCGCCCGACACGGTGATGTTCGCGGTGAGCTGCTGGCTCGGGTCGATCTGCTCGGTGACCGAGCCCTGGGGCGCGGCCGACGGCGACGGGCGGGCCTCCAGGACGTAGCTCTGCGGGGCATCGACGTCGGTGAGGACGTAGCGGCCGGACCGGTCGGTGGTCACCGTCCGGGCCACCACCGTCGGGTACTGCCCGGCCAGGTAGAGGTTGACCACCCAGCCGCTGCGGGTCAGCCCGTCGGTGCCGGTCACCACGCCGGAGATCTGCGCCGGCGCGGCCAGCCGCGGGTCGACCACCTTCACCTGGCCGGCGGCCAGCGTGATGATGCTGGAGGTCGGGCGGGTGCCGCGCCGGTTCACGCTCAGCGTGTAGGTGCCCGGTGGCACCCCGTCGATCTCGAACCGGCCGGCCTGCGCGGCGGGCACGCTGGCGCTGGTCACCGCGAAGGTCGAGGAGCCGGAGATCAGGTTGATCTGCACCTCGCCGGCCGGGGTGGCCGGCGAGCCGGCGGCGCCGGGCTGGCTGACCGTGCCGCGCACCACCGCGGTCGCCGAGCGCATGCCGACCGCGATGCCGTCGGCGGTGATCAGGGCGCCCTGCGAGCCCGGCGTGATCGAGCCGGTCTGGTCCAGCGACACCGAAACGGTCTGCCCGGCCAGGTCCGGGCGGGAGAAGCTCACCGTGTAGGTGCTCGGAACGGTCAGGCCGCCGACCGTCCAGGCCCCGACGTCGCCGGTGCTCTGGGTGACGGTCTGCACGGTCAGCACCCCGTTCGTCACGGTGACGGTGACCCCGGCCGCCGGGGCACCGGCCGCCGAACCGGCGCCGGCCAGCAGGCTGACCCTGCCGGACAGGCTGCCGGACGAGGCGCCGAGGCTGACCACCAGCCCGCTGAGCTTCTGCCCGGCGGTGAGCGTGACGGTCAGCGTCTGCGAGGCGTAGCCGGCCTTGCTGACCACCACGGTCAGGTTCGCCGGGGTGGGCAGGCCGACCAGGGTGAAACTGCCGACCCTGTCCTGGGTCAGCGACACGGTGCGGGCCACCGTGCTGCCGACGGTGGCGGTGACGATGGCCCCGCCCAGCCCGCCGGACGGCCCGTTCACCTGCCCGCTGACCAGGCCGTCGCCCTGCCGCAGCCGCAACTCGATGCCCTTGCGGTCCTCGCCGCCGCCGAGGTCCACCCGCTGCACGTCGTTGGCGTAGCCGGTCTTGCTGACCACCAGGTCGTACACGCTCGGCGACGGCACTGCTCCGATGGTGAACAGCCCGTCCGAGCCGACCGGGACGGTGCGCACGATCGCCTCGCCGGTGCCGGGGGTGTCGGTGCTCACCGGCTCGGCCGACTGCGCCGAGCCGGGCAGCTCCAGGTAGACGGTGGCGCCGGACAGGTCCGGGCCGGTCACGGTGCCCGAGATGGTGCCGGGCACCCCGCCGAGCCGGACGTCCAGGCCGCGCCGGGCCTGGCCGGGCTGCAGGTCGACGGTGGTCGCGTCGGCGTCGGTGGCCGCGGCCGGGTACCAGAGCTGGACGAAGCCCGCCCCGCGGAACCGGAGCTTGTAGCTGCCGCCGGCCAGGTTGGGCAGCGTGAACGCGCCGGCCGCGTTGGTGGCGGTGGTGACGACCGGGTTGGCCACGTCGGAGGTGGTGAACGCCTCCACCGCGACGCCGGGCATCGGGGTGCCCGAGGTGAGCAGCCGCACGGTGCCCGACATCGACGCGGTGCCCGCGCCGGCCCCGGCCGCGTTGCGGGCCTGCGCCACCTGCAGGGCCAGGTCCCGGTCGGCGGCGGACTGCCCGACCAGCCGGGCCAGCGCCACGGTCAGCACGATCGCGAAGACGGTGACCGCGGCCAGCAGCCCGACCAGCGAGATCGGGCCGCGGGACAGCCACGGCCGCTGCAGGAACGTCCCGGTGGCCAGCCCCGGGTGCTCCGGTGCGGGTTGGCCGGGCGCGGGCTCCGGGCCGGTGTCCAGGTGCACGGTGAAGACCCGCACCAGCGGCGCGCCGAGCAGCGGCCGGCGGGCCCGGGTGGTGAGCTCCACGATCCGGTGCTCGCCCGGGGCCAGGCTCACCGCCTGCGGGGCGAAGTCGAAGCGCAGCCGGTCCTCGGCGTCCGCCCCGCCGAGCCGGCCGGTCAGCGTGGTGTTGCCGCGGTTGGCGACCACCGCACCGAAGGCGGCCCGCCGGCCGCCGTAGACGGTGACCGGGTCCAGCTGCACCGTCACCGCAGGCGCGGCCGGCACGTGCAGCTCGACCTCCTCGACCGCGATCGCGTGCGGCTCGGTGAGCTCGCGCACCTGGATCGCGATCCGCCGGTCGCCGGCGACCAGGCCGGCCGGCACGGTCAGCTGCACCAGCACGGTCTGCGAGGTGCCCGGGAACAGCGACAGCCGCTCGGTCTCCAGCCGCACCCAGCTCGGATCCGCGCCGAGCACCCGGACGGTGTACCCGCCGATCAGCTCGCCGGTGTTGGTGATGGTGACGGTGACCGGCACCGGCACGCCGGGCTGGACCACATGGCTGCGGGGGGCGACGTCGACGCGCATCTCAGCCTGCCGCCGGGAGCCGGAAGTCCTGGTGCACCGCGGCGCCGGCGGTGACGGTGAGCAGCGCGGTCTGCTGGTCCAGGCCGGCCATCGTGACGGTGACGGTGTAGCTGCCGGGCAGCAGGTTGGCCAGCACGAACCCGCCGGCCGGCACCCCGCCGCCGGCGCCGGTGGCCTGCACCTGCCACTGCTGCCGGCCGTCGGTGGCGGTCACCGTGGCGCCGGGCTCGGGCTGACCGTCCGGGCCGGTGACGGTGCCGGCGATCGAGCCGAGCGCGGTGGCCATGGCCACCCGGACGGTCGGCGGCGCGCCCTGCTCGCTGAGCTGGACCGGCACCGTGGTGGCGGCGTACCCGGGCAGGGTGAAGGTCAGCGTGTACTGCCCCGGGGCCGGCAGCGCGCTGATGGTGAAGTAGCCGACCGCGCCGGTGGTCAGGGTGGTCGTGCTGAGCGGGGTCGGCGCGCCGCCGACGCTGACCGTCGCGCCGCCCAGGCCGTGGCCGCCGGCGTCGGTGAGCACGCCGCTGACGCTGCCCACCCCCGGCGTCAGGCTGACCCGGAGGTCCGACCGGCTCTGGCCCGGCCCGAGCTGCACCACCGAGGTCTGCGCACCGTAGCCGGCCGCGCTGAAGGTGATCACGTACGTCTCGGGGGTGGGCAGGTTCGGGATCAGGAAGCTGCCGACGTTGCCGCTGGTCGGCGTGCCCAGGGTGACGTCCTTGCCGTCCACCGTGGTGGTGACCACGACCGCGCCGAGCGGGGCGTGCCCGTCGGTCACCAGGCCACCGATCGAGCCGGTGCCGACGCTCAGCCGGACGGTGGACTGGTAGCGGTGCTGGCCGCCGGCCACCGTGGTGACCACCGTGGTCGCCTGGTAGCCGGGCGCGGTGAAGCTGAGCTGGTAGGTCCCCGGGGCGGGCAGATTGGCCAGCTGGTACCTGCCGCCGACGGTCCGGGTGGTGGCGACCGGCTTGGTGACCTTGCCCAGCAGCGAGGTGGCCTGCACGGTCGCGGTGACCGGCTGCAGGGTGTCGCCGGGGTCGATGTCGCCCTGGATGCTGGCCGGCAGCCCGGTGATCTGAGCATCGATGCCCGAGGTGGGCGTCTCCGAGGAGGTGCTCACCAGCTTCGCACCGGCCTGGCTGGGCGCCTTCGGGTACCAGACGGTGCGGTAGCCCGGCGCGCTGAACCGGATCAGGTAGCTGGTCGGGAACAGCCCGGCCAGGGAGTAGGTGCCGTCGGTCTGGGTGGCCGCGGAGCTGAGCACCTGCAGGCCCTGGCTGCCCTGCCGCAGCGCCTCGACCAGGATCCGGCCGGCCGGCTGGTGGTCGGTGGTCGCGGTGACGGTGCCGGTCACCACGGCGCCGACCCCGGGCGGCAGCGGGCCGGACTTGGGCAGCGACCCGGCCGGGCTGTCGCCGGTGATCGCCGCGGCGTTGGCGCCGATCGGGCTGTTGCGCCCGACCATGCCGGCGAAGAACGACGCCGGCGCCTGCTTGGTCATCGGCTCGCCGCGGAAGGCCTGGTTCAGCCCGAGCAGGAACGCGGCCGCCCACAGCCCGACGATGGTGGCCAGCACCAGCGCGGTGATCAGGCCGCGGCTGAACAGGGGACGCTGGCGCAGCCGGAGCGCGGGGGCCAGCACGATCGGCGGCAGCGCCAGGGCCGGGTCCTCCGGAGCCGCGGCCGGTGCCGCCTGCTCCGGCGGCAGGTCGTGCCCCCAGCCGGTGTCGTCGTCCCGGCCGGTGTAGTGCACCGGCTCGCCGCCGGCCTGCACCGGGCCGGCCGCGCGGCCGGTGGCCTGCACGGTGACGGTGCGGTCGAGCTCGGCGCCGGTGAGCATCCGCGGCCCGCGCACCGTGAGCAGGCAGGTCGCCACGGTGCCGGCCTCGACCCGCAGCCGGGGCGGGCTGAAGGTGGTGGTGACCGCCCGGTCGGCGTCCACCGCGGCGAACTCGACGTCCAGCCCGACGTTGCCGGAGTTGGTCAGCTGCACCGCGAACCGGCCCTGCCGCCGGCCCCGGACGATCTGCGGGCGGCAGCTCATCGCCAGCTGCGGGCGCGGCGCCACCACCAGGTCGAGGTCCAGGTAGCCGGTCGGCAGGCCGCGGCTGGCCGAGCCGAGCTCGATGGTCACCGGGTGCCGGCCGGCCGGGTAGCTGGCCGGCACGCCCACCGACACGGTGACCTGGCCGCTGGCGTCCGGGAAGAGCGAGAGCAGGTCGGGCCGGCTGGTCACCTCGGCGGCCGGCGCGCCGATCAGCCGGGTGGTGACGCCGTCGATGATCTCGCTGTCGTTGCGGACGTCCAGCACCACCTCGGCGCTGCCACCCGGCGTCAGCTCGACCAGCCGGCGGTCTGCGGTCACCAGCACGGTTACCGCGCCCCGTCGGTGCCGGCGCGTTCGGACCGGCCCCAGCCCGCCACCGCGGCCGGGCCGGGCGGCATCGGGTGGGTGAGCGCCGCGATCCGCTGCACCCGCGGCGCGGTGTCGGCCCAGGCGCCGGTGTCCAGGGCGGTGGTCACCACGATCTCGAAGGCGGCCCGCAGCGAGCCGTCGACTGCCGACAGCACGTCCTTGACCCGGCCGGAGTCACTGGCGGTCACCGCGATCTGGACGCTGGACAGCAGTGCGGGCGCGGCGTGCTCCGCCGGCAGCGCCTGGTGGGTGAGGAAGCAGCCGAGCACGTCGCCGAGCAGCTCGTGCTCGTCCCGCACGTTCCCGGCCCAGGCGCTGACCAGGTAGTTGAGCTCGATCATCGGCACCGGGCGGCGGCGCTGCGGCTGACCGTCCGGGCCGGACCGGTCGGGCACCGGGCGCGGCGGCTGGGCGCTGCGGCCGATGCCGAAGAGGAACATGCTGACCGTGACCCGGCTCAGCTGGGCCGCCCAGGTGCGCGACGGCGGGTCGAAGGACACCCCGCCGACCTGCTCCGGCAGCGGCAGCGCGGCACGGACCAGCTTCTCCAGGCCTTGTTCGACCAGGGGAATCAGCATCGGGGTCCGTCCTGCCGCGGGCATGGTGCGCCGGCCCGGCCCGGGGCGACCCGGAACCGCCGGGCGCACCGGCTCGGTGATTGATGTGCCTTATCGGTCATGGCACCCTTGCCCATGCCGGGCGAGATCGTAACGCAGTATTCGCATCTGTCCGGTCAATGTGAGGCCAAGTCCTACCTGTGGATCGACGGCCCTGCGCCGATCTTGAAGGGACGCCGCATGTACGACCGGATCCGGTTGCTGGTCGAGCCGCTGGCCGAGGCGGGCGGGCGCCGCGCCGCGGCCGGTGACTGGGCGGCCGCCGGGCACTACGACTCGGTGCTGGCGGCGCTGCGGGCGGACTACCTCGGCGAGCCGGCCACGGACCCCGGCGTGCTCACCGGGCTGAGCGAGGTGTTCGGCCTGGACGTGGCCGACACCGCGCTGCTGACCCTGGCCGCCGGGCCCGAACTGGACGCCAACCTCGCCCTGGCCTGCGGCCTGCTGCGCGCGCTGCCGGGACCCGGCCGGTGCAGCGTCGGGCTGGCCCTGGAACTGCTCGGGCTGCCCAGCCTCGGCCCGGACGGCTTCGAGCGGCTGGGCCCGGACTCCCGGCTGTGCCGGCACCGGCTGCTCGAGGTGACCGGCGGCGAGCCCTGGCTGGCCCGGCAGCTGCGGGTGCCGGACGCGGTGCTGGCGTTCCTGGCCGGGTCGGGCGCGGCCGACCCGGTGGTGGCCGCGATGGCCGCCCAGCCGGTGCCGCTGACGCTGCCGGAGACGCCGCTGGTGACCAAGGCGATCGAGAACGGCGAGCCGCTGGTGTGGATCGTCTCCGCGCCGGCCGCGGCCGGCAGCTCGCTGGCCGCCGGCGCGTTCGCCGGGCTGGGGCTGCGCTGGCTGGCGGTGGACGCCCGGCGCTGCCCGGCCGGCACCGAGCTGCCGGCGGCGCTGGAGCTGGCCACCCGGGAGGCCGGCCTGCGCGGCTGCGGGCTGGTGGTCACCGGCGCCGAACAGCTCGGCGAGGCCGCGAACCGGGCCGGGCTGCCGGTGCTGGAGCGGGCCGCGGTGCCGGTGCTGGCGGTCGGCACCCGGCAGTGGGATCCGGGCTGGCTGCCGCGGTTCCCGCTCGCAGTGGAGGCCCGGCTGCTCTCACCGGCCGACCGGGCCGAGGTGTGGCGGGCCGGGCTGGGCAGCATCGCCGAGACCGACAGCCAGCTGCGCGACACCCTGCTCGGCCTGCGGCTGACGCCGGAGGAGGTGCTGGAGACCGGCCGGTACGCCCGGATGCTGGCCGACGCCCGGCAGCAGCCGCTGTCGGCCACGGTGGTGCGCGAGGCGGCCCGGCGGGTGGGCGGTTCCGGCGGCACCGGCGTGAACCGGGTGCCCAGCTCGTCCCGGCTGGGCAGCGGTCCCGGCTTCGCCGATCTGGTGCTGCCCGAGCACGCCACCGCCTCGCTGCGGCAGCTGGTGGCCTGGGCCCGGGTGCGCGACCAGGTGACCGCCCGCGGACCGCTGCGGGGCAAGGGCAGCGGCCTGGCGGCGCTGTTCACCGGCAGCCCCGGCACCGGCAAGACACTGGCCGCCAACGTGATCGCCGAGGAGCTGTCGATCGACCTCTTCCAGGTGGACCTGTCGGCGATCGTGGACAAGTACATCGGCGAGACCGAGAAGAACTTGGAGAAGGTGTTCGCCTCGGCCGAGGCGATGGACGTCGTGCTCTTCTTCGACGAGGCGGACGCGCTGTTCGGCAGCCGGTCGGAGGTGCGCGACTCCCGCGACCGGTACGCCAACCAGGAGGTCGCCTACCTGCTGCAGCGGATGGAGCAGTTCAACGGCATCACGATCCTGGCGACCAACCTGCGCGGCAACCTGGATCAGGCGTTCTCCCGGCGGATGAGCTTCATCGTGCACTTCCCGGATCCGGATCCGGCGACCCGGCGCCGGCTGTGGCAGGCCCACCTGGACCAGCTGGCGGATCTGGATCCGGCCGATCCGGTGGACGTCGGCTTCCTCGCCGAGTCGGTCGAGCTGGCCGGTGGCGACATCCGCAACATCGTGCTCGCCGCCGCGTACGAGGGGATCAGCGCCGACCAGCCGATCGGCATGCGGCACCTGGCCGCCGCCGCGGTCGCCGAGTACCACAAGCTCGGGCGCAGAGTGCCGGAGCACGGCTTCCGGTCCAGGTGATCAGTGCCGGAGCACGGCTTCCGGTCCAGGTGATCAGTGCCGGAGCACGGCTTCCGGTCCAGGTGATCAGTGCCGGAACACGGCTTCCGGTCCAGGTGATCAGTGCCGGAACACGGCTTCCGGCCCGGGTGATCAGTGCCGGCTCACTGGTGCGCGAGGTCGTCGTCCTGCTGCATGACGAGCTCCTCGTCCTCCTCGTCCTGCTGCGGGCCGAGCCCGAATGAGCCGAACCCACCCTGCGGGCCCGCGAAACCCTGCTGCGCACCGAAGACGAACGGCTGGCTCGGCGCGCTCGATTGCCCCATGCCGTACGGGCTGAACGCGAACGGCTGGCTGGTCGCGCTGGCGGGCAGGGGTGAGCCGTCCTCGTCGAAGTCGAACCGCGGGCTCGGCGAGGGCGTCCGGCCGCGCACGGACGGGTCGTACGCGCTGGGCCGGTCCTGCGCGCCGGGTGGCGGCATCGAACCCCTGCCCAGGTTGGCCCGCCGGCGCTCCCGCCGCGCCTGCTGCCGGGCGCTGGTGTAGCCGAGCAGGTAGTCGCGCACCAGCTGCTCGGAGTATTTCTCGCCGCGGGCGTACCCGGCGTCCGGGTCGGCGTCCGAGTCCTGCGCGAACAGCTGGTAGCCGGCGTCGAAGGCGGCCCGGCGCCGGTCCAGCACGCCCTGGTAGGCCATCGCGTAGTGAAAGCCCTCTCCCCAGACCTCGGGATCGGTCATCATCAGGTTCCACGTGAGGGCATCGAGCTCACCCTCCAGGGCGCGCTCCTCGTTCGCGGCCTCGCCCTCGACGTAACCCTCCTCGTAGGCGTCCCGCTCGGTGGAGTTGAGCTTGTAGTCGGCGGCGTGCTCCCGGGTCCCCCGCTCCGCGTCGTCCAGCCCGACCTGATAGGCCGGCAGCGACTTGAGGTTCATGGAGCGCTTGCGCTTGTCCCGGCGCTTGTCGACCGTCCGGTGCTCCTCCTCGTGCCGGGCCGGCGAACCCATCGCGAACGGCGCGGTGTCGGGGTTGGTGTGGTAGTCGTGCACGCCGCGCAGGCCACCCAGCATGGCCTGGTTGTTGCGGCTCTGCTGCTGGTGCTGGTCGCTCAACTGCTGCCGCTGCTGCGGATCCTGCTCCCGGTCCACGGCGATCCCCAGGTTGCTCTGGCTGATCAGCCGCTGCCGAGTGGCCTCCTGGATCTGCGCGGTCAGGAACTGGTCGGTGAACACCGGCAGGTGGTGGTGGTTGAACCATTCCCGAGCCGCGACGCCCCAACCCACACCGGTCTTGGTCAGCTCGATCACGCCCTTGGCCGATGTGCCGGGCAGCTGGTAGGTGTCGAGGAAGGCCTGGCCGTACAGCGGGGAGGTCCGGTACCACTCGATCATCTCCATGTCGGACTTGCCCAGGCCGCCGTTGCACAGCCGGCAGATCCGCATCAGGTTGTCGAGGTTGTTCGAGTACATGTGCACGCCCGAGGCGAGGGCCTCGACCTTGAAGCCGGGCATGCCCGGCACGCCGGTGACCGCGAAGATCTGGTGGAAGCTCGCGGTCCCCTTCGAGACGCTGGCGTACACCGTGGCGTCCTGGGTCATCACCTCCGCCAGCAGGTGCAGCCGGTTGCGGATGTCGGAGAACGCCTGCTGGTGATCCACCTCGAAACTCGCCACGTGGGTGACCTGGGCGCAGGTCGGGCAGACCTGCTCCAGGTGCGAGCCGACCTGCTGCACCGACCCCTCTGCCTGCGCGCCCTGCAGCAGCGCCAGGTTGACCGAGCCGGTCTTCTTGCCGCCGCTGCCGGACACCGTATTGGTGGTCTGGTGCCACTTGCCGTCGTCGCGGCCGGTGGTGCTGGCGACGGTGGTTTTGAGCGCCGAGGGCGTCCGGTAGTGCTGGTCGAGGTTGGGCGCGGGCAGCGCGTAGTCGTCGTCGAGTTGCTCGCCGAACTCCTTCTGCAGCTGCAGCCGCCGCGCCTGCAGGGCCTGCACCAGCCCGGGCCCGGCCTTGGTCTTGCGGCGGGCCGAGGTGGCGCTGGCGAGGAACTCACCGACCTCGGCCAGGTCCTGCAGGCTGGCGGCGAAGGCCGGTTCGATGACCGGCACCGCGTCGTTCGCCGAGCTCACCAGGCTGCTGAGGCTGCTGTAGGTACGCACCTGGGGAGAGTTCGCCCAGTACCGCAGGATCAACCGGGGCGCCGGCGAGACGGCGATCTCCTCGTCCTCCAGCGCGCTGACCAGCTCCGGCCAGGTGAGGATGTCGTCCGAGCCCTGCTCCTGCACCGTCCGCCGGACCGGACCGGCGCCGCCGTTCTGCAGCACGTGGGTCAGCTCGTGCGCGAGCAGGTGCTGGCCCTCCGCGGTGCCGGTGTCGGGCATCCCGCCGGCGAAGGCGATGTCGCTGCCGGCGGTGAACGCCTTGGCCTGGATCGCGTGGTTGAGTTCGGTGGCGGCCGGCCCGGTGTGCACCCGGACCCCGCCCAGGTCCGCGCCGAACGCCGCCTCCATGCTGGCCCGCACCGGGCCGGGCAGCGGCCGGCCGCCACCGCGCAGCCGGTCGAGCTTGCCCCGGGTGCCGGCATCGAGCTCGCCACCCTCGGCGCCGACCAGCGCCTGCCGCCGCACCGTCCCGCCCTCGTGGCCGCAGCCGTCGTGGCAGTCACCGTGCTGCTCGGGGGCGGCCGCGATCCCGCCGCGCAGCGCCTGCACCACCGCGCGGGCGGTCGCGTCGGCCTCGGCCTCGGCCGGGTCGGTGGTCGCGCCGACCCGCAGCGCACCGCCCGCCTGCCGCCGGATCAGGCCGGGCACCGGCACCACGCCGGCCGGGGCCTGCTCCCGCCCGGCGTGCGCGTGCTCGGAGTGGGACTGCTCGGAGTGGGACTGCTCGGGGTGGGCGTGCTCGGCGGTCGCGCCGCCGCGCTTCGCCAACCGCTGGATCGTCATCCGCCCTGCCCTGGAATGTGAGCTGCCCGTCAAACCTTGCGGACGATAGCGGCTCGGGGCGCCGTCCGGTGCCAGTTCCCGGGGAATCGCGGCTAATCCTCCTCCTTCATCCGCTCGCCGCCGCCGCTGCTCGTCCCGCCCTGGCCGGTCGGCGTGTTCTGCTTCAGCCACTGGGCGAAGTCGAGCGCCTCGCGGTTGTCCTTGAGCTGGCGGTCGGCCAGCTCGTTGGCGGTCAGCAGGTGCTTGAGGTTGGCCGTCACACTGTAGAGCTGCATGGTGATGCCGCCGGAGCGCAGCTTGGTGGTGGCCTGGTGGAAGTTGCCGCCCTTCTCGTACATGTTGGCGAACTGGATGTCGAACTCGTCGAACAGGTCGCGGTAGTCCCAGTCGTAGAGCCGCTGGGCACACCGGATGCACGGGCTGTTGTTGATCCGCAGCAGGATGCTGTGGCTCTCGGAGAAGTCCTCGTGCCAGCCCCGCTCCACCACGAACTTGTCGATCGCCGACATGAAGTTGTCCTCGGCGTGCATGTCCTCGTCGGTGATGTTGGTGAACTTGAAGGCATGCTTGCCGTCGATCACCACCTCGGCGAAGGTCTTGAAGTTCGATACGAAGTAGTTGCGCGCCTCGTCGGAGGTGATGCCGGTGGTGCCGCCGTAGACGGTCGGCGCGGGGGCGTAGTTGGCGATCAGCCAGTTCTTGATGCCCTGGTACGCCTGCGCCGGCGTCCACTTGGCCTTCAGCTGCTCGATCTCGGTGATCTGCTTGGCCAGGATCGCCTGGTCGATGGTCGGGAACTGGTCGGCCAGCCGGGCCAGCAGGCCGGATCGGTCGCGGGCGTAGGCGTTCTGGCTCTTGGCCGTCCAGGCGATCGTGCGCCGCAGCGCCGGCCTGTCCTGCTGGGCGGCCCGCCGCCGCAGCGCGCCGAGGTCGGGCCGGTGCTCGGGTGCTGGTTCGGCCGCCGGGGTGGCCGCCCGCCGGCGCAGCGCGGTGACCACCCGGTCGGCGGTCCGGTCGGCGGCCGCCTCGGCCGGGTCGTCGGCGCGGCCGACGGTGCCGCCGGCCGAGGCGTGCTCGCCGGTGACCACGTGGGCCAGCTCGTGCGCCAGCAGGTGCTGCCCCCGTGGCTCCTCCGGCCGGTAGCTGCCGGCGCTGAAGTAGACGTCGCTGCCGTAGCTGAACGCGACCGATTGCACCGACCGGGCAAGGGTGTTCGCCTCTGGGTCGGTGTGGATCCGGACCGTGGAGACGTCCCGGCCGAGGGCCGTGCCGAACGGCTCGCTGACCTCGGCCGGCATCGCGCGGCCACCGCCGCGCCGCCGGCGCAGCGCGGCCAGCACGTCGCCCGGAATGGCGGCACCACCGAGCGGGTCCGCGTGAGCCGCGAGGGATCGGCGCAGCGAGCCGGGCACCGCAAGCCCGGCCAGGGCCGGTCGGGCCGGCAGCGAGGGGGCGGCGGCAGGCTCGGCGGCCGGTGCCGGATCGGGGACGCCGGTGTCCCCGCGCCGCGCCAGCTGCAGGCTCACGCGCACGCTCCGTCCGCTCAGGTGGGCACCGGCCGCACGGCCTCCGAGGTGGCAGCAGCATAGCCGCCGATCCACCGATCGGCAGCCGCGTCGGGTATCCGAGCGGTCAGGCCGGCAGCGTGAACGGGCGCATCGTCATGCCGCTGCCGCCACGGACCGAGCGCACCGCGCCGTCCGGCCCGAAGTCGTAGGGCATCAGCTCGCCGATCGAAGCGCTGCCCGGCCCGCTGACCATCCGCAGCGTGCGGTCGTCGACGACCTCCAGCGCGACCGGGTCGTCGGCCGGGCCGGCCGCGGTCGGGCTCAGCGCGAACAGTCGGCCGTCCAGCAGGGCGACGTCCATCAGGCCCCAGAGCGAACCGAACCGGCCGGTGAACCGGGCGCCGTCCGGGGCCGGTTGGTGGCTGGCCGAGGCGGCCAGGTCCAGCAGCCGGAACAGCGCGACCGCCATCGACTCGGCCGGGCCGTCCACGGCGTTGGTGAGCACCGCCACCGCGACCCGGCGGTCCGGGCAGGCCAGCGTCCGGGTGATGTGGCCGGGGTAGCCGCCACCGTGTCCGAACAGGTCGTGCTCGCCGATCTTGTTCAGGATCACCCCGAGGCCGTAGTGGGAATCGGCATCGCGGAAGCGCCACTGGTGGTGCCGCAGCTGGCGCTGTGCGTCGTCGCCGAGCAGCCGGGCGTCACCCGGCAGCAGCGCGCTGTAGAAGGCGGCCAGCTCGTCGGCGGTGGCGTAGAAGCCGGTTGCCGCGGCGAGCGCGCGGGTGTCCACGTGCTCGATCACGGTGCGCTCAGTGGCATAGCTGAGCGCGCTGTGCCCGGCGGCGTACTCGGCCAGCCGGCCGGCGGCCAGCTCGGGCCCGGTCTCGGTGAGGCCGAGCGGCCCGACGATCTCGGCAGCCACCACCTCGGCGTAGCTCAGCCCGGTGACCTCCTCGATGACCAGCCCCAGCAGGCCGTAGCCGATGTTGGAGTACTTGAACCGCTCGTTGCGCGGCAGCACTGCGGCCGACGGTTCGGCGGCGATCGCGATCAGCGCGTCCCGGTCGGGGTAATCGCACATCAGCTGCCAGAAGTCGCCGTCCTCGCTGTCGCGGATCACCCCGCCACCGTGGCTGAGCAGCTCGCGCACCGTCCGGCCGGCCAGCTCGCTGCCGGCCAGGCCGGCCACGTGTGTCGAGATCGGGTCGTCCAGCCGCAGCCGGCCCTGCTCGGCCAGCCGCAGCGCCAGCACGGCGGTGAAGGTCTTGGAATGCGAGGCGATCCGGAACAGGTGCCGCTCGGTCAGCGCCTCGCCGGCCGGCTCGTCGGCCAGGCCGAACGCGGCCGAGAGCCGCCGGCTGCCGTCCTCGGCGACGCTCACCTGCACCCCGGGCACCCGCTGGAACCAGCGGCGGTACTCCAGCCAGCTGCGGTAATAGTCCAGCGTGTCCTGCCCGAGCATCGGCCCCGCCCTTCCGTGGATGAACGGCCCGTCCCGGCCGCCGGCCGAGCCTAGCCGAGGCAGTGCAGCGGGTCCGGCTGCGCGGTTACCCGCGCCGGCGCGCTGCCGGTGCGCAGCCAGGACGGCCCGGCGGTGTTTCCACCAGCGGCAACACCGCCGTCCACGGCGACACCCGCCATCGGCACCGGCGGGGCAACGAGGCGGGCATCGCCGTCGGCTCAGCCGGTGGCCGGGGGCTCGGTGCTGATCTCGATGGCCGCCAGCGCGGCGTCGGCATTCGCCCGCGCGGCGTCCGGGGTGTCACCGACGGCGGTCACCATCGCGACCCGGCTCCACGAGTTGGCCAGCGGCACCACCGTGGCGCCCGGCGCGACCATCGCCATCGCCGAGACCACGCCCGGCAGCTCGGCGGCCTGCTCGGCGCCGCTCACCGCGGTCACCGTGCCCGGCGTGCCGGTGGCGAAGGCGACTGCCGCGTACTGCACCGGCTTCAGCGGCACCGCGGCCGGATCGAGCCGGCCCTCCAGCAGCTGGACGTAGAGGTCCATCAGGTCGCAGCCCCAGCCGAGCCGGAGCATGACCGTGATGCCATCGCCCGGCACCCGCCCGGCACACTCCACCAGGTACGGCCCGGTCTCGGACCGGATCCACTCGCAGTGCACGAAGCCGGTGTCGAAATCGGTCGCCGCCAGCACCTGGCCGGTCAGCTCCACCAGCTCGGCCGCCCCGTCCGGGTCCGCGTCGTAGGGCAGCAGGTGGCCCCGCTCGACCGGATGCGGCCCGTCGAAGAGCGCCTTCTCGGTGACGTTGGCGAACAGCGGCCGGCCGCCGGCCACCAGCATCTCGACGCTGAACTCGGAACCGTCGATGAACTGCTCGGCCAGCACGTCGCTGTCCACCCGGTCCTGCGGCCCGTAGTTCTCCTCCGCCTCCGCCGCGAACCGGTACGCCGCCCCGGCCTCGGCCGGCGTGTCGGCCCGGGTCACGCCGACCGCGGCCTGCCGCCCGCTCGGCTTGACGATCACCGGGCCGTCCAGCTCCGTCAGCAGCGCGACGACGTCCTCGGCCGAGGAGACCTGGCGCGAGACCGGGTTCGGCACCCCCGCCGCGGCGCTGACCCGGCGCAACCGGGCCTTGTCCCGCATCACCTGGGCGGCGCCGAGCCCGGCGTTGGCCAGCCGCAACCGCTCGGCCAGCCGGGCGGCGAACACCGTCGCGTACTCCACGCCCGGCAAGACCGCGCTCACCGGCTCAGTCAGCCGGCCGGACAGGAACAGCTCGTCGGCGGCGTCCGGGTGCAGGAACTCCCACTCCAGCATCCCGACGCAGCTGTCCAGGTCCGCCAGGAACTCGTGGGCCTTGCGCGCCTCGGCGACCCACGGCTCGTCCACGAAGAGCACCGATCCCGGTGCCCGGAACGCCTCCAGGGCCCGGGCCATCGGCACGCTGTAACCGACGACGACCAGCTGTCCGACCTCAGCCATCGAGGGCCTCCCACCGCAGCGCCGCGCCGTCGCGATGCGCCGCGATCTCCTTCTCGCACTCTTCCACGCTGTCGCCCGCGACCAGCACGTACGACCAGCGCCCGACGTAGCCGCGCGGCGGCAACCTCAACTCGGCACCCGGGTCGACCAGGCTGCGCACCCAGACCCGTTCGGCCGGCTGCGGCTGCTCGATCTCCACCGCCTGCACCCGGCAGTCCCGCGGCGGGTAGGCGAACTCGATCGCCGCGGCCTGGCCGGCCGCGGCCGACCGCTCGACCGGCCGGCCGAGCGCGATCCGGATGCCGGCCGCGATCGAGTCGTACCCGGTGGCCAGCTTGCCCAGCTGCGGGATCAGGTCGCCGCCGGGGCGGCCGTTGACCTCGATCACCACCGGGCCGGCCGGGCTCAGCCGCACCTCGGTGTGGGTGACGCCGTCCTGCAGGCCGAGCGCGGTGTGCGCCGTCGCCAGCACCTCGCGCAGCCCGGCGTCGGCCAGCAGCGGGTCGGCCGCCTCGACAGTGTGGCCGACCTCCTCGAAGTACGGGGCGAAACCGAGCTTCTTGCGGGCGATGAACAGCGGCGTGTACTCCCCGGCGGAGCAGTAGCCGTCGATGCTGATCTCCGGGCCGGAGATGTAGGTCTCGATCAGCACGTCCCGCTCGTACTCGGGGGTGCCGGGGTAGCGGGCAGCCTTGGCCGCGGCGTACCCGCCGGCCAGCTCGGCCTCGGTGGGCACCTGCACCACGCCGAGGCTGGCGCCCAGTGCCCGCGGCTTGGCGATCAGCGGGTAGCCGGTCCGGGCCGCGGCGGCCCGGGCCTCGTCCCCGTCGGAGACCGGGATCGACAGCGGCTGGCCGATGCCGGCCTCGGTGAACCGCTGCCGGGACACGGACTTGTCCCGGGCGGCCAGGGCGGCCGCCGGGTCGAGGCCGGGCAGGCCGAGTGCCTGGGCCACCGCGGCGGCCGAGACGATGGTCGCCTCGTCCGGGCCCCAGACCCCGAGGATGTCGACCCGTTCGGACAGTTCGAGGGCGGCGGCCACCGCGGCGCTGGCGTCGAAGACGTCCAGCTCGGTGGTGCCGGTGACCAGCGCCTGCTGCCAGGTCTGGCCGGGGATGTCGAACATCCAGACATCGCTGTGGGTCAGTGCCTCGCGCAGCATGTAGCCGCGGTACGGCTCGCTGCTGCGGCCGCGCTGGCTGCACAGGCCGAGCACGAGCAGCACCCCGGGTCGGTTCGGTTGGTCGGTCATAGCGTGTTGCCGTCTCCCAGTGGTGAGCTTTCTTGCGTGATCCGTGAGGTCTCGTGCAGCGCGGCCTCGAGTTCGGCGCCGGGTTCCTCGGCCGCCCCGGCGGGCCGGTCCGCGAGCGGCGGCGGGTTGAGGCTCACGACGATCAGCGCCGACACCCCGACGACGATCGCCGCGACCAGGCTCGGCACCGTGTACGAGCCGGTG
>Ga0335073_10001201_pt1 | contig 34466 bp, 33 predicted proteins | sample Lox_Sample_22_FD_207093 | JGI IMG/M metagenome (GOLD analysis project Ga0335073, IMG submission 207093) | Soil microbial communities from Loxahatchee National Wildlife Refuge, Florida, United States - Lox_Sample_2.2 | ecosystem: Environmental > Terrestrial > Soil > Wetlands | place: USA... | reverse complement strand
TTGCCGCTCGCCCCTTGGGTCGATACCCGCGCGATCGCGCCGCCGGATGCGCCGGGTCCGCTGCGCGCGGCCTTCACCCGCGCCGCCGACGACATCGTTGCGCTTTATGTCGGGAGCTGTGCCGACGAGCGGGTGGCGCGTATCCTTATCGAGGCAGCCCGCGCGGTGCCGACGCGGGGCGCCGTCCTGTTCGTCGCCGCCGTCAAGGGACCGGCGGCGCGGCTTCTCGCCGCCGCCCAGGCCGAATTGCCGAGGCTGCGTCTCCTTCGCCTGCCCCTGCCGAACGAGCTCGGTGATCTGCTGGGCGCCGCCGACATCCATCTCCTGCCGATGAAGGCCGATGCCGACGAGCCGCTTCTGCCCGCGCGGCTCGCAAGCCTGTTGGCAAGCGGCCGGCCGATCGTCGCCTCTCTGCCGGCGACCGGTCTGCCGCGCGGGCTTGGTCATGCGGTCGTCATGTCGCCGCCCACCGGGCCCGCGTTCGCCGCCGCAATCGTGGACCTCGCCGCGCGTCCCGCGGAACGGTTATCGCGCGGATTGGCGGCGCGGCGCGCGGCCGAGGACTATTTCGCCAAAGAGCGCGTGCTGCGCCGGCTCGAGCGCCGGCTGGTGGCGCTGGCCGAGCGGCGCGCGGCATGACCCGATTTCACTTGCGCCGCGGGCGCCACGGCCATTAGAGACAGACGATGCCGCATGCCGATCTTGTGAGACTTGTCGAGACTATGGGCCGCGCGCGCGTGATGTGCGTCGGCGATGCGATGATCGACCATTACATCCATGGCACGGTGGAGCGCATCTCGCCCGAGGCGCCGGTGCCGGTGCTGCATGTCGGCAGCGAGGAGCGGCGGCTTGGCGGCGCCGGCAATGTGCTGCGCAATCTGCACGCGCTGGGCGTCGAGACCTGCTTCATCTCGGTCTCAGGCAGCGACGCCGCGGGCCGCGACCTGTCGCGCATGGTGGCCGAGCTGGGCACCGCCGAGGCGCATGTGTTGTCCGAGCGGGGCCGCACCACCACGGTCAAGACGCGCTTCATCGCCGAGACGCAGCAGCTTTTGCGCGCGGACCAGGAGCGCGTGACGCCGCTCTCGGCCCGCCTGCGCGACGAGATGCTGAAGCTGGTCAAGGCGTCGGTCGACCATTATCCGCTCGTGATCGTGTCCGATTATGCCAAGGGCGTCCTGAGCGGCGGGCTGGCTTACGAGGTCATCGCGGCGGCGCGTGCGGCGGGCGCGACGGTGATCGTCGACCCCAAATCCGACGACTATTCCGTCTATCGCGGCGCCAGCCTCGTGAAGCCCAACCGGCGCGAGCTCCAAGCCGCATCGGGGCGGAAACTCGACAGCGCCGCCGCGATCGCCGCCGCCGCACGCGCGCTCATGGAAGCGCACGAGTTCGGCGCCATGCTGGTCACGTGCGGCCGCGACGGCATGATGCTGATCGAGCGCGACGGCAACCCGCTCACGCTGCCGGCGGCCGCGCGCGAGGTCTATGACGTCTCGGGCGCCGGGGACACCGTCGTCGCGGTGCTAGGCGCGGCGATCGCGGCGGGCGCCTCGCTTGCCGACGCGGCGGAGCTTTCCAACACGGCAGCCGCCATCGTCGTCGGCAAGGTCGGCACGGCGATCGTGCCGTCGAGCGAGCTTGCGCAGGCTCTCATCGATCGCGACGCGCTCGAGCACACCAAGGTCCTGCCGCTGCCGCAGGCGTTGGATCATGTCGGGCGGTGGCGCCGCAACGGGCTCGCCGTGGGCTTCACCAACGGCTGCTTCGATCTTCTGCATCCGGGCCATATCGCGCTTTTGACCGAAGGCCGCGCCCAGTGCGACCGGCTCATCGTCGGCCTCAACAGCGATGCATCGGTCGCGCGCCTCAAGGGCCCGGGACGCCCGGTCCAGACCGCCGAGGCGCGCGCCATGGTGCTGGCCTCGCTCGCGGCGGTCGACCTCGTCGTGATCTTCGAGGAGGAGACGCCGCAGGCGCTGATCGAGGCGATCCGGCCCGACATCCTGATCAAAGGGGCCGATTATCGCCGCGAAGAGGTGGTAGGCGGATCGTTCGTCGAATCCTATGGCGGCAAGGTGCTGCTTGCACAGATCGTTCCGGGCCACAGCACCACGGCCACCATCGCCCGCGCCACCGCGTAAGGCCGCAAGACGCTATCGCTCCAGCGGCGGCAAGCCCTTCGCATCCGCCGGGATCGGATGGCGGTGGACGTTGAGGATCATCGACACGGTCGAGTAGTAACCAAGGGTTAGGGTCAGCTCGACCACGCCGCGCTCGCCGAATTTCGCCTTCACCGCGTCGAAGTTCTTGTCGCTGACCTCGGCAGTGCGCAACAGCTCGGTCGCAAAGTCGTAGATCATCGCCTCGTCGGCCGACAGGCGATCAGGCCTGCGGCCTTCGGCGATCGCATCCGCGATCGCGGGTGACAGCCCCGCCTCTTCGCCCATGCGGCGATGGGCGACCCATTCATATTGCGCGGTCCAATGCCGCGCCGTGACGAGGATCGCCAGCTCCTTCAGCGTGTCCGGCAGCACGCTCTTGTAGCGGACATGGGCGCCGAATTGCTGCGCGATGTCGCCAAGCTCGGGCGAGCGCAGGAAAGCCTGGAACGGGCCGCCGCGCATCGCCTTGCGCGGCCCGGAGATGATCGCCTGCACGAGGCGCTTCTGCTCGGGCGTCATCTCGGTTTCGGAGAGCGTCTTGAAACGTTCGGTCATGGCCCCGCCTTTGGTTCTGGAGAGTTAGGGCGCTAGCCTTATCACGCCGGCAGCTTCGGCACCACGCGCGCGAGCGCCTCGGCAAATCCCTGCCGCTCGGCCTCGGTGCCGACCGTTACGCGGATGAGCCGGTCGAGCGGCGCGACGCCCGGCATCCGCAGGAAACACGCTTCCTCCTCGAGGAGGAGCGCCAGCGTCGCGCGGGCGCGCGCGCCGCTGCCAACATCGATGGCGACGAAATTGGTCGCGGAGGGCAGCGCCCTGAGCTGCAAGCATTGGGCGATCTCGGCGAGATGCGCGCGGCCCGCCGCGACTTGGCGCACGACGTCGGCGATGAAGCCCGGATCGCCGAGCGAGGCGAGCGCCGCCTCCTGCGACAGCCGGGTCACCCCGAAATGGTGACGGATCTTGTCAAAGGTCGCGACGATTTCGGCAGGCGCGATCGCATAGCCGATCCGCATGCCGGCCATGCCGTGCGCCTTCGAAAAGGTGCGCAGCCTGATGACGCGCGGGTCCTCGGGATCGATCTCCGGCAAGGTGCCGGGCGGCGCGAAATCGCTATAGGCCTCATCGAGGATCAGCACCGTGCCCGACGGCAACAGATCGATGACGCGCTTCTGCTCGGCCGCATCGATCCAGCTTCCGGTCGGATTGTCGGGATTGGAGAGATAGACGAGGCGGCTCCCGCTTTGCCGCGCCGCTGCGACCAGCGCTTCGCCGTCGTTGCGGTCGTTGCGATAGGGCACATGCACGAACCGTCCGCCGAACCCGCTGACATGGAAGGCGAAGGTCGGATAGGCGCCGTGCGACATGACGACCGGATCGCCGGGATCGATCAAGGCCCGCACGATCAGCCCCAACAGATCGTCGATGCCGATGCCGAGGCCGATATTCTCGTAGCGGACGCCGTGATGGCGGGCGAGCGCCGTGCGCAGGACAAACCCTTCGGGATCGCAATACCAGTTCGCCCGTTCGGCGCCGGCGCGAATGGCCGCGATCGCCTTTGGCGAGGGGCCGAATGCGCTTTCGTTGGCCCCGATCCTAAGTTTCAGGGTATGGCCGATGCGCCGCTCGAGCGCCTCGGGCGGCACGAACGGAACCGTCGCGGGAAGCGCCGCGACAGTTTTGGAATAGCGCAGCCGTGGTTCAGCTGTGGTCATGCGCCGGCTGTTCGCCGGCGGCGGTCGTCGCGGCGACCTTGGGTTGAGGCTGCGGCGGGGATACCTGCGCCGGCGGCTCGGCGGCGTCTTCCTCGTCCTTCATGCCAGACTTGAAGGCCTTGATACCCTTGGCAAAGTCGCCCATGACACCGGAAATCTTGCCCTTGCCGCCGAACAACACCGCGACCACGGCGATGACCACCAGCCAGTGCCAAAGACTTAAGCCACCCATGAGATGAAACCTCGAGCGTGGTTGCCCACCCTCAGGCGAGTTGTGGCGATGGGGCGCCTCGTGTCAAGGGTAAATTCTGTCCCCTCTGGGCAGGTGGCGGGGCCGGCGCGGCGATGTTAGGCTTTCCCCATGCGGACACCTTACCTTGGCTCCGCCGCGCTTCTTGGGCTCGCGATCGGAATTGGCGGCGGCATGTGGCTGCACCACGCGGCGCCCGAGCCGAGCGCCACGGCGCCGCTCGCGATCGTCGCCATTCCGCCCGCGCCACCGGTCCCGGCGCCAGTTCCGGCCCCGGCCCCCGCCCCGACGGCAAGCGCTGTCGTGCCGCCGGCGCCGGTCGTGCCAAAAGCCCCGGACCTGCCGACCGTCGCGGTCGGCGAGCACAATGTCCACACCATCAATGACGACGCGGCGCTGCCGATCCCGACCGTGACCCTGCACCAGATGAACGGGAGGGTCGCCACCTTGAAGCCCGACCTTCGCCCCGCGCCAAGCCTGCCGGCGGCGGCATCGTCGAGGCCCTTTACGCCCGCCATGGCGGACAAAGGCTTCGACGTCGCGGGCCTGCCGGTGCATCTCTTCGGGGTGCGTCCGCCCGACCCGCGCGACCGGTGCGGCAGCGGCGCCATGGCCGCCTGCGACGACGGGGCGCGCGCGGCGGTGGCGGCGCGGCTCGTCAAAGCCGGCAACGTCAAATGCACCGTCCCCGCCGGTCAGCGCGGCGATCCCGGCTATGTCTGCCGCGACGGCGCCGGCGTCGATCTTGGCGGGCTGCTGGTGTCCGAGGGCCTGGCGCTCGCCGACACGAGATCGAGCTACAATTATCTCGGGGCGCAGAACGCGGCGCGGTCGTCGCGGCGCGGCCTGTGGGGCTATCGCTGAGGCGGGTCAGCCGTCGAAGCGGAACCGGAAGCCGGTGCCTTGAGGCTCGACGAAGCCGCCCGACGGGGTCGGGAAATGCGCCGGCAGCACGATGGTCGGCCGCCCGGCGAAGCGCTCGAGGAAACCGCGCCGCGTGCGGGCGGACAAATCCGGGTCGACGCAGAAGCAGCTGCTCACTTCCGGCTCCGCGCATTGCACCGCCGTGTGCATGAGGTCGCCGCTCATCACCGCTTCCTGCCCGTTCGACCGCACCCGGACGCAGACATGGCCGGGCGTGTGGCCCGGCGTCGGCTCGACCCACGCTTCGTCGTCGATGGCATGATCCATCGCCACGAACTCGGTCTGGCCGGCGGCGATGATCGGCAGCACGCTGTCGCCGATATGGTCGTCGGGCGCATAGGCCTTGCGGCGCTCTTCATCCTGCCAATGGTCCCATTCGGCGCGCGTGATGAGATAGCGGGCGTTCGGGAAGGTCGGGACCCAGCGTCCATTCACGAGCCGCGTGTTCCAGCCGACATGGTCGATATGGAGATGGGTGCACAGCACGACATCGATCTGCTCGGGCCGGAAGCCCGCATCGGCGAGCCGTTCGAGCCAAGGGCGCTGCTGCCGATGGAACAGCGGGCGCGAGGGCCGCTCCTTGTCGTTGCCGCTGCACGCATCGACCAGGATCGTGTGGCGGCGCGTCTTCACGACGAAGCAATGGATCGAGATGACGAGTCGGCCGCTCGCCGGATCGAGAAGGCGCGGCTCGAGCCAGGGACGATGCAGCGCCAGGCGCTCGGCGCCGAGCGAGGGATAGATGAAGGCCGGGTCGAACATCGGCAGCTCGAACTCGGCGATGCGGCTGATCTCGACATCGCCGACCTGCCATTTCCAGCCTTTGTCCATGGCCACCTCCCCGGAAACGCGACAATTGATAATCGCTGCGCCATTCGGCGCCGCGCCCTATCTACCCACAAAACCGCATGCACGTCCGCGCCGAGCAGGATCGCCCTTCCGCCATCCGGAATCGCGCCGCGGTCGGCCAACCATATGTCGTACGCGATATGGTGTGTTTAGCGTACGATATCAAGAGACTATCTGAAGCCGCCCTTCCCGACAATCGAACAGGGCTCAAACGCCGCTAAACATTCCGTGTTCTGCCGTGCCTTCTGATGTCGGCCATGATGTCTTCGAAATCAGCTTCCGAGCAATCGTCAGGGACGCTGAAATAAAATCCGAACTGGGTGCGCCAAAGCGAGGTTACCGACCGTTGGATCACCTGGCTGCAACGCCACGGATCGGCGGTAAGCCTTTTGACGATTTCCGATTTTGGAAGGCTCGGAGCCCTGTTAGGCGGCGTGGCCAATGATCAAAAGATAATTTGTCTTGGCGGGAGGCTCATCGGGTGGAGGGGTCGGCACCGTCATGCGCCGCACGACGTCCTCAAGGCTCGGATGCCACTCGATCTCGTCCACAACCATCTTCGCGTTATGAAGGAGAATGTCGGTCAAGATCGGGTTGATATCGGCGCGGATCGCCTCCAAGTCGTCGCCAGCGAGATGCAAGCCGGGAACGTCGGGGCTATGGACATGAAACCGCCCGTCGAGGCGTTGGTCAAACAGCAATTGGATCACAAAGCCTTTGTCGTGCATCATCCAATGGACACCCCAATAAGCGAGATTCCCACATTTCTGATGGTACCACAAGATCGCGGCAACGATGTTTCGTTGCCATGACGATTCGGATTCCTTTTGGAATCGAGGCGTTACACCGTCAAAACGGTCCGGAACAAGATTGCGCCAAAGGAAGCGTCAGTTGGCGCTGACGCTGCACCTGCGATGTCTCGTCTGATGCCAGCGTTCCCCGCGTGTCTGGCGCGGCAATCGCCGATCCGCTAATCCACGCTCGCGCAAACGTGGGAGGCATCGGGTGCGGTTCGAGGGCACGGAATCCTATATCGCGACCGAGGATCTGCGCGTCGCGGTGAATGCCGCGATCGCGCTTGAGCGGCCGCTGCTCGTCAAGGGGGAGCCCGGCACCGGCAAGACCATCCTCGCGCACGAGATCGCCAAGGCGCTGAACCGTCCGCTCATCACCTGGCACATCAAGTCCACCACCAAGGCGCAGCAAGGGCTTTACGAATATGACGCCGTCGCGCGCCTGCGCGACGGGCAGCTTGGCGAAGCGCGGGTCCACGACATCGCCAACTACATCTCGCGCGGCAAATTGTGGGACGCCTTCACCGCCGAGGAGCGCCCGGTGCTGCTCATCGACGAGATCGACAAGGCCGATATCGAGTTCCCGAACGACCTTCTCCTGGAGCTCGATCGGATGGAATTCTATGTCTATGAGACGCGGCAGACCGTGGTCGCGCGCCAGCGGCCGATCGTGCTCATCACCTCCAACAACGAGAAGGAGTTGCCGGACGCGTTTCTGCGCCGCTGCTTCTTCCATTACATCCGCTTCCCCGATCGCGAGACCATGACCCGCATCGTCGAGGTGCATCATCCCGGTTTGAAACAGGCGCTGCTGAAGGAGGCGCTTTCCGTCTTTTACGAGATCCGCGACGTGCCGGGCCTCAAGAAGAAGCCGTCGACCTCGGAGCTCATCGACTGGATCAAGCTGCTGCTCGTCGAGGATATAAGCCCCGAAGTGCTGCGCACGCGCGATCCCGCAAAGCTGATCCCGCCGCTTCACGGTGCGCTCCTCAAGAACGAACAGGATGTACAGTTGTTCGAGCGGCTGGCGTTCCTCAATCGGCGCGAGCGCGGCGGCGCCTGATGTATTGCGATTACGTGAGGTCGCAATCATTTCCGTCGCCACCGGGCTTGACTCGGTGGCCCATGGATTGCCGGGCCAAGCCCGGCAATGACGGGCTTGGCTGATGTTCGCGGGCTTTTTCCTCGAGCTGAAACGGGCGCGGGTGCCGGTCTCGCTGAGAGAATATCTCACCTTGCTCGAAGCGATGCGGAAGTCGGTCGCGGGCTACAGCGTCGACGAGTTCTATTATCTCTCCCGCACCTGTCTCGTCAAAGACGAGCGCAACATCGACAAGTTCGACCGCGTGTTCGGCCAGGTCTTCAAAGGGCTTGAGGAATTGGCCGACGGCATCGACATCCCCGCCGACTGGCTCAAAAAACTCGCAGACCAGCTTCTGACCGAAGAGGAAAAGCAGCAGATCGAGGCGATGGGCGGCCTCGAAAAGCTGCTCGATACGTTGCGCCAGCGGCTCGCCGAGCAAAAAGAGCGTCACGAGGGCGGCTCGAAATGGGTGGGCACCGCCGGAAAGTCGCCCTATGGCGCCCACGGCTACAACCCGGAGGGCGTGCGGATCGGCCAGGAGGAAGGACGCCACCGCCGCGCCGTCAAGGTCTGGGACAAGCGCGACTTCAAGAATCTCGACGGCGATGTCGAGCTCGGCACGCGCAACATCAAGCTCGCCTTGCGGCGGCTTCGGCATTTCGCGCGGACCGGCGCCGCCGAGACACTCGACCTCGACGATACGGTCCGCGCGACCGCCAAGAACGCGGGCTGGCTCGAGCTGCGTCTCGTGGCCGAACGGCACAACGCCGTCAAGGTGCTGCTGCTGCTCGATATCGGCGGCTCGATGGACGGGCACATCCGGGCGTGCGAGGAGCTCTTCTCCGCCGCGCGATCGGAGTTCAAGCGGCTCGAGCATTTCTACTTCCACAACTGCCCTTACGAGTATGTGTGGAAGGATTCGCGGCGCCGCCATCGCGAGCGCACGCCAACGATGGAGCTTCTCCACACCTATGACCAGGGCTGGAAGCTGATCCTGGTCGGCGACGCGACCATGGCGCCCTATGAGATCACCGACCCTGGGGGCAGCGTCGAGCATTGGAACGCCGAGTCCGGCGAGACCTGGATGCAGCGCCTCACCCTGACCTATCCCAAGGCGGTATGGCTCAATCCGGTGCCGGAACGGTACTGGCAGAACACGGACTCGATCGCCCGTATCCGCACGCTCATGGAGGGCCGCATGTTCCCGCTGACCCTCGATGGGATCGACGCTGCCATGCGGCGCCTGCAACGGTAACGGTGGCGGCTTATCCTGCGCCCAAAGGGCGGAAGGGGACCAGTTGTCCCTTCCGCGTCCCGTCCGTTATGGTTGGAGCCAACCGAAGGCAAGAGGCACGTGGCGATGGATACGCTCAAGGACGCAATCGATCCGGCGATGGTGAAATTCGGCGTCGGCCAGAGCGTGACGCGCAAGGAAGACCCGAAGCTTCTGCGCGGCGAAGGCCATTACACCGACGATGTCAACATGCCGGGCCAAGCCTATGCCGTGATGGTGCGGAGCCCCGTCGCGCACGGGATCATCCGCCGGCTTGACCTCGAAGCCGCGCGGAAAATGCCGGGCGTTCTGGGCGTGTGGGTTCAGGCCGACCTCGAAGCCGCGGGGTATCAGCCCCTTAAAAGCCCGTTCGCCGCGACCAACAAGGATGGGACGCCATGGAAGACGGCGCCGCGCCCCGCGCTCGCCAAGACCCGCGTCCGTCACATCGGCGAGCCGTTCGCCTTTTGTGTCGCCGAAAGCGTGGCGCAGGCGAAAGATGCCGCCGAAGCGGTCGAATACGCCATCGATGCCTTGCCCGCGGTGACGACGCCCGAGGACGCGGCGAAACCGGGCGCGCCGCAGATTCATGACGAAGCGCCGGGCAATATCCTGCTCGACTTCCAATTCGGCCCGGTCGACAAAGTGACCGAGGCGTTCGCCCAGGCCGCGCATGTGACGCGGCTCAAGCCGGCCAACAGCCGCATCGTCGTCAACGCGATGGAGCCGCGTGCCGCCGTCGGCAGCTTCGACGCGGAGTCGGGACGCTACACGCTCACGGCGGGCTCCCAGGGCGTCTATGGCCTGCGCGGCAACTTGGCGCTGGTGCTGGGCGTCGCGGCCGACAAGGTGCGCGTGCTGACCCACAATGTGGGCGGCTCGTTCGGGATGAAGGGCGGGGTATTCCCCGAATATCCTTGCGTCCTTTATGCCGCGCGCGTGCTGGGCCGGCCGGTGAAGTGGACCGACGACCGCTCCGGCAGCTTTGTGTCCGACAGTCACGGGCGCGATCACGACATGACGGTCGAGATGGCGCTCGACAAGGACGCGCACATCCTCGCGCTGCGCGTGACCGGCTACGGCAATGCCGGCGCTTATCCGAACGCACCGCTCCCTTATTCCGTGAACACCGCCAAGAACATTGTCGGCGTCTATCGCACGCCGCTCCTGCAGGTCACGTCCAAGGGCGTCTACACCAACACGCAGCCGGTTGGCGCCTATCGCGGCGCGGGGCGGCCCGAAGGCAACTATTACATGGAGCGGCTGATGGACACGGCCGCCGACGAGCTTGGCATGGACCGGCTCGAGATCCGCCGGCGCAACTACATCCCGCCCGAGGCGATCCCGTTCAAGACGGCATCGGGCTCGGCCTATGACAGCGGCGAGTTCGAGGCGGTGCTGAACATCGCGCTCGATACCGGCGACTGGCAGGGCTATGGGGCGCGCAAGCGCGCAAGCGAAGCGCGCGGCAAGCTTCGCGGCCTCGGCATCGCGAGCTTCCTCGAAGTGACCGCCCCCCAAGGCAAGGAGATGGGCGGCATCCGCTTCGAAGGCGACGGCAGCGTCACCATGATCAGCGGCACGCTCGATTACGGGCAGGGACACGGCTCGCCCTTTGCGCAAGTCGTCGTTGATCGGCTCGGCATTCCGTTCGAGCGCCTCAACCTGCTGCAAGGCGACAGCGACCAGCTTCTGTTCGGCGGCGGCACCGGCGGATCGCGCTCGGCGATGGCAAGCGGCACCGCGCTCGTCAAAGCCTGCGACAAGGTGATCGAGCAGGGCAAGCAGATCGCGGCGCATCTCCTCGAAGCCGCCGCCGTCGACATCGAGTTCTCGGCCGGCGCGTTCCGCATCGCGGGCACCGACCGCGCGATCGGCATCCTCGAGATCGCCGAGCGCATGCGCAAAGGCGCGGCGCTGCCGGAAGAGGTGCCGCAATCGATGGACGCGGCTCTGGTGGTCGAGACGCCGCCATCCGCTTATCCCAACGGCTGCCACATCGCCGAGGTGGAGATCGATCCCGACACCGGCACGGTTGCGGTCGTGAAGTACGCGATGGTCAACGATTTCGGCGTTCTGCTCAATCCGCTCCTGGCGGAAGGCCAGGCCCATGGCGGCGTCATGCAAGGGATCGGGCAGGCGCTGATGGAGCGCACGGTCTATGACCGCGAGGGACAGCTCGTGAGCGGCTCCTACATGGATTACGCCATGCCGCGCGCGGATAACGCTCCCATGTTCGATTTCGCAAGCCACCCCGTGCCGGCGACCACCAATCCCCTGGGCGTCAAAGGCTGCGGCGAGGCGGGCTGTGCCGGCTCGCTGCCGGCGGTGATGAACGCGGTGGTCGACGCGCTGAGACCCTATGGCATCAACCATATCGACATGCCCGCAACGCCGGAGCGCGTGTGGCGAGCGATCCGGGAGAAACGCGCATCATGATCACGGAAATCGCGCAGATCGACGTGAAGCCCGGGCTCGAGGCCGAGTTCGAGGCAGGCGTCGCCAAGGCCACGCCGCTGTTCAAGCGCGCCAAAGGCTGCACCGGGCTCGAGCTCAAGCGCTCGATCGAGAAGCCGTCGCGCTATCGCCTGATGGTGGGCTGGGTGACGGTCGAGCACCATACGGACGAGTTCCGCAACTCGGCGGACTTCTCCGAATGGCGCAAGCTCGTGGGCCATTGCTTCGCGACCCCGCCCGAGGTCGAGCATGTGAGCCAGGTGCTGAAGGGATTCTGAGCCCGCCGCCTTCGGCTCACGACGCGAGCTTTGCGAGCGCCTCGGTGCGGTTGCGGTAGATCGGACAGAACTGCCGCAGCCCGATCGAATCGAGGACATGCCGCACGGCGCTACGCGCGCCGGCGATGACGAAGGGTTGCCGATTCGCCTGCGCCTGTTTCAGGGCGATGATGATGAGCCGCAAGCCGGCGCTGCTGAGATAGGTGAGGTGGCCAAGGTCGAGCACGACCGGGCCGCCGCCCGCCACGATTTCGGCGAATTTCTCGCGCGCGATCGCGAGCGTGCCGATTTCGAGCCGGCCCGTGACCTCGAGCACGGTCGCCGCGCCATCGTCGATCGTCCGCACGACCAGAGCGCCCTCGCTCATCGCGCTTCACAACTCCTTTGCCGAAACCCCCGCCCGCGCTTCCCTTTCCGGGTCCTTTCATCATAGCATGGAAATCCAAGGGGGACGCGTCTGCTGCCATCAAGGGTTTTCCGAACGGCCGATTGACCGCGGCCGGCGAGACGGCTGTCGATCCGACCGATGCCGAGGCGGCGCAACCCACAAGGAGGAGAATGCGCATGAAGACAATGCTTGCCCTGTGCCTCGCGCTGCTGGCCGCGCCCGCCTTCGCACAGCAATCGGTGCCGGAGATTCCCTTCGACTCGGTGCCGAATTTTCTGAAGCTGCCGCCCGACCTTTACATCGGCGAGCCGACCGGCGTGGCGGTCAATTCCAAGGGCCATGTCTTCGTCTTCTCGCGCGGGGGGTCGAGCATGGGCCCCGCTTATGGCGAAACCGCAGCGCAGCTCCTCGAATTTTCTCCCGACGGCAAATATCTGCGCGAGATCGGCAAGAACCTGTATGCGTGGTCGTTCGCGCACGCGGTCCGGATCGACCGCCACGACAATATCTGGGCGGTCGACAAAGGCTCGGACATGATCGTGAAGTTCGATCCTGAGGGCCGCGTCCTGTTCGTGTCCGGGCGCAAGCAGGAAGCGTCCGACGACGGCACCGGTCCCTTGAAGCATCCCAACCCGCCGCTGCCGGCCCAGGACGGACGCTATCGCCAGCCGACCGACGTGACCTGGGACAAGGACGACAACGCCTATATCAGCGACGGCTACATCAATTCCCGCGTCGCCAAGCTCGACAAGGACGGCAACTGGGTGATGCAGTGGGGTGAGCACGGGAGCGGGCCCGGCCAGTTCAATACGGCGCACGGAATCGGCGCCGATGCCCAAGGCAACATCTATGTCGCCGACCGCGGCAACCGCCGCATCCAGGTCTTCGACGGAGAGGGCAAGTTCCTGCGTCAGTTCACGATCGACCTGCCGGTGCCGCCCGATGCGCGCATGGTGATCGGCAACAAATATCCCGATCCGATGGCCGACAATGTCCCCCCGCTCCTGAAGCCGGGCGCGCCGTGGGTGATCTGCATCACGCCGCCGCCGCACCAGTTCCTCTACACCGCTGACGCCTTCCCCGGCCGCATCTACAAGCTGACGCTCGACGGCAAGGTCGTCGGCATGCTCGGCAAGGCCGGCAAGGAGCTGAAGGCGTTCGGTTGGATCCACGCGATGGCGTGCCCCAGCGAGAACACGCTCTTCGTCGGCGAGATCATCAATTGGCGGGTGCAGAAGCTGATCCTGCATCCCGAGAAGGCGGTGGCGAAGCCGTAAGAGGGGCTGGCCGTCACGAGCCGGACAGCGGGAGGACGTAGCGCCGGTCGATCAGGGATTGGCCGTCGACCGTGTCCTTCACGACACCCTGCGACTTGTAGAACTGGACCTGGTGCAGGATGTCGTTCACGTCGAGCCGGCCTTCGGCGTCGATATAGGGGATGCTGAGCTTCACGTCGGCGGGCGTTTGCTTCGTGTACTTGGCGAGGATGTCGATCATCGCGTCGGCCGCCGCGCCGCCCTTGGGCTTGCCGTCGGGTCCGGTCATGGCATCGTGGTAGTCGCGCGCGCCGTGGCGATAGGCGCGCAAGAAGCGCTCCACCGTGTCGTGCCGCTGATCGGCCGCCTTGGTGCTGGTGAAGACGAGGCCGAATTGCCACGGCGCTATGTCGCCCACCCATCCCAACAGCTTGATGTCGCCGCGATCGATGAGCGGGACCATCCCGGGCAGCAGCGACTGCGCGGTGAAGTCGGCCTTGCCGCCCTCGAGCGCGGTATTGATGTTTGGGAGCGATTGCAGCTGCAGAAGGGTGACCGAGCCGAAATCGAACCCGTATTTGGGCGCGATGATGCCGCCCAGCACATAGACCGGCGGCGCGCCTCGCGTGGTGACGGCATAGGAATGGTGCGGCGCGTCCTGGATCGATTTCAAGCCACCGGCATAAGCGGCTTTCGAGGCCATGATCGCCTGGATGTGGAAGCCGGGCGATTCATGCGCCGCGCCGGCGATGATCTTCAGCTCGCCCTGGCCGGCGAGGTTGTAGAAGGCGGCGGTCACCGCGGAGACGCCGAAATCGAGCGCGCCCGACACGGTGGCGACCGCGACCGGCGCCGCGGCGTCGAAATACACCAGCTCTGCCGGTACGCCCTCGGCAGCGAAATAGCCGCGCTCTTGCGCCACATAGACCGGCGCGAAGGCGGTCACCCCGACGACGCCGATCTTGATGGGCTCGGCCGCCGCGGGCGCGGCAAGAAACGCGAGCGCAAGGGACAACAACGCCGCGTTACATTTTCTCAAACGCATGATTGACGGCCCCCAGATGCCAAGACGATACCCACGAAACACCCAATCACAAATCTCGTCGCGGGCTCGCTCAGCGCGGCAGCGACGGTGGCGGGCCGAACACGACGAAGCGCGCGAAGGCGAAGTTCGACACCATGCCCGCCATTGAACCGGCCGCGACCGCAGCCACGGGGCCCGCCCAGGTGGTGGCGACGATAAGTGCATATGTCGCCAGATTCACCGTGGCCCCCGGAATGTTCGCCAACGCGAATGCAGCGAATTCGACGTCGCGGCGCCCGATACGACGGCCGCGAAACGTGTATGTCCGATTGAGCGACCAACTCGCCGCCAACGCACAGGAGAAGCCGACGCACCGGCTGGCGTAGGGATTGACCCCAAGGCTCACGACAAGACGGGTCAACGCCGCATCGATCACAAAGCAGATTGCGCCGACCGCGACAAATCGTGACGCCTCGCGCGCGATCGTCGGCATCAAGCGGCTATCGCTATGACTCGTCGATGCAGGGCTGCGCCAGATAGTGCAAACGCTTCATCTCGCGCCGCCCGTGGCTCACCGTGTCGAGAATGAGCCCGCACATGAGACTCAGCACCGCGACGATCATCAGCCCCATCGCCAGGACCGCGGTCGGCAGGCGCGGCACCAAGCCGATCTCGAAATATGTGACGGCCACGGGCGCCCCGAGGAAGATGGCTGCGAGCGCGAACACCGCGGCCGCAACCGAAAAGAAGGCCAGTGGCCGCTCGTCCTTGATCAGCGTTATGATCGCGACGAGGATGCGGATACCGTCGCGATAGGTGCTGAGCTTGCTGAACGAGCCGGAGGGACGCTCCTTGTAGTTCGTCGCCACCTCGGCGCTCGGTAGCGCAAGCTCCAGCGCATGGACGGTGAGCTCCGTCTCGATTTCAAAGCCCTTGGCGAGCATCGGAAACGATTTCACGAAGCGCCTGGAGAAGAGCATATATCCGGACAGCATGTCCTCGAAGGTCGCGCCGAAGGCGAACGCGATGAACCCTGTCAGCACGCGATTGCCAAGGCGATGACCGGCACGGTAGGCAAGCAAGGAATCTTCAACGCGTTTGGCGTTGACGAAATCGAGCCTGTCAGCCAGCAGAAGCTCGATCATGCCCGGAGCCGCGCTTGCGTCATAGGTGTCGTCACCGTCCACCAGGACGTAGATGTCGGAATTGATATCGGCAAACATGCGCCGGACCACGTTGCCCTTGCCTTGACGTCGTTCGTGGCGGACGAGTGCGCCCGCCGCGCGGGCCGCAGCACACGTCCCATCTGTGGAATTGTTGTCGTAGACATAGACGCGCGCATCCGGCAGGGCACGGCGGAAATCGGTGACGACTTTCGCGATGGTGATCTCTTCGTTGTAGCAGGGGATGAGAACCGAAACCGTCGGCCGAATCACATCTCACCCCTCGCCCTCGACGCCGTTCAGCGCCGTAGGATGCACATTTCACCCCGCGTCGGCAAGGCGGTTGTGAGCGACTCGTCAGCGCTGCGGGCTTGCAGGATTTGCCGAAAAAAGCGATTGTTCGCAACGCGCGGGTAGCCACCGATGGAATGCCGGCTCGTCGCGGTTGGATCATGGTTGGGATTCGCGTACAGTTGCAATAATGCGACGACGTCTCACCCTCGATCAATGCGTCCCTCGATCCGCCGACCGACTCGGTCGTTGGAACTGTGCCGCCCTCACGCTCCTCTATAGCGTGATTGCGACCTCGCTGTTGACCAATTTCGACTTCCGGATGTTCGCGCCCGAGCGGTTTGGACAGGTCTTCAACGACATGGCCGAGCATCTCGTCCACTTCGACTGGACAATAGATCCCGGCATAATCCAATACGAAGGGTTCGTGATCAACGGGCACGTCACGAGCTATTTTGGCATCTTTCCGGCGCTCCTGCGGATGCCCTTCGTCCTAATGGGACAGGGTGATCGCTATTATTCCCGGGTCTCGTGCATCGCCGCGTTGGCGCTGTTCGTCTATTGCAATCTGCGTCTGGCGGCTCGCCTGGCCGAAGGAAGGCCCGTTGCAGCCGGTCGCCCGTCATTGCCCACGCTCTGGAAAGTGACGCTCGTCGCGAGCGGCGCGCAGATTTATGCGCTGGCATCGGCGTGGGTTTATAACGAACCGGAATTTTGGGCCGCGGCACTGGCTGCCGCGTTCAATCTGCTGGCGCTCAAGAATTACGCCGCCCAGCAATGGCCGGAGGGCCGCACGCTGGTCGCGCTTGCCATCGTTGCCGGGCTGGCGCTGCTCACGCGCACCCCGGAGGGGATATCGCTGCTCGCGGCAATGGCGCTCTTTCTCTTCGTGGCCGCGCGAAAATCGTACGCGCCCGGTATGGGCGGGTTTCGGTGGGCCGCGATGGCAGCCACCGTCTGCGCCGTGTCTGTCGCGATGGCCGCAATCGTCAATGCCGGGCGCTGGGGCAATCCGCTCGCCTTTTCTCCACCCATGGAAAAGCAAATAGCGGTCGCGACCGACCCGCATCGGCGCGAGGTGATATCGAAAGTGGGTCCCATTCAGGCATCGCGCGTCCCGTTTGCGGCGCTTTACTACTTGACCGGGTTACCAGTCCAGGCGCCGTTCGTCGGCTTCGAACGGGAGCATTACGATGTTATAGAAGGACCCCGCATCCCGATGCTGCTGGCGTGTCCCGTTCCGCTGCTCTTGGCGTTTTGGGGTTTGTTAGCGATCGCGCCGGGATGGCCACAGCAGCGGCTGCTCGCGGGCGGCCTCGTCGCCGCGCAATCCTTAACCATCGCCGCAGTGTTTGCAGTACCCTGGCTCACGTTGCGGTATACGATCGATTTTTCGGGCGCTATTGGCGCGCTGGCAGCGATCGGCTTCCATGAGTCGTTCGGCAAGCCGCTCCCCCGTTCCTGGCGCGCCGCACTCGTCCTGCTGACCGTTCTCGGCATCGGAACGTCACTGGCAACACTCGTCCGCTATAAGATATCGAACGACGGCGTTCCTGCCAATGTGCGATTGGCCGTGTCGGAGCGGGTGCGGACTTGGGTCTGCCCCAATTCAACCCCAACGGGGACGGAAGCCAGCAACCCTCCGGTCATAACTCCCTCGTGCCCGCCGATGTGGTAGCGGCGGATGGGATAATTCAGAGAGAATGTCGACGTGACCGACGCATTTTCAGCATTTCGACCCACCCTGCGACGCACGAGCGGGCTCGCGCCGCCCGCAGTGGTGCTGTTCCTCATCGTCCTTTATTGGCAGCACGTGTCCGGATGCTATGGCGACGAGTTCGGGGAGGACGCGACGTCGCACTACATCTCCGCTTTGGTGATCCACGACTATATCCGGTCGGGATTCTCGACATCGCCGGTGGCCTTTCTTGAGGATTTCCACGCTCACTACCCGTTGGTGGGCATCGGTCATTGGGGACCCGCGTTCTACGGAGTCGAGGCGCTTTGGATGCTGGTGTTCTCGACCGGCCGCACCGCCGTGCTGTTGCTTTCGGCCGTCATGACCACGCTCACGGGCATTAGCGTTTACGCCGTCTCTGCGCCGCGGACGGGCCGGACCGGCGCGTGGTTCGCGGCCATCGGTTTCGTGATCTCGCCGATCATCCAGGAGGGCAGCAGCTCCGTCATGCTGGACGTTCCCATCGCGGCATCGTGTCTCGGCGCAACGATGTTCTATATCCGGTATATCGAGACCGAGCGCTGGATCTTCGCGGCGCTTTTCGGCGTCGCCGCGGCGTTCGCAATGCTGATCAAGGGGAACGGCGGGTTGCTCGCTCTGTTGCCGTCGTTCGTCGTCCTGTTCGGATGGCGCTGGGACTTGCTGGCCAAGTGGTCCTTTTGGCTGCCAGTGCCGATCGTCGCCGTGGCAGTCCTGCCTTGGTACGTCGTGACATATCCCCTCGTCGCCGAGGGGTTTCGCTATCATTGGGGGATCGCCTATTTTCTCACCGCGACCGCCGGCAATTTCAGCTATCTCGAGCACGCCGAGGGTCTGCCACTGCTATTGGCCGGTATCGGCGGCGGGATCGCGGCTGTGGCCGCGCGCCGTCACGGTAGAGCCGATGCCGGCTTGATCTGCGTCGCGGCGCTCGCGGCGGCGGCCTGGGTTTTTCAGTTGGTGGTGCCGGCGGCGCTGCAAGACCGTTATCTCGCGCCGCTACTGCCGCCGCTGCTCATACTCACTTCCTATGGTGTCGCGGCGATCGGCCGCCTGCGCTGGATCGGATCGGCATGGGCTGCGCCGGCCGTGTTCGGCGTGCTCGCGATCTCGCTCGTCCCGGGTGCCCTCAGCGCCGAGCCGCAGCAGCATCTGGGCTACGTCGAGGCCGCGCGGGCCGTCTGGCATGCGCGTATCGGCGCAAACCCGTCTATACTGGTCGCCGCTGGTGACGCGGGTGAGGACGCCGCCATCGCCGAGCTCGCCATGGCCGATCGCCACCGCCCCAGCCTCTATGTGGTGCGCGGCTCACGCCTGCTGGGCGGCGGCGGATACAACAATTCAGAATATGTGCCGCGCTTTGATAACGTGGCCGAAGTGATCGGCGCGATCGATGCCTATGCGATACCGCTGGTGCTATTGCAGACCGACCCGTCGTCTGGCGCGTGGGCTCATGTCGCGCAAGTGCAGCAGGCTGCGGAACGCAATGCCGATTGCTGGAAACCGGTCTTCCGCAACGATCAAGTGACGCCGCCGGTGATCCTTTACGCGCTGTGCAACAACGGGACAAAAAAGGCGGATGTAGCCAAGCTCACCACGTTGAGCGCTCCGCGATCGCTCATGGCCCGCGCGGGCCCCGGCGACAGCAAGCCGTGACGGGGGCGGGGCACGTCTCCTGCCCGCCGTCCTTCGTGTATCATTATCCGCGCGAGCGACGACGAGGAGGAGCGGCCAATGACCGGCGGCAGCAATATCGCAGGGAACATCGCCTATGACGATCTGCGCGAGTGGCTCGCCTATGCCGAGCGGCTGGGCGAGGTGCGCACGGTGCCGGGCGCATCCTGGCAGGAGGATATCGGGCTCGCGGCCGAGGCCGTGCTGCGGCACGAGAACGGCCCTTGCGTCGTGTTCGAGGACGTGGCCGGGTGTCCCAAGGGGTTCCGCCTGCTGCTCAACGTGTTCGCCGGCAAACGTCGCAACATGACCTTGGGATTTCCCGACCATCTCTCGAAATGGGAGCTGAGCCAGGCTTATCGCGATGCCTATCTGAAGGAACCGCGCCTCATCCCGCACGAAATCGTCGCGGACGGGCCGGTGCTCGAGAACGTGATGACGGGCGATGACATCGACGTCGAGAAATTCCCCGCGCCCATCTGGCACGAGAAGGATGGCGGCCGCTATATCGGCACCGGGACCTATTCGATCACGCGCGACCCCGAAGAGAACTGGCTCAATGCCGGCGCCTATCGTGCGCAGGTGCACGACAAGAAGACCGTCGGCATCATCATGGCGGCGGGCCATCACGGCTTCATCCACCGCGAGAAATATTTCGCCAAGGGCGAGGCGATGCCGCTCGTGATGGTGCTGGGCGGCGATCCGCTCGCCTTCTTCTATGGCGGCATGGAGGCGCCTTACGGCGTGTTCGAGCTCGACATCGTCGGCGGCATGCGCGGCCGGCCGGTGAAGATGGTGCGCGGCAAGGTGACCGGCCTGCCGTTCCCGGCCAATGCGGAGATCGTGCTCGAAGGCTATGTGAACGCGACGGCGCGCCACATGGAAGGGCCGTTCGGCGAGTGGACCGGGCATTATGCCGGCGGTGCGACGATGGCACCGGTGCTCGACATCAAAGCGATCTATCACCGCAACGACCCGATCCTTCTGGGCGTGCCGCCGATGGGGGCCGGTCCGGACGAGATGGCGCGCTATCGCGGCGTGCTGCGCTCGGCCACCATCATGCAGAACATCGCCAATGCCGGCGTGCCCGACGTGCAGCAGGTGTGGTGCCACGAGATCGGCGGCGCGCGCATGCTTCACGGCATCTCGATCCGCCAGCGTTATCCCGGTCACGCGACCCAGGTGGGGCATGTCGCCGCGCAATGCGGCGCTTCGGCCTATGCGTCGAAATATATCGTCGTGGTGGACGACGATGTCGACGTGACGCAGCTCGACCATCTGCTATGGGCGATGCTGACGCGCACCGATCCCAAGGAATCGATCCAGTTCATCACCAATTCCTGGGACTCGCCGGCCGACCCGCGGCTTTCCCCGGAAAAGCGCGCGCGCCGCGACATGACCCATTCCGTGGCGATCATCGATGCCTGCAAGCCATGGGCCTGGCGCGACGCGTTTCCGCCCACCAACGCCCCCTCGGCCGACGTGGCGCGCAAGGCGCGGGAAAAATTCGGCTGGCTGATGGACGGCGCCGCGGACAGGTGAGCCGCCGTCGTGGGCTTGACGTGCGGGTGAGGCCGCGGTATTACTTTTTTCGAAATGTAATGACACCAGCATGGAATCCGCGATCACGAGCAAGGGCCAGGCGACGATCCCGAAAGAGATACGGGACCATCTCCATCTGAAGCCGGGGGACCGCGTGAAGTTCTTCATCCATCCCGACGGCACCGTGGTAATATTGCCGAAGCTTCCGGTCTCGGCATTACGCGGCATCCTGAAGTCGCGGCTGAAGCGGGCTCCGACGATCGAGGAAATGGACGACGCGATCGCGGCCGGGGCGATTGACGCCGCGATGCCCCGCCGGCGGCGATGATCGGACTTGATGGCAATGTCCTGCTTCGACATCTGATCCAGGACGATCCCGTTCAATCGCCGCGGGCGACGTCCTTTCTGACGACACGGCTCACCGAGGACGAGCCGGGTTTTGTCAGCGTCGTTGCGTTGGCCGAAATCGTCTGGGTGTTGGAACGCACCTATCGTTTCTCAGTCGGCGAAATTGCCGGCGCCATCGAACGGATGCTGGCGATCGACACGTTGATGATCGAGAACGAACAGGAGGTGTTTTTCGCTTTGACCGTGCTTAAGTCCGGGCTCGGCTCGTTTGCCGATGCGCTTATCGCCGCGCTGGGAGCCAAAGCCGGCTGCGCCTATACCGTGACCTTCGACCGACGCGCCTTGCAAATCCCCGGCTTCGCCGCGCCGTAACCGGATTACCGCCGCCCTTTCCCCATCGCCGCCTCTTTCCACATGCCCCAGGTGCGGTCATGCCCATGCTCGGATCCGCCCCGGGTGGCGGCGTTCATGCGCTCGATCTCGGCGGCCTCTTCGGGCGCGAGGAAAGTGATGGGCCCGCCCAGCATTCTCGCCTGCAACAAAAGGCGCGCGCCCATCTCGGTATAGATGGCGCGATAGACGACGAGGTGCAGATCGGGCGCCACCACGATATTGCCGTGCCCACGCATCAACGCGACCGAGTTCTGGCCCAGCCGGTCCGCCAACGCCTTGCCGAGCTTCTGGTTCGTGACCTGGAGATTGGTCCACCCGCCGGCCTCGCGGATCTCGAACACGGGCACGTCGGGATAGAAAAAGGACGCGCGGATCGGCTGCAGCTTCACTTGCGTCACGCTGAACGGGATCACGGTCGGCGAGTGGCTATGCACCACCGCCATCACGTCGGGCCGCGCGCGATAGGCTTCGGAATGGATGAAGCGCTCGGAATAGGAATAGACCTCGTCGCGGCGCGCCTCGGTCGGCTCGCCGTCCAGGCCATAGGCAAGGATGTCCGCCGCCGTGACCCGGCCAGGGGCCAGCGCGCGCGACATGTAGAAACGGCCCGGATCGTTGGGGTCGCGAAAACTGACATGACCGAACCCGTCGAGCACGCCCTCGTTGAAGAGGATGCGGTTCGCCGCGACCAGATCATCGATGAGCGGCTTCAAGGTCGACGGGACGCGCCGCCGCGGTGCCGCCTTCTTGCGAGTGAGTCTGCCGCGCGCCATGTCCCCTCCCTCATGGGTCAGGGGCGTTCTATCACCGCTCCTCCGTCGTCGGTAGCCCGAACACGTCCTCGGGCTCGGCGAGACCGCGCACCGGATGGGTGCCAAGCCCCACCAAGGGCCGCCCGGCGAGAAGCGCCGCATCGCGCGAGACGACGAGCTGCCGGTCGAGCCGCTTGGTCAGCGTCTCGAGCCGGCAGACGAGATTGACGGCGGGGCCGATCGCGGTGAAGTCGAGCCGGTCCACGGCGCCGACATTGCCATAGAAGACGGTTCCGACATGGAGGCCGATGCCGATCCGGAACATTGTCTGGCCCTCGTTTCGCCGCCGCTCGCTCACCGCATCGATGAGCGCCAACGCCTCTTCGGCGGCGGCGAGCGCGTGGCTGACGGCCCGGTCTTCGTCGCCCTCTCGCGTCGGGAAGATCGCGAGCAATCCGTCGCCGACGAATTTCAGAACCTCGCCGCCGCGCGACTGGATGGGCGACGTCACGGCATCGAAATAGTCGTCGAGGAGCGCAATCAGCTCGTCCGCGGGAAGGCGGTCCGACAGCGTGGTGAAGCCGCGCAGGTCGGTCGCGAGCAAGGCCGCGCGGATCTGTTCACCCTGACGCCGCTGCACCTCGCCCCGCAGGATGTGGCGCCCGATCGTGCGGCCAAGATAGGTGTCCAGCACGTTCGCCATGAGCTGCCGCATCGCTTTTGCTTCGACGACGACGCCGAGCGCCGGCAAGATCTGCTCGATCGCGGCGATATCGGCGTCGCTCCATCCCCCGGGCCGGTCGGTCGCGAAAGTCGCGGTGTGATGACGCGCGTTGAGGAAGGTGAGCGGACACGCGAGATAGTCGGTGGCGCCGCTCTGGCGCAGCTCCTCGAGCAGAGGGAATTGCTCGATCGCGTCCTGCTCGAGCCGATAGCGGACCTGGATCCCGTGCTCCATCGCCGGCCGCATCGGACTGTCGAGATAGTCGGCCGTGATGCTGACGCCGTGCTTTATGTCGATCTCTTCAACCCGGTCGCGATCGCGCCACCAGCGCACCGTGAAGCCCAAATGCTGCGGATGAAGCGTGCCAACCGACAACGTGGCGCGCCAGACCGGCACGCCCACGCCATTCAATCGCCAGGCAAGCCCGTCGAGAAGCTCGGCGCACGCGCTCGCGCGATGGCCTTCGATCAGAAGCCAGCGCACGATATCGTCGCCTTTGATCGGCTTGCCGTGGCTGCGGTACGTGGCCGACCACGCAAACGGCGTCGCCGATCCGGCTTCGGACTCGGTCGTCATCCCCCTAATCTAGGGAGCCGGCGGCGGCATCGAAAGGCGGATCAGGTCTCGTCCGGGCGGACAAAGCAAAGAATGCCAAGCGCCGGGGCGTAGCAAACGACCGCTCGTCCCGTCGGATTGGCGATATGGTCGAGCACGCGCTCGGGCGGCACCGCGAGCCAGCGCCCGTCGATCAGGGCCTCATAGCCGAACCCGGTGGTCCGGTAATCGGTCATCCGGCAATCGGCGATCGAGCAGCACGAGCTTCCGTTGGGCGCGCGCAGGCTTTGGAACCAGGGCGCAAGCCCGGGATCGGCATCTTCGGGCGGAGTTGCGTTTGCAACTGACGCAGCAACCGAAAGAGCGCTGGCAAGCACGACGCTAGACCAGCGAAAATTTGTGCAGGCCGCGAGGGACCTGACAAATTTGTGGGCATGCTTGGTCATCGTTTGCGATCCGTTAAGACGGGTGCGACGGATCCGCACCGAATTGCCAATCAGGCTGAGCCGAAAGCTGGAGCGTTTCAAGTGTCCTATAAGTGCCAACGATGAAGACAAGCATGGCCAACACGACCGCGACGGCGGTCAAACCCTCATTGAGCCGGGAGCAGAACCGCTCCGCACGGGCTCTGAAGCTGTTATAACCAGTTGTCATTTCTCCAAAACCTCGACCTTTGCGGCCGCAATGGCCGCCGTGGACCCCACCCCCCTAGATGGTAACGGTGCAAAGGACGTGCCAGCCGAGGCGGCACGCGATTGCCGTGCCCAAGCCTACCCGCCATCGATGACGGCGGGATGAAGCAAATTGAGGTCGATTAGGGCAAAAACGTGGCTGGTGCCCCGAGTCGGATTTGAACCAACGGCCTATCGCTTACGAAGCGATTGCTCTACCACTGAGCTACCGGGGCCCGCCATGCCGGCCGCTTCTTAGTCGCCGTCTCTGCGACCGTCAACGCCAACGCGGTTGTCGTGCTGGGGCGAGGTTCAGCCCGCCTCCGCATCGGCCGCGCGACTGGCCCGCTTGCGTTCGTGCGGATCGAGGTGGCGCTTGCGCATCCGGACCGATTTCGGCGTCACCTCGACGAGCTCGTCATCGTCGATATAGGCGATCGCCTGTTCCAAGGTCATGAGGATCGGCGGCGTCAAGCGCACCGCCTCGTCTTTCGACGTGGTGCGGATATTGGTGAGCTGCTTGCCCTTGATCGGGTTGACGATGAGATCGCTGCCGCGCGTGTGGGCACCGATGATCATGCCCTCATAGACCGGCGTGCCGGGCGTGATGAACATCGGCCCGCGCTCCTCGAGGTTCCAAAGGGCATAAGCCACCGCGGCGCCATCGGCGTTCGACACGAGCACGCCGTTGCGGCGGCCCTCGATCGGTCCTTTCCACGGCTCGTAGCCGTGGAAAATCCGGCTCATGATCCCGGTCCCGCGCGTGTCGGTCAGGAACTCGCCCTGATAGCCGATGAGGCCGCGCGTCGGCGCGTGGAACACCAGGCGCTCCTTGCCCCCGCCCGAGGGACGCATCTCCTTGAGCTCGGCCTTGCGCAGCGCGAGCTTGTCGATCACCACGCCGGCATAGCCCTCGTCGAGATCGATCTGCACCTCTTCGATCGGCTCGAGGCGACGACCGTGATCATATTGATAGAGGACGCGCGGGCGCGAGATCGCCACTTCATAGCCTTCGCGCCGCATCGTCTCGATCAGCACGCCAAGCTGAAGCTCGCCGCGCCCGGCCACTTCGACCGAGTCGCGCTCCTCGGTCTCGTTGATGCGGATCGCGACATTGCCCTCGGCCTCGCGCTTCAAGCGCGCGACGATCATGCGCGAAGTGACCTTGCTCCCCTCGCGGCCGGCGAGCGGGCTGTCATTCACGGAAAAAGTCATGGCCAAGGTCGGCGGATCGACCGGGATCGAGGGTAGCGCTTCGACCTGCTCGGGCGCGCAGATCGTGTCGGCGACGGTGGTCGATTCGAGCCCGGCGATCGCGATGATGTCGCCCGCTTCCGCCTCGACGATCGGCCGCCGCTCGAGCCCGCGGAAGGCCAACAGCTTGGTCAGCCGCGCCTCCTCGATCTTGCGGCCGTCGCGCGCAAGCGACTTCACCTCCATGTTGATGCGCGCCGACCCTTGTGAGATGAGTCCGGTCAGGACCCGGCCCAGATAGGGATCGTATTCGAGCGTGGTCGCGAGCATCGCAAACGGCAGGTCGGGTTGGGCCTTGGGCGGCGGCACATGCGCGACGATGAGGTCGAAGAGCGCGGACAGATCGGTTCGCGGCGCGTCGAGATCGGCGACGGCCCATCCGGCGCGGCCCGACGCATAGAGCGTCGGGAAGTCGAGCTGCGCCTCGTCGGCGTCGAGCGCCGCGAACAGGTCGAAAACCTCGCTATGGACCTCATGCGGGCGCGCGTCGCCGCGATCCACCTTGTTGACGACCACGATCGGCCGCAGCCCTTGGCGCAGCGCCTTGGAGGTCACGAACTTCGTCTGCGGCATCGGCCCTTCGGCGGCATCGACCAGCACCAGCACGCCATCGACCATGCTGAGGATGCGCTCGACCTCGCCGCCGAAATCGGCATGGCCGGGCGTGTCCACGATGTTGATGCGCATGCCGCGCCATTCGACCGACGTGCATTTCGCCAGGATGGTGATGCCACGCTCGCGCTCGAGCTCGTTCGAATCGAGCGCGCGTTCCATCACCTGCTGGTTGGCGCGGAACGACCCGCTCTGGCGCAAGAGCTGATCGACGAGCGTCGTCTTGCCGTGATCGACGTGCGCGATGATGGCGATGTTGCGGATGTTCATGCGAGGAAAGCGGCTGGGACCCCGCTTAAATAGGAACGACCGGCCGCCGCGCCAAGCTCAGCCGCTCAGATGAGGCCGGCCTTGGCGGCGAGGTCCTTGAGCGGGCTCTCGGGCCGCGCGCCGATATGGCTGATGATCTCGGCCGCGCACAGGCTGCCGAGCCGGGCACAGGCGTCGAGGTCGCGCCCATGCGTCAGGCCATAGAGGAACCCGCTCGCATAGAGATCGCCGGCCCCGGTCGTGTCGACCACCTCGGCGACCGGCGCCGCGGGAACCGCCACCGTGTCTTGCCGCGTCACCACGACCGACCCTTTGGCACTCCGCGTCAGCACCGCGATCTCGCATTCGCCGCGCACGGCGCGCGCGGCCGCATCGAAATCCTTGGTCTCGAACAGCGAGCAGATCTCGATCTCGTTCGCGAACAGCACGTCGACATGGTTGTGCACGAAGTCGCGGAAATCGGCGCGATGGCGCTCGACACAGAATGGATCGGACAACGTCAAACTGACCTTGCGTTCGGCGCCATGCGCGAATTCCGCGGCGCGGCGGAACGCGGCCATGGCCTGCGGCGGATCGAACAGATAGCCCTCGAGATAGGTCACCGCGGCCGAGGCCACGAGTCGCTGATCGATATCGCCGGGCCCCAGCTCGACGCACGCGCCGAGATAGGTGTTCATGGTCCGCTGCGCGTCGCTCGTCACCAGGACGAGGCAGCGCGCGGTCGCGGGCCCCTCGGTCGAGGCGGGCGTGTCGAACCGCACCCCGATCGCGCGCAGATCATGCGCGAAGACGGCACCGAGCTGATCGTTCCGCACCTTGCCGATATAAGCGCCGCGCCCGCCCAATGACGCGAGGCCCGCGATCGTGTTCGCGGCAGAGCCGCCCGACATCTCGATTCCCGATCCCATCAGCGCGTAGAGCGATTCGGCGCGGGCCGAGTCGATCAGGGCCATCGTGCCCTTCACCAGTCCCTGAGCGTGCAAGAAAGCATCATCGGTCCGGGCCAAAACATCGACCAAGGCGTTGCCGATGCCGACTACATCGAGAGAGGAAGCGGCCATCACCATCATTCCGGGGCGGTTTGAGAAGCGCGAACGGAGTATATGGATCGAAGGCGCAGCGGCAAGCACCCTGACGCGCGGCAGAACCGCACAATCCGCTTTATTTTGGCGAGTGATGACAGGTATGGTTACCCGCGTCGGTATTGGTGGATCGCAGCACGGGGGAATCTCCGCTCACATGAAGCGGGTGCGCGAATGGCCGACGCCGGCTCCCGGAACCGACTGTTGTAGGTGCCGCCGTGATTTTCAGCCGCAGGAAAAATGCGAACGAAGGAGATACCGTCATGGCCGATACGTCTGAAGGGCTGGGCTTGCCGAAGCCGGGTGCGCCCCGTCCCATGGGCGCCCCTCCGCCGCGCCCGCTGACGGCGGCCAGCCCGTCGCCGACGCCGCCGAACGGGGCAACACCGCCAAGCACAAGCGCGAGCCCAAGCCCGACCCCCAGCGCGATCCCGACCGCGCCGACGCCGCTCAGCCAGCGTCCGCCGGACGCGCCGGGGCGGCGCAGCGAAGGCCACGGCGTGCCGATCATCCCGACGCCCAAGCGTGACGAGATGCGGCGCCTTATGGTCGGGCGCGAGATTTCGCTCACCGGCGAGATCACCTCGTGCGAACGGCTCATCGTCGAAGGCAATGTCGAGGCCAACCTCACCAATTGCCGCGAGGTCGAGCTGACCGAGACCGGGCTCTTGAAGGGCACCGCGGCGATCGAGGATGCCGACATCCGCGGCCGGTTCGAGGGCACGCTTACGATTCGCAAGCGGCTCCTCATCCGCTCGACGGGCAAGGTGTCCGGCACGATCCGCTATGGCCAGCTCGAGATCGAGCTGGGCGGGCAGATCTCGGGCGATATCCAGGCGCAGCCTTCGGGCGACGAAGGCGACGCCCGGCCGACCCGGTCGATGATGGCGATGGCCGGCAGCGACATGAAGAACTAAGGCTCCTGGCGCGGCCTTTGAGCCTGCTCTAGCATGGGGCAGGCTCAAAGGCGCGAAAGGAGTGTTCCATGGCGAAGCTGCGTCACGTCGCGGTGGTTGTCCGCGATCTCGAGAAGGCCACCGAATTCTACGAGAAGGCCTTCGACATGAAGCGCGCCTTCGAGGTCAAGAACACCGCGGTCTATCTGACCGACGGGGTCATGAATCTGGCGCTCCTCAACTACAATACGGTGAACCGGCCGGGCTCGAAGACCGCGGATGGCCGAGTCGGCATCCACCATCTGGGATTCCGGGTCGCCGACCTCAAAGAAGCGCAAGAGAAGATCGAGGCGCTGGGCGCCACTTATGCCTTCGATCTGGGCGATCCCAACGGCATGAATTTCGAGCGCAAGTTCCATGACCTCGAAGGCATGATCTTCGACATTTCGGAAAAAGGCTGGTACGGCGCGCTCGACGAAGCGATCGCGCCCGCCAAGGAACCGGAAACCGTCTGAGGCTCGGGGGCGCGCTAGGGTCCGATCCGTCGGGTTGCGATCATCCCCTTTCTCGTCATTGCCGGGCTCGACCCGGCAATCCATGGACCCCCGCGTCACGCCCGGGGGTGACGGAAACGAGAGGCGATTCAGCGCGCGCGCTTCAGGCGCCCTGGGCAAGCCGGATCGCCTGCCACACTTTTTCCGGCGTGGCGGGCATGTCGATGTGGGAGATGCCGAGCGGCGCGAGCGCGTCGACGACGGCGTTCATGATCGCGGCAAGGGCGCCCACATTGCCGGCCTCGCCGGCGCCCTTGACGCCCAAGGGATTGGTCTTGGTCGGCACCGGGTTCTCGTCCATCTCGAACGAGCACATGTCGTCGGCCCGCGGCATGCCGTAATCCATGAACGAGCCGCTGAGGAGCTGACCCGAGCTCGCGTCATAGACGAGATGCTCGGAAAAGGCCTGGCCAATTCCCTGTCCGACGCCGCCGTGGATCTGGCCTTCGAGCGTCAATTGGTTGATCACGGTGCCGACATCGTCGACCACGACATAGCGCAGGACGCGGCTCGATCCGGTCTCGGGATCGATCTCCACCTCGCAGATATGGCACCCGTTCGGGAAATTCGGGATCTCGGGCGAGAAGCTTGCGGTCTCGTGGAGCCCGGTCTCGAACCCCGGCGGCAGGCGTGATGGCGTATAGGCGGCCTGCGCCGCATCCTTGAACGAGACCACCTTGTCGGTGCCGGCGACGCGGAACACGCCATCGGCGAACTCGATATCACCCGGCGACGCCTCCATCGCGTGGGCCGCAATGTGGCGCGCCTTGGCGATGATCTTGTCGGCCGCCATGGTGGCGGCGCTGCCGCCCAGCACCGCGGTGCGCGAGGCGAACGTGCCGCCGCCATCGGGCGCCAGATCGGTGTCCGACTGCATGACGCGGATGTCGGCCGCGTCGATGCCAAGGCGATCGCTCAGCAGGATCTTGTACATCGTCTCGTGACCCTGTCCGTGCGAGATCGAGCCCGGGATCACCGTCACGGTGCCGCCGGGATCGATGCGGACCACCACCGTCTCGCCCATCGCCTGCGAGGTCTGCTCGATGATGTTGGCGATGCCGATGCCGCGCAGGCGGCCTTTGGCGCGGGCTTCGGCGCGGCGGGCTTCGAAGCCGCGATAGTCGATCATCTCGAGCGCGCGATCGAGGTTCTTCTCGAACTCGCCGCAATCGAGCGTGTAGAGCAGCCCGGTCTTGAACGGCATGGCGCTCGCCGGGACCGTGTTGCGCCGGCGCAGCTCGGCGCGGTCGATCCCCATCTCGCGCGCGGCATTGTCGATGAGGCGCTCGACGATATAGGACGCTTCGGGCCGGCCCGAGCCGCGATAGGGACCGATGCTGGTCGTGTTGGAGAACACCGCCGACACCTCGACATAGATCGCGGGCGTCGTGTAGGTCCCGGCGAGCCCGCCAAGATGCATGGTCGGCGAAATGATGCCACCCGGCATGAGATAGGCGCCGATATTCGAGATGTTCTTTACCCGCATCGCGAGAAACTTGCCGTCCGCGTCGAGCGCCAATTCGGCGTCGCTCACATGATCGCGGTCGTGATCATCGGTCAGCATGCCCTCGCTGCGGTCGGCGATCCATTTCACCGGCCGTCCCACCTTGCGCGAGGCCCAGAGCGCCAACGGATATTCCGGGAAATGCCCGCCCTTCATGCCGAAGCTGCCGCCGACATCGCCCGCAACGACGCGCAGCTCCGTTTCCGGGATGTTGAGCACGCGGCGCGCCATGTCGGCGCGCGTGCCGTGCGGACGCTGCGTGCCGAGATAGAGCGTATAGCGGCCAAGCCGATCGTCCCAATCGCCGACGCACCCGCGTGGCTCCATCGTCGCGGCGGTGATGCGATTGAAGACGAGCTTCACACGGGTGACGTGGTGCGCCTTCGCAAAGGCCGTGTCGACCGCGCGCTTGTCCCCGACGGTATAGAAAAAGCATTCATTGTCGCGGCATTCCTCCCACAATCTGGGCGCGCCGGGGGCAAGCGCGCCTTCGGTCGCCGTGACCGAAGGAAGCGGCTCGTAATCGACGACAATGCGTTCGGCCGCGTCCTTGGCGAGATCGACCGTCTCGGCGACGACGAAGGCGACGGGATCGCCGGTCAGCATGGCACGCCCGTGGGCAAGCGACGGCCGCATCGGCACGAACATGGGCGAGCCGTCGCGACGCTGGCGCGGGATCGCCGGGCGAAACGCGCCGAATTTCTCCGCCGCCCAGTCGGCGCCGGTCAGGACCGCGAGCACGCCCGGCATCTGCTGCGCCGCGCGCACGTCGATCGAGCGGATGCGCGCATGGGCGTGAGGCGAGCGCAGCACATGGGCCTGCGCCATGCGCGGCAGCACGAAATCGTCGGTATAGCGGCCCCGCCCGCTCAAAAGCCGCGGATCCTCGGTCCGCGGCACCGACTGACCCAGTGCGAATTTCATGCGTCGCCTCCTTTCGAGGTGCCACTTTCGGCGCGGCGATCCACGCCGTCAATGGCGCTGACCCGGCGAAAGCGCTACCCTTGCCTCATGCGCACCCGTCATCCCGACAACGCACCCGGTGATTGGTTCGTGGACCGCGACTGTATCGATTGCGGCGCATCGCGCACCGTGGCACCCGGCCTCATCGTCCACAGCGGCGGACAGTGCGTGTTCCACCATCAGCCCGAGACGCGGGACGACGTGACGCAGGCTTGGCGCGCGCGGATGCTGTGCCCGACCGCGTCGATCCGCACCGAAAGCGCGCAGCATGCGCCCGCCGCCCCGATCTTCCCGGAGCCGCTTACAGAAGGGGTCTATCGGCTGGGCTTCAATGCGCGATCGTCGTGGGGCGCGCATTCGTTCCTGATGCGACGTCGGTCGGGCAACGTCATGGTCGACGCGCCGCGCTGGGCCACGCAACTCGTCGCCACGATCGAGGAATGGGGCGGGCTTGGCGACATCCTGCTCACCCATCGCGACGACGTCGCCGATGCCGAGCGCTATGCCGCGCATTTCGGCGCCGAGGTCTGGATTCACGAGGCGGACCGGCGCGCGGCGCCTTATGCCACGCGGCATTTCAAGGGCCGCGATCCCGCGCCGATAGCGCCGGGCCTGATCGCGATCCCGGTTCCGGGCCATACCGAGGGCAGCGTCGCTTATCTTCTGGAGGATCGCTGTCTTTTCGCCGGCGACACGCTGTCGTGGGAATTCGAGACCGGCGATCTGCGCGCGTCACGCGCCGTGTGCTGGTGGTCGTGGCCCGAACAGCTCGCGTCGCTCGAACGGCTGTTGCGATACCGGTTCGAATGGGTCTTCGCCGGGCACGGGGGCAGCCACCATCTGCCGGCGGATCAGATGGCGGAGCGACTGCGCGCGCTGTTGCGGCGGTTTGGGCAGATTCAGGGATAAAGCTGGCCACTCGCGTGGGTGACGAGGAACCGGTCCTCGTGCTCCAGAAAATCCAGCACGACGTCGGCGACCGCTTCCGGCCGCTCGACAGCGGGATCGGCGCCGGCGTCATAGACCATGACGACATGGCAGTCGGCGAGCCCCGCGCGCCAGCGCCGCGCTTCGCGCGTTGATACGGTGTCCCGTGTGCCGAAGAGCGCCAGCACCGGCATCGGGGCAGCCGCAAGCTCCGCGCCCGGCGGCGTCGGTCCGAGCAGCACCACCGAGCGGACCTGCGCGGGCTCTCGCGCCGCCAGCGCAAGCATCGTCGTCGCATCAGCACCCCGTACGACCGGCGTGAAGCGGTCGAGGCCAAGCTCTCGTGCCGCGCTAAACGCCGCGCCCGCGGCCGCCGGCACGATCACGACCTTCGCCCGTCGCGCCAAAAGCGCGTCGAGCGGGTCGGGCGCGTCGCGACCGATGACGACAAGCGCGGGCCCTTCGCCCGCCTCGAGCGCTCTGACGCGCGCGCCATCGATCGTGACGAGCCGTTCAGCAAAACCGGTCATTGGAGATCCCTGAGACGTGGCAGCACCTTGGTGCCGAAAAGCTCGATCGCACGCGACGTGGGCTCGCCAAGTTGCGTCGCGAGCGGCAGATCGATCACGCCGTTGCCGACCTTGGCATGGATGGCGCGGATCTGCTTCAGCACCGTCTCCGGGCTCCCGACCAGGATCTGGCCCAGCTCGATGCGCTCTTTCAGATCGCGCGGCGCCAGCCGGTTGCGCTGATCGGCGGCGTCGCGGCCATAAAAGCCCGACTCGGCGACCGCGCTTTCGACCGCTCGGTTGCGCATCGAAAGCCCGACATGCCGCGGTCCATGCGAAAGATCGGCCACCGCCTGATCATCCGTGTCGGCGACATGAACGCCGATGCGATAGACGATGTCCTCGGATGTCGGCTCCCAGCCGAATTTGGCGGCGCAGGCGCGGTAATGCGCAACCGACTTTTCGGCAAGCGGCAGGGTGGTGAAGGCGAGCCCCAGCCCGAACCGGTTGCGCGCCGCGTATTCGCCCGATTCCGGACTCGAGCCCGAGACATAGATGGGTGGATGCGGCGCCTGCGCCGGCCGCGGCCAGATCGAGACCGAGCGGTATTGATAGTACCGGCCTTGCCAGCCGAACGGCTCGGGCTCGGTCCAGGCCATGCGCACGAGCTCCACCGCCTCTTCGAAGCGGGCGCGGGATTCGGACGGGTTGATGTTGTAGGTCACGTACTCGTTGGGCGTGCCGCGCAGCAGCCCCGCGATGACGCGCCCGCCCGACATCGTGTCGAGCATCGCGAACTCCTCGGCGACACGGATCGGATTGAGGATCGGCAAGGTCGGGCCCAGCACGGCGATGCGCGCGCGCTTCACGGTTTGGGTCAGCGCGGCCGCCATCAGCATGGGCGTGGGCGTGAGCGAGAACGGCGAATAATGGTGCTCGGCAACGGTCACCCAGTCGAACCCGAACTCGTCGGCGAGGCGGAACTGGTCGAGCGTCGTTTGCATCGACCGCTCAGCCACCTCGGCCGAATAGGTGTCGGCGGGCGCCGGCCAGACATCCTGGCGCGCGTCGCCCATGTAGCGCGCGGTGCAGAAAAGCGCGGCCTTCATCGCAAGCTCCCCTTATGCTCCTTGAGCCAGCGCTCGGCGCCGGGATGCAGCGGCACGTCGATCGGCGTCGCCGGCGTATCGCGCCAGACCTGCCCGACATCGGTGAACGATTCCTTCTCCCACGGTATCTCGTCGGCGCGCGCCGCGAACGACGCGCACACGTCATAGACGGTCTGTTCCGGCAGCGACGCGTTGGCGTAAAGCGGCCAGCCGCTATAGTCGATGCAGGGATGATCGGCGGCAAGGCGCGGGAAGCGGCTCTTGGGCGCCACGGTGCGGCGCCAACCCAGCGCCTCCACCTTGGCAAAGATCTCCGGCTCGAGCACGAGCGGGACCATGTCGTAGGCGAGCGCCTCGTCGAACCAGATCACCAACGCCTCGTCGAAGATCGCATCGAGCGTGCCGGCGTGGAGCGGCTCCATGCGCCGCACGTCGCCCGGCGAGCCGCTCATATGCAGCTTGCCGCCCCAGGATTCGATGTCGGCGAGGCTGAAGCCAT
>Ga0335073_10001200_pt1 | contig 34492 bp, 26 predicted proteins | sample Lox_Sample_22_FD_207093 | JGI IMG/M metagenome (GOLD analysis project Ga0335073, IMG submission 207093) | Soil microbial communities from Loxahatchee National Wildlife Refuge, Florida, United States - Lox_Sample_2.2 | ecosystem: Environmental > Terrestrial > Soil > Wetlands | place: USA... | reverse complement strand
GCTTGCGTTGCCGTCGGCTCGAAGGCGAGCTGCCAGGCGCGCAAGCCTGGCGGCTTACGCCACCTTGCGGCGAAATGGCGCACGCAGTACGATAATACCGTGCGCCGCGCATCCGCGATCTCCGTGCTGGCCGCGATCTGCTTTTCGCTGATCGCTCCGCTGGCGCTGGCCGATACGGAATCGAATCTGCCGGCCTGCTGCCGGCGTAAGGGCGCGCATCATTGCGCCATGAGCGCGATGATGGCCGGTGATAACGGCACGCCGGCAATCTGTGCCCGATGCCCGGCGTACCCCATCGCAACCGCCGCCCAGCCCGGCGGCACGGCCGCTCCGGCGGGAGTTTCCCAACTCGTTTTTGCGGAGCTGCTCAGTCATCCCGCGGTTTCCGGCCAGACCGAAGCGCGCGCGCGAATCTCCTTCAGCCGTTCCCGCCAAAAACGCGGACCTCCTGTTTCTCCCTTCGAAAACTGATCGCAGTTTTTTTTTGAAAGAGGGCGGGTTTCCGGCCTGCCGGATAGGGAGATTTTTATGCGAAAGATCGCACTGTTCCTTTGCGTGGCAGCTTTGTCTTCGATGGGCTTGCTGCACGCGACTATTTTCGGCAAAATCCAGGGCATTGTTCATGATCCGCAGCATCGGCCCGTCTCCAAGGCCTCGGTGAAACTGGACGCGCTCACTTCGGAATTTTCACAAACCACGCAAAGCAACGATGACGGCGAGTTCTCCTTCCCCACCGTCCCCGTCGGCGATTACAAAATCACGGTGACCGCGTCCGGCTTCGAGACCGAGCAGGAGAACGTCACCGTTTTATCCAACTCCGCGCCGATTCTGCACTTTCAACTGACCATCTCGAAGGTGAGCACCAGCGCCACGGTGACGGCTCAGCCCGAAACGGTCAATATGGAATCGGTGACGCCGACCACCCTGGTCGATCGCCAGGACATCGCCGACACGCCCGGCGCCGATCGCACCAACGGTCTCGAAATGATCACCGATTACGTCCCGGCGGCGTACGTCACACACGATATGCTGCACATGCGCGGCGGCCATCAGGTGGAATGGCTGATCGACGGCGTGACCATCCCCAACACCAATATCGCCACCAACCTGGGTCCGCAGATCGATCCCAAGGACATCGATTATCTGGAAGTGCAGCGCGGCAGCTACGACGCCCAATACGGCGACCGCACCTATGGCATCTTCAACATCGTGCCGCGCAGCGGTTTTGAGAGCGATAACCAAGCGGAAGTGGTCTTGTCGGCCGGAAACTGGTATCAGACCAACGACCAGTTGAATTTCGCCAGCCATACGCAGCGCTTCGCCTATTACGTCAGCCTGAACGGGAATCGCAGCGATTATGGTTTGCAGGCGCCCATCGGGCAGGTGGTTCACGACGCGGAAAACGGTTATGGAGGATTCGGCTCGCTGATTTTCAATGAGGGCCCGTCGAATCAATTCCGGCTGGTCGCTTCCCTGCGCCAGGATTATTATCAAATTCCGATCGACCCGGATCCGAATTCGTACACCAATTCGGTGTACCCCACCTACGGCTTGAGCGACAGCGAACGGGAGCCCGATGGCTACCTCGCGTTCTCCTGGATTCACACCTTCAATCCCAACGTGGTGATGACCGTTTCGCCGTTTTATCACTTCAACGAAGCCAGCTACAGCGCCTCGCCGAACGATGTTCCCGTCATCACCGACGTGAACCAGACCGCCAACTACGCCGGCGCGCAGGCCAGCGTGAACGCCACCGTCTGGAAAAACAATAGCGTTGAGGCGGGCGTGTACGGGTTCGGGCAGCACCAGAGCGAATTCTTCAACAATACTTTTACGGGCTGCGCGCCGGATTGCCCGAACTACGGGCCATCTTCGGACGCGGTGACCGGTGGGCTGATCGAAGAATATTTCAGCGACCGCTACCGACCGACGTCGTGGCTGACGCTGATCGCGGGCCTTCGCGAATCGCACTTCGATTCGGGGTCCTCGGTGATCGAGGACGCGACCTCGCCGCGGGTGGGCGTGGCGCTGCGAATTCCGAAAATCAACTGGGTTTTTGACGGATTCTACGGAGATTTTTATCAGCCGCCTCCGCTGCTCACCGCGACCGGGCCTTTGCTCGATTTAGCCACCAGCCAGACTCTGACGTTCGCTCCGCTGCATGGCGAGCGCGACCATGAATATCAATTCGGCGTCTCCATTCCCTTTCACGGCTGGGTGCTCGCGGAAGACACTTTTCAGACCAACGCCAGCAATTGGCTGGATCACAACAACATCGGCGAATCGAATATCTTCTGGCCCATCACCTGGAACCGGGCGTTAATTCAAGGTTGGGAAACCACGCTGCGCTCTCCGCGCGTGTGGAACCGCGCGCAGGTCCACCTGGCCTACTCGAATCAGATCGCACAGGCGGAAGGGCCCATCACTGGAGGCGTGGTCTGCCCGGTTCCGCCGACGGCGGCCTGCCCGGTGCTCGTCCCGGAGACCTTCGAGCCGGTGGATCACGATCAACGAAACACGCTGAACGTGGGCGCCAATTCGATGCTTCCCTGGAAGGTGCTGGCCGCGGCCAATGTGTATTACGGCTCGGGATTCACCAACGGCACGCCCGGCACGCCTCCCGAATATCCGGGCAACTATCTGCCGCCACACACCACCGTCGACATTTCGATCGGGAAAAGCTTCGGCGAGGCATATCGAATTTCACTGACGGCGCTGAACGTGGCCAACCGGCGGGTGCTGCTCGACAACAGCTTGACGTTTGGAGGCTTCCACTATAACGATCCGCGGCAGATTTACGTGGAATTCCGCTGGAGGTTTCATTACTGAGATTCCGAATGACGCCGTTTCCACTCGAAGAGCACCACTCCGGCCGCGACGCTGACGTTCAACGACGCGATTCCTCCCGCCATTGGAATCCGCACCAGAAAATCGCAGCGTTTGGAGACCTGCTCATGTAATCCGCGGCCTTCGCCTCCGAGCACGATCGCCGCCGGCTGGGTGTATTCGAGGCGGTCATATTGATCTTTTCCGCGCTCGTCCAGACCGTAAATCCAGTAGCCGCGCTTTTTCAAATCTTCGAGCGCGCGATTCACGTTGCCCACGCGGACCACTGGCAGGTACGCCAGCGCGCCGGAGGCGGCTTTGGCGACCACGTCGGTCAAGGGCGCGGCCCGGCGTTCGGGAATCACCACGGCCGCGGCGCCGGCCGCGTGCGCGGTGCGAATAATCGCGCCCAGATTGTGCGGATCTTCGACGCCATCGAGGACCACGTGCAATCCGCGGGATTGCATGGTGTCTTCGAGCGTCGCGTATTTTTCCACGGCGCCCAAGGCGACCACCCCCTGATGAGCGGCGCTGCCGGCGGCGCGATCCAGCGCCTCGCGCGGCTCGAATCGCACGGGAATGCCGCGCGCGCGGCACAGATCGATCAATTCCTGCAAGCGCGGTCCGCCGGCGCCTTTGACGATCAGCACGCGATCGAGCGCACGGCCGGCACGCAGCGCTTCCCGGACGGGATGGATTCCGGCGAGCGGAGACATTACTATGATAAGAGTACGTCATGAGCGCGCCTCGCAACGCGCCGGTTGAGCCGACGCACGAAATTCCGGATAAGCTTTATTTCCGCATCGGCGAAGTGGCGCGCCTGGCGGGCATCAAGCCTTACGTGCTGCGTTTCTGGGAGACGGAGTTTCCTTCGCTCGGTCCGCGCAAATCGGGGACCGGGCACCGCCTGTACCGTCGCAAGGACGTCGAGCTGGTGCTCGAAATCAAACGGCTGCTGTACGAGAAGCGATTCACCATCGAAGGCGCGCGCAAGACGCTGGAGTCGCGCGGCAAGCCTGAACCGCGCGCTTCCAAACCGGCCAAGGCGCGCGCGGGGCAAACGCCGCTGTTCGATGATTCCGCGTCGGTGCTCGAGGTGGTGCGCAAGGAGTTGGAGTCGCTGGCGGAGATGTTGAAGTAACGTAGGCCGTCGGGCTGGCGCCGCGGACGTGCGTCGATCAAGCCGCGAACAACGCAAGCCTGGCGGCTTACGCCACTCTAGCGCAACTGGTTGACCACTTCGGTTGCTTTGGCGAGCAGAAAACCGGTCTCATTGCCGTTGCCCAGAAAAATCACGCCGCGCTCCCGCCAGAATTTCGCGAGCGACAGCGTCCGCGTCTGCGTTCCCGGCGCGACGCCGTGCGCCAGGCAGCTGTCGCGAATTTTTTCCATCGCTTCCACCATCTTCGGATGCTCGAAATTGCCCGGCACGCCCAGCGAAATGGATAAATCCACGGGACCGATCAGCACCGCGTCGATGCCCGGAATCGCCAGCAGCTCTTCCCGCGCGTCGACGGCGCGCTGCGTTTCGATTTGCAGCACCACCATGGTGTGCGCGTTCAGATGATCGATGGCCTGCGGCACCGTCACCCGTTCATACTCGAAATGCTGCGGCCCCAGTCCCATGCCGCGAACGCCCACCGGCGGAAATTTGGTCCAGCTCACCGCCCGTTCCAGCAATTCCGGCGATTCGACGCGCGGAAAAATAACGCCGTCGGCGCCGCAATCGAGCGCGCGCGCCACCAGCGCGTACTGCATATCGGCCACGCGCACGATGGGCGACAAGCCGGCGAGTCCCGCGGCATGGCACAGCTCATACAGCGTTTCGATGCCGAAATTGCCGTGTTCGGCGTCGATAAACGTCCAGTCGAAACCGGCCGCGGCCAGAATCTTGGCGACTTCCACGCTGCGGATCTGGCCGAATCCGCAGCCCAGCTGCAATTGGCCCTGCTTGAGGGCGGCTTTCACTTTGTTGATTCGCATATGGAGCGGTCAGCAATCAGCGGTCAGCCAGAGACGCCGGACCGATCGTCGAAGCTGTTTTTCAATCATCTCAAATTCGGCTGCCGCGAGCGGAGTGCGGATCGCTGAAGGCTACTTTCAAATGGTCAGGACGTGATGGTCGGGGCAATCGAGGCGCGCCGCTTCGTACACCATGGCGATCAGGTCCGGACCGTGTTTGGCCAGGAACGGAAGAATCGAGTAGAAGCGTTCCTGGGGATGGCGATGCGGGAACAGAAGCGCGGAAAGATAATGCGCCTCGGCCATGGCGCGCTCGTCGCGGCGCAGGGATTCGCGCTCGATTTTGCGCCGCGTCTTTTCGAGCTGATAGAGCATTTTCGCATGCGCCTTTTCAAGCGACGCGGCCAGGGTGCGATCGAATTTTTGCAGCTCCCGATGCAGACCGTCGATATTGTGCGCCATGCCGTCGTGCGCGTCGGCGAAGGCGCGTTCGAGCGAGGCCGGGGTCAGCGCGCGGGCGATGCGCTCCCGCAGCGCTTCTTCATTGACGAAAGTATCGGCGACGGTCAGACGGTAACGGTCCAGCAGTTTTGCCGCGCGCGGCTCGAGCAGCGTGAAGGAGCTGCGCGAGGTGACCACCGGCATGCGTCCGAGCAGACGATCGTAGATCACCTGCGATTGCGCCAGATAGGCCAGTTCGGCCGGTCCGCCGATGTAGGCGACCGTCGGCAGAAGATAATCCTGCATCACCGGGCGCAGCAGAGCGTTCGGCGAAATTTCCGCGGCGCGATCGTGCAGATCGGCGTAGTCGGAATTGGCGCGGCGGACCGGAACACGTTCGCCGTTCTCCAGCAGGAAAAACAGCGACGTTTTCGCGTCCAGGTGGACCTGCGCGTGATAACCGGCGGCTTCAAGCGCATGATTGCGCTCGAGCAGTTTCGCTTTGAGCTCCGCCGCGGCGCCCAGAGCGTCGGCCACCAGCGGCGCACCGATTTTTCGCACCGCCGGATCGAGCGGATCGAGAAACAGCAGATCGAGCTGGCCGAGCAGCTTCCTGAGCAGCGCGCGAAACGCCGCGCCCATGGTCGCGCCGGGCGCATAAGCTTCGCGCACGGCCGCGATCACTTCTTCGCCGAAGGGAAAACCGCCGAGCGCCGACGCCAAAGCGTCGACCGGCGCATGGATCGAAATATTGCCCACGGGACGCTGCCGGGTGTTTTCCGGCGGCGGATCGACATGCAGCATCACGGGCTGATGCCCGGCATCGAAGACCCACGCGTGGTTCACTTCGGCGAAATCGTGATCTTCCGTAGCCAGCCAGAAAATCGGGACGGCGGGAATGCCGCGCTCCGTCAAGTCGCGCGCCAGCCGCGCCGCGGTGATCGCTTTGTAGACGGTGTACGCGGGTCCGGAAAAAAGACCGACCTGCTGGCCGGTGACCACCGCGACGGTGCCCGCCTGGGCCAGCCGGTCCAGCGTGACGCTGTCGCCATTTTGCGCGCGCAGCGCCGCGACCATCCCCGCCCGCCGCTCTTCGGGGTAGCGAATTTCCCGAGCCGCCTCGGCGAGCGCGGCCGGATCGTGCGGGTTATGGGTGTAGAATCGCGCTACGCGATCAAAATGATAGGTGAAATCGGCGAAAAGACGGGTTGTGCCGGGGAGGTCGGTGTGGCGGATGCAGGCCGGTTCCATTAACGTGTGGACGCGCGAACGGTCCAAGGGTAACAGATGTTGCGGGTCGGGCGAAAGTCGCAGGCGGAAAGTGGATGCCCGGCGGCCCCATTCCTGCGCTATCGTGAAATTATCGCCGGAGTTTACATCTCGTACCCATTCTGCGCGCAGAAGTGCACCTACTGCAACTTTGCCTCAGGCGTTTTCTCAAGCGACCTGCGCGACCGTTACATCGCCACGCTGGCCGCGCAATTGCGTGAGGCGCTATGGCCGTGGACGCCAGAAACGGTGTACCTCGGCGGTGGCACGCCCAGCCAGACCGATCCGCGCGTTTTCCTCGACCCCATCCCCGGCCGGCCCTGGCTCGAAGCGACCATCGAGGCTGCGCCGGGAACCATCGATGCCGCGCGGGCGATCGCGTGGCGCCAAGCGGGGATCAATCGCGTGAGCCTCGGCGTGCAATCGTTCGTCGCGCGAGAGCTGGCGCGAACGGGCCGCAAACATAATGCGGAAACCGTGGCGCGCGACGTCGCCGCGCTGCGCGAGGCGGGGATTGAGTCCATCAATGTCGATTTGATCGCGGGTTTGCCCGCGCAAACGCGCGCCAGCTGGTCGGAATCGCTCGACTGGCTCGAGCGATTGAATGTGCCGCACGCGTCGGTATACATGTTGGAAGTGGACGACGACAGCCGCCTGGGACGCGAAATTCTGGCGCACGGCGCGCGTTATGGAGCCGCGGAGGTTCCCGACGACGACGCGATCGCCGAATTTTACGAGATCGCGGTGGAGCGGCTGGATCGCGCGGGGCTGAAGCGGTACGAAATCTCCAATTTCGCGCGGGTGGGGTTTGAATCGCGGCACAATTTGAAATACTGGCGCAGGGAACCGTATCTCGGCTTCGGCGCCGATGCGCATTCTTTCGATGGCGAATGGCGCTGGCGCAACGCCGAATCGGCCGCCGAATATGTGAATCGACCGGGCGCAATCGATCGCGTGGCCGCGGACGCGACGGGCGAGAGATTTTTTCTCGGGTTGCGGCTGGAGGAGGGAATTGACGGCGACTGGTCGCCGTTCGCGGACGCGATCCGGCGGTTTATCGGGGACGGTCTGCTCCAGTTCGACGGCGCACGGCTGCGGCTGACGGATCGCGGGGTGTTGCTATCGAATGAAGTGTTCGCGGAGTTTGTCGAGGTCGCCGCTTGAACGGACGCGATTACCTGGCGCGCCGCGCGAACAGCATCTTTCCGACCACCACGCCCGCCGCGAAAGCTCCCGCAAGCAGGCGCACATCGACGAACGGAATGAATCGCGTTCGCGACTGGGTGATTTCGAGCACTCCGGCCGGGTAGACACCCACACCACCGCCGCCTCCGCCGCCCGAGCCGGCGCCGGGTCCGTCGCCGCTGTTCAGACCTTTTTGTCCTGCTCCGGCTCCGAAGCCGTAGGCAACCTTGGCGACCGGCACAACGGTTTTCCCTTCGGCATGCACCGGTTCACCGAAAACGGATTTTACGGTTGCGGTCGAGCCGAGCGACTCGCCGATTTTTTCCAGCAGTTCCGTGGCGTTCATGCCACTTTAGACGCAGGTTGAGGCCGAAGGGAACCCGCTTTTACGCCCGCACGGGTTCGCACTTGCGCAACAGGTCCGCGCCGAGCACGTCGTACTGGCGATTCTGGCAGATCACCTTGAACATGCCGAGAACGGGCATGGAAACTTCGCGCAGACTGGAGACGATGGCGCCAATGGGAATATCGACGTATTCGCGATGGCCCCCGGGATTGTGCAGCATCGCCGGAATCGGATTTTTGACACGAAATTTGGTCATCGGGACAAGGATGCAGGGACGCCGGGAAACGTTACGGCTGCACGAAAAAAATCGCGAAACGGTTCGGTGACCCGTTAAAGTAAAAATATGCGTCCGGAAAGCTACACCACGCCGAGCTCGATCACCGTTACCCGGACCGTGTCGAAAGCTCCTTACGCGCGCGGTTTGAGCGCGCTGCTGCACAAGCTGGATACGCAGCGCGGCGTCTATTTTTCTTCCGGTTACGAATATCCGGAGCGCTATTCGCGCTGGGATTTCGCCGGGATCGCGCCGCCGCTCGAAATCATCGCCTCCGGGCGCGAAATGGTTTTTCGCGCGCTGAACCAGCGTGGAAAAATTCTGAATCGCCTGTTCGAGCCGCTGCTGGCCGTTCATCCGCACTGGGAAGATTTTTCGGCCGGCGAAGAGGAACTGCGCGGCACGCTGAAACCTTTGCCGGCGCTGTTCCCCGAAGAGGAGCGCAGCAAACAGCCGTCGGCCTTTTCGATTCTGCGCGTGCTGGTGAATGAGTTCAAGCATCCGATGGCGGCGCGGCTGGCGCTGGTGGGCGCATTCGGCTACGATCTGTTGTTTCAGTTCGATCCGATCGAGCTCAAATTGCCGCGCCACGGCGTCAAGGACCTGCACCTGTTCCTGTGCGACGACATTTATTTCATGGATCGCAAAAAGGAACACATCGAACGTTTTCAGTTCGATTTTTCGCGCGGCGATGTGACCACGCACGGCGTCGCGCGCGGCGGCCAACCATTGAAACGCACCAGGCGCGGCGAAGCGGGCGCGATTCAATCCGATCACAGCGCGGAAGAATACATGGCGGGCGTCGAAACGGTGCGCGAAGGAATGCGGCGCGGCGATTATTACGAAGTGGTGCTGCGCCAGACTTTCCGCGCGCCTTTTTCCGGCAGCCCGTCGGATTTGTTTCAAAGAATTCAGCACGCCAGTCCCAGCCCTTACGAATTTCTGCTGCAATTCGGCGAGGAGCAGTTGATCGGCGCCTCGCCGGAAATGTTCGTGCGCGTCGAAGGCCGCCGCGTCGAAACCTGCCCCATCGCGGGAACCGCGCCGCGGACGGGCGATCCGCTGCACGACGCCGACAGCATCCGCGAGCTGCTCAATTCGACCAAGGAAGAATCGGAGCTGACCATGTGCAGCGACGTCGACCGCAACGACAAATCGCGCGTGTGCGTGCCGGGATCGGTACGGGTGATCGGGCGGCGCTTGATCGAATCCTACGCGGGCGTGTTTCACACCGTCGATCATGTCGAAGGAACGCTGGCCGACGGCTTCGATTCGCTGGACGCCTTTCTGACGCACATGTGGGCGGTGACGGTGATCGGCGCGCCGAAAAAATGGGCCGCGCAGGCGATTGAGAATCTGGAAAAAGATGCGCGCGGATGGTACGGCGGCGCGGTGGGAATGATCTCGCTCGACGGCGATATCAACACCGGGATCACCATTCGCACCGTGCACCTGCGCGACGGGATCGCCGCGTACGGCGCGGGCGCGACGCTGCTGTACGATTCGATTCCGGCCCAGGAGAATCGCGAGTGCTGGCTGAAAGCCACGGGATTTTTCCGCGCCATGACCCCCGCGGCGGCCGAAGCGGCGAAGCCGCCGGTTCAAGGTGACGGACGCGGCGTGCGGCTGCTGCTGGTGGATAACGAAGACTGCTTCATTCACACCCTGGCCAATTACGCGCGGCAAACCGGCGCCGATGTGTTGACCTATCGCGCCGGCTTTCCGCTCCGGATGATGGAAGACGTACGGCCGTCGCTGATTCTGGTTTCTCCGGGGCCGGGAAGGCCGGCGGATTTCGCCGTGCCGGAGCTGATTCGCCGCGCCGCGAAGCTCGAAATTCCGGTGTTCGGCGTGTGCCTGGGATTGCAGGGGATGGTGGAAGCGTTCGGCGGCGAGCTGGGCGTGCTCGATTACCCGATGCACGGCAAACCGTCGACGGTGCGGCATCGCGGGGTGGGCGTGTTCACCGGATTGCCGGATGAATTTCGTGTGGGCCGCTATCATTCGCTGTACGCGATTCGCGAAAAATTGCCGCCGTGCCTGGAAGTGACCGCGGAAAGCGAGGACGGCATCATCATGGGCGTGCGTCATCGCGAGCTGCCGATGGAAGGGGTGCAGTTTCATCCTGAATCGATTCTGACGCTCGACGGAAATTGCGGATTGAAACTGATTGAAAACGTCGTGCGGCTGCTGGGCCAGCCGATGGTCTCGCACAGCGCGTCCTCCGACCGGCGTTAGCGCGCTCACTGGGCTTCCGGTAGTCCGCTAGAATCGATGCCGGGCCCGTTGTTTATTAGGAGCCGGCGCCACACTCCGGCGCTGATTGCCACGGCTTGACTTGCTATGCTTCCTTAATATGGAGCTTCGTCATTCGGTCTGCGCGCTCGATTGTCCGGACTGCTGCTCGCTGGTGGTGAACGTCGAAGACGGGCGGGCGACGCGGCTGCGCGGGAATCCGGATCATCCGGTGACCCGGGGATTTTTGTGCGGCAAGGTCGCGCAGTATCTGGAACGCGAGTATTCGCCGCAACGCCTGCTCTATCCACAAAGGCGCGTGGGGAAAAAAGGCGAGGGACGGTTGGAGCGCATTTCCTGGGACGCGGCGCTCGATACCATCGCGGAAAAGCTGTCGGCGATTGCGCGGGAGTTCGGACCTGAGGCGATTCTGCCGTACAGCTACGCGGGCACGATGGGGTTGCTGAACGGGTCCGGGATGGACCGGCGGTTTTTTCACCGGATGGGCGCGACGCGGCTGGATCGAACGATCTGTTCGTCGGCGGGCGGCGCGGCGTTGACGGCTTCCCAGGGCGTCCGCTATGGAACCGAGCCGGAGCAGTTCCGGCTTTCGAAATTGATCATCGCGTGGGCTGGAAATATTCACGGGACCAACGTGCATTTGTGGCCCTTCATCGTGGAGGCGCGGCGAAATGGGGCGAAATTGTGGGTGATCGATCCGATTCGTACGCGGACGGCGGCGCTGGCGGACCGGCATCTGCGAATCCATCCCGGGTCGGATCGGGCGCTGGCGCTGGGCCTGGCGCACATTATTATCGGCGAAGGATGGTGCGACGCGGATTATGTGGATCGCTACACGAACGGGTTCGCGGCGCTGAAGGAGCTGGCGCGCGGATACGATCCGGAGCGCGTTTCGGGGCTGACGGGAATCGCCCGGGAAGACATTATCGAGCTGGCCCGCGCGTATGCGACCACGCGGCCGGCGGCGATCCGGTTGAATTACGGCGTGCAGCGCAGCGAATACGGGGGCGCGGCGGTGCGGACGATCGCCATGCTACCGGTGCTGACCGGATCGTGGCGCGAGGCGGGCGGAGGGTTGCAGCTCACCACATCGCAGGCGTTTCACTTTGATAAGGCGTCGCTGGAGATGCCGGAGTTGCAGTTGAAATCGGCCCTGGGACGCGAGGCTCGCGTGGTGAATATGACGGAGTTGGGCAAGGCCCTGACCGAGCTCGATTCGCCGCCGGTGAAGGCGATGGTGGTTTATAATTCGAATCCGGCGGGAATTGCGCCCAATCAGAATTTAGTTTTGCGCGGGATGCGCCGCGAGGATTTGTTTACCGTGGTGCTGGAGCAGTTTCAGAACGACACGGCCGATTATGCGGATATTCTGCTGCCGGCGACGACGTTTTTAGAGCACAGCGATTTGTACTTCGCTTACGGGCATTATTACGTGCAACTGGCGCGGCCGGTGCTGAATGCGCCGGGCGAGGCTCGCTCGAACGTGGAGGTGTTTCGCGCGCTGGCCAGGCGAATGGGGTTCGCGGACGCGTGTTTCGAAGCGACGGATGATGACATGATTCGCGGGCTGCTGGGGTCCGGGCATCCGTTTTTAGAAGGAATCACGCTGGAACGGCTGGAGCGCGAACATTTCGTGCGGCTGAATCTGCCGCAGCCGTATTTGCCGTTCGCCGAGGGCGGATTTGGGACGGCGTCAGGGAAATTCGAGTTTGGCGCGGAGGATTTGCAGTACGTGGCGCCGGTCGAATCGCGGCGCGGGGATTTGGATTTGCGGCGCAGGTATCCGCTGGAGATGATCTCGTCGAAAAACGACGACAGCATGAATTCGACCTTCGGGCACCGCGATGAAGTGGATTGGGCGACGGCGCTGCTGCACATTCATCGCGACGATGCGGCGCCGCGCGGGATTCACCATGGCGATCCGGTAAGGATGTTCAATGATCGCGGGAGTCTGGTCCTGACCGCGGAAGTGGATGGAATGGTCCCGCCAGGGGTGGTTCGCGCGCCGTCGACGCGGTGGGCCAGGCGCGCGGCGGACCGGCGAAGCGCGAACGTGCTGACCTCGGACCGGCTGACGGATCTGGGCGGAGGGCCGACGTTTTACAGTTGCCTGGTCGAGGTGGAGCGATGCGGAGATTGATTTTGGCCGGGATGCTGGTCGCGCTGCTGGCCGCGCCGGGGTGCAGATATAAGCGCAAGCCGCGGGAGCGCGCGCCTATTAATGATGGCGAGCCGGTGAGTTTGCTGAACGTGGCCGATCCGCGTGCGGAGTTTCAGCTTACCAGGGGATTCTGGACAGTCGAAGGCGGGGCGTGGCGCTGGACCATGAAAAATTTCACGGTGACGCTGCGTCCGCCGGCGGGATCGGCGCAGAAGGGTGCGACGCTGGAGCTGAAATTCAATATTCCGGACGTGATGTTCAATCGCGTGGGCGCGATGACGCTGGATGCGCATATTAACGGGGTGGATCTGGGGCCGCAAAAATATCCCAGCGCGGGGGAGTTTGTGTACCGGCGCGATGTTCCGGCGGCGCAGTTGGGGGCAGCGGCGGTCGCGATCGATTTTTCGGTGGATAAGGGGCTGCCGCCGAGCCATCAGGATACGCGGGAGCTGGCGGTGATTGTGAGCTCGATCGGGCTGCTGCCGAAATGACGAGGGCCGCGCGCGCGGCGTATTTCGCAATCGCGCCTTGCGTTTGTCTGGCGCTTTTCTGGCGCGTCCTGATCACCTGGTTCCTGGGCGACGATTTTGCGTGGCTCGGAAAACCGCTGGAAGTACAGAGCTGGGGCGATTTACCTCATGCGTTGTTCGCACCGGAGGCGCAGGGCACGGTTCGCGTATTGAGCGAACGCGCCTTTTTCCTGGTGTTCACGCCGCTGTTCGGATTGCACGCGTTGCCGTACCGGCTGATCGTGCTCGCGACCTGGTTTGTGGATCTGGGGCTGGCTAGCGTGATCGGGGCGCGGTTGGCGGGGTCGCGGTGGGCTGGACTTTTCGCGTCGGTTCTGTGGGCGGCGAGCGTGAATCGGGCGTATCCGCTGGCCCGGGTGTCGGCGTACAACGAAATTTTAGATTCGTTGTGCATTCTGCTGGCGTTTTATGCGCGGCTGCGATGGATCGAATCGGACGGGCGGCGCTGGCAGGCCACGGAGTGGGCCGCGTATCTGGCGGGATTCGGGGCGAAGGAGATGGTAGTGATGTATCCGGCGATCGCACTGCTGCACGCGATCCTGTTCGCGCGAAAAAAATGGCGTGGGACGCTGGCGCTGTTTGTTCCGGCGGCTCTTTTCGGAGCGGTCCATTATTTTTTCATTCCCAAGCCAGCCAGCGGCGTTTACGCGATCGTTTGGGATCGCCGGCTGCTCGAAACATTTTTGCGATATTTGTCAGTATCGCTGGGGCCGGTGGGTTTGGGAGGCTGGGTGGCCCACGCGCGGCGGCCGGCGATGGTCGGGGTGGGGTTGATCGCGCTGGCGCTGGCGGGTTTTGCGATCGAGCGGCTGCGGCGGCGGGAGTATGCGGTGGTGTTCTTTATCGGCTGGTTCGCGATTCTGATCGCGCCGGTGCTGCCGCTGCCGAATCATATTTTCGATTTCTATGCGACCCTGCCGGAGCTGGGATTGGCGTGGCTGGGAGGATGGGCGGCTGCCGTGGCGCTGCGATCGCGGCCGGTATGGCGCGGGGTTGCGATTTTTCTGGGCGCGGCCTATCTGGCCGGATCGGCGCTGGCGGCGAATGGGGCGACTCGCTGGTATTACGAGCATTCGCAGCCGGTGCGGACCATGGTTCTGGGGATCCGCGACGCCGCGCAGCAGTATCCGGGCAGCGCATTTTTTCTGGCTGGCGTGGATCAGGATCTTTATGAGCTGGGGATTCAGGACAATCCGTTCCGGCTGTTCGGATTGACGCGGATTTATTTGATTCCGGGATCGGAGAACACGATTCACGGGCGGGCGGATCTGGGTGGAGTGACGCGATGGGTTTCGTCGCCGCAAGCGGCACTGCATGCGATCCAGTATGAGAATGCTCGCGTGTTTCGGGTTGAGCCGCGCGAGCTGCTCGATATCACGCACGGCTACGAAACGGTGCTGCTGGCCGATCCGCGGGCCACGCGGATCGATTTTGTCGACGCGGGCGACGCGAGTTACGCGGCGCAGCTCGGGCCCACGTGGTACGCGGCCGAGAAAGGGTCGCGATGGATGCCGAAATCGGCGACGCTGCGGATGTCTGGTCCGGCGCAGGCCGGAGCGAGATTGTATGTGACGGGTTACGTGCCGCCGGCGATCGTCGCGGCGGGACCGGTGACGCTGACGTTTACGGCGGCGGAAAGGAACATTGGTGCGGGAAACATTTCGACCGACGGGAATTTTCATTTTGATTTTTTGCTGCCGGATGCGCTGGTGGGCGTCAAGGAGATTGAAATTGGAATCGAGGCGAGCCGGGTGGTGCGTCCGGCCAGCGATCCACGGGATTTCGGCGCGGTGTTCGGGACCTTTGCCATCCGATGAAATTTTCTTTGCGCCTCCAATGGGACGCCGCGGCGAATCCGCTGTCGCGGATGGTCGATGAGAAGCGGCGCACGGGCGTTCGCGTTTTGGATTTGACGGAATCGAATCCGACGCGCGCGGGGTTTGAGTATCCGCGCGAAATTGTCGAGGCCTTCGCGGATGAGCGGGCGCTGCGCTACGATCCGTCTCCGCGGGGCTTGCTTTCGGCGCGGGAAGCTGTGGCGGAATATTACGCGGCGCGCGGGCGTCGCGTTTCGCCGGAGCAGATTTTACTGACGGCGAGCACCAGCGAGGCGTATTCGTACTTATTCAAGTTGCTGGCCGATCCGGGCGACGAAATTCTGGCGCCGCGTCCCTCGTATCCGTTGTTCGAGTTTCTGGCTGGCCTCGAAGCGGTGCACGTGCGGCAGTATCCGCTGCGCTATGACGGCGCGTGGCACGTCGATTTCGGGTCGCTGGAGCTTTCGCCGCGGACGCGCGCGATCGTGGTGGTGAATCCGAATAATCCGACGGGATCGTTCTTGAAGGCGGAGGAATGGTCGCGGCTGGCGGCATTGGGATTGCCGATTTTGTGCGACGAAGTTTTTTCGGATTACGCGTTTCCGGCGGAAACCCCGGCACCCGTGATTGCTGGCGGGGCTTTAATGACTGGCTCGGCAAGCGCCGGCAGGGATGCCGGGGATTTTTCCCGCGTACTCTTACCGGCTTTCCAGGCGCCTGCTTTCTTTATGAGTGGGCTTTCGAAAATCGCGGGATTGCCGCAGATGAAGCTGGGATGGATCGCGGCTTGCGGGCCTGGGTCGGAAGCGGCGTTGGAGCGCCTCGAGTTGATCGCGGACACGTATCTTTCCGTGGCGACGCCGGTGCAGGTCGCGTTGCCGAAATTGTTGGGGTCGGCGGTGGTGCGGGAGCAGATTCGCGAACGGACTCGCGCGAATTTATCGTTTTTGCGCAAGGTGTCGCGGGCTTCCGCGGTGCAGGCGCTGAATGTCGAGGGCGGGTGGTATGCGGTGCTACAGGCGCCTCGGACGCGCAGCGAAGAGGAATGGTCGCTGCACCTTTTGGGTGAGCGCGACGTGCTGGTTCAGCCGGGATTTTTCTTTGACTTCGAAACCGAAGCTTTTCTGGTGCTGAGTCTGCTCACGCCGCGGGAGATTTTTGAAGAGGGCGTGCGGCGGATTTTAGAGGCTTGTTGAACACGCGCCGAGGTGGTCCATGTGGGGCAGGCTTTCCGCCTGCGCGCCGGTTTTTTTGAGCGCCGCTTTGTCTTGCAACCGCGCAGCCGGATTCGAAATCCGGTGCGGACTCAAAAGCCTGCCCCACGGGGCTGCCACTGAATGAGCGTGGGCATCGGTATAATCCAATTTATGTTCCAGAAGAAAATTGCGTTGCTCGCTGTGTTGGCTTTGGCGCTGGTGGAATCGGCGCACACCAAAGTTGCGCTGACCATCGATTACATCATGCGCGGGCCGGGGCTTTATGGATATCAGCCGGCCGGGGTCAGATGGTCGGGCGACGACCAGAAGATTTATTTTGAATGGAAACAGGCGAGCGACCCAATCGATCACCCGATGGATACTTACGTGGTGGACCGGGATGGGTCGGGGCTGCGCAAGCTGAGCGATGAAGAGGCGAGGATGGCTCCGCCGGCCAACGCGGTGCGCACGCGGGATCAGAGGCGCGCGGTGTACGCGATGGACGGCGATATTTTTCTGTACGATTTTTCGACCAATACCGCCCGGCAGTTGACCAGGACCGAGGATAACGAATCGAATCCGCGATTCACGCAGGACGAAAAAAGCGTGACGTTTATGCGCGGCGGGAACTTGTATGTGATGTCGCTCGACACCGGGATGCTCGAAGAGATGACGGACATCGTACCGTTCGGCGCGCCGGCTCCGGCGCCGGTTACGGGTGGCCGCGGCGGGCGCGGCGGGCGCGGGGGTGGTGGTGCGCCTCCGCCGACCGCGGCGGAGCAGCGTGGGACGGATTCGCAGGAGTTTTTGAAAAAACAGGAAAAAGAATTGATCGAGGTGGTGCGCGAACAGGCGGAGCTGCGCGCGGAGGAAGAAGCGAAGCGCAAGAAAGAGCATCCGCGGCAGCCATTTCACTTGCAGGCCCGGCAGACTGTGACTCGCCTGGAGCTTTGTCCGGATGAGAAATGCGTGATCGCGATGGTCAGCGAGAGAGCGGAACGGGCCAAGCCGGATAATGTAGAGAGTTTTGTGAATGAGTCGGCGTATACCGAGATTATTCCCGGGCGCATTGCGGTGGGAGATACCATGCCCAAGGTGCGCCTGGCGGTGATCGATTCAGTAACCGGCGCGGTGAAGTGGGTAGATCCGGGCCTGAATGGCCGCGAAGTGCAGGTGCAGATGCCGCTGTGGAATGAACAGGGAACCAAAGCGGTGTTTGTCGCGCGGGCGACCGATAATAAGGACCGCTGGATTCTCGGGCTGGACCCGGCGACAGGGAAGGCTCAGACCATCTTTACCGAGCATGACGACGCGTGGCTGGACGGTCCAGGCGCGCAGGTGCTTGGGTGGATGAAGGATGGCAACGAGGTCTACTTTGAGAGTGAGAAGTCCGGTTATGCCCACTTATATAAAGTGAGTTACGACGGAGGCGAGCCGAAACAACTCACTTCAGGAAAATGGGAAGTCACGGGAGTCGACTTGTCGAATGACGGGTCAAAGTTTTATTTAACGAGTAGCGAAGTGAGTCCGGCCGAGCGTCAGTTTTATTCGATGAGTTCAGACGGCGGCGCGCGGACGCGGATCACTCAGGAATCAGGGAATCATCATGTGGTGCTTTCGCCGGATGAGAGATACATGGCCGATATTTATTCTTATACGACCAAGCCTCCGGAGTTATTTGTGGCCGAAAATGCTCCGGGAGCAAGCGAGAAGAAGCTGACTTCGTCGCCGGCTAAGGATTTTGGCGATTATCCGTGGCTGGATGTGCCGATTGTGCAGGTACCGGCACGCGACGGCGCGATGGTTCCGGCGCATTTCTACAAACCGGCGAATTACCGGCGCGGCGGTCCCGCGGTGATTTTCGTACATGGCGCGGGATACGCGCAGAATGTGGAGAAATGGTGGTCGCCGAACTATTCGCGGGAGTACATGTTCAATCAGTTTCTGATGGAGCATGGCTATATGGTGCTCGATATGGATTATCGGGCGTCGTCGGGTTACGGTCGTGACTGGCGGACGGCCATTTATCAGCACATGGGCGGCGTGGACTTGAATGACAACGTCGACGGCGCGAAATGGCTGGTCGAGCAGGGCGCGGATCCGAAACGAATCGGGATTTACGGCGGGAGTTACGGCGGTTTTATCACCTTAATGGCGATGTTCACCACTCCCGACGTGTTCGCCGCCGGCGCAGCGCTGCGGCCGGTGACGGATTGGGCGCATTATAACGATCCGTACACGGCAAATATTTTGAATCTTCCGCAGAACGATGCGGAAGCTTATCGTAAGTCGTCGCCGATTTATTTCGCGGATGGGTTAAAGGGCGCTCTGCTGATCTGTCACGGGATGGTAGATACGAACGTGTTTTTCCAGGACTCGGTGAGGCTGGTTCAGAGACTGATTGAGCTGCATAAACAGAACTGGTCGATCGCAATTTATCCGGTGGAAAATCACGGCTTCGTACAGCCGTCGAGCTGGGCGGATGAGTATAAGAGGATTTTTCAGTTGTTCGAGACCAATTTGAAGAAATGAGCTTCAGCCTGAGTTGGGACTTACCCAGATAGGATCGGAAAGCGCCCGCTTACTGCTCCAGGTAGGTGTACCCGTTCAGACCTTCCTCGTAAAACTTGAGCAGCGCGCCGGATTCTTCATAGCCGATGCGGCCTTCGCGGACCGCGGCTTCGACGTCCTTGCGGAACTGCTCCAGCAGCGCTTTGGACTGGAACTGCACGTAATCGAGAACTTCGCGAACCGTGTCGCCGCGGATCACGGCTTCGAGCACCACCCCGTTCTTGTCGTCCAGACTGACGTGAACGGCATTGGTGTCGCCAAAAAGATTGTGCAGATCGCCGAGGATCTCCTGATAGGCGCCGACCAGAAATGCGCCCAGAAAATAAGGCTCGCCCGAGAAGGCGTGCAGCGGGAGGGTTTTTTTCACGTCGCGGCGGTCGATGAAGGCATCCACTTTGCCGTCGGAATCGCAGGAAATGTCGCCCAGGATGCCGTGGCGAAACGGCTCCTCATTCAGGCGATGAATGGGCATGATGGGAAAGAGCTGCTTCACCGCCCAACTGTCGGGAAGGCTCTGGAACAGCGAAAAATTGCAGAAATACGTGTCGGAAAGAAGACTGTCCAGACCCTCCAGCTCTTCCGGATAATAATCCAGCTCTTTCGCGAGCTTCTGAATCCGGCGGCAGATCACCCAATAGATGCTTTCGGCCAGGCTGCGCTGCTGCAGAGGCAGATAACCCAGGCTGAAAAGATTCAGCGCGGAATCGAGCGCCTGCTGCGCGTCGTGAAAACTTTCGAGCAGGTTCTTCACGCTCAGACCGCGGAGGGTTTCCTTCAAATCGATCAGCGGCTGCTCGACGTCTTCGGGGATGTCGGGTGACGTTTCCGCGTCGCCGAAGCCGGTGACGCCCAGAACGTTGAACACCAGCACGCTGTGATAGGCGGCGATGGCGCGCCCGCTTTCCGAAACGATGATCGGATGCGGGACTTCGGCTTCATCGCACACGCTCTGAATGTGATAGACGACGTCGTTGGCGTATTCCTGAAGCGTGTAGTTGACGCTCGATTCGAAATCGGTTTGCGAGCCGTCGTAATCGATGCCCAGTCCGCCGCCGACGTCCATGTAGCACAGCCCCGCGCCGGCGCGCTTCAATTCGACGTAGACGCGCACGGCTTCCATCACCGCAGCCTTGATCTGGCGGATATTGGTGATCTGGCTGCCGAGATGGAAGTGCAGCAGCTGGAGGCAATCCTCCATTCCCGCGGCTTTGAGCTGATCGAGCGCCCGCAACGCTTCGGTGACGGTCAAACCGAATTTCGAGCGATACCCTCCCGACGATTTCCAGCGGCCCGAGCCGCGGCTGGCCAGCTTGATTCGCAAACCGATCACCGGGCGCACGCCGACGCGCTGGGAATGTTTCTCGATGAGATCGAGCTCGGTGTATTTTTCGACCACCGGAATAATGCGGCGGCCGATTTTGGCGGCGAGCATCGCCATTTCGATGTACTCGTCATCCTTAAATCCGTTGCAGATGATCGGCGTATCGTTATCGGCGATGGCCAGAACGGCCAGCAGCTCCGGTTTCGAGCCGGCTTCAAGACCGAACTTGAACGGGCGGCCGTATTCGAAAACCTCCTCGACCACTTCGCGCTGCTGGTTGACCTTGATCGGATAGACGCAACAGTAGCTGCCTTTGTAGTTGTGCTCGGCAATGGCGTTTTGAAACGCCTGGTGCATTTCGCCGAGGCGGTTCTGCAAAATTTCGCCGAAGCGCAGCAGGATGGGCAGAGAAATGCCGCGAAGCTGGAGGTTGTCCACCAGCTCCTTTAAATCGAGCGCGCGATTGGGGTCCTTGTTGGGATGCACCCAGATGTGCCCGTTCTGGCCGACCGAAAAATAGCCCTTGCCCCAACTGGCGACATCGTACAACTCGGCCGCTTCCGCGGTCGTCCAGCGATCGGCCGGCCCGCGGACCGTCGCGCCATTTGTCAGAACGGTAGCCATCGAATTTCAGTGTCCTTCCATTTGACGCAGAGGGCAAGTACGTAAGTACCTTTTTTGCAAAATTTTTAAGATTTTTTTGGAGCGCGGCGATGAGCAGGAACAAAGACCTCCATGAAACAGAATCGGAAGTGCTCCTTCACGGCCGCGCTCGGCGCGAGCCTGGCTTTGTTTCTTTTCGGTTTCGACGCGGCGGCGCAACCGGCCGATCGCATCACCGGCGCCGTCGACGAACAGCGCGCGGTGCGCCTGGCCGGCGATCACTCACCCTATGCCATTCCGCGGTTCGACACAGGCCCGGCCGATCCCAAGCTGGCGATGAATCGAATGATTCTCACGCTTCAGCCGGGCGCGGCGCAGCAGAGCGCGGCAGCGGCGCTGATCGACGCGCTGCACGATCCCAATTCGCCGCAGTATCACCACTGGCTGACGCCCGAAGAGTACGCGGCGCAATTCGGCGTTTCCCCGAACGACGTGGCGCGCGTGAGCGAGTGGCTGAGCAGCCACGGGTTCCGGATCGAAGAAGTTCCGGCCGGAAACCAGTCGATTATTTTCAGCGGAACGGTGGCCCAGGTGGAACAGGCGTTTCAGACGCAGATCCACCGCTATCGCGTGAACGGCGAAGAGCACCTCGCCAACGCGAGCGATCCGGCAATTCCGCAGGCGCTGGCGGCCGTGGTCGCCGGGCCGGTTACGCTGCACAATTTCCGGCGCAAGGCGATGCACGATCGTCTGGCGCCGGCGCCGCAATATACTTACGGCGGCGTCCATTCGCTGGGTCCGCCGGATTTCGCGACGATTTACGATTTAAGCGCGCTCTACACTTCCAACAACAGCGGCAGCGGCCAGACCATCGGCATCGTCGGACGCATCAATATTCAAACGCAGGATATTCAGGAATTCCGCGCAACCTGGGGCCTCCCGGCCAACAACCCGACCATCATCGTGAACGGCCCTAATCCGGGAATTTACGACATGGACGACGAAGCCGAGGCGGATCTGGACGTGGAATGGTCCGGCGGCGTGGCTCCGCTGGCGACCGTGAAGTTCGTCGTTTCGGAATCGACCAATACGACCGACGGCGTGGATCTTTCGGCGCAGTACATCGTCAGCAACAACCTGGCCAACGTGATGAGCACCAGCTTCGGAAGCTGCGAAGCGGCCATGGGCTCGGCCGAGATGGCCTTCTACAGCAATCTGTGGCAACAGGCCGCCGCGGAAGGCATCACCGCGTTTATCGCCGCGGGCGATAGCGGCGCGGCCGGGTGCGATGCCGGATCGGATACCACTGCCCAGTATGGAAAGGCGGTGAACGGGCTGTGCTCGTCGGTTTACAGCGTGTGCGTCGGCGGGACCGAGCTCAATGAAGGCGGCAATAGTAATCTGTACTGGTCGGCGACCAACACCAGCACCACGCTCGAATCGGCGCTGAGCTATATTCCCGAGGTCGCCTGGAACGACAGCGGAGCAAACGGAGGGTCGGGATTGTGGGCCACCGGCGGCGGCGCCAGCGCGTATTATTCGAAACCTTCGTGGCAATCCGGACCGGGCGTTCCCTCCGACGGCCAGCGCGATGTGCCCGACCTGAGCGTGACCGCGTCCGGCGATCATGATCCGTTCTGGGTGGTGATTCTCGATAATTACTACAGCATCGGCGGGACCTCGGCGGCGTCGCCTTCGATGGCCGGCATGATGGCGCTGATCGACGAGAAAAACGGCGGACGGCAGGGCAACGCGAACACCAGATTCTATGCTCTGGCGAACGCCGCTGCATCAGGCGGCGCGGACGTTTTTCACGGCACTACCGGCGGAAACAACAGCGTTCCGGGGCTCACCGGCTTTACCGCATCGGCGCATTACAACCAGGCCACCGGGCTCGGCTCGCCGGACGGGTTCGTGATGGCGAATCACTGGGCGGCATCGACGCCCGCGGCGCCGTCGTTCACGCTGACGCCGTCGGCGGCCACTTTGACCGCAATTCAAGGCGGGCACACCACGGTGAACGCAGTGGTCGCGGTGAGCGGCGGATTCAGCGCGGCGGTCGCGCTGAAAGCGAGCAATCTGCCGGGCGGCGTGACCGCTTCGTTCGCTCCAGCTTCGCTCAGCGCGCCGGGGTCGGGCACTTCGGTGCTCACGCTAACAGCATCTTCGAGCGCAGCCGCCGGTTCGTACACGATCACGCTGACGGCCTCCGGCGGAAGCGTGGTGAAGACGGCGACGGTCAACCTGACCATCGCGCATCCGTTCACCATTGCAGCAAGCGCCGGGTTGATCAGCATTAATCAGGGCGCGTCGGGATCGCTGAAGATCCTGAGCTCGACCAGCGCCGGATTCAGCGGGGCGGTCGGGCTGACGGCCAGCTCGCACGCGGGCGTGACGGCGGCGTTCACGCCGTCCACGATCGCCTCGCCGGGCTCCGGGTCGAGCACGCTGGCGCTCGCCGTAGCGGCCAGCGCAGTTCCGGGAACTTACACTCTGACGATCACCGGAATCTCGGGTTCGTTTGCCGAAACAACCACGGTATCGGTGACCATCAACCAGCCGCCGAGCTTCACGCTCAGCCTGCCGGTGAATACCATCAGCCTGGCTCCAGGCGGCTCTGCCACGGCGCAGGTGAGCGTGATCGCCGTGTCCGGATTCAAGTCCACCGTCACGTTTTCAACGGGCACCTTGCCGAGCGGGATGACGGCGCATTTCAGCGGCACTACGCTGACGGTTCAAACCACTTCGTCGGTCGCCGTGGGCAGCCATTCGATCATGATTCTGGGCAGCGTCGGAAACTATACCGCGCCGGCGGTAACCATGATCGTAAACGTCGGCACGTTCACGCTGACTGTTCCCTCCACCGCGACGGTCACGCCGGGGCGCGCCTTGACCATCGGGATTAAGACTTCGGTGACCAATGGATTCAACGGACCGATCGCGCTTTCGGCTACCGGGCTGCCGTCGAGCCTGGTGGCGTCGTTTTCACCCGCGACGATCACCAACCCCGCGTCGGGCTCGGGCACGATGACCCTTTCGCCGTCGTCAGCCATTCTGCCAGGTTCATTCCGGATGTACGTGGTCGGCGCCAGCGGCGGAGCGACGGTAACCGTGCCGGTGACGGTCACGGTGCCGTGAGTTCTACTTAATTCGTTGATACGTCGCGAAGGTCACGTTGCTGGTCTTGCCTTCGGCGTCCTGGCGCATGTAGATGATCCCGAGCGTGTCGTGGTCGGGCGACAGCACGTTGGTGAGAATCTGGGTCACGCGGCCGTTTTTCTTGTACACGATTTCGTTCACCGCCGGACTGATCACGCGCACCGATCCGGAATCGGCGCCGCGATTGCCGGTGATCGGCTCATCCTTGCCGTCGAAATTGGTGGTGTAGAACCACTGCGATTTGGAGCCTTCGCGATTCACGGAATCGATGGTGATTTTCATGCCGTGATCGCCGAAGGGTTCGTAGGTCATGATGTTGCTTTGCGGCGCCGGCGCTTCCGATTTGAGCTTCCAGCGGCCGAAACGGGGATTGGCGTCCTGCGCGGAGGCGAGAGCCGCGCATAGCATGGCGGCGAACAGAAGTTTGTGCATCCAACCAGATTACTTCTTGCCGCTCAAAGTTTCCATCCGCCGCGCGCCGCCCAGGATATCCTGCAAGGCATAGTTGCCTTCATGGCAGGCGTATTCGTAAATGGGACCGGCCGCGGCAAGGAACGGAAACTCGACGGTCCACGGCCGCGCGAAGGTGCTGGGATCGTCCATGGTGGCGCGATAAAGAATGGTGTGGGCGTCGACGCGGCGGAACCGTTCGATGACGTGCAGATTGGCGCCGGCCCCGCGGAATCGCACCTCCGGGCGGAAATTGGTGGTGTCGACCACCAGCGTATCGCCCTCCCAGCGGCCCACCGAATCGCCCAGCCATTTCTTGAGATTCGAAGGCAGGTGCGGCTGGTTCATGCGAATCACGCGAACGTCGTGGACCATCTCCACCAGAATCATGATGGTGTCCGGAGTCTGGATGATCTGATAATTGTTGTTGTACAAAACCGGCAGCATCGGCGGACCGTCCGTCGAGCCGAAACCGAGCAGGCAGCGCTCCGCCAGCGGCCGGCTCTTCACGCCGCCGAGGCCAGAGGACTCACGCATCTCGGCCCTGTTGCGTTGTTTCGCGGCGTCGGTGAGCGGAGGAACGCGGCCGTCCGGCGGATCGACGATCAGCGAGGTGCGCTTCACCCCATCGACGCGCTCGAGCTCCGCGCCGCGATCTAGAAACAGCGCGTTATAAGCGCCCGTTCCGGCCGATCCGGCGGCGCGAATGATTTTTCCGTCCGAGGCGCCGTCTTCCGCTTTCAGATCGTTCGACTCGGCCTGCTCGAATTTCTGGGCGTCGGCGTCGCTGATGGTCAGGCCTTTGTAGGCCGCGGGACGCTCCAGCGGAGTGATGGTCGCGTTGGTCCAGATGCCCTGAAGATCGGGATGGCCGCCGGGAGTGCGCGGAACCGCCGGTGTTCCCGCGCTCTGGCCCGCGGCGGCGAGCGCGGTTGCCGCGACACACACCCCCATTCCAAGCCGCATGTTTACCCCTGCCCGCGCGCCAGCCCCAGCGCGCGAATCCGTTTGTGCAGATTGGTGCGCTCCATACCCAGCACCCGGGCCGCGCTCGACACGTTCCACTTGCTCTCTTCAAGCGCGCGTAAAATGTGTTCGCGCTCGGCCGATTCCTTGGCCTCGCGCAGGTTGCCCTTCGGATTCGCCGAGCGCGCGATGCGAATCTCCACCGGCACCGATTCCGCCTCCAGCACGTCGCCGCGCGTCAGAATCGCCATCCGCTCGACGGTGTTGCGCAATTCGCGAATGTTGCCCGGCCAGGAATAATCTTCGAGCACCTCAAACGCGGCGGGAGCGAATTGTTTGGCCTTGAAATTATTGCGCGTGCAGAACTCGCACAGGAAATATTCGGCCAGCGGACGCACGTCTTCGCGCCGTTCCCGGAGCGAGGGAACGCGCACCGGAACCACGCACAGCCGGTAATACAAATCCTCGCGGAATTTCTGCTGCTGGACCATTTCGCCCAGATCGCGATTGGTGGCCGCGATGACGCGCACGGTCACGCGAATCGGCTGCTCGCCGCCCACGCGATGAAATTCGCCCTCCTGCAACACCCGCAGCAGTTTCGCCTGCGACGACGCGTGCAAATCGCCGACTTCATCCAGAAACAGCGTCCCGCCATCGGCCAGCTCGAATTTTCCGCGCCGCGCCGCCGTCGCTCCGGTGAACGCGCCTTTTTCGTGGCCGAACAATTCGCTCTCGATCAATTCCGTCGGAATCGCCGCGCAATTCACTTTGACGAACGGGCCGCTCGAAAACGGACTTTCCGCGTGAATATGCGCCGCCAGCAATTCTTTTCCGGTTCCCGACTCGCCTTCGACCAGCACCCGGGCGTCGCTGCGAGCGGCCATGGTTGCCTGTTCCAGCACTCTTTCAAACGCGCCGCTGCGCCCGATCATGCGCGCGCCGCCGACCATCTCCCGCAATCGCCGGTTCTCTTCGCGCAGCTTCGATTCCTCCAGGGCATGCCGCAGCGACAGCAAAACTTTTTCGCGGCCCAGCGGTTTTTCCAGAAAATCGAAAGCGCCCGCGCGCGTCGCTTCCACCGCGTCGGCGATGGTCCCGTGCCCCGAAATCATCAGCATCGGCGCGTCGAAATCGTTCCCGCGCATCCAGCGCACCAGGTCGATTCCGCTGCCATCCGGCAAGCGCACATCGATCAGATACGCGTCCGCGCGCTGCGATTGCGCCTTGGCTGCGGCCACGCCCGCGCAGGTGGTGACCGCGTAGCCTTCGCGCTCCAGAATCAGCCGCAGGCTGCGCCCGATATTTTCCTCGTCGTCAACGATGAGAACTCGCCGCTGCGCCATGCTGCACCCCAATTCCCGGAGCTGGACCGCGCAAAATCACGCGAAAACCCGCTCCTCCCAATTCGCCCTCGATCACTTCGATGTCTCCCCCGCAGAGCAGTGCGCTGCGCCGCGCAATCGACAATCCCAGTCCCATTCCGCCTTTTTTAAACGAAATCGTCGGCTCAAACAGGCTCGACCGCGCCTGCGCGCTCAACCCCGGACCGGAATCGTGCACCTCGATCTTCAATCTTCCATGATCCATCGAAGTCGCCGCCAATACCACTCCGCCGGGCCGCGCCGCTTCCGCCGCGTTCTCCAGTAAATTGGTCAGCACGCCTTTGATCAGATCCGCATCGGCCATCGCCAGCGGACGTTCCGCCGCCAGCCGCAATTCATACGTAACTTCCGGATGCGCCGATTTCAAAAAGGCCACCCGCTCCTCCACCACGGCATTCACATCGATCTCGCCCGGCATCACCGGCGGCTCGGAGGCGAATTGCGAAAAGGCGCGGACGCGCCGTTCCAAGGTTTGAACCTCGTCGGCGACAATCTGCGCGGCCTGTTCCAGAAACGCGCCATCGGCCGATCCGCTGCGGCTCACGATTTCTTCCATGGTCAAGCGGATCGGCGTCAGGGAATTTTTCACTTCGTGCGCCATCTTACGAGCCAGCGCCTGCCAGCTGGCCAGGCGCGTCACCATCACCAATCGTTGCTGCGCCTGTTCCAGCTGACCCGCCATGTTGTTGAACGCATCCACCGCCGCGCCGATCTCATCGGAGCCGCGCGGTTCCACCCGCGCCGCCAGATCGCCCGATGCCACCTGTTTCAATCCTCGCGTCAACTGCTGCACCGGCCGGCTGATCCGGTCCGCCAGAAAAACCAACCCGGCGAGCGCCGCCAGCCACAGCACCGACGCCACCACCAGCAGCGTGGTATTGAATCCGCGGCGCAGATCGCGCGCCTCGCTGCGATTCAGCGCCTGGTGCGCGCGCGCGATCTGATCCGTCAGATCGTCCATGGCGATGCCCATCGGCCGCGAATACACCCAAACCTCGCCGCCGTGACCCGCGTCGCGTCCCACCTCGTGGCGCACATAATAATCGAGACGCGAGCTGCGCTCGCCCGCCAGCTCGAATTGCGACGCCGCGCCGCTGTCCCAAAACGCCTGGGCTTCCTTCGGCTGCAACCGCCGCGGCTCGATTCGACCCTCCTCGGCTTCACGCCGCAATTCGTCGCACGATTCTTTGTACAGCTCGCGCCCGGTCCGTTCAAGCGACTGCGAGACCGAACCCAACTCCGCGAACGGAGCCAATCCCAGGCTGCGCTCGATCAAACTCGAGGTGGTCCACAAGGTCAATCCGAGCGGCAAAATGGTCGCGACCACGAAGACGAAAATCAGGCGATTGCGAAGCCGGTTCATCGCCGCGCACCTTGCGAAAGCAGTGGCGTAAGCCGCCAGGCTTGCGTTCCTGACGGACCGCAACCGAGCCGCGAACCGGACAAGCCTGGCGGCTTATGCCACCGGGGGCAAACTCGAATCACAATTACCAGATTACGACCCGCGATGCCCGCTTCGCTTCAAATCTTCCAGCGTGAACGGTCCCGCTTCATACGGACCCCAGTGCGATTGCTGGGCCCGCGCCGGCCGGCTGAAGACTTCAATCAGGCTGGTCAGGCTGAGGCCCGAATCGCTGATGCTGCCGCGTCCGAACAGCGACGCCTCGCGGCTGTCCTCGGCGCGAATTTCAAAGCGCGCCCACAGCGGCGTATTCGGAGCCAGTCCCGGCAGATCCATCGACATCTGATCGACGCACCACTTTTCGGCTTCCTGCGCGGTCATGTGCTCGCGCTCGCGCCGCGGCGACTGCATCTTGACCACCTTGAAATTCTGCTCCCACAGCGCGTAGCTGACCACGAACTGATCGGTCGCCTGGCGCAGCACGTGATCGCGCGTGCCCGAATACACGGTCATCTGAAAATCGAACGGCACCGGCGCCGCGTTGTGCAGCATTTCGAGCGGCTTTCCGCCGGCCAGAAAATGCACGTGCGCGAGCGAAAATTCCAGCCGGTCATTATGCAGGTTGACGATCAACTCCTCGGCCACCATCGCCAGCCCGAAGCCGGAGAGGAATGCGACAACCACCCACCATTTTTTAATGGCGCTCACAAGTTCTCTTGAACTCGACCTCAAAAACTCATTCCAGCATAAAAGATCGGGTCCATGCGGCCCGATCGGACGGGAAACGCCACGGCAAGCTGAAAACACTCCTTCTTGAACCCCACCCCCACCGACTGGCGCTGCCTTAGCTGGCTGTTTACGTCCCAAATCGCCCCGGTATCGTAAAACGCCTGCACCACACTGTACTGATAGCCCACTGACCCGTATACCACATGCGAGGCGCCCAGCGGATCCAGATCGAAGCGGTTCCAGCCGCGCAGCGTTTCCGAATCGCCCAGCACGAAGCGCTCATAAAGCGGCGCGTCTCCGGTGATGCGCCCGGCCTGAAACTCGGCGCGCACGGTGTGCCGGCCGTGCCGCAAACGATACAGCGCCCGCATGAAATGCCGCGTGAAAGTCCGGTCCGTATCGAGCAGCCCGGTTCCGGCCCGCACCGAGTACGAGGCGTTCATTTCCTGTTCCTGCCGGTCATGCGCCGACCCCCAACGCTGGTGGTAGCGCAGAGTATTTACCACCGCGTTGGAGGATTCGGTCTTCGCCGCCGCAACCCCGCTCACCCCAAGAGATGAAAGAGGTACCCCTAAGCGGTCGAAACTGACGCCGAAGCTCCAGTCGAGCGGTGGAAGAATCTCCAACGTCGCCTCCGGCGTAAAAACCTGTCGTGTCCTGTAAATCTCGTCGGACGGCGCCTGATCGAGGGTCGCGCCGTTGAATTGCGCATGGTAGCTGTCGAACTCGAACCCGACTTTGAGCCGCCCGGTTCCGACGTTCCGGCGCTCGAATTTCGCGCGAATTCCGGCGTAGCGCTCAACCTGCGTATCGTTGTCGCTCACCAGGCCGAAGGTGAACGCGTTGTCGTGATATTTCACGGTTGCCGACCCGTCGCCGTTCCAGCCCTCTTTCGAGTCGTACAGGAACTTGGCCACGTTCAGATCGAAATTCTGGGGCTGCTCCTTCACCTCGAAATTCACAATCACGTAGTCCGGTGTGGTGCCGCGCGTCACATTGATTTTCACGTCGGCGAAGTGCATTTCCGATTTGATCCGGTCGGCCAGATCCTCGATCGCCAGCAGATCGTACTTGGTCCCGACAATCTTATCCACTTCCAGGCGCAGGGGACTGCTGATGGTTGAATTTCCGCCGGTAAACCGAACACTCTCAATTGTATACCGCGAATTTACGTTCAAATCCTGCGACGATTTCTCATCGTCATCCGGCAATTTGCACCCTGAAAGCGGCACGGCCAGAAGCAGGGCCAGGCACCACAGCATCTTCATACGTGCCCCGCTTAGACGCACGAAAGAGGCCGAATGGTTCCCCTTTTCTTTTAAGCAACTTACAATTTCCAGGACTGTGCGAAGGATTCACAACTGGGAAACTACAGAAAACAGGAGCCAGAAGCCAATTGGTCGCACGCGGGGACAGACGGCATTGATATCGCTGACGCAACCTCGAGCGACCCCCGGTCAGTATGGGTGCGTGGCGCACGCACTTCTGCGTGCCGCGTCGGCACTCTTGCCGACGCTGGTTACGCCCGATCAGCCATGCGTCGAGAAAAGTCGCGACGCGGCACGCAGGAGTGCGTGCGCCACCAACGGACCGAAGCAGTACCCTGTTAGAGCAACCGGAAATTAACTTCGATGGTAGCGATCACCGGCACCGGCTTGCCGTCTTTCATTCCCGGCTTAAACCGCCATTTGCCGACCGCTTCAATCGCCTTCTGGTCCAGCCCCAGACCGAGCGACCGGGTCACGCGCATATCGCGCGGCATCCCATGCTCGTCAACGACCAGCTGGAGAATGACCGTTCCCTGCCATTTCGCCTTGCGCGCTTCTTCGGAGTATTCCGGCTCGACCTTGGAAATCACCGACGGCGGCGATACCCCGCCGCCAATACGATACGCGCCGCCGCCGAATCCGCCACCCGAACCCGGTCCGACGCCCGGGCCTTTGCCCGATCCGACGCCACCGCCGATCCCGCTGCCGATTCCGCCTCCGAGCCCTGTTCCATTCGAGGGAATGCCCAGATGGCTCATCGGATCGCCGTAATTCGGCATGTTCACGTCAGGAGGCTGCACTTCGGAGACGATCGTCGGCACCATCGGCAGTTTCGGATGTTCGGGCGGATCGACACGCGGCGGAGTAAATTGCCGCGGCGCGATTTTGGGCAGCTTGCCCTTGCTCGCCTCGAGCGGCGCGCGCGTTCCGCCGCCGCCGCCGCCGTGCATCGTGTCTTTCTTCTCCGGCACGTACGCACTCAGCGGAGGCGCGACCAGATCGACCACCTGCTGCGCCATCTTCTGCACCGGCTTGAGCGATCCGATCCAGAAAATCAGGCCGATGACCGCGCAGTGGATCAGCAGCGAAGAAAATCCCGCCCGCGTCTCGTTCCCGCCGTAGAACCCCCAAACGCTCGGCAGATCGACCGGCTTCGAGGTCACTTCCAGCGGCGGAAGCTTGGGAGGATGAATCAGCTCCTTGACACTAACGACAAGATCCTTATACCAAGGAGTTTCGAGCGATGCTGGAGCCAGCAAATGGTCCAGATGGCTATCAGGATTGTCGACTTGTAACCCGCCTGGTTCGTGCGGCACTGCTTTCCCTCAAATGGACAACGCTACTCTGCCCCGACCTAGAGACGATCCCCGCCCCCGGCCGGTTTCAGATTTTGGAATCCCCGGCCGAACCCGAGGATTCGAGACGATTCTAACACATAGGACGAACTGCGGCTATCCCACCTTACCGGAATTGGAATCCGAGGAACGCGGCTGTCTCCGTCCATAATGTTTCGAGCACGTCGGTCAGCGCATGCCCCGACTCGACAATTTTTAAACGCACATTCGCGTGCGAAGCCGCGAATTTCTCCGATACCTCCACCGGAACCATCTCATCCCGCGAGCCGTGCAAAATCAGCGCCGGCTGCGCGAAATCCGGCTCGTCGTCGTATTGGACGGAGTCCTCCACAAATTGGTATCCCAGCGGACGGTTGGCCTGAAACTTGTAGTGGTAAAACTCCCGCGTGCCGGTTCGCCGCCATTCGTCGAACTCCTCCGCGCTATATCGATTCCGCCAGCGCGACGAGAATTGAAAGGCGGGGGCCAGAAGCACCATTCGCTCGACATTCTTATGCCGCCCGGCATAGAGAGCTGCCAGATACCCGCCGAGGCTCGATCCCATCAAAACGACCGGTTCCCCGCGCACCGCCTGGTCGACCACCGCAAGCTGATTGCTAACCGTCAGGTCCTCAAATTTTCCCCGATCGAGTTGCGGAATTTCGCACGGGACTCCCAGTTCGCCGAAGCGGCCACAGAAAAACTGCGACTTGCTCGATTGCGGGCTCGAAGCGAATCCGTGCAGATAGACGACGCGCATCACTTGACGTTGAATTTGATGTCGCTCGATGCGCCGAACTTGTGAAAATCGGAGTACGTGAAATTATTCTCCACCACGATTTTTCCGTTGCGGACCTCGTGATGTTCGGTCGACGCCGGCAGCAGCGCGCCGAATTTGCTCAGCGCGTAGCTGACCGCCGCGTCTTCGCGGATCGAATTGGGCGCATCGCCCCTGGTTACCGTCATGGTGATTTGCAGCGGCACGAAATCCGACGCGCGAACGCGAATTTCGCCCTCCATTTTCATCCGCTCGGCGTGATCGCCTTTTTTCTGCTCAAACAGCGTCAGCGCTTCCGGACCGTCGAGCTGTTGGTAAGAAAAAACCAGCGCCTTATCGTAACCGATCATGCGGGCGCCGCGCGCGGTGAATTCATAGCGCTCGATATCGCGCCGCGTGAACAGTAAAATCAACTGCCCGAAATCGGTCACCGCGCCGTTCAGGCCGTATTTTTCGAATTGTGTGAGCAGCGCTTTTTTCTGCCCGTCATCGGACGCGGTGATCGCCTTGGCCAGCGCGTCCTGCGCCTTTTTCGTGTCGGAAACCTTGCGGCCGTCCACCGAAATCACCTGGCGCAATTCGTGAATCGCGCCCGATTGCCCGGCAAACGAGGCAAACCCGTATTCGGAAACCACGTCGTGACTCTGCCATTCCGGCGATTGCGGCTTCGCGTTGCCCAGGCGCGGATGAAATCGCGACGGCGGTTTCATCGCGCTCTGGTGCAGCTTCTCGGTGCCGATCACGTCCAGGGCGATTTTGCGAAACGCTTCGGCTTCCTCGGAAACGCGATCGGTCATCTTCTGCGTCAGCTCATCCGCGCGAAGGATCGCGATCAGAGAGAGAAACACAACCACCCGCATACTATCGAGCTTAGCAACCGGTTACGCGTTGCCGTCAAAATGGCAAACTCAGTCCGGCTCGGGCGACTCGTCGATTACCTCATAATCGAGCACCATCTGCGAATTGGCCAGCGCGTCCAGAAATTCCTTCTCGCGCCCGTCGGCGATGTCGTAATCCCACACTTCCGAGCCGACGCTCAAAAAATCGTCGTCTTCTTCCAGGCGCTCCTCGGAATGCATCGCCGCCGGCTGATCGCGCTCGATGAATAGCGCTTCTTTTACCACTCCCTCCTCCAACTCCGGGATCAGGTACTCGGTGGGATCTTCCGAAGGCTGGCCGCCGGCTCCGGTTCGCTCCATGAACATTACCCGATAGCGCATCTGGGGAGCTCCTTACAACACGCTGGTTTCCGTGTAGCTTCCGAACACGTCCTTGAGCGCCGCGCACATCTCGCCGACGGTAGCGTAGGCGCGCACGGCGTCGAGGATATACGGCATCGTGTTGTCGTTGCCTTCCGCCGCTTTCCGCAGGGCGCCTAAAGCTCGCTCGACCTCGCTTGCGCGCCGTCTGGCCTTTACTTCGCGAAGCCGTTCGATCTGCCGGCGCTCCACCGTCTCGTCGATCTGCAACAACTCGATCGGCTGCTCTTCCTGTTCGGCAAATTTATTCACGCCGACGATCACGCTCTCGCCCTGCTCGACCGATTGCTGAAATTCGAAGCTGGCGTTGGCGATTTCCGCCTGCGGATAACCGCGCTCGATCGCCTGAATCATCCCGCCCATATCGTCGATGGCGCGAATATAATCGTTGGCCGCTTTTTCCATGTCGAGCGTCAATTTTTCGATGAAATAACTTCCACCCAGCGGATCGGGAACGTTGGGCACACCGCTCTCATAGGCGATCACCTGCTGCGTGCGCAGCGCGATGGTCACCGCATGCTCGCTCGGCAGCGCGTAGGCTTCATCCAAAGAATTGGTGTGCAGCGACTGGCACCCTCCGAGCACCGCCGCCAGCGCCTGAATCGCCGTGCGGACGATATTATTCTGCGGCTGCTGCCAGGTGAGCGAGCAACCCGCCGTCTGTGCGTGGAAACGCAGCTTTAAGCTGCGTTCGTTATGGGACCCGTAACGATCGCGCATGGCCAGCGCCCAGATCTTTCGCGCCGCGCGATATTTGGCGATCTCCTCAAAAAAATCGTTATGCGCGTTGAAAAAGAAGCTGAGCCGCGGAGCGAAGGAATCGACGGACAAGCCGCGCTCCAGCGCCCAATCGACGTATTCCATGCCGTCGCGCAGCGTAAACGCCAGCTCCTGCACCGCGGTCGATCCGGCTTCGCGAATGTGATAACCCGAAATCGAAATGGGATTGAAGCGCGGGACTTGTTGGGCCGCGAACTCGATCGAATCGGTCACCAGGCGCATGGAAG
>Ga0335073_10001199_pt1 | contig 34496 bp, 38 predicted proteins | sample Lox_Sample_22_FD_207093 | JGI IMG/M metagenome (GOLD analysis project Ga0335073, IMG submission 207093) | Soil microbial communities from Loxahatchee National Wildlife Refuge, Florida, United States - Lox_Sample_2.2 | ecosystem: Environmental > Terrestrial > Soil > Wetlands | place: USA... | reverse complement strand
CTGCACTTAAATATCCCATCTCGCTGCTCCCCATTTTTCGTTGTACAATCGCAGATTTTTTGATTTTGATTCCATGGGACTAGAAAAGGACAGAGATGGGGAATAAGCCCATTCGGCATGTCCCGGCCGTTGACTTCTTAGGAAGACCGATGCTCCAAAAATTCAGTCACCACCGTGACCACCTCTTTCCAAATTTAATTGCCGCCATCTGAAGCAAATGCAAGGCACTCAAATCACAACCATGCATCCTGAGGCTCAGCTGCGGAGATTTCTGAAAATAGACGGCGCTATAGCATCATTTTTTTTTATTTTATTTTTTTTGTGGTACCAGTGAGCAGCTAGCTGACCTTGAACCACTTTATATTATGGTGCAAAACTTATAGCACCGTTGGAGCGCGATAAGATGTTCGGTTGACACAGCCTTTGACGCAAGGTAACACACATTATCTAATGAATATTTCAAAACCGGGATACCTTTAACCTACCTAACTTGTACCGTGCCAGCTACGAGAGAAGCACATGTTACTATGATTCTATTCATTTCGCGGGGCCTTGAGTTCAAAAGGTTTGACCGTCTCTGACGTTGATCCTAATTTCCGGCAAAGCCTTTTTGCCTCCAGCTGCGATCGACAAAATGGGTAGCAATTATATTGGCCAAACAAAGTGGGTCGTCGCATCCATAAGGGCCAACCAATTAATCAGATTTTGAATTTAAGTTTGCAACGAGGCTGGAGCTCGGAGGCTCGAATGCCGCAACGTGTTCCTGTCCTCAATTTATGCTCAGGCTAGGCAGTCAATTTATACCCCGAGGTTGCAGCATATTAAAAAGATGCAGTTACTACTGTGGGACCGAGCAGATTGCATATACGGAAGGGCACAGCAACTGCACTGAATTGAATAATCGAAATTGCAATTCTTTATATTCGAGCAGAAAAGGTTTAAACCTTTTTAGCGGTTGGCCAAGAGAAAACCAACATGCCTTCCCGTGTTCAATGATACTATGTCCGTAGCTACGGTTACTACCCTGGTATTGATATAACGCCGGTTCTCAACGTCTCCCACATTTTCAATTGCCGTCTTCGGAGCACTCGGGACAGACAGACAAGATGAGAGAAGAATTCGAGGAGGAGGAGAAGCAGCCTGACACTCAACATCCACCTCCCAAAAAGAGACGACGGGTTCCTGAAGCCTGTCATGTGTGTCGCAGAAGGTACAGAATGACGTCCTACATCCGTCCTTGAGTTATGATGCTAATGTGATCAATAGGAAAGCAAAAGTAACTATCATCGCTTTGGCATCGATAAATAGACTAACCCGCATTTAGTGTGATGGTGGCAGGCCGTGCTCTTATTGCAAGAACACAAATCAAGAATGCATCTTTGATCCCAGTCATCCGATCAGTCTTTCTCTGGAGAAGCCTAATGGAGCGAGTCTAACTGAGTAAGTTTTCGACTGGACTATCTGATCATTGGGGTAGGACTGTTAAAGCCCTGCAGGAACGTGTCAAATTTCTCGAGTCAAAGATAGGATCACTTAGCGGATCTCTCGATGTCGGCAGTGCCAATGGTGCGTGGAAGGTGGTTCCTCAACAACGAACTCCTCAGGACAACAATACCCTGTTCATAGAGTTCGGGGCTGGCGTCTCTACTCTGAACTCGGGAACAAGGAATATTGAGTTTTATGGTACCCGATCCATCGTATATCTCTCATCTTGTTAGGCGCCACCTCAAGTTATGCCTTTGCAGCAGCCAGAGCTCTGTTCCACAATGCAAACACACCTTCAAAAATCACCCCTTTGTCTCCTTCTCACAACTCACCTTCCTCTTCAAAACCTTCACCGGAAAACAATGCCACAAAATTTGTGTCCATCGAGGATATTGGTATGGAGGAACTCTTGGTGAGCAATGACACTCCGATGCCAGACCAATTCGACGGTATTCTTCCATCTGGGCCGTACGATACTGCCCTCAGCATTAACGATTCCTTTTTGGAAAGAAAAGATATCATCGACCGCCACGTCGACTCTTTTTTCAGTACTGTGCATACTCTCTTACCTATTCTACATGAGGGCGCATTTCGAAAGTTATATGGTGTCTTTTGGAAAGAGGTGGAGAGAAAGGAGAAAAGAAGAGACTCCATGGACATCGGCAGAGATGCACTCGACGCCGGTGTCATGCCCCTAGTGTATGCTGTCGCCTGCCATGGAGCCTTGTACACTAATGCAGACACCAACGATCAGAGAGAATGGGCGCGTACTTACTTTTCAAAGGCTCGGAGATGGCTTTCAGTCTTCGAAACTGGCTCATTTGAGACGATGACTGCAATGTATCTCCTTGTATGACCTATCTTTTCTATATGTCCACTCATGTGTAGGCAATCTATGCTCAACACGTCTTCAAGATGAATCGTATGACTGCCCGGACTTCTCAACTGACTTCAAGTGGCTTACAATTACCTTGGACTGGCAATTCGGCTAAGTTATAGCATTGGTCTTCATGTCTTCAACGCTGGAGCATCGGATAGGACAATTGCAACTGCTGCATGTTGGCCAGGTAGATGGTCCTGCTCGTATCATATTAACAGCTCAGGTGTCTCGAAACCCATCATCGGGGAAATGGCCAAGCGAATCTGGTGGTCAATGTATGCATCGGAGGTTGAAACTTCCTTAAATTGTGGAAGACCCAGTATCTCGCCTCCCATGGAAATACTAAAGACAGTGTGCATTCGCAATCAAGATATATACATTGGATTCCCAAGCCTGTTGGACGACGAGGTCTTTTAAATCTCCTGGGAGGTGTTCTAATGGTCTAGGTAGTTGACTGTTCTGATGTGCAGCTCTCATCAGCGACAAAGCCGACATCGACTAGTTACCTAATCGAGATGGCGAAGTTCTCCAGAATAGTGCGTAAAGTGTTGAAAGTGGTATGGCTCCCATTGGAATGATTTCTAAGTCCTAGTCATATTCAGCAGAGAGTACCAAGCTTAGTTTTCCCGTTTGGACGGAAGAGCTCCACAATCTGACGTTGGAGCTATCTGTGAGATTCGAGCATCGTTATACTCACTGACGATAGGAATGGAGAGAAGCCCTGCCGCTGCATTTGCGTACATCTAATGCCGACGAATTCGATGAACCATTTTGGATGGCGCGACAGAGAGAGTCAATACAATATCATTGTACCTTCACGCTGAGACCCAACTAACTCTAGACAATCATGTCCTCCTTACGATGTATCGCGAGTTCCTCAATGTCAAGAAACCATTTTCGAATCATAAGATATCTAGTGTAAGTCCCACTACACCGACCGCGTGCTCACAGATGCAGGAGACAGGCGTGCAAAGATGTGTCGACGCCGCCCGAGGCAACATCGTTCTTATCCGCGACTGTCTGATGGCCTATCCTGCTCTACGACATTGGACCCATCTCTATTATTATATGCTGGCTGCGTCACTCGTGTTTATTGATCGATTGAATCAGGCTCCATTCGACCAACGAGCCCTAGACTATACGCGATGCTGTGGGCTTGCAACCGAGGCTTTTGAATGGTTAAGGCCACTTGGAGGAACAGGTGTTTATGCGTCTTGATCTTGCTCTGACTCAATTAGATAAAATTGTCGCCATTATCAAGAATTGCTTGGACGAATGGAACAGACGGCGGGATGCCAAACGAAGTGCTTCGAGTTCTGCATCTGGCGTAACGTCCGGCGGAAAAGTATCTGAACTCGGGTTAGCATCAGCGCTGGAATCAGATAGTGAGGAATCTGACGTGGACATCGGTCGTACCCAAGAAAGCCGGCAGCCGACGGTAGAAAACTTTGGCACAGGTCTACCCGCGTCTGTTTCTTCCCCTGTTCAGGCTGTTTTTGCGCCCCGGAAACCTGCGGCTACGGAAAACTTCTTTAATCATGCGCCTGCAACTTATGTGCACTATCACCAAGCTGAGATTTCGAATTCGAATTCGCCGTTCACAAATCCTCAGTTTCTCCCTGACATTTACCTTGCATCGAATGGCCTGTCGTTCAACCCCGGCAACACGATAACCTTGGTGAATGAGCCCTTCTCATTCCTCAACCCGGACGTCACATCTAATGCCCATCAGCCCACAGCAGCTGGCAGCCAACCCAAACTGAGGAGAGATGACAACGGCCGCGCACAGCCATCCGTGCGACAGGAAGACGAGGTCGATCATGTTGCAGCAGGTGGATACACGTATAACCCCAGCGAAAGGATCGAAAAAATGTTCGGGATAGATCCTCCTTGGTAGTAGCGGCGTTTAACATTCAACGCTTGACCACTGCTGCAGGTGTGACCTTGATCAATGTATCATTAGTGGATAGCCTGTTATAATAAACTTGAAAGTCTAACAATCATTTTCCTGTAGTAACACTATAATATATAGCTAGCTACTTGCTTATGCATGCATATATACTATGACCACTACTGGAGAGAAGTATCGGTTCACTTTTCCATCGCATGCAATCTGCTGCATAGCTGCAGGAAGAATTGAGCTTAAATTTCCTTTAATTTCTGTGCACCACGGCCACAAGAATGTAAGCTAGTAAGTAAGTAGAGGGGATGATCTAGAGGCAGATGCCCCTGCCCTTAAATATGCATGTAATTAAGCTTTTTCAAAAATGTATACAGTTAGGTTACCAGAAGGATGTGGCTTTTCAGACCTGGTTTGCATGCAGGCATAGAATGCAACTTCATGCACTGTGGTGTTTTATATTTTGAAGACACTTTCATGCCTCTACAAAAGTCATCAAAACAAAAATCCTGAAATCTATTGAATGAACAAATAAATGTTTTCAGTTAAATTTTGTAACAATCTTGCATTGCAAGCATGGTTTTTGGTGCAGCGCTGCTACGAAGCGATATGCAGTATATGTAGAATACTATATTACTATGTTGGCCTTTTAATTGCATTGATGTACTCAGTACGGCCAAGCATGTAATGTATATGTGCACGATTGCGACAATCATGCATTAGTTGTGTGCAACGGGTGATTGCATTGGTTGATCTTATAAAAAGGGTGGAATAGCTTCTCTAGCTAGCTAGAAATCAAGTTTTGTTTTACAAAAGGGATACTTACATGTGCATTTCTTCCGTTTGTTGGATCTATTTGTGAAATCGAAAACAGCTGCAGGGCACTGGCCGATAGTATATTTTGTATACTATATATGGCTACTAGTAGTTCGCGACCTCGTTGCATTGCCTACAGCCCCCCTGCCGCCGCTAATTTCTCCCTCTACTAGTATAGCTAGTAGAAATACCACTCTGACTTCTCATTGGACCGGACCTGCCAGCTTTAACACTGCGAATAGCGAAAAATCGTAAATTTTTACCCTCAACCTGAAACCCGCGGCCACACATTCAATGTATGCATGGACGTTGTAAAGGCAGGGTCAAGTGTATTTCTTGAATCTTGAGCGGAAGTTCGTCTTTGTTTCCGCAAACAAAAATGCATATAAATGTCAGAAACAAATCCTCGGCGAAGTTATTATAACTCTTAACTTTCCTTCGAATACTTAAATCACAGATGGCATCCAGACACGTTGCATCAGCTTTGATCATTCTCTTGGTCGCATAGTCTATCACGTTCTTCGTATCGTCAACTGTTTATGTGTCGGTACCTTTGTTTCTTCTTCTTCCTCTCAATTATCGTCTCCCTCCTGGTTTCCTTCCTTTTTCGATTTCGAAATCACTTGCAACTGAATCACTACGCACAAAGTTCATACATAACGATGTAACAGAGCTGGGCGTAGATTTTGGCTATGCATTGGTTACATATGAATGTAACAATAGAAGCTAACAGCAGCTGTCATGTGTAGCATATGCATTGATAGCCATAATATATATTGCGATTGCCCTTTGCCACAGCATCAGTATCTAGCAGCTCTCCATGCATATATATGCAGGTATTCATTCTTGGACGCAGCAGGTATCTGGAGCTCGCTGTGATTTTTATCTGTGTGTTTAGCTCTAGTACTGTCGCCAGTATACCAAGTTCATGGTCAATGCAATTGCAATAGCATTGCTATTAGCTCTAGCTCGCCAACCAGTATGTAATTCTTAATGGCAAATAAAGTGCAGCTCGAGAACTCGGGACGCCGGGTATGAACAGGCACGCTAGCTAGTGACCTTTAAATGCAATCTGCTGTGCGTAGATAAGCTGTACGTATTCTCTCCTGCCCTGGCTAGCTAGCTCTTTTATTCAATGGCGACTATATTGCCGCAACTGGTCACAATACCTATGAAATCAGCAATTGCATTTGATCGGGAGCCGGAATCCAAATACCTGCGGCAACGGTAACGCCCTCGGATCGGATGATAACTCTGCCCATGTTTCGATTGATATTGAACGGTTCCAAGGGTAAGCCACGTTTGTTGGTAAGCTCAATACACACGATGGCAGCTGCTCCTTGTGGGATGTGACTTCATGTCAGCGAGGAATTCAATTAACATCACTTACCGCGGCCTCTTCTTGACGACATGACCATCACCTTTATCTATCAGCGACTCGATTTGCTTGATCCTCGCCGGTTCATCAATTCGGCCACGATGAACGACAATCTGACATCAGACAGCCAACACAAGGGAAATACGGATGATCCTTGGACCAGCGGCCGGCCAACTTCAAAAGTGATGACTCGCGCGAAGAACACAGTGCAGACCGGAATTGGCTCATCAACTTGACAGATTATGTCTCCGGCTCTTGAAATAAGTCAGTAGAGTAACAATGTCAAAAGGCTCGTACCGTAACATTGATTCCTCGAAACCGTTGATGGTGAGCGTCGCAACATCGCCAGCCACAGAATACGTAGATTCCCGTTGTGTATTCAGAGCTTCGGTCAACATCTCTTACGCCAAGAGGAAATTACATCTCACTGTTCCCTTATAGTCACCCGGTTCGCTGATGATGTCGTCACCCAGCTGCAAGATTCCAGACTCGATCTTTCCCGTAACTGTTACGACATTGGTTTTAGAAGTCTTGGATATGTCGTTTATCGATAATCTCAGAGGAAGGTCTAGGGATCTTTTTGGGACGTCGACCGATTCTACATAAATCAGTGCACGAATAAAAGTCATCAGCACCTAGACATTCCAGCAACGTCGGGCCCGAATACCATGCGAGTTCCTTCTCATCTCTTCGTGAAATCAAATTCACTCCGGTTAAGCCGCTGCATGGGATGAAATAGAGGTTCGCTGCACCGTATCCAGCTTGAGAGAGAAATTGACGAGTCTGTGTCATGATCTCATTGAACCGACGTTCCGACCACTTGACCTACGATAAGAAAATGTTCTCAAAGACACAACGAAACCGTATCAAGCTTATTGACCGCCACCACAAGCTTCTGTACGCCGAGACTACGCACCAACAGAGCGTGCTCTTTTGTCTGTCCCAAGGGAGCGAACCCCGATTCGAAGCCACCTGGAGAAGCATCTAATACCAGTAGTCCGAAATCCGCTTGTGTGGCTCCGGCAATCATATTCGGAATGAAATCGCGATGCCCAGGTGCATCCAGAACGTGAAAAGACCTGGTTGGGGTGGAAAACGCCTGGCTGGCGACATCAATAGTAACTCCTCTAAGAATGAGATCAGATATATTAAGTTGAACCTCTTTCTTTCCTCCTCGCTTTGATCCATGATCCAAGCTAGCGCGAACGAGCCCTTCCCCGCCTTCTGACTTTCTTGTCTATATTTTTGCACAGTTCTTTCGTCAATCGCGTGGAGTTCATACAAAAGTCTGCCCATCAAAGTGCTCTTCCCTGCGTCCACGTGTCCTGCATTCAGTCGATTACGTAGAACAAGGCAATCGTACCTATTATAACAAAACTGACGGACGAATCCTTTTGGGATAGAACTTCAGCCTTGATTTCAGCCAGCGTCTGCTTCCGACTTTGAGATGTCTTCACTGAGGGGTAATGGACCCCTGTAGTCTCATCGATATTCACATGTTGAACATCCGTTGTCAACTGTGTAATCTGGAACTGATTCGTCTCTACTTTCTTTTGCTCAGCGCGAGCACCTACTATATTTATTCATGCCCAATTGTCATATACCTTTATCGCGAAGCAAAGCATTCTCAGTTACATCGTCGGGACTTGCGGTGCTGAACGCCTTTATCAATTGCGCTTCGCCCGTGCCTGTTAGGAGCAATGGATTAGTATAAAATTTTAACAATGATTCTGCAGCACCGCGCGGCACAACATAAGAGCAGAAGAGTGACAGTGCGAAGAAGGACGGAGGAGCCAGGAGGTTATCGGAACATGGGTCAATGGAGCGTTCGCTTTGCCTCAAACTCATAGCTTCCAGAGAGAGCTCATCGACTTTGGTACTGTCTGTTGGGTCTTTGGACGAGGTTTGAGCCAACACGGGAACTCCTGGCGGTGGAGGCCGAGACGAAAGGGAGCTCAATCTCGCCACTGACCCTAAGTTGATTCCAGCAGCAGAAACGCGGTTAGCATCTAGTTTCTTTTCAAATGCACCTCGGCTGGATCTAGCAAGAGCGGCAAGTTTCGATGGTTTTTGCTTGGCTGGTTCTTTACTCATTTTGGATGATCCGCCGAGTAAGCCCCACTGACCACATGCACGCACCGAATTCTCAGCTGGCTTTGGCAACGACTTGAATGGTGACCCAGGGCTTGAGATCCTCGAGGAATCCAACATGGCGTTGAGGTTCCCTACTCACAGCCATGGTCAAATCGTCGTTCTACAATGTACGGAAGGAGAACTGGGAAAAAGAAGAAAAAGGAAAGCAAAATGGGAAAGCAAAGGAGATAGCGAGGTGGACATACCTTTTGTCGACGCTGACTTTCCAGACTTTCCAGACTTCCCCTTTCCTCTTTCAAGGGGTTCAGGTTTATCCCTGCCATGTTTATCTGACAGTGTCAGAAGACAGGCCAATATTTACTTACCGAGAAGCCACGAGACAGTTTGATCGATGTCAAAGTAATAGTACCACAGAGTCTCTCGTATTTCAGAATCGGTGATTTCGGTACTATGATCCAGAAGTTGGCGAACTTTGGCTAAACATGCTTCCATCGTTTCTACAGATATCGCATCAGCTGCCGCGTGTGTAAAGCGTACCATTGTCTTGAACAGTAGAGTTGTCTAATACTGGTTAGTGGGGACGGACGAGACGACGAACCATCAAGTTGGTCATCGTCGCATTCATCGTCTAGATAATCTTTTCAATCAGAGCTGCTGAAAATATAGGTCGTACCATCGAGGTCCAAATTCCTTATAGCTCTATGCCGGGACATGAGCAAACTTCTTCCGATTGTCTGTTGAACAGGACCTAGCTGGAAGTACTTAATTTAATTGGAATGATCGCGAGCTTTCCTTCCTGTCGATCAATCAAAGTTGTCCAATGTGGCGGCTATGGAAACGATACCAAAATGTAAAATTCGGATATTTATTTATTTATCACCACATCCCCGGTGCGACTCCTCGTCTTGTTTCAGCGGCGAACGACACCTACCAGACGTTTCCAGCCTTTTCTTCTTACCCTTGATATTTATTAAACACAGTCCTGGGAATAGTCTGATTCAATGCTCTTGCATGCTCTGTACCTGAAGATAATCGTCTTGAGTTCTCGCACGAACTAGGAAACGAGAGTACAACTGCCTTCAACGGAAGCGAGCCTGGGCATCAAAACTAGTCTTCTAACAAAACAGGACTAGAGGGCTATGTCCAACACGAGTAATACCGATGGAACTCTCCACAGCCTTAAAATTCAAGCCCAGATTGATCTAAATACCTCTAACGATTATCCCATTCGAGCTTGGATCACATCTGCCAAAAAATGTTTTGATCAGGTAGTTAACCCCGGAGCTTGTTTTCCCACGCTATCACCTCAATTTCAACGTTGCTTATATTACAGGCTGAGGAAGATGTGAAGGCTGGGGATATAGATGCTGCGTATGTGAATTATGTTCGTGCAACTAGCATAGTTGCCGAAGTCATTCCTCGACATAGAGGTATGAGCGAGCTCGAGGGACGAAGGACCTCTCTGGCTCAGGACTACTGGGCTTTCCGTAGTGTATGTCGACGTTTTTCTATTCACAGCTAATACAATAGAGGGTCTCTCTGGCGTTTGGAAGGGTTGAAAAATTACAGCAACAGATCGAAGCTCGCGAACGGGAGTCGCATTCGTATATTGCCTCAGCCGGAGGGGTGCCATCTAATTCTTTGATCTCTGCTCAAGGGACGGGGGGCTCCATCGCTGAGAGCGCAAGATCAAACTCACCTCACACTGTTTCTACGAAGCAGGCAAGCGGCTCAACTCTGAAAATACCCCGAAAGCGTCTCGGAACTCCAGCGATCTCAGACAAGGCAGCGTCACCACCTCTGAATAACGGAAACACAAGTCGTCCCTCAAGTACATCTTCCTCAGACAAAGGGTCCATTCGTCAATCCATCCAATTGAACGAGCCAAATCCAGTGCGTCAAGAAATTGCATTCCCCAAGGCTAATGTGATTGAGCCAGAGCTCTTACTATCATATCTGCGCCTGCCTGAATCCACTCGACCTTACATTCTCATCCTGGACGTTCGGCCCAAAGAGTTGTATGAGTGCGGCTGTCTTAACGCTCCAAACGTTGTTTGGATTGATCCAATCTTGCTGGACGAGGAGTAAATTGGCCTTTTTTGGTGTAGCTCATCATAGGAAATCGGGGAAAAAACTCGAAGAATCACTCGTATTATTACCACCACAGCAGCAGGACTGGTTCGCAAACCGACATCTTTTTGACCTGGTCGTTATTTATGATGAAGATTCACGGGTCAACTCTTATGCGGGTGGTCCGATACAGGACATTCATCAAGCCAGACTCCGAAACCTTGGTGTTGCTATTTTTGATTATGCTGGGTATTTGAAGCCTTTGAAGCACGTCCCAATGCTTCTTGTGGGAGGAATACGAGCATGGTGTAAATGCGTACCAGACCGTCCTCTGCGTCGCGCAGAATTACCGTTGTCTAAAGTTGCTCAACCTCATCCACCGTCGCTCAATCCTGCAACTCGAGCAAACGGACCTCGACAATATGGGACTGCTATTGACCGAGATCTTTCCGAATTAGATTTGGATGCTGAGTCTCGATGGATCGAATCTCTTCAATCAGATCCGTTCCTCCTCTTCTCATACGGCTCTGACGGTAGAAACAACATCCAGGTACTCAGTCCCGTGCTGGATGGTGTGGACAAGAAAAAATTGAATCGATCAGTGGTGATATCATCCTCTTCATCGATTGACCCATACAATAAGTCTTTACTCGACTTCGTATGCTCCTTGGCATCCGACCGCTAAATTTCGTAGTTTCAGAAATTTCCCAGTGTTGAACCAGAGTCGATGTCTGGAGCGCCCCGCGGTTATTCACGTCCCAATTCCGTAGGACCGCCTCGTCTTGGTGCCATTCAGACAAACATAGAACCAATTCCGCAGCCTTCTCCACGTCGTCAGAGTACATTTATTGATCACCCTTTTCACGGATTTACCGAAGTCAAAAATCCCGATTTTCAGCCTCCTACCCCTTCCAAAAAGACAGCAGATCCTAGATATGATTCTCAAGACCTTGTACCTTCTCCTTCCCTAGGACCTGGTGAGGACGAACAGTATTCCTCTGGACGCACTCGAATACCTTCGATTGGGAGCCAAATTTCTCAAGTTGGGCCAGTCAGCGCAGGGATGACAGGATTGAAAAATCTCGGAAATACTTGTTATATGAACTCAGTTTTGCAATGCATGAGTGCCACGACGCCTCTTGCTCGTTATTTCTTGAGTTCTAACCACCTCTGAAATCAAGCTGATCGTGTAGGTGGGAGTTATCGCCGTAGTATCAATGCAGATAATCCGCTGGGCTCGAAAGGTGTCCTTGCAAATACATTTGCTGAGTTAATCAAGCATTTGTGGAGCGACCAGTACACTCATATCTCTCCTGTTTCCTTGCGGGTATGCAGCTTCTCCTCTCTTCATTAATGACAAGACCGTTGTTGGCAAATTGCAGCATCGATTTAAGAATTCCGATCAGCAAGATGCCCAAGACTTTTTGGCATTCTTTTTGGATGGATTGCATGAAGATCTCAATGAGAATGCCTTGAAAAGCAAACTTCGAGAGCTCACTCCAGACGAAGAGCGTAGACGCGAAAGGATGCCGCTTGCTGAAATCTCAAATATCGAATGGGATCGTTATAAACATAACCATAAGAGTTTTCTCGTTGAGTTATTTCAAGGACAATTCGTCAGTTGTCTAAAGTGTTCGGTTTGTGGACAGACATCTACTACGTGCAATGCGTTTATGAACCTTTCAGTGGAGATATCTCTACCTCACGGGTCCCAAGGCTTGAAACTGACGCAATGCATCGACGCGTTTCTTAAAGAGGAGGTGTTGGAAGGCGATGATGCTTGGTAAGATCATCTCATTTTTTGTTCTCACAAGTAATAGGAATTGTCCGAAGTGTCAGAAACCTCAGCGAGCAACTAAACAATTGAAAATCGCGCGATTGCCTCCAATTCTGATCATTCACTTAAAACGCTTTCATTACGCAGGTCCGTGGAGAGATAAACTCAATACTTTCGTTGACTACCCTTTGGAAAACTTAGACCTGACAAAACATGTCTTGTCTGGGCGTATGGCTTCGGATAGTCAACAAAACCAGCTTCCAGAGAAGTACCTTTATGATCTCTATGGAGTAACGAATCATTTTGGGACTTTGAGTGGCGGCCATTGTATGTCATGTCTTCGTAACCTATGCTGATATGTTAAGATACCGCCTTTATCCACAATAAGCTGCGAGGAAAATGGTACGTATTTGATGATAGCCGAGTTTCTCCTTGCGACGATTCTTCTGTTGTGGTATGCACCTACTTACCTCAGGGTTGACACGATACAGGGACGAGCCGCCTATATATTGTGGTACAAGAGAAGTAATCAATTCTAAGAGTACACGTGTGAAGATATGGATTTTGCATTCTCTGTGCGATATTGTAGAACGTGGGCGGAAGTGCGTATTCATTTTGATACCTTTGGAAAATGCTAGAGATAATCTTTTTTCGCCAAACATATGCAAAACTCAATCGCGCAAGCGAAAATCTCAGAACCCAAATTAGCTTTGTGTAAGACTCGGCCAGTCGTCCTCAGTTGGTGGAGGTGGCCCCTGATCTTCATCATTGCGATATGAAGTACCCCTCCGTCTTCGTCCCCTCCCTCTACTTGCTGTTGGCGACAACCCTGCTTCTTCACTATGCGGCCACGGAAGCGTCCGGTCATCTTGGCTATTGTTTAACAGGTCCTCACCATTGTTATGCCAAGAACCTCTGCCTCTTCGACCCCCTCCCCCAGCTCTCCCTCTTGCACCCCTGCCTCTAGATTGACTTTCGTACAAATTCAGACGGGCTGGACGAGCATCTGGGGCGGATTAGCTGAAGCTATAATTGAGGGCGATCACTGTCCTCGTCAAACGACGGCTTATCTTGATCCCATTCCAGCACTGTCTGAAGTTTTCTTTGCCTGACCTCTTCTCTTTGAAGACTGAAAATCAGCCAATTCAAACAGATGGACTACTCAATGGCAGCCTGTATTCGAGTATCATCCTCTCGTTTTTGTTTCAACTTTTGACGCGACTCCTCTTGAGCGAGACGTCTCGCTTGTTCCTGCTCCTTGTATTGATTCTCATCTGCCTCGGTACGTAATCTTTTGTCCATTAGCTCTTGGTTTTTTATTTTCATCTTCTCCATTTTCTCAGCAAGTTCTTCAGGAGTAAGCTTTTTCTATAGTGACGTGAGAAAGCACAAGTAAGAAAAGAACCTTGGCGACTCCGCCAGTTGCAAGGCGGTTGAAGGAAGGGTATTGATGTGGTCGCTCCCGGGGCTGTCGAACAGGTTTGCTGTGTTCTAGCAAGTCTTCCTCCTCCGCTCTCACTGCATCGACCGGTCGAGTCTGCACTTGGGCTAAATCCGCTTCATCGGCATCAAACTCAGCGATCGCACTCCATCGGGATTTGGTATCCTGCTTCGAGATGAGTCTGTGAAAACCTGAAAGCTTACAGCTGCTGTTCTATTCTCAGGAGTCCATTCTGAGAGACTCCCTGGCCCCTCTTCTTTAGGGTTCTGAGTCTCGCTCATGTCGCCGTACAAAAAGGAGATTGCTACCTTGGTCAAGTGAATGGACGACGATCAAAGCAAATTTCAGAAGGCGAGGCGCGATTTGAGAGAGATTACATAGACCCAATGCTTATCCGAATCAACGGCTAGTTACAACCTTTAAAATACCCAAATATTATCCCAATCATCGTTGTGAACTATTCCCAATCGTCATCGTCACTCTCTTCCGTAGCTTGCGGCATCTAAGGTTAGCAAACATATCTGGACGACAATGGCACCTTGTCTAGCGACTGAGGGGGTATTGCAGAGGATTGCGAAACGATATCGAAACTTGTGCTGCTCTCGCTAGATCTCGAATTCCGTGGTGCTGGTTCTACTAGTTCCACACTTGCGGCTCCTGGTGTCACGGTTTCCATCGATGCTTTACCTTGTCGCGTAGGGACATCTTCAGTTTCCTCTTCATTGACATCCGACTCGTCTTCTTCATCCCAGTCGAAATCATTCTCTTCCACTTTGTTTTCAAATAGCTGCTTTCGTTTTCTTTCCGCCGAGTCGATCTTCGACTTCCGATAGAGATATCTGGACCAGAAGTCTTTGTAAGAGACTCGTTCGGGTACAATGGCATCCATCTGTGAACGAAGTTCGGGATAACGGTCCAAAAGGGCGGCAATTTCTTCGGTGTGTTTCTCGGCGGAGAAACTTGACTGCCACAATGAATATGAATCTTCTTCAGAAAGGTCAGAATCATCAAGGAACAGCGTCGGCTCAATGTGTAACGCATGCAAGACGGCCTCAGATCGAGATGTGCTAGAGAATTAGAGGATTATGTGTGACAAAGTTAGGTGACGTACTGTATGTGCTTTTTCTTTTTAGTAGCAAGAGAGGTATCGAATAGGACATCCCCATCCCTTCCCCGAAGCGATGTGGACTCCTCAGGGGGAACAATGGTAACGGCATCTTTCAGCAACTGACCGAAACTAGCTCCGAGTCTGTTGAGATACGCATCAGCAACATCTTCAGCCTTTGAGAGTTCACTCAAAGCTGGAGTGATCCTTTTCTGAGCCGCATCTGCAGTGGATTTCAAGTAAGAAAACATGACAGATCCGCTTAAGCGACGCGAGGTTTTCGCTTCCTTCTCATCTGGTTTTGCCGAATCGGATTCTTCCATCGATTCGCCATTTTCGGCCATTGTAGAGGGTTGAGGAGACGTGAAAGATGCTAGCCCAGATCGCACATGATCAAACTCTTTCGTAGCTCTTTCTTTAGTTGTCTCTAGAACGCTCTCACTCTGATTGGGATTAGCGATTTACCGCTGAATGATTTGATGATGCAAACTTACCTGTTTCTTCACAGACTCCATAAAGGTACCAAGCTTAGCAGCCCAAGGGGATGAGGAAATGGCCTGAACGACTTGATCGATTTCCTGAGGCAAGTTTGACGATGATGTTCGTTCCCTAGGCTCGCTGCTCTCGTCGGCCAGCGAGGAGGGGGCGACAGTATCTGCGTCCTTTGAATGGAGTTGATCATTGGTACTTGCATCACCCATTCCTCCAGAATGTCGCGGGCTTGTTGTTATTGTTGATTGGAGCTGCTCATAGAGGTCAGCATCCATTGTACTCCTTTATTGATCAATGGATTGCGCTGTTCGACTCGTTCGTTGGAAGTACAACAGAGACACGGCTAGCCGACCAATAAAAGCACAAGAACATTCCCGACAATCAGTTTTCCTATAATCCTGCAAATTCCAACCCAAAGCCGCGGGTGGGCAGGTGTAAATATTGACTTTTTTTCCCTCAGCATTTACAAACTCCCGCCCCTCGGGTTCGCCCGATGCCTGGAAAATTTGGCCTTTTTGGTGCTTTGCGGGACTTTGACATTTACCATCGGCAAATCAACCATTCACCGCGGAGCTAATGCAATCTTACTGCATTGGCTAACTGAAAGGAGTGAAATAAAATCAAAAAAAAAATCGATTATAATCCCCACCTTACAACTACATCGCAAGGACAACGAGGCAATCAATCCCATCCCCCCCTCTTACGGAAACTTATCAATTCCTCATCTCTCCTTCATCGTTCAGTTTTCTTCTTTAACAATGTCTGGAACATTCACTTATGACGATGTAAATCCTCCCAACCCCTCTCCCGAAAGGAATTCGTCTGCGCGGCGCACTCTTCTCCTGCCCTTTCGGGTTCCCGCTCCCCGCCCCGGCGCCTGTAATCGGTTGGGATGAAAGGGCCCGTATGACATTTAGTTGCCATTGATTCGTCTGTGGAAATATGAAGCTAACTCTGATCAGGTTTCGAAACACGCAGATAAAAAAGATCTCTATGTAGTCATTCACGATAAGGGTATGTTTTCTCTTTCTCCATTGCTTCCAAATCTTTCATCGATCATTCGGCTAAAATTTGCGATCACAGTCTACGATGCTACAAAATTCTTGGATGAGCATCCCGGCGGAGAGGAAGTCTTATTGGATATGGCCGGTACTATTCCTTAACTACTTTCGCACCACATAAGTCTAACTTTCTCAAAAAGGCAAAGATGCTACCGATGCTTTCGAAGATGTTGGCCACTCCGATGAAGCCCGCGAAATCCTGGCTACACTTCTCAAAGGCGAGCTTAACAGACGTGTACACTACCTACTGCCATGAGATTTTGCATTCTAATTGAATTAGAACGGAGACCCTATACCTACTGTTAAAGAGGCAGCAAATCAAGTCAAGTCTTCCGTTCAACAATCCGGCTCTGGTGCTACGTACTTTCTTTACTGGCAGCAGTTGTTCTGACATTTTAGCTTTCCCATCATTGTCATCATTGCTGTCATCGTTGCGTTCGTCGCCTACAAGTTTTATCAGTCCCAATAGAACTCTGTCTTTCGTCGGTATTGTTCTTATAGTAATTTGGCGTTCATTGTCGACTGTTGTTGAGTTTGGCGCTAAGATAGTCTCATCCATCAATTCAGACACTTTAGAAGAAGAGAGTTATGAATTGAATTTTTGTTGGTCAACATATCATATATTTCTTTTTACAAACCTCAATTACTATGCAATTAAAGATGTAGGGACTTTTTAGAAAAGTCTGCGGTTTTCTCCACACAACCCATATGATACAGATCCATGAACCACTAAGCACACTATGTGATGGTACAGCTTCCGTCGTACTCGCATCACCTCATGCTGGATGCAAAACTTTCCTCCACAGACGCCTAATTCCACTCAAATAAGAATACAAAGAAGAAACCGTCAAAAAACTCCAACCAACGAAATACTTTTAAACACCAATTTTGTTGACCGTGCTTCCTGCCTACTTGCAGGAAATATTAATACAGATAAGATATACATAATGCATTCCAACTCGTTTGGACAAACTTCGTGAACTTCGTGCATCTTCAACTTTTGCGTCCTTTTATTACCACACTGCATCATTTGTGTCGAAGGCATACTTCCCAGACTCTGGCCCACCATCACCTTTGCCAGAAAGACCTTCAGGGAAATCTTTCAGTCGCGCCAGATCATTGCTAGTGTGACGCCGTTTGAGCGCAGCGGCAGTGTTATTCGCCACAGATCGATGCTGTCGCTCCCAAAGAAGATTTCGACGTAAACTCTCGCTCAGCTCGGTTGCTAACATCCGCTTTCTAAGCGTGCGGGGAGAAGAAGCCGTTGCGTCGAGGCCCGTATTTAACTGAGGGATTCGCAGACCGGATCGCTCGGGTTGAGGAGATATTGGCTGGAGAGGCCGAGGAGTGGGTGGAGTAGGAGGTGCATGGGTTCGTGCGAAATTATTATTATGTCGATACGCTTGGCTGGAAAGATTATAGTCGCTCTTGGATTTAAAGAGGTTTGACAAAATTGAAGGTCCAGACGTCGGATGGGTGTCTTCTCGCTTGTCAAATAAATGCTCATCGAACCCCGGTTCTGTGGCGGCATTTTCGATATCGGATTGAGAGTCTTCCCAATCATCATCCTCGTCATCACTCATCACAGCCGAATCTTCGTCTTCATCCTCAGATGCATCGGTAGGCGGTTCAGGAAGAATTTTAGTATCGACGACTTCATCGAAATGAGTCTTTTTGGCACTACCATTGGACGCTGCGCGTTTCATGGCAGGCGGTGAAAGAGAACTTTTAGTGGCCGGCTTTGTTATTACAATGCTTGTGTTTGGAACAACAGTATACTCGTCTTCGCTATCCGACAAACTGCTGGCAATAAAAAATTTAGGCCTTTTTTGATTTTCAGGAGCAGGGGCATGTTCTGATTTTTCGGGCTCGGGGGGAGGAAGGCGGCGAGAAATAGACGGATTCTCCGGAGTGAAACCTCGCACAATGCTGCTCGACACTCGCTGCAAACTTCTGGCTGACATGCTGCTAGAGACAGGGCTCGCCGAACCATGCGATTCGGACATCAGGCGAGAACGAGGTTGCGGGATGTCTGTCGGGACAGCAGGAGCAGCTACCGGGATCTCAACGGGCTGAACTTGTTTGGTAGCCTCGACACTATGATCGCTGTCACGTCTGTTGGTGGCTTTCTGGGCCTTCCATTTCTCGAGTTCGGCAGTTGGCGGTTCTAGAGATTCTATGAGGCTCTTGAATGAGTCAGTAGAGAAATGTTTGACACTTGGTCGACGAGATGATGATTCCCGACGGGTGAAACTTGGCTGGGCATTTGCATGTGATTCTGTGTCAGAGACGGCGGATGTAATGTCATGATCAACCACATGACCTTGCGTAGATGCAGGATCGACAGATTCCGATCGATCAGATGCTGCGACGGATGGCGATGGTAAAAGAGTAGTTGATTTTTGGTCAAAGGATACGGGGGATGGTTTTTTCTGAGAGGGGTCGTCGAAAAAGTGAGCTTCTTGATACCATAGTCGCCAACTGATGTTCTCTAACCGGCGGCCATTCTCAAGATGCTGGGCGCATTTAGTGAACACTAGGGGGTTAGAAACCATATAGAAAACGGGAAAGTTACTTGTCCACATGCATGATAGATTGTCAGCATCGACTGTTTCGAGGCCATTAAGACAAGAGGTCGCGAGTGACAGTAGAGGAGCAGGTAATGTTCTGACAGGCATGTCTTTTGTATCGGGATTCTCTTGCGATGATTGTTGCGGTTGATGTGAGACCTGAGATTGCGAAGCTGAGGAAGTGGACCTCGAAAGTCTTCGTTTTACTCCGTCAACGAACGCGCGGAAGTCGTCCTCTTGTTCCGAGACCGGGAGCCCAAGTTTCTGGGACTTTCTATGAAAAGCAAGATCGGACGACGTCGACGTCTTTGCGGCGTGCGTGTTCTGCTGTTTGGAGTGGCTTTAAGGGATGAAGTCGAGGAAAAGCTCAGCGAGGAGGAAGAGACGGAAGGATAATAATACAGGGTAATGCAAGTCAAGGATTGTTGGCCTATGTTGATGGTGGGCTGGGCCTCCTTTGGGGTGTATTTATTTATAATAAAGGGGTGATTGTGGTGGTGGTTGCGGGTGACTGCCGGCAGATGATCGATCGATCAGGAGGGAAGAAAGCCGTTCCGATTGCCGAGACAACTGACGTACAAAACGGGAAAGGGAAAATTTAAAAAGAAAGATAGATTTTATCTATCGATCGATTGATTGTTTGTTGAAGGGAGATAGGTGAAGAAGAGGTGGTGGGGTGGAGAACGGAGGAAGAGAAACGAAGAGGAAAAAAGGAGAGAAATAGATATTAGCGGAAAATAATATGAGGACCGGAGAAGTCAGACGGACAATGTCCGTGCGTAGGTCAGGCGTAAGCAGCAAGAATAGACGAGTCGAGTCTTCTGATCAAATTAAACAAAAGAGTTAGATATGCTTGCATCCGCTTCCACTTTCCGGGACATTCGTGTGGTCAGCAGATGGGTGGGTGGGGGTCACACTGCGGCGAAACGACCCACAATAAAATGAATATTTACATTATATTCACCAATATCCCAGATTAATTAATTCAACGTGACCCAGCAATCAACGCCCAGCACTCGGAAATAAGGCAATGACTTGCCCCTTTCAGAAACATAACTATTTATCTACAAAACTCTCCTTTTTTACGGCATGTGGGGTGCAAAATCCCCCCCGAGCCACCCCACGAAAATCATCAGGAAATGCCGCCGGAGGGCCCACATGCGACGGCATGCACACCGGGGATTATTTGTTTCAATAACAGCACCACCAACCACCCTTAACTTGAGGATCCATGCGGGTACCAGCCGGGGAACGGTCCACATCTCAGCGTTCTTGTCTTTCCCTTTGAGACTTCCAAGGTGTAGCCCATTTTAAGAATGCCAAAGATCGGCGCTAGCCTACTTCGGCTTTCTCTGGACTTTTAGCAGCAAATAGGGGAAATGAAGACGAAACGATTCTTGTGGAACCATGGGGAATTTGTCGGCAACTCCGCACCACTTGCTCAAATAGGCTATCCTTGTGCAATGTGCATCCAAGCCAGATCAGCCGCGGAGCTAGGGTTCGCAGCGAGGCTATCAACTCCTGAAAAAGCACAAGCCACCGCTATCAATATTAAATCTGATTTATTTCATATCCCTGTGCTTTAGCTCGTGGTCTTTTCCCAAGATTTCCCTTCATATATTCAGAAGGGGACTGTCGGCATAGCCACAATCCATATAATTGGAATTCTGCTCCAACCGACGGTTCGCAGTCTCCTCCTCTTTTCAGAACGTAGAACAGAAACAGGGAAATACCCGCATCCACGCAACTTACATGCTGCACCGTCCACATCTTATCCATTTTTCCGCGGGACTTGTCGAAACTTCACATGTCAGCTTTGGATCAAAATTCCACGTGTGACCAAATAAAAGCATTTGTATCAGAATTGTGGACCGATGGATTGTGTAAACCCGCTGCTACGATTGTGTGATCTACTAACGGCAAGTCTACCCCTGCCGCCCGCTTTTCAAAATCACATGCTAGCAAATTGATCACCGTAAAATCACGAAAGTTGGGCGATCAGATGGGACGTCCCCTATGACGCCGTTCCCGCGTTGCAATGATTGATTCGCGATTCAGTCCATGCTCGATCGCTGCATCATCTATTATTTCGCCATTCCCTTGGGTCGATCTTGGTTATTGTATTGGGTCGAGACCTCATCGGGTGCTAAAATGAAAATTTGCATGTGACCGGAGTCTGGGACGGGGAATTACGCGTTTCGCTTTCGTTGGGGGCGGGCATGGAGGAAGCCGATTCCGAGTGACGCTCGGGGTAGCCGGCAATTCTATTAATTCACGAATCTAACTGTACGATTCGCTTAATGTCTCGGGGAATGATCCAATTGCGCCACTCTCGACAGATTTGAGGCTTTACAGCTAATACGGCAGATCTGATTTGAGGGGAAGCCCCCCGTCGCACCAAAAAGTGCGATTAGACAGAAGGGCCATTTACGATTTTATGTATATTTCCCCAGACCCCGCACCGAACGTTTTGCAAACAGATTTACTGATGATTAGTAGCGACCGCCATGCGCCGGGGATTTCCTCCGCGGATCGTCGTCGTCACCTGGACCGTAATGCAGGAACGCACAGCCGTCGTCCGCGTCATTAAGGACCGGTGGCTCACCGTTACCCCGCTCCGCGAAGTAAATGCCATGGTCGTGGCTACTGTGCAGAATGATGGAAAGAGACACGGACCGCGCGTCATGCAGTCGCAATGAACTTGCGTATTTGAAGAACAGCGGGGATCTGATCTCACTTCCGCTCGTCCGATTCCATTCATCTAAAGCATGAATGCTCGATAATCTCACTACCATGACGTTACACTGTCTTCAAGGAATAATTACTCTAATTGTACGGTTCTTGAAGGTCTGGCGGAACGCGGTCTTTCAGTCACCTTTATTTGGCAATTACATCGCAATCCAGATTCAAACTTCGATTGTTCGTCATATTCTCTACGTTCTACTTTGAGCACAGTACGTGCAGATACCGACTACTATCTCCGTATCCAACTGCGCCTGCTATTCCAGTTCGGCGCAGAATGAGAGCGATCATCAGAACGCGCCTGCCCCTCGGTCATAATACTGGACCACACACGACGCGGATCCTGTCCGAAGTCTTCTGGCTAATCTCAATATATCACGATTCGTCGACAGGCTTTTCCTCAACAGATTTTAGCTTAAATATTAAATTGTTTTCATAAAATTTGAGCATCTATACGTTAGATACAAATTCATGGAGAAGTCACTCACCTGTTGCGGGCACTTTTCGTAGACTGTGGTGCTATCGTGACACGACTTGTATCCATTCTTCCTGCAACCAAGTCAGTTTCAAATCGACTGCAAAATACATACCAATCCAAATAAACAAGAATCAGTCCCGTTTCCGTCTTCTCCATTGTCACTACTTTCTCAACTGCATCATCCCAATTGTCGACTTCGGATTTCGAAGTGGAGGTTACTGCCGGCTGATCACCTCGTTGACGCTTCTTGGCACTACCATCTCCGTCCGACTTACGTTTCGATGACCTGATGACTGGCTTCCCTCCCATGTTTTCCCAATATTCATCCACCAATTTTTGCGAGCCTTGGCAATTTTCCTCATCTTCCCAAGTATTGTCCGACGACTTGTTAAACCCAAGCCATTTGATAAAAAATTGGAATCCTTTTTCACCCTAAGATACGTAATTAGTTTGTGTATAAACCTGATAGAGTACATTTTCCTTAACGACTATTCGATGGTTCAAAATCTTTTCGACACGATATTCATCCTCCGCGGTGGGACCATCCTCATCTTCCTCATCTTCATCCGAGATTTCAATAGCCTCTTTCTCCTTGGAATCGTCGTTTTCTACTGGCGTTTTCAAGTCTTCGGGACTCTGTGCCGGAGAAATCGGATCGTTGATGCCGACTTCATCTTTGATCTCAGAAGACTCGACAGACAGGTCGGGTAAAGTTGCGCGAGGGTGTGTTGTCGCGATTAAATCTAGATTGTCAAAACAGCAGTTAACGGGCCTCACCATCGCTTTCATCGTCTTTTTCATCGTCTTTTTGGCCCACTGGAAAGAATGGAGTCGTCATGACGAACCAAAGAAAGGTAAACGCCCGGTTCGGGCAATTCACGGCGCTGGACTTGGACGGAGCGACGCGAAGGCCGTCGCGATTAAAACCACCACTTTGGCACACGGATCAATTTTGCAGATCAGATAAGGACAGATGGATTGTCTACACCTCGGTCTGAAAATGATGGAAAACACTCCCCGCTGACAATAAGCAGATCCACACGCCAATGGGCAATTTTAACAGAAGAAGGAAAAACAAAACTTTTAAGATCCCGGAAATACGTCTCGATACCACTAACCTACATTCAATTTTAATCCCCTTAATCCCCAGATTGAAGCCCAGCCTTAGATTGTTCACCCACATCCTGAAAAACCGCCTTTAAGATAATGCCAGCCATAATGATCGATAGAGAAAATAAAAGAAATCCTGAGCAAATACTTTTCCATTTGAGGGTTCCCGGCCCACTTTTCGCATAAATGAGATTCTTTTTGGTGCATAGGTTACAGGTCATGTAGCATACGTTTGACGAGATCTTGTCCTTGGGCACTTCTCCAAAATGCCCCCTGCGGGTACTCAAATTCTTCGATTGCAGAATCGAGAATCTCAACCGAGTAACCAGGATCATAGGGTGTACAGTAATAGCCGTTTTCTATGCGGCACGGATATCGGAAATATTCTGCGAATCAGCCTAGTATCAGAAGATGACATACCATGGAGATGATCGACATATTCTAACAGTGAAGGTGTCTTAGAGATCAAAACATAATCGATGGTGCTCAAATGTTGGGTATATTCTGGAAGACCTACACCTCCCGAATGAGGGACAACCGGGACTCCAAATCTACCCACATTAGAATGATTCGAAGGACGAATAATTACTTCGCAGCCATGAGAAGAACAGCCAACACCTCATTTACACCGCCGAGGCGACATGCGTCAATCTGAGCTACGTCGATGGCACCTGCCTGGAAGAGTTGCTTCCATATCACCCTGTTTTGACACTGTTCGCCAGTGGCAACTCCAACCCCGAATGGTTTGAGGGCTTCCCGGATGCGAGCATGACCCAAGATATCGTCGGGTGATGTCGGTTCCTCAATGAACCAAGGCTTAAATTCTGCGAGTTGTTTCATGTAATCTATGGCTTCCTCGACATCCCATACCTTCGGGTCAGACTATAGGGAATAGAAATCGTACCTGGTTAGCATCGACCATGAGTTTCACTCCCTCGTATCCGATCACGCTTCGAGCAATCGCGAGTTTCCTCCGATCTTGTTCAATACCTCCTCCCACCTTCATTTTGAAGAATTTGAAGCCCTCTTTGAATGTTTCCTTGAGCAAAGTTTTCACCTTTTCATCCGAATATCCAAGCCAACCTGCACTGGTGGTATAGGCAGGCACTGCCTTATTGTTTAATACCTGCTTAAGTCTTTCCTCTTTCCCAATCTGTCCTTCTCGAAGCATTTCCAAAGCTTCCGCAGGAGTGAGAACGTCGACGATGTAACGAAAGTCGATGACCTTAACAAGCTCCTCAGGAGACATATCACATACCAATTTCCAAACTGGTTTACGTTCAAATCGACCCCAGAGATCCCATATTGCATTGACGACAGCACCTGTAGCCATGTGCAACGCTCCTTTCTACACAGAAGTCATGGTTAGTACTAATTGTGGGAGGAGGTGGGGTCAGCGTGGGGGGATTTTGATGAAAATGGATGGATACCTCAGGTCCAATCCAGCGAATTTGGCCGGAAACAAGGCTACGCCAAGTATCGGACATGTTTTCTGTGAGTTGAGCGAGAGACTTGCCGACGACACGTTTGGCTAATAAATCCATGGCTAAACATACCACTTCATTTCCAGATCCACTTGTAAAGGTCATGCCTATCGGGATCAGCATCAGGTCGCGAAGGGAGGACAGACCATAGGCTTTGAGTTCCGGAAAATTAGTGCGAAGAATAATAAAAGCGCCGGAGTAGTCCGGAGCTTTATTCACTGGACACATTAGCAACTCCGAGCAGAGGAAATGGTCGTACTCGCATCTGAACCATCCTTTTCAAGTGAAGTGGGGAACCGGACGTCTACGGATTAGTCGCTTTGACAATGATTTGGGTAACCGTGAATGCTATAGTCTTCCACAATGACATTATCCATATTATCGTACATTGAGATGTCTAGTCGATGAGGGAGAGAAAGGTAGGACCTGTCCGCTGGTCAGGGAGTTGAGTGAAGGGGCGAGGAGAGGTGGATTTATAGGAGGAATGCGCCGCTTGGGGTTATAACCTACGATTTAGTCAACTGATTCATTTAGAGCGCTCTTTTAGATTGTGCGGAGCGATAGTTTAATCCATTAACTGCACGGTGTCCCAGTCGGCATCGCTGATTCGGAAGAGGTACCTGCTAGTGAGAAAATAACCTTAGTCCGTGAAAGTTGGGCTGTTTTCGGCCTTCGGCTGGACTTTAATCTGATAGGTGTATATATATACGTGCTAAATGCAATAGCAATGACACGCCAAGCTGTACAGTAGTACGTACTGAGTGATCAGCGCAATTGCCCCAGAGCTAGGCCCATACGAGTTATGAGTCGTATTTTAGAGTGCACATGTAGCAACAGCAACAGCACAAGTGACGAATCAATCCGAAAGTTGTGGTAGCTCATGCACGGCGGTAAGGATATATATATTCTCGAACCTTCTTGCAAAGCGCAAATGCAAACGGTGCATTTAAGCGCAAGCCGCCCAAGCGTCCGCGGCTTCACTTCCCAAGAATCTGGTTCTCGGTTCGTTTCATTACGAGCCAGGGCACCCCTCAAAATTAAAATCAGACTTCCAAAGTTCTAGAAGGTCCAGTTTCACGAGTTCATTGCCTATTTCATTTCTCAAACGATTCCGATTTGCAGGGAATTCGTGGAGGGTCCAGGTTTGGTTGAATTTTAGTGGGCTGAATCGCTAGCAAAATCCAAGAAAATAAACTTTTCCGTTTAAAATGGTCAGCTGCTGAACACACGGACTGTGCGCAGCGAGGAATCAAAAAACAAAAACAAAAAAAGTGTTTGTCTGTTTCCGGTTTCTCTCAATTGAAACTGCGTGTACTGATTCCACTCTTCCCCTCTTGGATAAGGTTTCCCAACTCTTTTTGTTTCTTGTTTAATGCCCGGCTTCGAGTCTCTGTATCCGGGGACACAAAGCTAAAAATCCAGAATGCAAATCGATTGATCGGAACGAAATACTTATCTCGAACGTCTCAGGTGGGAGACGAGAAGTTAGATTTCAAATGGAAATAGAAGAAAAAACAATTTCTTCCCGATGTGGCTCTGTAGCTTGGCCCTCTGCCGACCAGAAGGATGGAAACTTGATACGTACGTAAGACTTCCTGTCACATGGTTCCAACCCGCGGGATGAACTCCAGCGCCCACCCTGCAATGAAAATCTTTGATTCTTCAACAGGGGACGTGCGCGAGATTAGAACCAAGGGAAATTTAAGAGAAAGAAACGAATGATGCTCTCAAAGTGTGCTCAGATAATGATCTCCGCACTCCAGCCCGGTTCACAGAGGAAAACTATGGGACCAGGTTTTTTTCATTGCGGATTGCTTTGGTTGCTTCCGGAGTGGGTGTAAAACGGGGAATCTCAATTGGATATAGCTTGTGGGGGAAAAGACTTTCCCCGCGCCACCAATAATCATTCACTGTCGAAAGTGGTGCCTGAACTGACAACGCTTTCCCGATCAAGCAAAACCATTGATTGACCAACCGATGCTATAGCGCCGGGACCTCTCGGCCTCCACTTTTCTGATACATTTCCTTCGCCAATATCCTCTGTTTAATTCTCGTTTTCAGGGGGCGTCCTTTGCTGGCAGCGGATGCAGAGGTCAAATTTAAGTTGAATGTGGGGGGCATTCCGTCAGAGGCGAACTCTGACGGAATGCATATACAATGCATGCACGCAATCAAGATTTCTCGCTAAATCAATATATACTGCGTTGTTAGGTACTCGATTGTATTTCCATTACAAATAGTAATACAACAAGGGACCCTATGACTTGAATTAATTGGGATGTTTAATTCTGAAGGAGGTGGTGTTACCCACGATTGAGTGAAGGATGATGCTATATGGCGATATTGTTGGACCCACTAAAAAGAAAACAAATAGCAGAGTGTGACTGGGCGGAGGGTTCTTCGGCCGAGCGAAAAAAACACCATTCATTGGCTGGCTAGGCACATGATACCCCTTTTTTGAGAAGGTGAGATGGACAAAATGCGTATGGTGCCACGCGACATTCACATTCGTTTCCGGAAGTCCTGGCAAGAGGTCAATCATAAGAATCCATTTGTCCGTTTCGCTTTTGAAAACGAAATGCGGGGCATGGCGAATGTCGTTTCAAATGAGAAATACGTACACAGTGTGCACCGCGTGTTCCACATGAAAAAGGTGGGGTCAGGGCGTCGCAATACAACGCGAAAGGAACCCCGTGCGTACATATGGTTGAGGTCGCGTGAGAAAGCCTAAAGGCCACCTTACGTATGCCGAGGGTCAAGTGATCGAGATAAGAGATCTTTATCATCTTACATGTTTCAACCTGCCGGGGGCTGAGAAGTAGAACGTAGGTTTAAGAACGGAACGGAGATATTTTACGAATATAGATTTCCGCACGGATCATTCAGGAACCCGGTGAAATACGTATCATTACTCCGGCCTATTCCGAATAAATTAAAGTCTATTACGTTCGAGATACGGTCTACCCGCTACCGTTTTAGTCATTGATCTAACGTAGGTGTTTCTAACCGTATGCGGTACTCAGCCTCGAGAAGGGGCAAACCGATCGAGTGATGAGTCAGGAGATAGGAGACGCCGGCGAGAGAGCAATCTTTGCTTGTAACAGCCAACGGAGAAAAGGGACTGCCAAGACTGGCTCCGAAACATTCTTACGTATCAGTATTCAAGGTACTTTCAACAAGATTAAAGTCGTTCAATTTTGCAGTCGAAAGCATGGTGAGATATGTGAAGGGACAATGCTCATCGCCGGCTGGCTATACCATATTTCCTGACAAGTCGTCGCAGAGAAGCGCGTGCACTACTTCGATATCCTCCCCCTCCAAACAATGAAGAATGGTTCAATTGATGATATCTATCGTTATCTTGGCTTCCTTTTGGTTTTACAATGTATACAGTTCGATACGATCATCGTATTCTTCTACTGGCGACGATTTAGGTATAATTTTGTGGTAGGCAGAAAAGTATGTCGTTCCAAATCCTCCGAACATCTGCATTCAGTTGATTCTTCGATATAGATGGCTGACCTTTTGTATGCCAATCTCATACTCATTGTGTCCGAAGAATGCAGATGGATCATATATGATAGGTTTTCCAGTGTCCTGATCCGTTCCAGCATTCCCACTCCATCTAAATTAGAATGTCATTTGAAAGGAACATACAGATCTCCGTGGACCAATACAGGTTTAATGCTATTTCCATTCTCTTCTAAAGCACCTAGCAATCTCGGAACAACTTGTTGGACGCATTTCTTTCCCAGTTCGTCTATCTCACTGTCAGGACCATTGTTCCGTCTGTCGTCATCCAAGATAGCTTGGAGTCTATGTCTTGCAAAGAAATCCGCCCATGAAGATTCCCAATTGTTTGGCATTTCAGTTGACCCACAACAAGTTGGGACATGAAATCCAAATTTGCCGTTCGGGGATGTATATGAGTGTAATTTTGCGATCTCTCTCGCCATTTCTTTGGCGTCTATAGAGGAAGATAGAGTATGGAATGTACAGAGGAAAAAGTATGCTGATGAAGACGACAGACGACCTTGGCCGACGGGAGTAGGACATAAACCGGGAACAGCCTTTGATATTTCAGCGAGCGATTCCTGCCGTTAGTATTTCTAAGGTAACAGAGATACATATTCTCCTCGGAACATTTTTGCAGAGCTTTCTCCTGGACCAGACTATTATAAGATTGAGCCAGTTGGACCAGCATACCTTCATGAAATACAGCTTCTTTGTTCCATCTTTCAGTTGAACTGTGACTTTTCCGGTCGAGGAAAATGAACTCCCGCCGCTAACATGTGACGAAATTACTTTTGCTCCTTCAGGAAGAACTATAGGCTATTAGAACGATAACAAGAGTTGAACCTTCCAGAATGGCTGTATCAGTCGCAATTGACGACGACATCCATTCAATTGTACTACCAACTTGTCGACTTGGGCTTGTGACGCAACTCGATTGATCTGCGGTTCCTCCGTTCCTGGTTTTGTATTGTGAAGCAGACTGAATTTGGTTGGTTGCTTGGCTTGTGGCAACCGCTCCCTCCTGACTTTGAAGATCAATCAGCAACCCCTGATTTTGTTTTCTTTTAGCAGCTGGTTCAGTACAACACCATCACTGAGGCATTTGATAATCGAAACCCCCGTCCTGGTTCAGCTTGTTTTCGACTGCTTGACTGTTTGCAATAAACATAGATGTATGGACAGCCGACTACGCGTTCGAAGAATCCTCTTCGATCAAAGACGTCCTCCCGAACTCTGGCTGTAAACACAGCGACAGAAACCGCTTCTTCTTCCAAAGCTTCTGAATCCCTGAACTTTGGCGCTGCAACCCAATTGACTGGAATGAGGACTCCTCCCACGTCTAAAGCTATTCCTGCCCAAACTCCTTCTTTCAGTCTTTCGGGCAGGACTCAGGAAACTCTTCGTTTAGCACGCGAACGACATCTCCAGGAAGTCAAGAAGCAAGCTAGAACGCCTAAGCCGACGCCAAAGGTGACAGCTCAAAATCGTCCGATGCTATCACAACCCTCTGCGTCGAAATCGCGATCACAGACAATTTCGGCATTTAACCCCTCACGATCGCGTCCGACAACCCCAGTATCGTCCTTCCGACCTTCGACTCCGAAAACCCCAACTTCACCGCGTCATTCTCGACAGGGATCAAACCGTTCGGTCACCGCTAGTCCTAGATCTACACCTAATCCTGTACGAGTAACCAGCTCAGGCTCGTCATTAGCCGTGCGTGATGCAATCAAGAAGGCAAGGGAAGAACAGAAGCAAAAGGTGCAAAAAACCCCTCGACCCAGACGAATTGATTATAACGACGAATCGTCATTCGATTCAATCGATAACCCCTTCAATACTACTCCCGGAACACCTCCATTGCAGGCTCAACTGCGACGGGCTATCGAAAGAGGTCGGACGACAGGTACTTTCCGCTTGAGCCCCTCTGACAAAGGCAACTTAAATATTTCAAACCTGGAATTACAGCAGATCCCGGAAGACGTCTATTCGATGTATGACCTCTCAAATAAAGTTGTTGTCGTCGACTTTTCCTCAAGGTCAGGCGGATGGCATGAAAGTGTGGATCTCGAACGCTTCAATGCAGCAGGGAATGAGATCGCACACCTTGAAGATCGCATTATGGGAGAATTCGGAGCAATAAAGCACTTCGATGTATGTATTATCCGCTTTCTGACTGACGATTAGATGCATTCCAACCAACTCTCGTCTCTACCTGACAATATCGCTTCTCTATCCTTTCTGAGGACCCTGAACTTGTCCAAGAACTCTCTGTCTCTGAATGCTCTCGACCCTATTTTCAATCTCGCAACCTTGGTTGAATTATATCTGGCACATAATGACATTGAAGGCCCTATTTCACCATCATTCGCTGCTCTCGAGAATGTACAGATTCTGGATCTCGAAGGCAATAGAATAACATCGATACCACATGAGATAAGCAAGATACGGCGCTTGCGAATCTTATTGCTTGGAGACAATTCGCTGACAGATCTCCCATGGCAAGCGCTCGAAACTTTAGACGATCTCTACCAACTGGATATTTCTACAAACAAGTTCTCTGAAAATTTACTTCCACCCTCGCTTGATCAAGTCAACATTCCCTCCCTCTCAAACTTGGATGTCCAATGCAATTTCCTAACAGTCTTGCCTTCGAATCTGCGTCTCCCTTCACTAACCCAGTTCAATGCTTCTCAAAATTCTATAACCACTAGTGGAACATTTTTCACGACAACTTCTCAATTGGTCCATCTGTCACTCGCCCAAAACCAACTCTCTGTCATTCCTGAAGGAGTTGTGAACCTCGCCCATTTACGGACACTCGATGTCAGTAATAATCTCATCGAATACGTCGATCCTAGGTTAGGTCTATTGCATAACTTGACAAGTTTCCAATGGATGGGGAACCTTATTCGACAACGTGGTTGGGGAGGCTTGGACACTGAAGCCATCAAGTCGTCCCTGAGAGCCAAAGTGGATGAAGCCACATTGACTGGTGTAGAAGAAGATTTTACAGGGCTAAATGTGGATGCATGTAAAGGGGAATGTGGAGGAATGCTGAATTTGACGGGAAAACTGAACGAGACTCCTCTCACTCAGGAGACGATCTCCGAGCACGTTCATGCAGCTCATTTCCCTGTGCTCTCGAAGATCGTCCTGCAGAAGAACAAGCTGGTGACCGTTCCTATTGAAGTATCGCTCATAACTTCATTGACGACCCTCGATCTCTCCAAAAATTATCTCAAGTCGAACATCTTCGGCGAGCGCGTTACTTTGGACAATCTAGTCCATCTTGATCTATCGAACAACCGAATCGAGACCCTTGACGATCTCATAAGTACATTATCAGCTCCACAACTAAAATCTCTCGAGGTATCATTCAACTCACTGACATCTCTCGTTCCATTCAGGGCTCATTATCCGAATCTCACGACATTGTATGCAAATTTCAATCAACTCACGTCGTTAGCCCCATCGGATTTTGAAGGCCTCGAAATAGTACAAGTAAACAACAATTCCATCAACAGACTACCTCCAGAACTAGGCTCGGTTGAATCTCTCAGGATCTTGGGTGTTGACGGAAATACCTTCCGTGTGCCGAGTCGACGAATTGTGGATGCAGGAAGTGCAGCATTGTTAGAATGGCTACGTGGTAGATGAGTGATTCTCATTCGTAATGAACAAAATTAGGAAATAGGAAAGTAAGTTAGGATATATTTGTATTTGAAACTGTATGAGCAGCTTATCTAAGAATTATTGCGAGCGCGCTATAATTTCAAAATCGTTGCTTTGTTGAATTTGAGATCGGACAACAGCCGCAACAAAAGTGATCTGAGCCGTGCTATTTCCTCAAACCAGTTCCTGAATTGTGGCGGTGGCGTTTTTAATTTTGACTCGGAGACGGGTCGCTACTTCGCTTTTCATTTCTCTCGCCTTGCAGCAGGACAAAGGGAAGAACAACCTTAAAAGCCGGAGAAATAGAATCACGTAAATGCAGTACTGTAGTATCTAACGGTCAACCGCATGGGAAAAAAATAAAAAGTTTCTGCTTGCCGATACATCGGTTAGGTGAGACCCACCCTGTGAACTGTGAAAGTTCCCATAATTGAATTTGCAAATAGTTGGTTAATACACCACATGACCAAGAACTCAAATAAATTGTCATTTGAAAACTGTCAAGTTCATTATCGTTCATTACTCGCAGGTAAGCTATGAGATGTCCTTGCGACCGTTTTTTCTACCGCTAAATATGAATTCCAAGTTGATACGATCCAGAAAAAATACTCCCCAATAAAGATAACTTTGTTTCCAAAGAGCACTACATATACTTGACCAACAGACTGAAGATACTCAAAACAAATCGAATAGTCAAAATGACCTAGTAAATACAAATAGTGTCCCATAGCATAATCGTGCTTGTGAATAATAATACAAATTGATCATCTGAAACGTCTCAACAGGGTTCATTGTTCTAGTGCTCCTTCATTCCCATCTCGTGGCTTTTCCGAAGTCGGGCTCTTGAAGTAAATGGAGGGATCATACTCGAAGACTCTTTCGTCATTCCAATAGAAATCAGACTGAGGAGGAGAGGCAGTGTATTCTCGTTGATAATGCGGATCGCGCAACTTCTCCACGAATTGCGGGTGTCGTCTTTCCAGGTTCGTCATCTTGTTAGAATAACTCTGGGAGTAAGGATGGTGGCCATAAGCGGGCGGAGTATAGTGACGTTGTGGGATCTGGTTTGCAGAGAATTCCAAGTGAGGTGGTGGACTTGAATAGTGGACTTGAGGAAGCGGGAGAGAGTGAACCTTCCTTCGATGTCGAGAACGTTGATGGTAAGGATTGAAATGAGGGACTGGAACCCTGGTGATTTGGTTCAATGTTGCTTCGCGGCTTTGTCTCTCCTCTTCCTTTAATTGTTTTCTGATCTCTGCGAATTCTACCCATGAGATTCACATTTGATTGCTTTACGTACCATGTGGTTCTCGTTTTGGTCCATGACCTGCATTTGCAACGTGGGTGTTGAGATGGTTTAATGCACCGTAACCGCGATCACAGCCAGGCCAATTACACATATAATGTCGTGCGACTTCCTCTGCGCGTCTTCGAAAACGCTTATGGGTGGCTTGCTCTTCTTTTCGAGGACTAGATCGAGAGGACAAGACACTCGAGTTTGTATTAATTGTCTTCTCTACCTCCTGTCGTGGTCGATAGATATCGTAAGGGTTGACATTGAGGTGAAGAGGTTGCTCATAATATGGCTGTGGTAGGAAGGGTTCATGTTGGCCATGGATATATTGATAATCATATGCCATAGGAGTCGATGTGCGGGCATGGACATGAGCTTGCATCTGATACACCTTGGGGTTGTTGAAGGAAGAATGAGAACGCGGGGGCCCGTTCTCGTTCCTGAGAGGATAACCACTGGTAGTGGAGATGGGATGAGGTAGTGACGATTGATCTAGTTTCACATTTAGCGCCCAAGTCTAGACTGGGAACTACCCATCGGGGGAGACGGTAAATAGGGTTGAAACGCCTCTTCAGGTACTAATTCCCGAAAGGAGGGTAGACTTGTAGGACCACGTTCTTGTGGACTGTTGGCGGCCGATATAGGAGAAGGTAAAGGAAGGATGCTATAGGGATCTCTGACGGCTGCTGTATGCTTATATTCCAAATTATCCGGAGGAGAGGCGTATGAAGTGTAATTTCTGTAATGGTATCTTTCCGATTGCAAATGTTCTCTGAACTCTATTAGCGGAGGCCTCAAGATCAGGTGAATACCCTGAAGAATAGGTTCTCAAAAGCTCTGCTTCAGAGGATTGCTCTCTTCGGTTTGAAAACGACATGTACCACTTGCAAGAGGTCAAAATCACGCACCCGTCGACAGTCCTCGCAGTGGATCGCCCTGGCGTTAAATTTAAAATGGGATCAGATTAGGAGCATACCTTTGCAAGAAGCTGGCGGTCTTCACGTCAGAAAGAGAGTTTGTGTTTGTTTGAGGGGGAGGGGGACGGGGCCACCTTTCCCTTTATTCCAAAGCTGTGTTTTCGCGCACGAGCAGAGTCTCAGTGGAGGCTTTATTTGATTAAAAGATTGG
>Ga0335073_10001197_pt1 | contig 34509 bp, 30 predicted proteins | sample Lox_Sample_22_FD_207093 | JGI IMG/M metagenome (GOLD analysis project Ga0335073, IMG submission 207093) | Soil microbial communities from Loxahatchee National Wildlife Refuge, Florida, United States - Lox_Sample_2.2 | ecosystem: Environmental > Terrestrial > Soil > Wetlands | place: USA... | reverse complement strand
TGGGAGATGATCACCAAACTGCGCGCGCAGGAAGGCCGGACGCTGTTTCTGACGACGCACTACATGGACGAAGCGGACCGGCTGTGCGACCGGCTGGCAATCGTTGACAAGGGCAAAGTGGTGGCGATGGACACGCCAGTGTCGTTAAAGTCCTCTGTCCCTGGCGCGAGCCGCATCGAACTGCAGTTCGAGCCGGATTTGCCGAACGGTCAGGCCGATCTCGAGCAGTTGCCGGCGGTGAAATCGGTGCGTTCGCTGGGCTCGGCAACGTATCGCGTGTCGAGCGACCGCGGACCGGCATCGGCGCAGGAATTGATCGAGCTGGCGCAGCGCTACAAGCTCGAGTTGAAGGCCCTCTCGGTGCAATCGACCACGCTCGACGACGTATTCCTGCATTACACCGGCCACGGCCTGACGGAGATGCCGGAAACGGCCGCTCCCGCGGGCCGGGGCGGGCGAGGAGGTCATTAAATGAAACGCGCATTGGCACTAGTCGAGCGCGACATGCGCAAGTTTCGGCGCAGTCCGGCGCTGCTGTTCGCTTCTCTCGTGCTGCCCCTGGTGCAGTTGGTGATTCTGGGCAACGCATTCGGCGGCAACATCAAGAATGTAAACCTCGGGGTGGTCAATCTCGATCACGGGCCGGAATCGGTGGATGTGCTGGAGCGCGTCCGCGCCGTAGGTGCCAACGCCCGCACCTTCCTGCCCACCGATTATTCGGATGAAGGCACGGCGGTGAGCGATCTGCGCAAGGGCTTGCTCGGGGGCGTGCTGATCATCCCGCAGCACTACTCGCGCGACCTGCTGGAGCAGCACCAGCCGCACCTGGCACTGATCACCGACAACACCGATCGTTCGGTGGCTGGCGCCATCGGGGAGCAGATGTCCACGCTGGTGACCTCGATCAACGCGCCGCAGGTGGTGCCGCGCGAGCCGCAGCAAGCGCTGCTCGACACGGTGGAAGTTTATCCCTACATCGATTACATCAAGTACCTGCTGCCCGGTTCGGTGGCGCTGGCGATTTTTGTCACTGCCATGATCGGCGGCGGCATGTTGTTCATCGACGACAAGTCGCGCGGTTTACACGAAGGCTACATGGTGACGCCGATCACAAAGTGGGAACTGATTCTGGGCTTCAATCTGTCGGGCGTGATCAAGGCGGTCCTGGCCGGCGAAACGGTACTGGTTTTTGGCGCGATGGTGGCGCGGGTCCCGGACTTCTTCGAACCCATCCGGGTCATCGAGCTGACGGTCATGGTGATCCTGACATCGATCGCGCTCATCGGCATGATGTTCTTCATCATGGCGCGGATCAGCGATCCGCTGGTGCCGCGCGCCATCTTCGGTGTGCTGAATACGCTGCTCTTTTTCCCCAGCGGCGCGGTTTATCCCATCGCCGGTTTTCCTAAGTGGCTGCGGGTGATGTCCAACTGCGATCCCTTTACGTATGCGGTGCACGCGTTCCGCTCGCTCCTGTTGAAGGATGTCGGAATTACCGCTGTGACTACGGATATCTTTGCCCTGATGCTGACTTCCGTGGTGGTGCTTTCGGGCGCGACGATGCTCTTCCGGCGGACCTTATAGCCATGCCGCGCACGTCGAACAGGACCGTCGTAACGAAGGCTATCGGCGACGGCGACCCGTCGCCACACGGTCTATGGTTTTGCAACTGGAAGATCTGGCTGGAGGCGCGCCGTCTGTTGGACGCGGCGTTGGACCCGCTCGGTTTGAAAGCCAGGGAGTTCTGGATCCTGGTAATCGCGGGAGCGGGGAACGTCTCGCAGCACGAGGTGGCCGAACTGGTCGGACTCGATCCCAGTTCGCTGGTGCCGGTGCTCGACAGCATGGAGCGCCGCGGGTGGTTGCACCGGCAGCGCAGCCCGCACGACCGGCGCGTGCAATGGGTGCAGCGTACCGAAGTAGGCGATCATCTGTTCGCGCGCGCGCTGCCCAGGGCGCAAAATGCCGAGGCTGAACAATTGGCGGCCCTGCCGGCGGCCGATCAGCGCCAGCTGGTGACCGCTATGCGGAAGTTGATTGCGATTTCGAAATAACGAGAGACACTCATGAGACCATCCGGAATCCTTCTGATATCTGCTTTGCTGGCATGCGCCCCGGGCGCATTCGCCCAATTTGCTTCCGGCGGTTCTGCGCCTCCGCCCGCGACGGTGCTGCCGGCGTCCGGCCGCAACAACCAGGGAGGGTCGGTCAACTCCACGGAGCAGCCGGTTCCGGGCACCACCACCAGCGTCACCACCCTGAATCCCAGCGTCTCGATTTCCGGACCCTACAGCGGCAGCATGGGCAGCACCAAAGCGATGCCGTTTTCCGGCAAGCTCTCGCTCGAGGATGCGCTGAAGCGCGGGCTCGCCTATAACCTGGGTTCCGTCGGGCTGGCGCACACGGCGCGACAGAACAGCGCGCAGATGCGCGTGGCGCGGAGCGCCCTGCTGCCGAATATCAACGGCGGTCTCAGCGAGACGGTCGAGCAGACGGACCTCGCAGCGCTCGGCCTGCGCATCTCCACGCCATTCCCGGGCATTCGCATTCCTTCGATCGCCGGACCGTTCAACTATTTCGCGCTCCAGGCCACGCTCAGCCAGGAAATCGCGAATCTCACCTCGCTGGACAATTACCGCGCCGCCAAAGCCACTGCGCGCGCCAGCCAATACAGCCTCGACGATGCCCGCGACCTGGTGACGCTGGCGGTGGGCGGCGCCTACCTGCAAACACTCAGCGCGCAAGCCCGGCTGGACGCGGCGCAGGCGCAGCTCAATACCGCCAACGCCGTCTTCCATCAATCGTCGGAACAGCACGCGACGGGCGTCTTGGGACGGCTGAACGTGGACCAGAGTCAGGTACAGACGCTCACCCAGCAGCAGCAGATCATCACCCTGCGCAACGATCTCGCCAAGCAGAAAATCAACCTGGCGCGTCTCACCGGCCTTCCGCCCAATCCCGATTACGAGCTTACCGACACGTTCGCTTTCAGCCCGCCGCCGGTGCTCACGGTCGGCGACGCGCTGGCTCGCGCCCAACAGCAGCGATCGGACCTGAAGGCTGCGGAGTCGCAGGTAGAGGCGGCCAGAAAAGCCTTGGCGGCGGCGCGCGCGGAACACCTGCCGTCGCTTTCCGTGAACGGGTATTACGAAGCGATAGGCACGAATCCGGCCGAATCGCACGGGGCTTTCAGCGTCACCGGCACGCTGAATATCCCCATCTGGCAGGGAGGAAAGATCTCAGCCGACGTGGCGCAAGCGCAGGCGGTACTGGCGCAACGCCAGGCGGAACTGGAAGATACCCGCGGACAGATCGAGGCGGAAATTCGCGAGGCCTTTCTGGATTTGGAAGCCGCCGCGGGGCAGATCGAAGTGGCGCGCAAGAATCTGCAAGTGGCGGAGGAGACCCTGGAGATGGCGCGGGCGCGCATGGAAGCCGGGGTGATCAATACCGTGGAAGTGGTGCAGGCGCAACAGACGGTTTCGAGCGCGCAACTCGATGTGATCAACAGCATCTTCGCCCACAATCTGGCGAAGCTGACGCTGGCGCGCGATATGGGGCACGCGGCGGAGCAACTGCCGTCCTTGCTCAAGCCGGAAGCGAAGTAAGACCCCACGTTTTTTACTGCACCGAGTTCAAATACGCGATCAAATCCGCCACTTCCTGCGGGCCGCCGAAAATGGGCCAGGCGATTCCTGCCTGTTTCATGCGGTGAGCCATTTGCGGTCCGTGGCGCCAGAGCGCGGAGATGATCGAGACCTCGGAGTACTGCTTCGCCTGGCCGGGCAGCGGCGGCGCGCCGTGGGCTCCTTCGGCGTGGCATTCCGCGCAATGGCGTTCCTGGAAGACCTTCTTGCCGGCGGCGACATTCCCGCCGCCATAGACGAACTGGCGCATCCACAGATAACTGAGAAGACTGCGCATTTCATCCTCGGATAACGCCGGCGGCGGCTGGAGCATGCGCGGAGCGTGATTCCACATGTCCACCGCGATATCGGTGAGGGTCATGTTGTGCAGGCGATCCTCGAGGGCCAGCGCGCCCTGGTGGCAATTGACGCAACCCTTCGATTGGAACACCTGCCGGCCGCCTGTGCCGCTGGTGTTGGAAAAATGCGCCGCGAGCTTTTTGGTTTGCGGCAGCGACCGCAGATACGCGAGGATATCGTCGAGCTCGGCCGCGGTCAGCGCCTGCCATTCGATGTGGCGGCGCGCGAACGCGTCGTGCATGCGATAGCTGTGATTCCACATCTGCTGGACCATCGCAACTGGATCGGATAGCGATTCCCAACGGACCACGGGCGGGGCGCCCTCGGCTTTCGAGTCCTCGATTCCGTGACAGGCGCCGCATTGACGCGCGGCGAAAGTCTCGCGGCCGCGGGCGGCATCGCCGGGCTGATCGAAAAAGCGGGCGGAGTAGAAGAAGGCGAACAGGTCGGCGGCGTCTTCGGGTGAAAGCTTGGGCTTTTCGATCCCGGCGGCTTCCATGGCGCCCCACATCACGGGGCCGTGATTCCACATGGTGCTGGCCAGCAGCGCGGGGGTGTATTTGCGGCTGACGCTGCGGCCAAGGTCGATTCCAATCTTGCCCCCGGCGCCATTCACGGCGTGGCAGTGAACGCACTGTTGGGTCTGGAACAGCTTGGCGCCGCGGGTGGAATCGCCGGGGATTACAGGGAGTTCAGCCGCGCTCGCGCTGAGTGCGAGAGCCGCGGCCAGGATTTGGAAACAAGTGTTAGACATCGGTCCGAATTTCGATTATGCCGAAAAAACCGAAGCCGGTGCCAGGATGGAGGCTACCAGTAGGGTTGCCAGTTCAGTTCGCTGGCGAGACAGTCGGCCTGGACCGCGCTGGCGGGCCCGAGGACGCGAAAGATCGCGTATTCCGCGGCAGCCACTCGCGCGGCTTGGGGGCCGATGCGGTGCGCTCGGTAGAGTTCGTGCTTGGCGGAATCCAGAACGCGCAGCGCCCAACCGCTGTTATCGTTTTCCACCTGGAAGGCCAGATCGTTCCAGCGCGCTCGATAGCCGTGCCGGATCTGGAGGATCGGTGTGGGCGTGGATGGAGGAACGGAACTGTGATGGCAATTTCCGCAGATTGGCATAACACTAGCCTTTCAACTGGACAATCTTCGGAGACGAGCCTTTTTGTTCCTGGAACCGGCAAAAGTTCACGCATCCCTTGTTTTTGCAGGTCAAACACAGACGCTTCATGAGTCCAAAGTAGCCCAATAGGGCTACCGATACAAATGGTTTGATGCGGGGGTCGCGCGGGTACACCCCTATGCGGGTGATAGCGGGTAGTGAAACTTCAATTTGAATACCCGACTGGCGTTTTCCCAGGTGATTTGGCGGAAAATTTCGGGTGTGGTCAAGTTCTTGAGGAGGCTCAGGGTTTCGCGCGCCACGCACTTGCCTTCCAACCGCGCCGCCTCAGGGTTGTTGGCCTGGGAGATGCCCGCTCCATTGCCGTCGGTACAACTGCAATCGCTGCCGAAGATCAATTTTCCGCGATGGCGGGCGATGAAATCGCGGGAAAATCGGGATCGCGCGAGAGGGCGTTGTTTCCGGAATTCGCCGACATATCGGCATAGAGATTGGCGTATTCCGAGAGCCAGCGGTCGGTCAGTCCGCCCTTTTTGACCGGACCGCTGGGGTACCCGCGATCGGCTGGGACCTCGGCGCTGATATTGGCCCAGAACAAGTCGGCGTGGCCGACGAAGATGGTTTTCGGGCAGGCTTTCAGAATCTTGTCGAACTCGCGATAGCCGGTATTGTACGGCAGTTCGCCCCCGAAGTGCGGAAAAGTCTGGATGTGTACCATTACGGGCACCTGCAGTTCCGCGGAGATATCGTAGAGGCGGCGCATTTCCGGCGAATCGAGCGCGAGGTGGTACTTGATCTCGCCCATGCTGACCGCTCCGCTGCCGAGCGCCTGGCGAATCACGGTGACTGCGTCGGGCCGGGCCGGATCGTACGACACCGAACGCGCAAACCGGCCAGGACGCTTGTTCATCTCTTTCCTGGCGCTGTCTTCCAGATTGGCCGGGGTCAGCAGCACGGCATGGCTGACTCCGCATCCCTGCATGTGGGTGAAGCAGGCGTCGGGATCGCGTCGCAGATGCAGGTGCGTGTCGACGACCGGTCCTCCCCACGATGGTGCGGGCGCGGTCTGTGTCCGGGCAGTGGGCGCGGCGGCGGCCAGCACGGCCGATTTCAGGAAGGTTCTTCGCTGCATGTTTGGCTCGATTTTGGATAGGGGAAGGATATCATGCCCCATGATATATTTCGGTGAGAAACGATGAGTCGCGCCCGCCGGCTTCGTCGGCAGAATTTGCAAGTTGCCGCACCGCAAGCCCTGCCAGTCGAGAATTCCGAGCCCGTTCGCCACGCTCCACTGTGGCTCGCGGCCGCTTTCCTGCTCCCCAATCTGGGCGCACTGGCGTGCGGTTTCGTGTTCGACGACCGCATCGTGCTGGTGGAGAATAATGCTCTCCACGTCCACTCGCTGGCTCAACTTGCCCACATCTGGAAATCGGGCTACTGGCCCGACAATCGCGGACTCGAGTTATACCGGCCAGTGGCGCAGACCGTTTGGGCGCTGCTATGGGCGGCCGGAGGCAGTTCCCACGCCGCGATCTTCCACGCGCTGGGCCTAGCCCTGGGACTCGCCGTGGTGCTGCTGCTTTATCGGCTGCTGCTTCGGGTGAAAACCCCGCCCGGCGTGGCATTTTTGGCGGCAGCTTTATTCGCGCTGTTCCCCATCCATACCGATGCCACCACATCGGTAGTAGGGTCGGCGGAACTGATGGCGGCAGCCTTTGGATTGGCAGCCGTCATTCTGTACTATCGGGGACGCCCGGTTGGGGCACTGGCCCTCTTCGCGCTGGCGGTTTTTTCGAAAGAGAGCGCCGCTGCCTTCGCCGCACTGCCGCTGGCCTTTCCGCACAAGCGTCCGCGCCTGCGTGATTCGTGGCTGCCGGCAATCGGAGCGGCCGCGGTCATTGGGATAGCCCTCATTGCGCACAATATTCTCTCGCGCAGTTCGCAGATTCCGCCCATCGACAATCCCACGTCGCTCGTGGACGCCGGCAAGCGATGGATTACGGCGCTGTGGGTGCAGTGTCTCTATTTGTATAAAGCCCTCGTCCCGGTCCACCTTTCGGCCGACTACTCTTACAAGCAGATCCGGCTGGTGATGGGGCTCGGCGATTGGCGCGCCTGGGCGGGGTTGGGGCTGGCCGCGGCGGCGATCTACGCGGCCTGGAAGCGGCCCGCGTACCGCGCGCCCCTGCTGGCCTATGCCATCCTGTTCGCGCCGACCGCCAACCTGGTGTTTCCCATCGGCACCATCATGGGTGAGCGTCTGATGTACGCGCCTAGTCTGGGCCTGGCACTGCTGCTGGCGGTTCTCCTGGCTCGCAGCCGCTTCTGGAAGCCGGTACTGATTGCCGTAGGCCTGATTTTCGGCGCGCGCACAGCGGTCCGCAATCTGGACTGGCTCAACGCGCCGCGATTCTACAACAAGTTGGTGGAGACTTCGCCCGACAGCGCCAAGGCGCATTACTCGATCGGCGTGGAGTACGCGGCGGATGGCGACGACAACCGGGCGATCGGCGAGTACGACCGTGCCGTCGCGATCTTCCCGGCGTACGCGGAGGCCTACCGGAATCGGGGCAATGCGCTCGCGCGCCTGGGACGGCGGGCAGAAGCCATCGCGAGCTACCAGCAGGCGTTGCGCTTCGACCCCGGAGATTTTGCCGCCAATTCGAACCTGCAGGAACTCCAAGCGGGGCACACGATTTACCCGCCGCGCGCAAAAATGTGAGGGTGCGGCCAATGCTATCGCTGGCCGTCCGGCGCGGCCTGTGGTCAATTTCGGCTAACTGGATCTCTCACCCATGCGCGCCGCGCAATAGACTGCGATATCCTTTGAAAACCGAGGGAATTGAATGAATGGATCTTTGCGGAAGCCGACGCTCGTTCTGGCCGGTGCATGTGTGGCGATTCTTTCCGTGCAGGCGCAGAATCGCCTGAGTTTTTCGCCGGTATCTCCGACGAGCGGGCATACGGCTCTCGGGCTGGCGCTGCGCAAGTTGACTGTCTCCGGGACATTTTTGCAGGCGCCCGCCCATCCCGACGACGAGACAAATTCTTTGTTCGCATTGTTCGGATATGGCATGGGGCTGCGTGTGATCGATGTCCAGAACAATCGCGGCGATGGCGGGCAGAACGAGATCGGCCCTGAATTGTTTCGCAATATGGCGGTGCTGCGGACCTCGGAACTGCTTTCAGCGCACCGCGTGGATGGCGCCGAGCAATATTTCACGCGCGCCATCGACTACGGCTACTCCTTCGACCCGGAGGAAGTGATCGCCAAGTGGGGCCGGAAGAACATCGTCGGCGATTATGTGCGGCTCTGGCGCACGCTGCGCCCGGACGTCATCGTCACGATGAATATTCAGGGACGCGGTGGCGACCGCGCTCACGAGGCGACCACCGTATTGGTGCGCGAATCGTTCCGCGCCGCGGGCGACCCCGCCATGTACCCTGAACAGATTGCCGGGGGATTGCGACCGTGGCAGCCGAAGAAGTTGTATTTCGCGGGTGGGGCGCCAGGGGGCGCCCGCGGCGGACGTGGTCAGAATGCGCCAGAAGCGGCCCATCTCACGCCCGTCAATACCGGCGAATACGATCCGTTGCTGGGCCGGACCTATGCCGAAATCGGGAACGATGCGCGCAGTTATCACAAGTGCCAGGGGCTGGGAGGGATCGGAGGCGGATTTCCCGGCGGACGGGGCGGTCCCGCTCCGGCGCCTGCGGCTGGCCGCGGTGGTCCCGCTGCCGGACGTGGAGGCCCACCGCAGTTCGGCGGACGGGGCGGCTACTCGTTGGTCGATACGACAATCGCCGGAGAGATGGAGAAGCAAGAAACCTCGGTGCTGGACGGCATCGACATCAGTCTGACTGGTATCTCGCAGTACGCGGGCTCCAACCCGCCGCAGGAACTTACCGAGGCACTGGCGACGATTCTGAATCACGCCAAGGCAGCTCAAACCGCCTTCGCCGGCGGTAACGACGCCGGAACCGCGGCGCCCGTGGAAGCGGGATTGGCTGGCATTCGCGCGCTGAGAGCGCAGTTGGGCAGCATGGGCCTCAGCGATTCGGCCCGCTACGAAATTGATTTCCGCCTGCGACTCAAGGAGCGGGATTACGAGGACGCCGTGCTCGCCGCGCACGACGTTGCGTTCGATGCCTTGGCTGACGACGGACTCGTCATCGCTGGCCAGCCCGTGCAATTACGCCTGTCGGCCGCCAATCACGGCACAACCGGTATATCGGTGACGGGCGTAGAGATCTCGGGGTTCGATGGCGTTGGCAACTGCGCCGCGGAAGATGTCAAAAAGGGCGCCGGATATACTTGCGCGGCGGAAGTCCACATTCCGAAGGACGCCCGGCCGACCACGCCCTATTTCGACGACAATTACTGGAAGCATCCTGCGAATCAGGCCATCCAGATCTTCGACCCAACCGTGCCATTTGGCGTTCCGTTCGCGCCTACGCCATTTCGCGTCACTTTCCACCTGAAAGCCGGTGACGTCGAGGTCACCAAGGAACTCCCGGTAGAGTATCGCTACGTAAAAGATGTTTATTTTGGCGATAAACGGATGGAATTGAACGTGGTGCCTGCCTTTTCGGTGCGGCTCTCGCCGGACCTGGCGGTGATCCCTTCGGCCGGCGAACCGATCGCGCGCGAGGTGGTGGTAACCGTGACCAACGGCGCGAAGGGCCCGGCCAAAGGTACCGTAACGCTAGATCCTCCCGCCGGCTGGCAGGTCTCTCCTGCCAGCGCGCAACTGGCTTTCGCGCACGAGGATGAATCGCTGCCCGCGCGCTTCGAAGTGACCGTGCCGGCGCACACGAAGACCGGCAATTACGCGCTGCGCGCCGCGGTCACCACGCCCGATGCCCCCGGCCATAAGTTCACCGATGGCTATCTCGAAATCGAATACCCGCACATCCAGCGGCGTCAGGTGATCGAGCCAGCGGAAATCGCCATGAAGGTGATCGACGTGAAGACGGTCCCGGGTATCGACGTGGGGTATATCGTTGGTGTGGGAGATTCGGTGCCGCCCGCCATCGAACAACTGGGAGCGAAACTGAGCTACATCGATCAGGACGAACTGGCCTGGGGCGATCTTTCCAGGCACGATGTGATTATCACCGGTGTGCGCGCGTACGAGCGCCGCGCCGATCTACGGGCGTACAATCGCCGCCTGCTGGATTATGTGGATCGCGGCGGAACGGTAATCGTGCAATACAACAAGATGGAGTTCAATCGGGAAGAGTACGGCCCCTATCCCGCGCGCGTAAGTTCCAATCGCATTACCGACGAAACGGCGCCGGTGAAAGTCCTCGTACCGGACGATCCGATTTTTCATTTCCCGAACCAGATCGGTGCGGCGGCGTGGGCGGACTGGGTGCAGGAGCGCGGACTGTATTTTCTCGGCGAGAAAGACCCGAAATACGTCGATTTGATCGCCATGACCGACCCGTTCAAGGACAATCCGGGCGAAAAGCTCGGCTCGCTGGTGGAATGCAAGTACGGAAAGGGCCGCTGGATGTATTTAGGGCTCGGACTTTGGCGGCAACTGCCCGCGGGCACAGTCGGGGCCTATCAACTGCTGGCCAATTTGATCGCCCTGCCCAAGGCACAAGCGGGCAAGTAAATGTAAAAGCAGGAGATATTTTTTGTTCAGATAAACTGTGCCGCTCGCCGCACCTTATATAAAGGTGTGCTGATCAGAATCCAGGTCCGCGTGTGGTGCCCTTACTGCTTTTCGGCGCACATTCACCGCTCGCGGCGAAAACTCTGGGAGCGCATCTTTTCCCTGGTGGCGCTGCCCTGCCGCTGCGGCGATTGCGACGAACGATTCTTCCGCTGGCGTTGGCAGGTGGCGGCCATGGAGGCGGCGGGGAAGTAGGAGTCACTTCGCAAGCGCGTATTGCCGTTTCGGATCGTGTGGGCCAGTGCCGATCTCGACAATGAGGCCGCGCGATTTCAACGTCTGTAACCGGGTCAGGGTCGCTCGTTGCGACAGACGGACGTACTTCGCGATAGGCGCCGTCGAAAGAGAGCCCTTGCTGCCGAGCAGCGAGAGAATTTTCCGGTCGGTCTGGTTCGTGGCAGCCTGCTTCACGCGAGCGGTATGAATCGTCACGCGAAAATGCACGCCGATCTCTTCCAGAGTAGGGTCTCCGAGCCCCGCGTCACGGCAAGCGGAGGTCATCCGCGGAATGCCGCTGCCCCAGTGCTCGATTAAGCGAAGCTCATGGAATACACGCCCGATCACGCGATTCCGCAGCTTCGATACACCTTGCCGGATGTCCGCCACCGTCAAACCGAATGGCAACAAGCCGGGGTTTTCAACCTCGATGCGGTCGTCATAGATCGCCAGACGGATTGGGGCTCCCTGTTGGGAGTAGTCCGCATGCACAATGGCATTCATCAGCGTCTCCCGGATTGCCACAATCGGAACCGACCACCGTTCTTGCCGGCGGAGGCCCTCAATTACGGATTCACGGGACAGATGTTTCTGCGCAAAAGTGACCGCTTCTTCCGCGGCGCGGGGTAGAAAAGACCGGATCTCAGTCGAATCTATCAGGCGAGCCCGGGTCACACCGGCGAAGCGTCCCGCCTGAATCCAGGCATCTGGGAATTTGGAGAACCGGTCGCGGCCGAAGAGAAGGAACCTCCGATAGTCGGGACTTGCCGCCCCTGGTGTTCGGTGGTGATTCGCAGAGTCTTGGCGTCTTGCGGCCTGAGCTGGCGATATGGAGCAAACAACTCGGAAGCAGCTCGGAAGTCGATGGCTTCCGAGTCGAGGCCGGGCAGCGGCTGTTCGTCGAACGTGTCAATCCGGTTCAATCGCCGGAGTTCTTCGATCTGGGTGGAATCGGCGCGCCGGTTAGTCGATCCCACCCGGATAAAGACTCCGCTCTCGGGGCCCAGCCGTTCGAGGTAATGAGGGCGGGTATTGCTCGGATACACGTGGACAGTGAGCACATTTACTTTCCGCCATGGCACTATGTCGATCTCGGGAACCAGCCGCGGACGGATGCAATCGGCAATGAGATTGGCCAGCTGTTCCTCGGCTTTCAGCACGGCGGTAACGCCGTGCACCCTTTTGGAGCCATCCTCAACGCCGATCACGACTGTCCCTCCGGCGGTATTCGCGAATGCCACCAGCGACTTGAGAACTCCGTCCGGTGACGAGAGGTCGCGCTTGAACTCGAGAGTTTTCCCTTCGTGGCTCTGCAGCAGGTCGACGAGGCTCACAACTCCGCATTTTACTCGGAAGCGGACTGCGCGGCAAGACTTCCGAGTTCCGAGAGTTCCGAGTCAAACAGGTGTATGGATATCAGCGATGTTGCCAGCGCACCCAAGTTCATGCGATCAGTGGCGGGCCAGCTTCCGCCAAAAACTGGAAGTGCCGCATGGTCGGTAATCACCAAGGCGAGATCCAGCTTTCCGTCAGCAGTGAAATCAGCGACCGCAATGCAGAAACCCGGAGACAGCCTAGCCGGCAAGCAGTTGGAAGTTCTATCGCCATTGCCGAGCAGTGCGCTAGCCGTTCGAAATATGAGATACCCCGAGAAAAGACGCCGTCGTAATGGCCTGATACAACCTATGTCACCATGCCGCGCCGGACCGCGCTCAGCACTAACTCCGCGGTGCTGTGCAGGTCCATCTTCTCCATCAGGCGCCAGCGGTGCGTTTCCACGGTATGTAAGCTGAGCCCCAGGCGATTGGCGATATCTTTATTACTATTGCCCTCGGCGAGTAACTGGTAGATCTGGCGCTCGCGGTCGGTGAGGAGATCGTAGCGGTCGTTCGTCTCGCGCGCATCCTTCAGGCGAGCGAATCCGTTCTGGAAAATCCGTGCCACGGCGGGACTGAAAAAAGCCGTGCCCTTCTGCACGGTCAGGATCGCCTGCACCAGTTCGTCGCCGGCGGAGTTCTTCAGCACATACCCGCGCGCACCGGCCTTGACCGAACGCAGCACGTAGCGCTCGTCACTGTACATGCTCAGAATCAACACGGCGGTGTGCGGCGAATGCTTGAGGATTTGCGCCGTGGCTTCGATTCCATTGAGTTCTTTCATGGCGACGTCCACGATCGCGACGTCGGGGTGGTGTTCGGTTGCCGCCTGAACGGCCTCGATACCGGAGCTGGCTTCGGCCACCACCTCGAAATCGGCGTGGCTCTCCAGAATGTGGCGCAGGCCCTGGCGCATCAGCGTGTGATCGTCGGCGAGCAGGATCCGGATAGACATCAGGCGGGGACCTCCGTTAAAGGAATGCGCAGCGTGATGCGGGTGCCGCGGCCGGGAGCGGAATCCACCACCAGCGTCCCCCCGGCAATGGCGGCGCGTTCCCGAATTCCCAGAAGTCCGAGCCCGTTGTTGCGCGAGGGCATGCCTTGGTCGCAGGAAAATCCGCGTCCGTTGTCCTCCACTTCCGCCAGAAGGGCGTCGGGGAGTTGGCGCACCACGACGCGCACCTTTGTGGCGCCGGAATGTTTTTCGCAATTGTGGAGCGCTTCCTGAATCACGCGGTAGGCGCAGGTACGGGCGGGATCGGGAAGCTCGTCGGCCACCCCCTCCTCCACGAAATCGCACGCGATGGGATTGCGACGCAGGAAATCCTCCAGTTGGAACTGAAGGGCGGGAACCAGCCCGAGATCGTCCAGCAGAGTAGGCCGCAGCAGCAGCGCCATATTACGGATGGTTTGCACGGTCTGCTCCGCGAGTTCGCGGGCGCGTTCCAGGGGACGGCGCGCGCCCGGCGGTTGAGGCGTGGCGAGCGCGTTCGAGATCTCGATTTGCAGCAGTGCCAGCGCCTGGCCGATTTCGTCGTGAAGTTCGCGGGAAAGCTTCCGGCGTCCTTCTTCTTCCACGTGGAGCAGCCGGGCGGAGAGCTTCTGGAGTTCGTGATAATGGCGTTCCGCACGCGATTCCAGGGTCTGGGCGTGCTTCAGGCTGGCGCGCGCCACGAACACGCTCAGGAAAACGCCGACCGCCAGCATGGTGATCAGGCGCCAACCGCCGCGACGGCGCGCGTCGGCGAAATCACGCTCGCCTTCCTCGAGTTTTTGCTGGTCGGCGGCGGCGAGATCGAGCATGGCATTGTACAACTCGCCCCGGCGGGGCACGATTTCCCGCTGCAGGAATTCCAGCTTGGACTCGTCGGAGACGTTCAACATGGATTGGGGCACGGCCGCCACCACGTTCCAGAATTCTCCCAGGCTGCGGCGCAGTTTCGGAATAGCGGCGACGCGGCCGGAATCCCGGTCGAGCAACTGGAGCGCCCGGTCGTCCTCCGTCCTGAGATCGTTCAGTTGCGTATGGAGAACGGCGGCTTGTGAGGGGGTCGACACGATCAGGAAATCGCGGACATAATTGCCAGCCTGCCAAAGATTGAGCCGGAGCACGCGGAGAGCCCGGTCCTGTTCGGCGTAGTGACGGTAGATGATCAGGTTCTGTGCCGAGAGACTGTTCTGAATGCGCCAGGCTTCGAATGCGGAAAGGATCAGAACGGCGATTACAGCAATGTAGCCGGTTCGCAGAACAGCATGCTGACTCAAGCCCACCGGCACTATAGCTATATTGTATCGCCGCACGCTCGATTGTGGACCCAGCGCGGGGTTGGAGAAAATACAGCATTGACTGTATGGTGTCGGTCTGCGGCTGGTCCTAGAATCAAATCATTCATGGTTAGCACCGCCTCGCATGGCGCAGGGGCGGTCCTGACGCGAGTACCAGGGTTGCCTCCCGGCAACTACTGAAGGGCAGGTCCCGTCCTGCCCTTTTTTTGTGTCCAAACAGCCCCAAATTTGCGGTGAGGCGGCCAGGGACACCCTACACTAGAAAAGCGATGACTGTTTCGGTCTTTTCCGGGGTAGTGTTCCTGATTTCGGCGCTGGCGGGATTTCTGGGCGCGCTCACCGGTCTTGGCGGGGGCGTAGTCGTAACTCCCGTTCTGACGTTGATGTTAGGGGTGAACATCCATTACGCCATGGGCGCATCGCTGGTTTCGGTGATCGCAACCTCTTCGGGCGCGGCAGCGGCGTACGTCAAAGAAGGGTTCTCGAACGTGCGCGCGGGCATGCTGCTCGAAATCGCGACTACCGCCGGTGCGGTCGTCGGTGCCCATCTCGTCTCGGTCGTACCGGTCCCGGCACTGGCTATCGTCTTCGCCGCCGTGCTGCTCTATTCGGCGTGGCATTCCTTGACCGAACACGCCGCAAACGGCGACCACCCGGCGGATCCGCTGGCGGAACGCCTGCACCTCAACGGATCGTATCCGGACCCAACCGGCGCGAGATCGTACACGGTGACCCACGTCAAGGCGGGCTTCGGCCTGATGACGATAGCGGGACTCCTTTCGGGGCTGCTGGGAATCGGGTCGGGCGCCATGAAGGTCGTGGCTATGGACCAGGTAATGAAGATTCCGTTCAAGGTCTCGACCACCACCAGCAATTTCATGATCGGCGTGACGGCGGCGGCGAGCGCGGGCATCTATCTGCGTCACGGCTACATCACGCCGGGGCTCGCGATGCCGGTGATGCTGGGCGTCTTGGGTGGATCGCTCGTGGGCGCGCGGCAGTTGAGCGGGGCCAATGTGCGGGTGCTGCGGCGCCTGTTCGCCGTCGTGATCGCGGTGATGGCGATTGAAATGGCTTATAGCGGATTGACGGGAGGAATGCGATGACCGATACCCGGCTGGAACAGATTGTGGGCAACCTTCTGCGGGCTGGTGTGATGCTGGCGGCGGCAGTGGTGCTGGCGGGCGGAGTCTGGTATCTGGCGGCGCAAGGCCGGACAAGGGCGGATTACCGCGATTTCCATCCCTCGCACACGAAGATGCCGTGGACCCAGGGATTGCCTGCGCCGTTGGCCACCGTCGAAATCGGGCTGCTGTTGCTGATCGCAACGCCGGTGGCGCGCGTGGTGTTTTGTATAGCGGCGTTCCTGGCCGAGCGCGACAGGATGTACGTGGGGTTCACGTTGGTAGTACTGGCCATACTCACGTATAGCTTGGTGATGAGCTGAAGAGCTTCTCACGCGAATGCGCCGGGTACGCAGAGAAGAGAACAGCGGTTCCGAGGTTCTTTATTCCACCGGATTCCGCAACACGCCGATTCCCGCAATCTCCACCTCTACCGTATCCCCCGAAGACATTTTACGCGTGCTCCCCGGGGTGCCCGTATAAACAACGTCGCCTGGCAGCAGAGTCACCCATCCGCTGATCCAACTGACAACCGCCGGACAATCGAAGATCAGGTCCGACGTGTACTGCTTCTGCACCGATTCGCCATTCAGACGCGTCTCGAGCAGCAGGTTGGCATAATCGATGCCCGTAACGATGGCTGGACCGAGCGGAGCGAAGGTATCGCTGCCTTTGGCCCGCCACCATTGCAGATCCTTGCCCGGACCATGCTGCCAGTTGCGTTCGCTCACGTCATTGCCGCAGGTCACGCCGAAGATGGCGTCGCGGGCTTCCTCCACGGACGCGCCTCTGGTCTTTTTCCCGATCACCACCACGAGTTCGCCCTCGTAGTGCATATCGGTGGCATCCGGTGGCGTCACGATTGGGCCGCCGGGATCCTGAAGCGCGCTCACCGGCTTATAAAAGATCTCGGGACATTCCGGCTGCGGACGGCCGGCGAGGTGACTCTTGTAATTGCGGCCCACCGCAAGGATCTTCCCCGGCTGGCAGGGAGCCAGCAGAGTCACTTCCGAGAGATCGCGTGTCTCGCCGGATGGTGTGCGGCTGCCGAAAAGGTCGCCCGCGAAGGGCCGGACGGTTTCGCCGTCCAGAACGGCATAACCAGTGGTCGAGCCGCAGCGGTAACGAATGTATTTAGTCACGCTCCGCTATTGTAGCGCCGGGGCCAGCGGCGCGAAGATCAGAATCGGGCTGGTGGGCGCATCCACTCCCGCATCCACTTCCATGGTGACGGCGATCGCGGCGGTGGTGTTGGCATCGATCGGCCCGGGGATCAAGCGCATAGCGGTGCCGCCGCTGTCCGATTGAAACATTCCATCGCGGATCGGGGGCGCGCCCTTGGTTTTTGGTATCAACCAAAGCTCGTAAGCCTTGCCCGCGGGCGCCTGAGGCAGATTGGACGCGATGAGGAGCGCGCCCTTGGAGGGATTGTAGAAAAGCTTACCTTTGGGCACGGGCTTCTTCTCGCCGAAGGTAGTGACCGTGGTGTCGGCGCCGTTCATCAGGGCGAAAGCCTCATTCAGGCGGGTGAGTTCGATGATCTGGGCGCGCGATCGCGCCGTGAGCGTCTCCACCTGGCGCGAGTAATCCCCTTCACGGCCGGCAAAGTAGAGCGCCGCGGCCAGCAGCAATGCGCTCAACCCGGCAAACAGCGGCGTCCAGCCGAAACCACGCTGGTCCACCCCTACCGATGCCAGAATGCGGCGCCGCAGCTTCCGGGATGGCGCCGCGGGAACGGCGGAACCTCCCACCAGCGTGAGCAATTCGCGCGCGCGTCTCATTTCCGACATACAGACCTCGCAACCGCGGTCCAGGTGCGCGCGGATTTCGTCCCGCTCCGGCTCTTCGGCCAAGCCCAACGCGTAAAGCTCATAATGGTCCCGCAGTTCCGAGCAGTTCATACCGACACCGCCTGAGCGCCGAGCTCATCGCGTAAGGTCTTCAGGGCCGCGCGAACCCAGGTCTTGACGGTTCCGAGCGGCTGCCCCATGCGCGCGGCCATCTCCGTCTGCGATAGTCCCTCGAAATAGGCCAGTTCAATCACCTGGCGCTGGTGAGGTAAGAGTTTTTCGAGCGCCGCTTTCAACACGCGCGCCTTGTCCGAGGCCAGGATGCCCGATTCCATCTCCGTGTAAAGAGAAGGATGATCGCTCTCCTCGAATTCCACCGTGTTGCGGTCCCGGCAGCCGGCGGAGCGGATGTAATCGATGGCGCGATTGCGAGCCACGGCGAGCAGCCACGGCCCCACCGCACCTTTCTGGGCATCGAAGCCCTGTACGCGGTTCCACACCCGGAGAAAAGTCTCCTGCACCAGGTCTTCGGCGATGCCGGCGTCGCGCACCACACGCAGAATGAGCGAATACGCAACGCGGCCGTAACGGTCATACAGCTCGGCGAGCGCCTGTGGTTCGCGGCGTTGGAGGCGAACCACGAGCGCCGCGTCAGCTTCCGTGGAGCGAAACGCCAGCAGGATGGGCAGCAGAAACATTCGGAACTTTTCTCGCGCGATCCGCATGTGGATGCCGGTCTCAGCGCGTCCTAATTGTATATACGAGTGCGAATGGCGCGCAAGATTGGGGCGCGGCGCGGAATTTTTTCGGCGCCGGACCGCCGGTTGGCACTCGATGAATGACGAATCGCAACGCAAAATGCATTTTTTCCTTGACTTTCGTCGCGAAGAACCTTATATATGAATCACATTGCGATTTTTTTGAATCGCAAAATCTGATGTTAGGGAGAATAAATCGATGAAGAGCGCAACCAAAAAGAAAGCCGCCCCGAAGAAGGCTGCTCCGAAGAAAAAGAAGTAGTCAGGGCGCGCCCTGAAGAAGGGCTCCAAACAAAGGTTCACTCCAAGGCCCCGGTTTTCGGGGCCTTTTTCATTGTTTCAGGCATTTCCCTCCGAGATCCTTTTCTTCCCCCCAACGACAATCGATGACCCTTCCGCGCACCTGCAGAAGCGTTCGGAACGTCTCCCCCATGCCGAAGAGCAGGGTCTTGAGCTGCATCCGGCGGCGGAGATCGCCGCTCTCGCCGAGAGCCGCGGCGAACTGATCGGCTTCGCCCGCCGAGAGCAGCAACTGCGCCAGCGTGGAGAAGTTCTCCGTCCGCAAGCCCTCGCGCTCTCCGCGTTCTTCCAGGGCGGTAAAGTTTACATGCGCGGTGATGTCGCGGAGACCGGGATCTTCGAGGACTCCTTCCACAGCGGTGTGCCGGCGATAGCCCATCAACGTGCCGCGAGGAAAGCGCACCGCCTCGGCGCGCGTGTACCCGTAATCGATGGTCAGCACGTAGCCGGCGCGAAGCGAGCGCGCGATGCGGTCCATCCATGCCAGCGCGGGGAGATTGATTTCGTACCAATTGCCTTCTTCGGGAGCGGGAAAGTTGGTGCGCAGGTAATCCGCGGCTGCCGCCGGGACCGGACCGGCCTCCTGCCAGACGAAGCGAGAGTCGTGAAAGGCGACACGCTGTTGCCGAAAGCTCCCTCCGCGGAAGACCGCGACATCGACCGGCAGAGCGTCGAAGAACTCATTGGAAAACACAACTCCGCGGAATTCCGGCGGCATCTCGCCGGAATCGATATCGACCGGGAGATAGCGCCATTCGGAAAAAGCTTCGGCCATCTCCTGCCGGCCGGCGCCGAGTTCGACGACGGTGAAATCGGAGGGCTTTCCCATGGCATGGAACAGCTGGCGAACGCGCGCCGCGATCAGAATTCCGAAGACGGGCTGGATCTGCTCCGCGGTGTAGAAGTCGCCGCCTTTGCCGAAAGGATCGCGGGACCGGCGGTAATATCCGTGAACCGGATGATAAAGGGCCGTCTCCATGAATTTCGAGAAGGGAACCGGACCGGTGCGGGCGATTTCGGCGGCGAGAAGTTCGGCGGCGGGGGTCATGGGCCGGAATTATGGGCGAGGATCACGGCTCTGCGGCGTGTGGACGAACATTTCCACCAGGTAGTCGTGCATGCAGTCGTAGAGGTAGCGCTGGAACGTCCACGGAAATTGCGGATGCTCGATGTCGCGCGCATGAATCGGGGCGTAATAAGTGTGCAGCTCGCGGCTTTTCAACTGGATGACGAGTTCGATGGCGCCGTTCTGTTCGCGGGCGGAAAAGTCAAGCAGGGCGTGATCGTAGCGGGCGATCTCCGTCCGCACTTTTTCGAGAGGCGTCACGGACTTATGCTAGCAAGTATGGGGTTGCCGCAGACCATCCGGGTGAAGCTCAGTTCCGAGGCGGCGGAGGCCATCGCGCTGACACCTGTCGTGGTGCAGGAACTGGCGGTACGCGATCTCATCGAGCACATGCTCGGCATCACCGGCAAGGATGAAACGCGGATTCGCGAACTGCTGAAACGCGGCACCCTGGTGAGCGGAGCGTCGCGCTTTCGCTGGGCGGGGTGGGAGGCCGATGCCGACGGTGTGCGGGAAGTTTTGGGAACTTTTCCCGACGCCGACCCGTTGCGGCGCTTCGAAGCCTCGCGCTGCGTGCGCGCCATCCTGCGCGGCGGACGGCAGGCTATCGAGATTCCGCGGGAGGCAGGCGTGCGCAAAGGCATGTTTCAGCGGGCGAGCTTTTGGGATCTGCTGATGGAAGTGGCTTCCGCCTCCAACGCCGCCTACGGCGGCTATTCGTATCGCGATCGCGCGGACTGGTTCCGGCGCGAACTGACCTTGGCCGATACTGACCGGCTTCGCGCCGCGAGCGACTCGGTGCGATTCAGCACGATGCGCGATCAGGTGCGCGATGGCGCGTTCGCCCAGATGGAGTTGTACGTGACGCGGGGAGAGTGAATCACTCCTCCGGCAGCTCTCCGGTATCCTCGGCGCGATTTTCGAATTTCGTCTGCGCGTGCAGATAAACCAGGTTGACCGTTCCGGTGGGGCCGTTGCGCTGTTTGGCTACGATCAGCTCCGCCAATCCCCGCAAATCCTCCCGTTCGCGATGATAGACCTCTTCGCGAAAGATGAACCCCACAAGGTCGGCATCCTGCTCGATGGATCCCGATTCGCGTAAATCGCTCAACTGCGGGCGGTGATCGCCCTGCCGCGTCTCCACCGCCCGGCTCAACTGCGAAAGCACCATCATCGGCACGTTCAGCTCTTTGCCGAGCAGTTTCAAGCCGCGGGAGAGCGCGCTGACTTCCTGATTGCGATTTTCCTGCCGCCCCGGCGAGCTCATCAACTGGAGATAATCGACGATCACCAGCCCAACCTTCTGCTCCTGCTGGATGCGCCGCAGCTTGGCGTGCATGTCCATGAGATTGAGGCCGGCGGTGTCGTCGATGTACAGTGGCGCTTCGATCAACTCGTGCAGGGCACGGTTCAGCTTGTCTCGCTCCTCGCGGGAGAGGAATCCGGCGCGAAAGCGGTGGCTGTCCACCCGCGCCGCGGCGCAGAGCATGCGCGTGAGCAGCGATTCGCGCGACATTTCGAGCGAAAAGATCGCCACGGTCTGCTTCAGGCGCAGCGCCACGTGCTGCGCGATGTTGAGGGCCAGCGCGGTTTTTCCCATGGACGGGCGCGCCGCGATGATCACGAGATCGCCGCCATGCATTCCCCCCGTCATTTCGTCGAGTTTGGCGAACCCCGTGCTGATGCCTTTGATACGCTTGCTGGGATCGAGGAAAGCCGAGAGCCCACCTTCGTATTCCTGGAGGATCTGCCCCGGGTTCATGAGGCCTGACCGGACGCGCGACTCACCGAGCTTTAGGATGGTTTCTTCCGCTCCGGCGAGGATTTCGCCAGCCTCCTCCTCGCCGAGCAGGCAGCGGTTCATCATGTGCTGCGAGGCGAAGATGATGCGGCGCAGGACGGCTTTATCCTTGACGATGCGGATATAGCTTTCGAGATTGGGAATTTGCGGCAGACCGTCGTCGAGGGAAACCAGGTAGCTGAGGCCGTCGCAAGCTTCGAGCTCATTGAACTTCATGAGTTCGTTGGCGATGGTGATGCGGTCGATTCTCTCGCCGCGGGCTTGCAACTCGCCCATGCGTTTGAAAATACGGCGATGTTTTTCGAGACTGAAGTCGTCCGGTTCGAGCGTGCCGGCCGCCTGGACGTAGAGGGTGTCATCGAGGAGAATGGATCCGAGCACGAACTTCTCGGCATCGACATTCGTAGGAAGACCCTTCTCCGTGGTGTTGCTCACTGACATGGTGGATCACTCACGATAAGTCATCGGAGGGCGCGGGAACAGAGCCAAAAACACGCCGCTCCGATAATGTCTGTGAACGTTTAAGCCGCTTGGAATCATTCATCGCGACGCCCATTTCCACCAGGACGCACATAAAATCCACAGCCTTTGAACCGGTCCCGGAGCCCCAAAACAAATGCTGCTCTTAATGTTTTATCAGATAATGGTCGGTCTGGAGGTACGCCGATGCCCTCTTGGGTGATTTCGCATGACATGTGGAGCCAGATCTTCGCTCTCGGTGCGCCGCTGGTGGAGAAAATGCTTCGGCCGATCGTTGTCTACGTCTTCCTGGTGGCGGTGCTGCGCGTCTTCGGAAAGCGGGAACTGGCGCAGCTCAACCCCTTCGACCTGGTGGTGCTGCTCTCGCTCTCCAACACCGTGCAGAATGCCATCATCGGCAACGACAACTCGTTGAGCGGCGGCCTGGTGGGCGCGTTTACCCTGCTGGCGGTGAATTACTTCGTGGTGCGGTACCTCTTCCGCCACCGGCGGCTCGATCAGCTCTTCGAGGGCCGGCCGGTGGTTCTCATCGACGAAGGAAAGGTCAACAAGCCGGCACTGGCGAAGGAATTGCTGACCCGGGCGGAACTGATGACGGTGCTGCACCGGCAGGGATTCGGGTCGATGCACGACGTGGAACGCTGCGTGCTCGAACCGGGCGGATCTTTCTCTGTACTAGGAAAGACACCGCCGACAGGGGAGATTCGCCATGGCGAGTTGCTGAAGCGGCTGGAGGAGTTGAGCGCCAAGCTCGATCTTTTGGCATCTCAGGGCGGGAGCGGGCAATGAATATAATAAAGATGTGGAGGAATGGGTGAGTGGTTGAAACCGGCGGTCTTGAAAACCGTTTGCGGGGCGACTCGCACGGGGGTTCGAATCCCTCTTCCTCCGCCAGATCCCTTCGGTCTCCTTCCGTTTCTTGAAAGTTCACGGTTTCAGCGGTCCGCGTGTACTCCTGACTGATAACTTGCCGCTACCTGCTTTGGACCTCGTTACCTGCGAGCTGGCGATGGCTTCGAATCGCGCGGCGGATTGGCGACTGGCTCACTGACATGAGGGGAACGCACTCTTTGCCCTCCGGAAGACACCGGAGCGGGGCTCTTGTGGTGGAACTCGGCTCATGGCAAGGAAAGAGCCGTTGATTTGTGTCGACCCATGGGGCAGTGACGAGAACAGCCCTTACCAGACTGAATTGCCGCAACCTGACCCGCGCCGCGGGTCATCCTAGACGATCCGCTGATTCCATAGAAGCGGCATCTTGTGGCCCCCGCAAACCGGCTTAGGCTGCCGCATCACCTGTGGCGGAAGATCACGACTCCATCCATGTTGACGAAAGGCACCTGTTCGAACTGCGGGTCCATCCGGATTTGCCTCAACATCGGCAGGGACACGATATTCACGAAGTTCGGAGGGGCAGGTTGAAAGCGCTCGTCCAGGCTGATGTAGTACGAGAGATTGAATTCTTTGACGCGCTGCACCGCGGCCGCAAGGTCCTTCTGGGCGTAGCCCAGAGTTGTATAGAAGTCGCGGACTCCAGTGTGCAGCCGGCGTTTGGCGGCGAAGAAACTGGCGGTATTCGAGCTCAGCCAGGGCTCCTCGACTCCTACGATGTTATATCGGTTGGGCACGCTGGACGTCGTCGCGACAATGCGCTCCATCTCGTCGTAATGAGTCCGGTCTTGATCCGGCTTTTTGAGCCAGGCGAATGGATTGCTAAGCGAACCGGCGCCGAACGCCACGCGGTGGACCGCGGCAAACTGTAATACGCACACCGCGATCATCGCGGCCAACGCCGTTCGCGAGCGAATCGGGGCGGAAACAGTCATTCCGATGGTCGCCAGTAAAGGCAACATGCCGTACATGTAGCGGGCATCCACCGCATCGTTGGCGGCGAAAATCAGGAGCAGGAACGCGCATTGCAACCCGCAGAGCAGAGCCGCCACTGCGGTGCCGGCGGGGAGGGGACGCTTGCCGCCTGAACGGTAGCGAGCCGCAAGCCCGATTACCACCGCCAAAAGCAATGTCACCGCCAGGTATGGAGCCAGGAAAGACTGGTCCAGCAGTTTCAGCCACACCATCAGCTTCCGGCCGATAGACGCGTGAAACCCATAATTTGAGGCGGCCATCTCCCCCGATGACGAGAAGCGAACGTGTTCCCAGACTGCTCTCACGTTGATCCAATACCAACCCGCAGTAGCCGGCACGCATCCGCCAATAGATATGATCAGGAGGCGCTCGGGGACACTGCGCCACTCCTCCCGCCAACCCTCAGCCAAAGGTTTGCGCAACAAAACGAATCCGAGGTAGATGCCCGGAAGCAGACAGTAAAGCGGAGTCGTCGCTTTGGCCAACACACCGAGGGTAAGCGCGGCAAGCGAATGAATTACGATGCGCGCCGTCGGCCATTCGCGGCATCGGATGACGATGAGCACCACCCAGGCGATGGCGAATGCCTGCATCGGCTCCACGAAGAACTCGTGGGAGAGACCGGTGAACGATTGTGCGGCCGCAGCCATGGAAACGCCGAGCGCTGGCACCAAATACGAGGATGGCGCGATGCACCGGCCGATCCGGAAGATCACATAGAGAGTCAGCGCCTGCACGGCGAGAACCGACAACAGCAGCGCATTTTCAATCGACCCGAAGAGGGACCCCAGCGGCACGAAGAGTTGGCCTAGCCAAACGATTCCGGGAGGCTTCATGCCAATGGCCGTCCCCATGGCTTTGGCCCAGCCTATAATCGAGTGTGTCAGGGCGAACCACAGATCGACGGAGACTTCGCCGTACCAGGCCTGGTCCCATGGCCACGGTGTGTGGTCGAGGCTGTTCCATATAAAGTTCGGAATCAGGGCGATAGCTGCCAGAGGCAGGAACATGAGCCACTCCGCTTTGGGTGAGCGCGGCGTAGGCGCCGGCTGTCTGGTTCGCGAAGCGTCCCCCAAGTCGCGTGCTTCCGAAATTCGTTCTGCGCCCATGAATCGGAGGTGAGGATCAGGTTATCACATGATGTGTCCCGGTGAGCAGCGGCGCGTGGCGGAGCATATGCTAAAATCCTTCGTTCGCCATTTCGCTGCTTCCGTTTTTATGAGCACCAAGCCGGCCACCCGCAAAGAAACTCCCCCGCCGGCGCCAGCATCGCCATGGGGCCCTGAGGCGCTTCGCGAGCGAAACCTGAACACGCGCCGTCTACAGGCGGAGCAGGCGCCATTACGAAAGGAATGGATCCGCCGCAACCGCTACTATTATCGGATTCTGACGCGGGCCTTACAGCATGTGGTCGAGCCTGGAAAGAGGGTTCTGAACATATGCTGTGAGACAGGTTTTCTGCTCCATGCCCTTCGGCCCGCTTATGGTGTGGGCGTGGAAATCAGCCCCGAGATGACCGGCGCCGCTCGCACTGAGCATCCGCAATACCGCTACGCGGAGTCGTTCCCCGAGGAATACACTCCGGCTGAAACTTTCGATTACGTCCTCCTGAACAATGTGAACGAAATCGCCGACGTGCAACGCGCGCTGAGCCGCATCCGGCTGGCCTGCGAGCGCCACACGCGCTTGCTGATTTACAATTACAACCACTTGTGGGAGCCGGTCCTCCGCCTGGCGCAAGCTCTCCATTTGAAGATTCCGCAAGTGGACCAGAATTGGCTTTCGGAAAAAGACCTCGTGGGATTGTTCGGCCTGACTGGATTTGAATGGCTGAAGACCTACAGGGTGGCTCTGTTTCCGAAATACATCCCGCTGCTCTCGGCATTTCTGAACCGCTTTGTGGCCAAGTTACCCCTGTTGCAGCGTATGTGTATGGTGGAAATTCTGGTCGCGCGGCCGAACCCCGCGCCCATGGATCCGGCGAGACTCAAGGTTTCCGTAGTGATTCCATGTAAGGATGAGCGCGGGAATGTCGAGGACGCGGTAAGACGCATTCCCCCGTTGGGCGGGGCTACGGAGATCGTTTTCTGCGACGACAAGTCCACCGATGGAACCGCGGATGAAGTCCGGCGCATGCAAGCCATCTACCCGGACCGCGACATAAAGCTCGTGGATGGGCCGGGAATCTGCAAGTCGCGGAACGTGTGGACGGGTTTCGAACATGCCACCGGCGACATTCTGATGATCCTGGATGCCGATCTCACGGTCATGCCGGAGGAACTGCCATATTTTCTGGATGCCATCGCCCGCTCCGGGGTCGAGTTCGTCAACGGCTCGCGCCTCATCTATCCCGTTCCCAAGGCTGCCATGAAGAATGCCAACATGCTCGGCAACAAGCTCTTCAGCAGCGCTTTCTCGTATCTGCTCGGCCAGCGAATCAAAGATACGCTTTGTGGAACCAAGGTGCTCTGGCGCTCCGACTGGGAAAGAATCCGTCCGATGATCGGGACTTGGGGGACTGTGGACCGCTGGGGCGACTACGACCTGCTGTTCGGCGCGGCGAAGCTCAATCTCCGCATAGCCGACCTGCCGGTTCACTACCAGGAACGGATCTACGGCGTCACCAAAATGACCAAGGTCTTTAAGAACGGCTTGATCATGGCAGGAATGTGCGTGCACGGCTTCCGAAAGCTGAAACTCGGCTACTGAACCTGGAAGTCCCGCGCGTCTGCGCGGTCATGCGGCCTTCTTGTTCCCCCCACATTACAAAATGCAGCAGTGGATTCACGCCGCTCCGCCGGACATCGGGGTGCGCCGTAAGGTAGTAGCGCGTATCGAAACCCGCTGACGGATTCCTTCCTTCCCGGAATCCCAGAAAAATGTAGTGCAGAAGCCACCTGTTGCCGGATTGCCGGCGGTAGTAATCAGCGTCGAATTTATCGCGGAGCTTCTTCGCCAAACCGCTCCGCCGCACCTTCCAGAAAAGCAGAGCATTGCTGAGAAACCCGCGCCAGAATGGCATCTTCGAGCGCCACAACGGAGCAAAGATCCCGCTCGATGTGGTGCTCCGGTCATATCCAAGGTTTGCGGCTACCGCCTCTGGGCTCAAATGGCGGTTCAGCCTTTGCCGCTTGCGGCTCAGATCCTCGAATAAGCGCGCATAGATCCGCGCATTATCGGTATAGGAACGACTCTTTTCAGAGTGGCATCGCGCGGCTTCCGACGATCTGCGGTACCGGTCCGGATCCCGCGTCAGCTTGAGGATCGCGGCGGCAAATGCCTCCGGATCGGGTTCGCACAGCAGATCTTCGTCGCCGGGCGGCAGCATCTCGGGAATTCCACCCACCCGGCTGGCGATCACCGGAGTGCCAGTGGCCAGGCTCTCGAGGATGATGTTGGGCCGCCCATCCAGACGAGAACAGACAACCACGACGTCGCAAAACGACAGACACTCGCGCGCGGGAACGACGCCGAGAAAGCTCACGCTACCGCTTAGACCGGCGGCAACAGCCTGGCTCCGCAACATCCGGTCCATGGGCCCCGAGCCGCAGACAATGAACTCGAAAGTCCGTTCGTCCGCCAGTGCCGACGCGATTTTCAGAAACAGGTCGGGCCCTTTTTCTTCGGAAAGCCTGCCAATAAACCCGACCACGAATCGCCCGCCTTCCTGCGATCGCAGCTGTCCCGTGCGCCAGTCCTGCTTCGGCTGGGGCGAAAAGAAATCCAGGTCGACGCCGTTCGGAATTACCGAAATCCGGTCCTCCGATTCGCCGCGTTCGAGCAGCCAGTTTCTTATTCCGGCGTGCTCGGTAATCGAATGGTCGATCAGGTAGTTATACCTCAGGTGATTCGTGCCGTGTCCCTCGCGATTAAACAATAAGTCGACAATAGCCAGGTGTGGAAAGAGCTCGCGCAACCTCGGTAAGAGGTCATAAGTGTAAGTCGAGCCGACTTGCCACAGTATGTTGACGCCGTGCTGCTGAATCAGATAGGCGATAAACGCAGGCCAATGCTCGATCTCCAGGAAACAAGGCAGGTGGTAAATGCCGAGAGCCGAATCTTCGTACCAATCTGTGGCATCCCCCTGATCCTCCCTTGGCGGAACGGTCGTGCACACAAGAACGCGAAATCCCAGCCGCTTCAGCTGCCGGCAGGACTGGCTGAGGACCGTGTCAGCGCCGCTGATCGTCAAAAAGGGAGCTGTCAGGAGGATCGTAGGGCGAGGCTCCGCCCATCCTCGAATCAGCGGAGCAAACGTAAAAGGTCGGCTGGAGCTGCTGCCCAACGTCGGGAAATCCATCGCCGGAGAGCCTTGGCCGGAGCTCTCCCCGGGAAAAGCAAGTAATTCCGGGACCATCGACACGTTGCGCCGGCTTTTTGCCAGGCGCACAGCCAACTCCGCCCGCTGTTGCGCTGCGGGAACTCGGACAAACGGCAACTCGGCAGTCACTGCCTCTCGCCGCGTCACCAATATTCGCGGTAAGTCGTTGGCTGGTTCCTCGACGGCAAATGCGGCGCTGCTCCCGTCGATGGTCATTTGGAAGAGGCACTTTTCCAAGTAAGTCGGCGCTAACTGGTCGCCTGCTACAAGACAGCAGACAAATTCACCACCGCACTTGGCCAGCCCGGCGTTCCACACGTTCGCCTCATCGCCGTCCTCGCACACGAAGGTTTCCACCGAAGGCAGGCTCTGGGCTCGAACGGAACGCAGCGTAAGATCGAGGGCCGCGCACGGTTTGCCGGGGCCCACGAGTACGCTCACCAGCGGACTGGTGTTGAATGCCACTAAGCTACAGTAACAATAAAGTGGTTATAACGCGTACCGCGCGGGGAGTTGAAAACGGCCCAAATGTTGCTTTTCATACCATATCCGGAGGGGAGCAGCCTCGTGGTACCATTTGTTTCTCAGCGGTTACGAGATCGATTAGCGTCATGGCGACGGGAATCATAGGCGCCACAGGTTTTATCGGGTCCTATTTGTGCCACCATCATGCTGGCCGAAAACCTCCCCGGATATTCACGAGGCGAGCCGCTAACGCTCCTTCCATTCCCGGCGCCGAGATCCAGCAGGGAGATCTTCTCTCCGGTCCCGACTGCGAGCGCTTCGCGAGCGCACTGGACACAATTTATTATCTGGCCCACACCAACACCCCGGTTAGCTCCGACGTCGACCAACCCACCGACGCCTCTTTGAACTTAGTCCCATTCCTGACTTTGCTGAACGCCATTCGCCGGTTAGGAACCAGGCCCCACGTCGTATATTTCAGCAGCGGCGGAGCCGTCTACGCTTCGCGGCACCCTCGGGTTCCATTCGCCGAACACGACGCTTGTGCCCCTACGACGTCCTACGGCATTCTCAAGATCGCTGCCGAACAATATCTGCGTCTGGCAGCCGAGCGCGGCGAACTTACCGCGACCGTTCTCCGGGTAGGCAACGCCTACGGCACGCTCCTTCCGCAGTACCGCACGCAGGGCCTGATCGGCGTGGCGCTGAATCAACTGCTCCACGGCGAGCCGGTGCGGATTTTCGGAAATAGCGCGAACGTCCGGGATTACGTTCATCTGCAGGATATTGCTTCGATCGTCTGGAAGGTATCGACACCCCGTCAGCCATTCGATATCCTGAACGTCGGCTCGGGGGTGGGCCACTCGGTGAGCGAGGTACTCTCCATCATCCAAAATTGCTACGGTTCGTTATTCCCCATTCAGGTGGACGAAAACAGCGGAAGATGGCTTCCGGAATGGGTGGTGCTGGACAACTCGCGCGCCCGCCTCGAGTATGGCTGGAGCCCCACCATTGCTCTCCGCGACGGTGTCGATGCCTTGCTGCAAGCGGCACGCACCGGCCTGTTCGCCCGCCCGGCCGTCACGAAATGAAGTGCTCCGTTCTGCTGCCGGTCTACAACGCAGGACAACCTTTGAGCGAGGCCATCGAATCGATTCTGGCGCAGGACGAATCCGATTTCGAGTTTCTCATCATCGAGGACTGTTCCCGCGACGGGTCTGCCGAAATCATCCGGCGGTTCAGCGAAGCGGATAGCCGGATACGCGCCATTTTTCACCGGCAAAACGTTGGGCTCGCCGCAACCTTGAATGAAGGCCTGAGCGAGGCGCGGTGCGAATTCGTGGCCCGAATGGATCAGGACGACGCCGCCATGCCGAACCGTCTCTCCACCCAGATCGTGTTCCTGCGCAGCCGCCCGCAAATCGCGGTTGCCGGTTCTTTCGTTTACCACATGGGCCGCACCCCCGAGTGGGACCGCCTGGTGCGCTTGCCGGTGGATCACGAGGAAATCGCCAGCACACTGCCAAAGAGCAATTGTCTCTACCACCCATCGGTCATGCTCCGCAGGGACTTGATCCTGGCCTTGGGTGGTTACCGCGCTGAATTTCACAATTCTGAAGACTACGACCTTTGGCTGCGCACGTCCCGCGCCTATCGGCTCGCCAATATCCCGGTTCCTCTGCTTCGCTATCGGTTTTCCGCGACCGGCATGACTCTCGGCCGAAAATGGGAGCAGGCCTTGTACGCGCAGATGGCGATCGTCTCTTACCGCCATCCCGGTTGGGGCTTGGAGGAAGTTCGGCGGCAGGCTGGCTTGGAATTGAATGCCACAGGCAAGCATAAATTTCTGCTTGGTGTGGCGCGCGGCACTGCGGACGAATTGATGCACCTGGGCCAGGAGGAGGATGCGCGGCTTGCCTGGTGGCTGTTCTTCCGCCAGCTTGGTTGGCGGCAGAAAATTCGCCTCGCGGCGACCTCCGGAACCATGCCCTTCCGGCGCGGCGCGCGGTCAAGCTGATTCGAAAAGGGCGCGATAGCCGCTCCGGGCCGCTTCCAAATTGTATTCCGCGCCCACTACGCGTCGCCCGTTTTCTCCCAGTGCGCGCCGCTTCTCCGCATCTCGCAGCAGCCGGTCGATCCCTTCGGCAAACTCTTCCACTTCGCCGCCGTTCGATTTCACCAGAATGCCGGTCTGCTCATTCACCACTTCCGGAACCGCGCCCACGGAACTGGCAACCACCGGGCGCGACGCGGCGAAAGCCTCCAGTATTGCCAGCGGCAGCCCCTCGGCTCGGGACGGCAGCAGGAGCAGATCGCTTTCCGCCAGCAGGGGTGCGACGTCCGGCACGTGCCCGTGAAACTCGAACAGGTCTGCCAGGCCCTCCTCCCTCACTGCTGCCGCAAGAGCCTCCGCTTCGATGCCTTCCCCGGCCACCGCGAAACGAAAATCGGGGACGCCGCGGCGCCGTCGTAGAGTGCGCGCGATAGGTACCAGCAACATCGGCCTTTTGACCGGATCCAGGCGGCCGGCGAAGAGAATTCGAAACGGCCGTGCGTCGCGCACCGGGGCAATGTCTGAGAACCTATCCACGTCAATACCGGCATGCACAACGCGAATCCGGGCCGGCGGCTCCCCCGCGTCAAGCATGTGGCGGCGCACCGTCGCTGACACGGCTACCCGAAGGTCCAAGCACCCGGCAATCGATTGCGTTGCCGCCAGAATATTCCAATCCGCATCCACCGAGTGCACCAGGTCGAGCAAACGCAACCCCGGCAAGTCCTGGCGCAGATATGGCGCCACCGCGTAAGCTACCAGGCTGTTCTGGATCAGGACAGTGTCAGGTTTCCAGTTGGCGGCTACCGAATAGACGGCTGCGGGGAGCTTCTCGGGAATCACCAGCGCCGGAAGGTTGAACACGTGATCCACCAACTCCTTCCAGCGTTCCATTACGGGGTAGCCCTCGTTAGTGGCTGCGATCAGGAGGATCTCGAATTTCGAGCGGTCGAGCGCCGCCGCGATGTCCATGAAGACCCGTTCGGCGCCGCCCGGTCCGAGGTGCGGCGTGATCAGCGCCACACGCCGCCGCGAGTTCTTCGAGCGCACGCGATAGTGCAGGCGAACTGGCTTGCGCGCGAGCGCCGCCGAATTCGGCTTGAACCGCAGGTAGAACGTCAGATCGAAGAACTGACGGCCCAACGCGCTGTTTGCCCGCTCTTTCCAGCGCAGCGGAATGAGACGGGCCGCCATCCTGAATGGATGATGCAACCATCCTTGGGGCGAAGTCAGTCCCGCATTTTCCAGGTGACGCTGGAGCGTTCGCCCGGGTCCGGCATAGTGCGAGGCTCGAGACCGGGCCTCAGCCGCTGGATTGACGCCCGCAAGAAGATCGGCTCGGGAATACGCTATCGACCCGTCTGGCAGAACCAGTGGACTCCTTCCACCCCAGACCGCCAGAGCCGCGCACTCAGCGCTTTGAGGATCCAGCCGGCCCGACGGACCCGGCACGAGAAAAGTGCCGATCTCCGCCGGCGCTTCGTCCAAGCGGTTCACGAAGATGCAATCCGCCAGAGTCTGTTCGCCGGTCCTTCCGAATATGCCGACCCTATTCATGCCAGATGGCCGCCGAATCCTTCGTTACAATATCCTTTCATGGCAACGCAGGCCGCAGCCATCGCTCACCCCCGTCCCGCCGCGATGCGCTGGCGCGGCGACCTGCTGTTTCTCCTGGAATCCCTCATCCTTAAAGATTTTCGCATCCGCTACCGCGCCATGTCGCTGGGCGTGCTTTGGTCGCTCCTCAATCCGCTCATCATGATGGGCGTTCTCACCTTCGTTTTCACCAGGGTCTTCCCGAACAATTCGCGCCAGTTCCCGGTGTTCGTCCTTTGCGGCCTCGTCCCCTACAACTTCTTCACCATCGCCTGGATCAGCGGCACCACCTCGATCATCGACAACGCGTCTCTCGTCAAGCGCATCCCCATCCCGCGCGAGATCGTGCCGATCGCCGCCGTGCTTTCCAACGTCGTCCATCTTTCCATCCAGATACTCCTCCTGTTCGCCTGCGTCTGGATCTTCGGCGGATCGACGAACGTCCACTGGCTCTGGCTGCCGCTGCTCTGGTTCCTTGAAATCTTCTTCGTTTGCGGCTTGGCGATGATCACCGCCTCGGTGAACGTCTACCTCCGCGACACCCGCTACATCGTCGAGTCGGCGAATACCGTCCTGTTCTGGCTGGTTCCCATCTTTTACGGCTTCGAAGCGATCCCCGCCCGCCTCAAGGAGTTCTATCAATTCAACCCGGTGGCCGCCCTGGTTCTGTGCATGCGCGACATCATGCTGCACGACTCTTCGCCGCACTCCGGAACGGTGCTGAAATTGGCGGGCGTCGCGTGCGTAACGTTCGTCGTTGGCCTCATCGTCTTCCGCCGCGGTAAGGGCGCCTTCTACGAGCACATTTGACCATGCCGATCCTTGCCTTTGACCGCGTCTCCAAGTACTTCCTCCGGCATGGCGGCCAGATGCTCCTCCGCGACCGCATCCGCCACCTCTTCGACCGCCGCGAGCGCGAGCGCTTCTGGGCCCTCCGCGACGTCTCATTCGCCATCGAGCCCGGCGAGAGCCTCGCGGTCATCGGCCAGAACGGCGCCGGCAAAAGCACTCTGCTGAACATCGCTACCCAGCTCTGTTTTCCCAGCGAGGGAGTGGCGCAAATCAGCGGCCGCGTAGCCGGCCTGCTCGAACTCGGCGCCGGATTCCATCCCTACCTCACCGGCCGCGAAAACGTGCGCATCAACGCCGCCCTGCTCGGACTCTCCCGCCGCCAGGTGAACCAGCGCTTCGATCAGATCGTGGACTTCGCAGGGGTCGGCGATTTCATCGACGAGCCTCTTCGCACCTATTCCACCGGCATGAGCATGCGGCTGGCCTTCGCCGTGGCGGTCAACGTCGATCCCGATATCCTGATCATCGATGAGGTGCTGGGCGTTGGCGACGAGGCGTTTTTTGCCAAGTGCTTCGAGCGCATCATGCAGTTCCGCCGCTCCGGCAAGACGCTGCTCTGCGTCTCGCACGATCTCGATTCGCTCTCTATCCTCTGCGACCAGGCCCTGTGGCTGGATCACGGCCGCGTCGCGCGCCTCGGTCCGCTGCGCCAGGTGGTGCAGGCATACCGCGATTTCTCGAGTGCGTCCACGCCGGCCGGCACGCCATAGTACAATCGGAGAGATACTCCGTGCCGGAGTGTCGGAATTGGCAGACGAACCGGACTCAAAATCCGGCGCACTTCACTGGGCGTGTGGGTTCAAGTCCCACCTCCGGCACCAATCATGCCAGCGCCGTCCTATAAAGCCCCAGCAACTTCCCCCACGCACGCTCGGCCTCCGCTCGCATGTACACGGCCCGATCGCCTCTCGCCGGCATGTCTTCCATGCACCAACCGTGCAATCCCGAATAGACCTCGATCTCGACCGGAATTCCAGCCTCCGCGAACACCTGCCGCAGCTTGTTCTTCGCGTCGGGCTGTTTTTCATCGTCGTCGGCAGCCACGCCGAAATACATCCGCGCCTTGATTTTCGGAACGAGCAGGTGCGGACTGTCCGGACCATCCGTCACCAGTCCCCCGCCGTGAAACGAAGCACCCGCGCCAATGCGGCCAGGAAGTGCCGCCGCGCTCCGCATCACCAGCGCGCCGCCCATGCAATACCCTTGGGCGCCGATTGGCTTCGTTCCGTCGACTTCCTTCTGGGCATCGAGAAACTCCACAAACGCCGCCGCATCCCGCTCGGCATATCCGGCCGGCTTGATGGATTCGAATAACACCCTCAATTTGGCCATGTCGGCCGGGTTTTGAAAATTCAGGTTGAAGCCAGCGGCA
>Ga0335073_10001196_pt1 | contig 34520 bp, 27 predicted proteins | sample Lox_Sample_22_FD_207093 | JGI IMG/M metagenome (GOLD analysis project Ga0335073, IMG submission 207093) | Soil microbial communities from Loxahatchee National Wildlife Refuge, Florida, United States - Lox_Sample_2.2 | ecosystem: Environmental > Terrestrial > Soil > Wetlands | place: USA... | reverse complement strand
CATGCGTGACACGGCGGGCCGGTACCAGGTAACGTCGATCTTCCGCCCGGATGGGCACAAGGGGAACTGCGATGGGCAGAGCGGCGCCTGATATTCCTGATGGCATGCGCGTGCTCTACCGCCGCTCTACTCCATGGCGGAAATCCCATGCCGGGCGACGGCCGATTCCAGATCCATTGTGGGCCGCGGCAGCTGAAGTGCCCGGAGAGCACGAACTGGCAAAGTTCTGCGTCTGGAATACGGCAAGCTCAAGCGCCTAATGGCGGAATCGCATACAGGCCGGCGGAGAACGGCCCGACCGGGCGCGCCGCCCGCCTCTCTTGTAGAGTTAATGCGACCTGGAACGGGCGGAGGGGGCACGCGGACAAATGTAACCATTGTGGAAGAGAGGACACCGATGTCGAAAGCCTGGATGAAAGCGATTAAAACAGCAGATTTTGCCGTTGTCCTACTCGGTATCACAGCGATTTCGCCGCACGCGCAGACAAACCGGCGTTCAAGTGGCTTCCCTGAACGCATCCCCGCCGCGCGCGGGAACGGCGCCATGGACACAGACACCGGCGCGGCGGTTCTCGTGCCGCGACTCGCAAGAGGTGAGGGATCTCTCCCGTGCGATTCGCAGCGAGAGAAAGCAGGCACAACCCAGGCAGCGAGGATGGTCTGCGCAGGTCGGCCCCGCAGATTCGCCGACGGGTATAAATTGGTTGACGGAAGAAAAAACACGAATAGAATGGCGCACCAGCTAGATTCAGGGAATCGATCGGATTCCGCTCCGGTCTGTACGAGATCTCGGGAGGGACGGCCAAATCGAAAAACGTGGTGTCGGCGTGGTTCGCGCCGGGGGGGCGAAACAGGCGCCTTACTCGGCGCCGCAGTGAAGGCCATGGGTAGCGCCCCCCCCGGCTGTTGGTTCATCGACCGTGAGCGAGGGAAGCCATGGCAATAAAAGTCTCCAAGCGACCGAAACATTCCTCGAAGCCGGCGAAAAGAGCGTCGCGAGCGGTGGAACATTCCCGTACCACGAAGAAAGCCGAACACCGTCAGCAATCCCTGGCGTCGAACCAGGTATTCCCGGTTGCCGGCGTGGGCGCGTCGGCCGGCGGCCTGGAAGCCTTCACGGTTTTTCTCAAGCACCTGCCGGCCCATTCCGGCATGGCGTTCGTGCTGATTCCGCATCTTGACCCAAAGCAACCCAGCCAGCTCTCAAGTCTTCTCTCCAAGGCAACCACGATGCCCGTGTTGGAGGTCAATGCCGACACAATGTTAGAGCCCGATCACGTGTATGTCATGGGGTCTCGTGTTCGGTTAAGCATCACGGATGGGCAACTACGAGCCGAGGAGCGGGAAACCGGACGGAACCTTCCCATCGATTATTTCCTGCGATCGTTGGCCCAGACCAGGAGCAGCAGGGCGATCGGCATTGTGCTCTCGGGTACAGCGGCGGATGGCACCCTGGGTTTGAAAGCGGTGAAGGCCGAAGGGGGCGTCACTTTCGCGCAGGAGCCGTCGACAAGCAAGTTTGACGGCATGCCGCGCAGCGCGATCGCGGCCGGCGTTGTGGATTTTGTACTGCCGCCGGAAAAGATCGCCAAACGGCTGATGCAGATCACGCAGCATCCTTCTTACGCGGCGCTAAAGTCAGAAGAGCATGAGGAAGAAGCGCAGAATACGGAATTGGACCTGAACAGAATCTTCCAACTGTTGCGGGGCGTCAATGGGAATGACTTCACGCACTACAAGCACACCACGATCCGCAGACGTATCCATCGCCGCATGGCTCTCCGCGGGAGCGAAAATCTGAGCGACTACGTCGCGTATCTTCAGGAGAACCCGTCCGAGGCGCGGGCGCTGGCGGATGATCTCCTGATCTGCGTGACGTCGTTTTTCCGGGATCCGGAAGCGCTCGAAGCCTTGGCTACCAAAACTTTCCCCGAGATGGTCAAGGACAGGGCCCCGGAGGACCCGATCCGGATCTGGGTGCCGGGATGCGCGACGGGCGAAGAGGCCTACTCCATCGCCATCTGTCTAACTGAGTTTTTAGAGCGGTCGGGAGCCAACCTGCCGGTGCGGATATTCGCCACGGATCTCAGCGAGAGCGCGATTGAGAAAGCCCGCGCGGGCATCTATGCGGACTCGACGCTCGTGGAAGTCTCCCCCGAGCGGTTAAAGCGCTTTTTTGTGAAAGTCAAGGACGGCTATCAGATCGCCAAATCCATCCGCGCGGCCTGCGTCTTCGCCCAGCAGAATATCACCAGAGATCCACCCTTTTATAACCTCGACCTGATCTCCTGTTGTAACGTGCTGATCTACTTCGGGCCGGTGTTGCAGAGAAAAGCGCTGTTAACATTTCATTACGCCCTTAAGCCTGGGGGGATTCTGATGCTCGGGCCTTCGGAAAGTGTGGGCCCGCTCTCCCAGTCGTTTTCGCCGCTGAGCAAGAAGGTGCGACTTTACGTGAACCAACCGAGACAGCCTTTGCTGAACATCCCGTCCGCGGCCGCCGAGCCGCTGGCGGTCAGAGAGGCCGCCACGATGCCGGCCGGCGGTGTTATCCGGGAGGCGCTCAATGTGCACAAGATAGCCGAGCGAATGCTGCTGGCGCGTTATGCGCCCGCCGGGGTCATCGTCGATGACGCTCTGAATGTCGTTCATGTGCGTGGGGATACCGGACCCTACCTTCAGCTCGCGTCGGGAGAACCGACCTACAGTCTCCTGAAAATGGCCCGGGAGGGCTTGGTCGTCGGACTGCGGGCGGCATTGCTGCGAGCCAAACACAAAAAAGCCGCCGTCAACGAGCAGGCGCGCGTGAAACACAACGGCCAATTCAAAGACGTCAATCTCAGGGTCATGCCGATCAACGACCCGTCCACCACGGCGCCTCACTTCATTGTCGTGTTTGAAGACGTGGCCCCTCCGTCGGCGTCGGATCAAGGCAACGGCAAGGAACAGCAAGAGCGGACCGATAAGGCCAAACCCGTCCCCCCCGGTGCGCGGGGAGCGCGGGAGAATGCCCGCCTCAAACAGGAACTGGCCGCAACCAGGGACTACCTGCAATCGATTATCGAGGAGCAGGAGGCCGCGACCGAGGAGCTCAAATCCGCCAATGAAGAGGCCCAGGCAAGCAACGAGGAGCTGGAGACGGCCAAGGAGGAACTCCAATCTACCAACGAAGAACTAAATACCGTCAATGATGAGCTGAAGACCCGCAATGTCACCCTGGTCGAACTCACTAACGATCTGTCGAACGTGCTCACTGGCATCAACGTCCCCTTGGTCATGGTTGGGGCAGACCTGCACATTCGGCGTTTCACGCCCGCGATGGAGCCTATACTCAACCTCATCGAATCCGATGTCGGGCGGTCGATCTCCGATCTCAAGCCAAACATCAATGTGCCCGACCTGCCGGAGTTGCTGCGCAGCGTGGTTCACGGCGCCAGCCCCCAAGCGCGGGAGATCCAGGGTCCGAATGGCGGCTGGTTTTCCCTTCACACCTTGCCTTATAAGACGGAAAACAGAATCGACGGCGCTCTGCTGGTGCTGCTCGACATCGATGCCGTCAGACGCAGCCGCAGTTTTGCCGAAGCCGTCATTGAAACGGCGCGACAGCCGCTCGCCGTGCTGACCAGCGACCTCAAGGTCAGGCACGTAAACCGGGCCTTCTACGAAGCGTTCAAGGTCCGGAGGAAGGAGACGCAGGGCCATTTCATTGGGGATCTGGGCAACGGCCAATGGAAGATCCCGAAGCTGCTGGAGGCGTTGAAGAGAATTCTGCCCGAGAAAGGCGGGTTCGTGGGCTTCAGGATTGAACATGACTTTGACAGCATCGGGCACAGGACGATGGTGCTGAATGCGCGCGAAATCCGGCAGGAGACGCCCTTCGGGGGGCCGGCGATCCTGTTGGCGATCGAGGATATCACGGAGCGTCAACGGTTTGAAGAGAATCTGAAAGGCCAAATCGAGCAGAAGACGGAAGCGCTGAGTAGCACGCAAGCCGATCTTCAAGCATTGTCCAGACGCCTCATAGCCACACAGGAAGAGGAACGGGAGAGAATCGCGCGGGAACTGCACGACGATTTGGCGCAGCGCACCGCAGTGATGGACCTGGAGCTTCAGCGCCTTACTCCACTCTTGCTGCCGTCGGCCGAAGGAGCGCTCTCCGCCGTGCGTGAGCATTTGGCCGAACTGTCGGGCGCACTTCGGAAGGTTTCGCACCAGCTGCATCCCGGCATTATCGCGGACCTGGGATTACCAGCCGCATTGAACCAACTTGTCCAGGAGTTTAAGAATCTCGGTGGCGATGCCCGCTACCTGGGTCGCAACCAGACAATCCCGGATCTGAGCGTGGAACAGGCGACGAACCTCTATCGCATTGCCCAGGAAGCTCTGCACAATGCGCGAAAGCACGCCGCTGGATCTCCCGTGAGCGTGGTATTGGCGGTGAAGGATCGGCAACTGCACCTTTCCATCGAGGACACCGGCCCGGGCTTCAATCTTCATGAAGTCCGCAAGGGACACGGTCTGGGGCTTTTGAGTATGCAGGAGCGCGCCAGGATGTTGGGCGCCAATTTGACGGTCCGGACGAAACCCGGCGGCGGCACGCGGATCGCAGTCGCGATCCGGACGGCTCATCGTTGAAGGCGTCGATCGTCGCTCTCTAAACCGGACAGAAATGCCTGATCGAGCGTGCATCGGGCGAGGTCGGCGGTTGTTAGGCGCACATCGTCTCCCACCGTGACGTTCGTTTATCCAGCCGACAGTGTAAAGCCGATGTTATTAAGGGGCCGCGGCACCCGTCACGCATAGTGGCCGAAAGGACACGAATCAGGGGATAGATCGATTTGGCGCTGGCGTCGAAGCGGGTCCCTGAAGTCGAGATGGCAGGCACGACTCTCAGGTCCGCGGTGAGCTTCACCGACGCCACCTCAAATCGCGGCCCGGATTGGCCCGCCGGCGAACCGCAAGCCAGGCATAAGACGAGCACGGCGCGGACCATCGGTCTGTAAGCCGGTCCTGGGCCAGAATTCGTGGATCGAATCAGCCAAGAGTGGCGTCGATTTTGGCTAATTCGTCCGCCGAGAATTCGAGCTGGCCCAAGGCGCCGACGTTCTGTTCCACCTGCTGAACGCTGCTGGCGCCGATGAGCACGCTGGCGATCACGCCATCGCGCAACACCCACGCAAGCGCCATCTGCGCCAGCGTCTGCCCACGTCCACGCGCGATTTCCTGGAGCGCGCGGGCTTTCGAAACGTGCGCTTGATCCACCTCGTGCGCTTTCAGGAAACCCGATGGCTTGGACGCGCGCGATCCTTCGGGAATGCCATTGAGATACCGGTCGGTGAGTAGACCCTGCGCCAGCGGCGAGAAGGCGATGCCGCCAATACCGTCTTTCCTCAATTGGTCGAGCAATCCGCCCTCGCTCCAGCGCATGAACAGGGAGTATTTCATCTGGTGGATCAGGCATGGCGTGCCCAGCCGGCGCAGAATCTCCGCCGCTCGCGCCGTGCGTTCGGCGTCGTAATTGGATATTCCGGCGTAGAGCGCCTTTCCCGAGCGGACCGCCTGGTCGAGCGCCATCATGGTTTCTTCGAGCGGCGTTTCGGGGTCGGGCCGGTGCGAATAGAAGATGTCGACGTACTCGAGGCCCATGCGTTTGAGGCTCTGGTCCAGGCTCGCCAGCAGGTATTTGCGCGATCCGAAATTGCCATACGGGCCGGGCCACATGTCGTAGCCCGCCTTGGTGGAGATGATCAGTTCGTCGCGGTACGGCGCCCAATCCTGGCGGAAAAGGAGCCCGAAATTGGTCTCCGCCGAGCCGTACGGCGGGCCGTAATTGTTGGCGAGGTCGAAATGGGTAATTCCCAGATCGAACGCGCGGCGCAGCATCGCGCGCCCGTTCTCCAGGGAGTCGACGCCGCCGAAATTGTGCCACAATCCGATGGAAACCGCGGGCAGAAGCACACCGCTTCGTCCGCAGCGGCGATAGCGCATGTCCCGATAGCGATCCGCGTTGGCAAGGTACATAGACCCACTATGGTATCCGACGGACATTCTTCCCGGGCCGGCGGTTTTTCGCTACCCCGCGGATGGCGAACTCTTGGTACCCGGCAACTTATCCGGCACCATCGGCAGCGAACGGATGCGCTCGCCGGTGGCATCGAAAATCGCATTTCCGATAGCCGGCGCCAGTCCCATGATCGGCGTTTCACCGGCGCCCGCCGGCGGAAGATCCTTACGATCGATGAGTACCGTCTCGATTACCGGCATGTCCGCGAAACGCGGCACGCGATAGCGCGAAAGCCGGTTCGTGAGAATCCGGTTTTCGGCGAAATCGATGTGCTCGAAGAGCGCGCCGCCCAAGCCCATGGCGATGGCCCCATCCACCTGGTTGCGCAGATGCTCCGGATTGACGACCGCGCCGCACTCGAACGCTTCCACCACGCGAAGCACTTTCACCGCGCCGTTCACCACGCCGACTTCCACGCAATTGGAAACGTACGAACCCTTTTCGAAGCCTCCCGAAATGCCGAATCCGCGGCCCGGCGATTTCTTGCGGTCCTTCCAGCCGAACTTGCCGGCGGCTGCTTGGATCACTGCACGCAGGCGCTCGTTGCGTGCGTTTTTCAGGCGGAATTCCAGTGGATCGATACCCGCCGAGTGCGCCAATTCGTCCATATAGGACTCCCGCACGAAGTGGTTGGCCGTTCCCGCCAGGCCGCGGTAGGAGCCCTGCCGCAGGGGAGATTTGGCCTGGTGGTATTGCTCCTTCTTGCGCGGCACCTCGTAAGGCGTTTGCAATGCCGAAGGCCCGGAGTTGTAATTGTGCATCTCCCATTCGGCAAGCGTGCCATCGGAATTCAGCGTGCCGCCCACTTCGATCAGGCCGCCGGGCCGGAAATAGGCCCACGTCATCTCCTCTTCGCGGGTCCAATCGCGCTTCACGGGTTTTCCGGAGGCCTTGGCCAGGCGCGCCGCTTCAATGGCTGCGTCACCGCTGTGCTTGCCCCCGTAGCCCGATCCGGTGTCAGGCACAATCACCCGCACCTTGTCTTCCGGCAGGTTGAAATGCTCAGCCAGTTCGCTGCGTACGCCGAACGGCCTTTGCGATCCGGTCCACACCGTCAACTCGCCGTGATTCCATTCGGCCAGCGCCGACCGAGGCTCGAGCGGCACGTGGGCGATATAAGCCACCGTGTACACAGCCAGGCCGGAGGCGCCGGTGGAATCGCCCGCGTTCTTTTTGAAGTACGCATACACATCCTTGGAGGACGTTTCCGCGCTGAGCGGCCTCCAATCGGCCTTCAGAACCGCCATCGCTTTTTCGGCGGCGAACGAATCGGGCGCGGTGACGCCGACGAAATCGCCCTCGCGCACCACTTTCACTCCCGGAATCGTTTCCGCCGCGGAACTATCGAGCGATTGCAGGGTAGCGCCGAAAGACGGAGGGTAGAGCACCTTGGCGTAAAGCATTCCCGGCGTCTTCCGGTCGTACGTGTATTTGTGCGCACCGGTGACGATGTCGCGGCCATTCACCTTGGCCACCGAACTTCCCGCGATCTTCCATTCCGTGGCCGGAGCAAGCGCGGCGTTCACGGGAATCGTACGGGTCAGGGTTTCGCCGTGGGTCAGTTCGCCGAATCCTGCCGAGTGCGTCCCGCTGGTTACCTTGCCATCGGCGACCAGGATGGCGGAGCGCTCCACCATCCACTTCTGCGCCGCCAGGTCCACCAGGGTTTCACGTGCCGTGGCAGCGGCGCGGCGCATAACGGGCCACATGCGCGGCGTCGTCATGCTGCCGACGGTGCCCATGTCGTAAGGCGTGAGTCCGGTATCGCCGAGAACCATCCGGATCGATGCTACCGGCGCATGCAACTCTTCCGCCACCGCCTGCGTGAGCGAGGTGCGCGCATTCTGCCCGACTTCCACCTTGCCGGAGTACACCGTGACGATGCCGGTCTCGCCGATGTGCAGCCAGGCGTTCAGATTCTCCGGTTCCGGGTGCTGCTGACGGCGTCCGCCCCCGGTTTCCTGCGCCAGGATCTCGTCATCCACCAGCATCACCAGCACGCCGCCGCCCAGCACTGCGAAGAAGTCGCGGCGATTCATGCGCGGCCCCCTTTGCTCGCTGCCAACTGAATGGCGCGCACCACGCGGGAATAGGTTCCACAGCGGCAGATATGGCCGTTCATGCCGCTGACGATATCGGCCTCGCTGGGGTGCGGCGTGTGCCGGAGCAGTCCCACCGCCCCCAGGATCATGCCGGGTGTACACCAGCCGCACTGCATCGCGTCCGCCTCCAGGAATGCTTCCTGCACCGGATGCAGTTTTCCGGAAGCCGGCAGGCCTTCTATGGTGACGATGCGTTTGCCGCCGACCGCGCCGACCCTGGTGATGCAGCTCTTGGTGGGTACGCCTTCGACCAGCACCGTACAGGCGGCGCATTGCCCTTCGCCGCAGCCGTACTTGGTGCCGGTGAGTTCGAGGTCGTCGCGGAGCACGCTGAGCAGCGTGCGTTCGGGATCGGCGTCGACAGTGTGACGCGATCCATTCACATTCAATTCGATGACCCTCGCCATAAGAATATTGTGGCTCAAATCCACCAGCCGGGATGAAGCGTTCCTAACATTAACTTACGTTCAGGTGCGCAACTGGTGAATAGAGTCCCGCGTTCAACTGGGTAGGAGGTTGCTGGATATGAAGCGGCAATTCTTAGCAGCAGGATTTATGGTCGCCGGGATGCTTTTTAGCGGGTGCGCCGCGCGCGGCGCGGTGGTGGTGGGATTCGCACCGCCGGCGCCCAGGTATGCCGTAGTCGGAGTAGCGCCCGGTCCGGGCTTTGTGTGGACGGAGGGTTTCTACAACTACAGCGGCGGCCGGTACGTATGGGTGCCGGGGCGATGGATGCGTCCGCCGCATCCGCATGCGGCGTGGGTGCCGGGGGCGTGGGTGCGCGAAGGGCGGGGATACCGGTTCCACCGCGGTTACTGGCGATAGATTTGCACGCTGGGCGCGAAGTACGGGAGAACTCCGCGCCGGAAGCATTTTTCAAATTTCAACTGGCCGAACGGGACCGGAGATCCGCGGTACCGCTTGCCCACTTCATCGATCTGGACGCCACGATGGCCAGCAGGCCCGTTCCCAGAAGCAGCCACGCTTTCGGCTCCGGAACCGGATTTACCAGCGGCTCCAGGGGCGGGTCTGCCGGCGCAGTTCCGGTGAAGAGAAGCCCGAACGGATTGGAGTAGGTGTCGGTGCCGGTTCCCACCTGGTACAGCACGAAATCCAGGGTGTGCTCGCCGGCCGAAATCGGGACATCGAACACGCCATCGTCTTGCGCCCGGCAGCCGATCGACTGGCCGGAGCAGATACTTTGCGTAAAGACCGCGTGAGCCAGGTATTGGCCGTCGAGGAGCACGTCCGCGGTATCGTCGGCCCAGACATCGAGAAAGAGCGTTCCCGCGCCCGAGTCGAAAGTGTCAGTCACGGTCACCACCGGCGTCGTACCTTCCGTGGGTTGAAACTGGCTCCCACCGTATCCGGTGTCCCCATAGGAAATCCACAGCGCAGAAGTATCGGTGGGATCGCCCGGATTCACGGGATTGTTCGGCTCCCACCATGGGTCGGGCGTGATCGCAACGGTTGTCACACCCGCATTGGTGTTTAAGCCTGGAGTCGAATCCAGATGGATGATATCCGCGGATGCAACCGCGGAGAAAATCAACAGGAAAAGTAATAACGACCTGAAACAATTTAATCTCAAAACAGGATACCCAGATCAATGTTAGCCATCCGCACCGGGGGGAACAAGGCACATCGGTTTTAGCCGGTTATAGTACGGATTTTCCTGGAGTACCACGGGCCGCGATCCCGCCGCGATTTGTGCCATGCTGAAAATAGAATCCTCGGAGGGAGCTGTTTTAAAGGGAGGATATGTGATTTTCTGTACCCGGTGTGGGACCAGCCTTCGAGAGGAGCAACTGTACTGCTGGAATTGCGGCGCGAAAGCGGACGGCCCGGCGTGTATTCCGGCGATTCCCGGCCGCCGTTCGCCGGATGTTTCGGTTCATAGTATGGCGCCGCCGTCATCCGGAAGGATCAGCCGGCTTTTCGGATTGGACCCGCGCATCGCGTTCCTGACGCTGGTGGTCGACATCATGCTGAACGCCGCCGACACCGTGACGGCGGGCCTGTTGCTGCCGGTTTCGGTGGCTGCCGGGATCGTGCTCGGCTATATCACCTACCGCGCGCAGATCCACTGGTACGGCGACGACAAAGAATCGGCACGCATCAAAGCGATTATTGTGGGCTTATTGACGGCGATCCCCACGCCGCTGCCGGAATTGCTTTACATTCCCGCGGGGTTGGTGGGCCTGTGGCAGGGCTTTCGGAAAAAGACGTCGCACCCCTGACGTCCTACGACTCGCCCAGTATTTCCAGGTACCGGGCTATGGCTTCGATCCCGCGATAGAAGTTCGGCAGATGGAATTTCTCGTTGGGAGCGTGCAGATTATCGTCGGGAAGGCCGAAGCCCATCATTACGCTGGGGATGCCGAGATAGCGGTCGAAAACGCCGACGATGGGTATCGATCCGCCGGAACGAATATACACCGTCTCCTTTTTGAAAACCTGCTTCATGGCTTCCGCCGATGCGTGAATGAAGCGATTGTCGGGATTGGTCAGCGAAGGCTCGCCCGAGTGCAGCACCTTCACCTCCACCGTCACTCCCTTGGGGCTCGCCGCGGCGACCGCCGCTCTAAACTGCGCGATCGACTCGTCCACCCGCTGGTCCGCGACTAGCCGCGTGCTGATCTTGGCGACCGCGCGGGCAGGAATCACCGTCTTCGCGCCCTCGCCGGTGAACCCGCCGCGAATGCCGTGGACTTCGAGCGTGGGCCGCGCCCAGACGCGCTCGAACAGCGGAACTCCCGGTTCACCCACCAATTCCCTGGCCCCCATTTCCTTCTCGGTGTACTCCTTTACATCGAAGGGCAGGTGCGCCCAGGCTTCCCGTTCTTTGTCGCTGGGCGGGAGCACGCGATCGTGGAATCCGGGGATGTGGAGGAAGCCGTCGCGGTCTTTGAGAGCGGTGATAATTTCGGCGATGGCCAGAATCGGATTGGGCGCGGCGCCGCCGTAAATGCCCGAATGCAGATCGTGGTCGGCGCCCTGCACAATGAGTTCGTAATAGACCATGCCGCGCAGCCCGACGCAGATGGTCGGTAATTCGGGCGCGAACATTTCGGTATCGCAGACGATCGCGGCGTCGGCCTTCAGGCGCGGCGGCCTGGTCTTCACATACGTCTCGATGTGCTCGCCGCCGGTTTCCTCCTCGCCCTCGAGAAGGAATTTGACGTTCACGGGCAGCTTGCCGGTGGTTTTCATCAAGCCTTCCACCGCCTTGATTTGAATGTAGACCTGACCTTTGTCGTCGGCGGAGCCGCGCGCGTAAATGTTATCGCCGCGAACCTCGGGCTCGAACGGCGGGGATTTCCATTCGTCCAGCGGCTCGGCCGGCTGGACATCGTAGTGCCCATAAAACAGCACGGTCGGCTTGCCGGGCGCGCCCAGCCATTCGGCATAGACCAGCGGATTTCCCTGGCCTTCGATCAGCTCGACCGACGTCATGCCCGCGTTGCGGAGCTCGTTGGCGGCGAACTCGGCGGCTCGCCGGATGTCGGGCTTGTGTTCGGAAAGCGTGCTGATGCTGGGAATGCGCAGGAAGGCTTTCAGGCCTTCCAGAAAGTCGGATTGGTGCTGCTGGTAGTAAGTCATGAAAGCTCCTTTTATTTCAATTTGCTGGGTGAACCCAGCGTGTCACCGACACTGTCGCCGATATGCGCCCCGGCGGGAATGAACTTCTCGTCATGTTTCCACTCGAACCCGGATCCGGTCTGCTTCACGATTCCCAGTTCCGCGAGACCATAGAGCGAATCGCCCAATGGAAAGAGGCGCGCCACGAAGAAACTCGTCGGCACCGGAATGGCCTTCCAGTTCTGGCCGCCATCCTCGCTCATCAGAATGTGATCGTCGGCGGCCACCCAGAGGCGCCTGGCGCGATCGACGGCAAGCGAAGTGAGCCACGATTGCGTGGGACTCTTCTGCGCCCTCCAGGTGAGCCCGCCGTCAGTCGAATGGAGCAGTTGTCCCGAGAAACCGGCCGCCCAACCGTCATTGGCATCGAAAAAGCGAACCGTGGCCAGCGACCATTGCGCGGCATCGGTTTTGACGGTCTGCCACGTCGCGCCGCTATCCGTGGTGCGCAAAATCGTGCCCGACCAGCCGACCGTCCAGCCGCGATTGGCGTCCAGGAAAAAGATGGATTCGAGCGCCATCGTGGTGCCGGCCGCCTGTTTCGCCCAAGTGCGGCCGCCATCCGCCGAATGCAGCAGCGTGCCATCGAATCCGCTGGCCCATGCCTGGTTGCCGGACGTGTAGACCGACAGCAAGTGCTCTTTGGTGCCGCTCGACCGCAGCTGCCAGCTCCTGGCGCCGTCCTCGGTTGCCAGCAGCGTGCCGGCATCGCCTGCCGCCAGCCCGTGCATGGCGTCGAAGAAGGCGATGGCATGCAGCGTCACCTGGGCGCCGGTGTCGTGCGCGGTCCAGGTGGCGCCGGCGTCGTTGGTGCTGTAGACCAAGCCTTGCTCGCAGAGCAAATAGGCAGTGGAGGGAGCGGGCGAAGCGGCATCGCGCAGGTAGCAGTGCTGGGTATCGGAAGCCACCGCCAGAAGCGGGAGCACAAAAGCCGCGCAGGCGCGGACAATGACGGGAATAACGCTGCGATTCATGATCATTCGATGATGAGGGACATCTGCCGCGGATCCGGCGCGGCGGCCGATTTCACTTCCGGGCGCCGGCGCGTGTCGTCGTGATGGGGGTCGAAGGTCCGGATCAATTGATTGAGCTTGAGAGAAGACTCCCAGATGTCGCATAACAAGGTACAGCGCGCGCAGGCCCCGCGGATGCCGCCGCGGCCATCGACGGCGGGGTTGTACCCCTTGTGTTTGGCGCAACGGCCCTCGAATTTCCTCGATCGGATTTTCAAACGCGCTCCCGCCGCGCAAGTTGCGGGCGAACCGGAACACTCATTGTATCCCGCTGCCCCCGCCGGCGGCGCGGTACAATCCAGGTGAATGCCGTCGATCGCGCGAATCAAGTGGGCGAAATTTCGCGTGTCGATCATGTCCGGAGTCGCGGTTCTCATCCTCGCAACACTGCTTTATCTGATGTTCGGCGCTGTGATCCTATCGCCGAAGACCGTGATCTACCTCTACATACCGGATGCCAGCGGGCTGAGCAGCGAATCGCCGGTGCGCGTGGATGGCATCGACGTGGGCCGGGTGTCGTCGGTGGAGCTTTCGGGGTCTAAGGATCCCAACCGGGCGGTGAAGGTAACGCTCCAGTTTTACCGTGACCGCTTGCGTGGGGTACCGTCCGATTCCGTGGCGCAAATCAGTTCCGATTCCCTGGTCGGCGATAAGTTCGTCGACATTAACGGCGGACTTAGTCCCCAGGTGCTTCCATACGGCGGCGAGATGACTTACAAGTACCAGCCGGAACTGGTCCGGAGTCTCGATCTCACGCAGTTCACCCAGCAACTGCGGCTCGTGGATGCGATGCTGACGGATATCGAAACGGGACACAGCCAGTTCGGCAAGTTTTATCAGGGCACGCAATTCTATGACGACCTGCTGCGCCGGCTCACGCAGTTGCAGAAAGGCATCGCCGCAGCGGTGAGTACCACGGGCGTGGTGGGCAGCCTGATCAGCACCGACAAGCCCTACGCGCAGGTGAGCAACATGCTGGAGCGGATCGATCGCACGATCGCGCAGATTCAGGCGGGACAGGGGACGGCCGGCCAGTTGTTGCAATCGAGCGCGCAGTACGATGACTTCCTCCAGCAGGCGCAGGCATTCCACCGTACCGTGGAAAATCTCGAAAAAAACGCTCTGTTTCAATCGACCGACCTCTACGACAACCTGACTGCGACGCTGGGGGCGCTGATTCAAAAGGTGGATGAGGTGAATCAAAATCCGCTGATGATGAACTCGTCGCTTTACGAGAACCTGAACGGGTCGATGAAAGAGCTGCGCGACAACCTGAAAGACTTCCGGTCCAATCCGGGGAAATTTCTGCGGCTGAAGCTATTTTGAGGCTCGCAGGAGCCGTCACTCGAGAATCGAATCTGGAGTGATGAGGCAGGAATAGCGCATGCCTGTACCGGGGGAGCGTCGTCCTTTTGGCGGAAACCAGGACGCGCTTCGGGACCTCGGAGGGTTGGCCTCCCAGCTTCGGCGCCACATGCCGGCGCACGGCGTCCTGCCGCCATCCCAGTACTTCCTGATCGCCACTCCGGAAAAGATTACGGATAGAGACAGCGGGGCGTCTGCCGAGGCCCCACTGGTAAAACCGTGGGACGTTCGTGTGGAACGAGACAGGGCAGTGGAGTATGCCATTCGCGTGGCCGCGGAACTGCGGAGCCGCAGGCTGATTCCGGATGGTCCAGCAGCGCTGCGGGACCGGCCCACGAAATTCCGCGCCGGTTCGGTGCGTTCGCGGCCACCCGCCAACCGCATGCCGCCTATCTGGTGGAATTACTGAATGCGGCACACCCATTCGCTTTTTCCGCCTTTTGCGGAGTCTCCGGTGGACGAGACTTTCAGGCTCCTCTTGCATGAGAAAAGAGTGTAACTTCTCGCTCCATCTGGCTGTCGTACACTTTCTATATGGCGGCGCGTGGACAGCATAAGCTTTTGGAGGCAGGCGCGCGGGCGCCGGAGTTCCGCTTGCCGCTATTGAGCGGCGGGGAGACAACTCTCGCGGAGATCCTGGCCGGAGGACCGGCACTGCTGGCGTTCTTTAAGATTTCCTGCCCGGTTTGCCAGATGACGTTTCCATTCCTGGAACGTATTCACGCCGCCGGCGCGGTCCGCATTTTCGGGATTTCGCAGAATGACGCCGGGGACACACAAGAGTTCAACCAGGAGTTTGGCGTCACCTTTCCCACATTGCTGGACGGCGAGGAGCAGGGTTTCCCGGCGAGCAACGACTACGGCATTTCGAGCGTGCCGGCTATGTTCCTGGTCGCGCCCGACGGCCACATTGCCACGGTGGTCGAAGGCTGGCGGAAAAAGGAAATGGAGCATCTCGCCGCACCCGCTATCCCGGCGCTGTTTCGTGCGGACGAATACGTGCCTGAATGGAAGGCTGGTTGAGGATCGCGCAATTAGGCGCCCGGCGGGCGGCCACGATAGAATAGGAACAGACCGCATGGCGAATACCATTGAAGAGATCCTGGGCACCGCGGGCGCGCTCGCCAAGGGTATGGGTGTCACTTTAAAGGAGATGATGTCTCCCACGGTGACCGAGTATTACCCGGACGAGCCCGCCAAGTTCGAGGAGCGCTACCGCGGCTCGCACGTGCTGCAGCGCGATTCCAATGGCATGGAGAAATGTGTCGCCTGCTTTCTGTGCGCGGCGGCATGCCCCGCCAACTGCATCTACATCGAGGCGGCGGAGAATACCGACAAGGTCCGCATCTCCGGCGGCGAGCGCTACGCCAAGGTCTACAACATCGATTACAACCGCTGCATTTTTTGCGGGTATTGCGTGGAAGCCTGCCCCACGGACGCCATCACGCACGGCCATGGATTCGAGGTTGCCAGCTACAACATTTCCACGCTCGTGAAGCGCAAGGAAGACATGCTGGCGCCGATACCGCCGGGTGCCAAACCGCCGGTCATCCACAGCAATCAGCCCGAGGCCCACTAGAATCCTGTTCCCTCCGGCTGTCATCTGATTAGGAACCAGTCATGTTCAGAGCCATCCGGGAACAGGTCGACACCATTTTCCGGGAAGATCCCGCTGCCAAGAGCGTGGTCGAGGTGCTGCTCTGCTATCCCGGCTTTCATGCCATCCTTTCCCACCGGCTGGCGCACAGGCTCTATCGCTGGCACGTTCCCTTAGTGCCGCGAGTCATCTCGCAGTTCAGCCGCTTTCTTACCGGCATTGAGATCCACCCCGGCGCTACCATCGGACGGCGATTTTTTATCGATCATGGAATGGGAGTAGTGATCGGCGAAACCACCCAAATCGGCGATGACGTGCTGCTGTACCAGGGCGTGACGCTGGGTGGAACCGGCGGACAGAAGGGCAAACGGCATCCCACTTTGGGCAATCGGGTGGTGGTGGGGACGGGCGCGAAGGTGCTGGGCAACATCCGCGTCGGCGACAACGTCAAGATCGGAGCCGGCTCGGTGGTGGTGAACGCCGTGCCCGACAATTCCACCGTCGTGGGCGTCCCCGGCCGAGTAGTCCGGATCCGGCCGGAGGGCGGTCCTTTGGAACACGGCCGCCTGCCCGACCCCGAAGGCCAGGCAATCGACGATCTGGCGCGAAGGGTGGAAGCGCTCGAAGGGATGCTGCGCCAGTTGACCGCCGAGCACGAAATCGAACACCATCGTAAGGTCTGAGTCCCAACAGCGGACAGAAATCCGCACCCGAGCGCGGTGCGAACCGCTCATCTCCCGCCGTTTCAGCAGCTTCGAGAGCGGAATTCCGCGTGCTAGCGATCAGTCATGATGACCCTGTTGCGGGATCTCCGCTACGCCTCGCGCAGCCTGCGGAAGATGCCGGGATTTACGCTGGCGGCACTACTCGTATTGGGACTCGGCATCGGGGCGAACACGGCGATTTTCAGCGTGGTCAATTCGGTGATCCTGCGTCCCCTGCCGTTTCCGGGGTCGGAGCGCCTGGCGGTGATCTGGGAGACCGATCTTAAGGACGGCATCAAGCGCGAAGGTCCGTCGGGACCGAATTTCCTCGACTGGCGCGAGCAGAGCCAATCTTTCGAAGAAATGAGCCTGCTCGAAGTCGGCACCGGAACCGTGAACGGCGGTCGCGAACCCGAGCAGATCACCGGGCTGCGGGTGACCACCAATTTCCTCTCGATGCTGGGCGCTCACACCGTGTTGGGACGCGATTTCACAGCCGCGGAAGGCGACGGGCAGGCGCGCTATCCCGTCGCGGTACTCACTAACGGCTATTGGAAGCGGCGCTTTGCGTCCGACGAGCACGTCATCGGCAAGACTTTCATTCTCAACAGCGAGCCATACACCGTGATCGGCGTGCTATCGGCGGATTTCTGGCAGCCCCTGCCAGCCGACCTCTTCGTTCCATGGCCGCTCGCCGAATTGCGCGGCAAGGCGCGCGCGGATCACGATTTCGGGGTATTCGCCCGTCTCAAACCGAATGTCAGCTTCGCCCAGGCGCAATCGGAGCTCAGCGCCGTGGCGCGCCGCATCGACGCGCAGACGCCGCGGCTGGCGGGTTGGGATGTCACAGTGGTCCCCATGAAGCAGGCTCTGTTCGAGTACCTGCGGCCGGCGCTGTTGCTGCTGCTGGGAGCGGTGGGATTGCTGCTTTTGCTGGCTTGCGTCAACGTGGCGAGCCTGCTGCTCGCCCGCGTGATCGGGAGGCGGAAGGAAACCGCCATCCGCGCGGCATTGGGCGCCGGTCGCGGCCGGCTGGTGGCGCAGATTCTGAGCGAGAGCGTCCTGTTGAGCCTGCTGGGCGGCGCGCTGGGAGTATATCTCGCGAGCTGGGGGGTCGACGTTCTCAACGCGGTTTTGCCGCGGACGCTTCCGCTGGCGGAAGCGGGCGCCGAAGTTCTGCGGCCGGCCATCGCTGTGAATGGGCAAGCCCTGTTTTTCGCCTTGCTGATCTCCATCGGCGCGGCCCTGGCTTTCGGTCTGATTCCCGCGCTTTTTGTGGGCCGGAGCGATGTACATGAAGCGCTCAAAGTTGGCGGGCGAACGTCTTCCTCTTCGGCCGGGCGCCTGGGAGTCTGGAATTTTCTGGTGGCCGGCGAGATAGCGATCGCCAGCCTGCTTTTGATTGGCGCGGGCCTGGCCATGAAGAGTTTCGTCAACCTCCAGCACGTCAACCCAGGAATCAAGCCCGATCACGTTCTGACATTCCGCATGCGGCTGCCCACCGACAATCTTTATAAAAGCCCGCGCGAACAGGCCGAATTCTACCGCCGCGTACTGGACAAAGCGAAAAACATCCCCGGCATTCAATCGGCGGGCCTGACAGACGTGCTGCCGCTGGGCGAGCAGAACGATCGCGAATACTTCACTATCGAAAATCGGCCCATGCCGCCGGGCCAAACGCTGGTGGCCGATTTCCGGCGCGTGAGCCCGCAATATTGCGACACCATGGGCATCCCGCTGCGCCGGGGCAGGGCTCTTTCCGGCCACGACGGCGATGGAGCGCCCCTGGTGGTCCTGATCGACGAAACGTTCGCGCGTCAATATTTTCCACACGAAGATCCGATCGGAAAGCGGCTGGGCGGTTTATGGGGACAATGGCGGCAAATCGTAGGAATCGTCGGACAGGTACACCATTATGGCCTGGACAAACAGCCCGAACCCACGATTTACGCGCCATTCGAGCAGATGGCTGACAAGGCCATGGCCCTGGTGGTGCGCACCTCCGCGGGAACGCAGTCGACCGTCGATGCCGTAAAGCACGCGGTTTGGGCTGTGGACAGCGGTCAGCCGGTATTTCAAATTCGCACCATGGATCAGTATCTCGCCCTGGCCGACACGGCGCCGCGGATTTCCACGATCCTGCTGGCGATCTTCGCGGCAGTCTCTCTGCTTTTGGCGGCCATGGGAATCCACGGCGTGGTTTCCTACGGAGTCGCGCAGCGAACCCACGAATTCGGCCTCCGCATGGCGCTCGGTTCGACCCCGCGCCAGCTCAAGCGGCTGGTGATTGCCCACGGCATCAAGACGGCGGTGGCTGGTCTGGCGCTTGGAATGGCCGGAGCCGCGCTATTGACCTCAGAACTCCGCGCCGCGCTTTACGGCGTCGCGCCGCTCGATCCCGGGGTGATGGCGGGTGTCGGGGCGCTGCTGTTCGCCGTGGCTCTGGTGGCTAACTACATTCCGGCGCACCGGGCCACGCGGATCGATCCAATGAAGGCCTTGCATCAGGAGTAGATCCCCCTGTGCCGGCCCGGCGCAAGGCGGGCCAATCTCCCGTCGAGTTTCCTCCGACAGGAGCGAGGAGGCCGCCCGGCGCCGGCGCCTGTTTGCTTTTTCATGCTCATCTTGCATGGGACGGCTCTGCTTTTGTGAGAAGCCTTCTTAGCCGTTCACTTTGTGGTAGCGTAATGATTTCACCCGAATTGGAGGAAAGATGATGGAGGCCCTCGGCCTGATTGAAACAAAAGGTCTGGTCGGCGCAATCGAAGCTGCCGACGCCATGGTGAAGACGGCGAACGTCATCCTCACCGGCAAAGAGTATGTCGGCGCGGGCCTGGTGTGCGTCACCGTGCGCGGGGATGTTGGCGCAGTCAAGGCCGCGACCGATGCCGGCGCCGCCGCCGCCCGCCGTGTGGGCGAGCTCGTCAGCGTCCATGTCATCCCGCGTCCTCACGAGGAAGTCGAAAAGGCCCTCCCCACCGGAGGACTGAAGAAGTAACTCCTGATGTTGGCCGACAAGGATCTCATCTCGATCCAGGAAGTCCGCACCAAGGTCGAGAAGGCATTCGCAGCCTGGCAAAAGTACCGCACCTTTTCGCAGGAACGGGTGGATGCGATTGTCGAACGCATGGGCGCGGCTGCCCGCGCCCACGCCAAGCGCCTGGCCGATCTGGCTGTCGAAGAAACCGGCTACGGGAACGCCAAGGACAAGTACATCAAGAACCTGCTGACTTCCGATTGGCTTCCGCGGCGCATGCGCGGCATGAAAACCATCGGCATCCTGCGCGAATTACCCGACGAAAAGCTGGTGGAAATCGGCGAGCCCATGGGCGTTGTGGCCGCCATCCTGCCCACCACCAATCCCACTTCCACCGCGATCTATAAGTCGCTCATCTCGCTCAAGGCGGGCAACGCCATCGTCATCAGTCCTCATCCGCGGGCCCATAAATGCACCTGCGCCGCAGCCGCGGTGCTCTATCAGGCCGCCGTGGAAGCCGGCGCGCCCGAAGACATTATCCAGTGCGTGGACGCCGCCACGCTCGAGGGCACCAACGCGCTCATGCGTCACGAACGGACCAGCGTCATTCTTTCCACCGGCGGATCTGCCATTGTCAAAGCGGCGTATTCCAGCGGCAAGCCGGCGTTCGGCGTCGGCCCAGGCAATGTGCCCGTCCTCATCGACGCCTCAGCCGATCTGGATGACGCAATCCCCAAAATCGTGGCCGGCAAATCGTTCGACTACGGCACCGTCTGCTCCAGCGAGCAGGCCGTCGTCGCCCACGCCTCCCTGCGCGACCGCATCCTCGCCCTTCTCAAAGCGCAGAAAGCTTTCCTCGCCAACGACGCTCAGAAGGAAGCCCTCGGCAAGCTGCTCATCATGCCGAACTGGACGGTGAACCCGAACTGCGTCGGGCAGGCCCCCACCAAGATCGCCAAAATGGCCGGCTTCGAAGTGCCCGCGGATACCTCCATCCTCTGCGCCGAGGTGGGCGGCGTCGGCAAGCAGCATCCGCTCTCGGCCGAAAAGCTTTCGCCGGTTCTGTCGCTCTACTTCCTGCCCGATTTCCACAGCTGCGTCGAGACCTGTTATGCCCTGCTGAAGTTCGGCGGGCTCGGCCACACCGCCGTTATCTATTCCAGGGACGATGCGCGCACCCGCGAGTACGCCATGCGCATGCCGGCCTATCGCATCCTGGTGAATACGCCTTCACCGCAGGGATCCACCGGCATCACCACCAATGTCTTCCCCTCCATGACCCTCGGCTGTGGCGCGGTGGCCAACAATTCCACCTCCGATAACGTCGGACCGCAGCACCTCATCAATATTAAGCGGCTCGCCTTCGTGGTCCGCAAGCCCGAAGATGCTTTCGAAATGCCGCTCGACTACAACGCCGCCACGTACCCGGGGGCCGGCGCGGCAGCCGCGGCCGGCGATCTCCCCATCGATCGCAACACCATCATTGCCGCAGTCGAGCGCTACCTCTCGTCGCGAGGTAAACCCGCGGCAGGCGGCCCGTCCTGTTCCTGCGAGCATCCCAAACCCGCGTCCGCGGCCGCCAACCCGTCCGCCGATGTCGTGGATCGCTTCCTCGCCAGCCGCGGAGCCGGTAAACCATCCGCCGGGTATGGCTGACTGCCCAAGGCATGCCCTATCGAGTCCGCGTCTGCCGCGCCCGCTGCACCTGCCGCGCCAGCCTCTCCCAAGCCGGTGGACTTCGTCTGCGAAAACGACGTGCGCGAAGCCATTCGCGGCAAGCGCAAGATCTACATCGGGCCAAAGACGATCGTCACACCGTCTGCCCGTGACCTCGCCGCAGCCGATGATATTCTGGTGAAGGCGTAAGGACTGAGGCAACAACGTGGATTTAAACCTCGACACTTTGAAGCGCGAAATCCTGGAGTATCTCGAATCGTCCGGCCTCGCCGTTTTCCACGGCCATCCCGGCGGCCTCGATAGCCATGGAATGGTTCTCTGGGACGTGGAGCGCCGCCCCGATTACCAGACGTTTCTCGAAGTCGCCGCCAAGTGCGAAGCCCGACTCATTGTTTTCGCGGCGCGCGAGTTCGGATCTTCCGACGTGGACGATCTGTTGAACCAGCTCGAGGGTCTCGACATCGACCGCGACGAAAAGCGCGATTTCGAAAAACGGCTCCGCGCCATGCGCCGCTACGAAGGCGTCACCTGCTCGCTCGAGCTCGCCTTCGACTACCACTCGCGCCTCTACGTCTACCAGATGCAGCCCGATTGGTACGACGAGTTCCTAAGCGTCGAAGACGAAATCGTGTCCCTGCTCTCCGACGCCGAAGACGCGGACGACGACGAGCCGCTTGGCGGCTACTTTTCCAAGAACTGAATGATCCCCATCCCGGTGGCCGTCCCATGCCCTCCCGTTGGCTGATCCCCACCATCGATCCAGCTTCGGCCGCCCGCCTGTCCGCGGCGCTGAACATCACCCCTCTGGCCGCCAGGGTCCTTGTCCGGCGCGGCCTCGCCGATCCCGCCGCCGCGCACCGCTTCCTGCACCCCTCGTTCGACGATCTTCACGACCCCTTCCGCATGCTCGGCATGCATGCCGCCGCCGACCGCCTGCGCAAGGCCATCCGCGCGCGCGAAAAAATCCTTATCTACGGCGACTACGACGTCGATGGCACGACGTCGGTCGTGCTGCTCACCAAGGCCGTTCAGATCGCCGGCGGATCGGCCGCGCACCACGTGCCCCATCGCCTGAAAGACGGCTACGGCATGCGCTCCGAGGTGGTGGAAACCGCCGCCGCGCAGGGAGTCACCCTGATCGTCAGCGTCGATACCGGCATCCGCGCCGCCGAAGTCGTCGCGCGTGGCAACGAACTCGGTATCGATACCATCGTTACCGATCATCACTTGCCCGATACCGCGCTGCCGCCGGCCGCCGCCGTGCTCAATCCCAATCAGCCCGGGTGCCTCTACCCCGAAAAGAACCTCTGCGGCGCCGCCGTGGCTTTCAAGCTGGCGCACGCGCTCCTCTCGACGCTGGGCTGGCCTGAGACGAAACTCCGCCGGACCCTGGAATCGTTTCTCAAAATGGTGGCCATCGCCACCGTCGCGGACGTGGTACCGCTCACCGGCGAGAATCGCATCATCGTCAAGCACGGCATCGACGGCCTCGGCGACGTGCGCAACCCCGGCCTGCGCGCACTCCTCGACGTCGCTGGATTCACCAATGGCATCGCTCCCACGTCGCGGCAAATCGCCTTCCAGATCGCGCCGCGCATCAACGCCGCCGGCCGCATGGACACGGCGCAAACCGTCATCGATCTGTTCCTCTCTTCCGATCTTGCGCACGCCCGCGCACTGGCCCAACAACTGGACTCTCAGAACGCCGGCCGCCAGGAGGTGCAGGCGCAAATCCGCGACCTTTGCGCCCAGATCCCGGTGACCGATTCCACCGCCGCGCTAGTCTACTATGGCGAGGATTGGCATCGCGGCGTGCTCGGCATCGTCGCCAGCAAACTGGTGGACCGCTTCCATCGCCCGGTTTTCGTCCTCGGCCGCAACTCCGAGGACGGCCTCGCGCAGGGCTCCGGCCGCAGCATTCCCGCATTCCATTTGCTGGAAGCGCTGGAATCGATGCCGGAACTCTTCGTCAAATTCGGCGGCCACATGCACGCCGCCGGCGTCACGCTGGATTGCGCCCGCGTCGAGGAATTCCGCCAGCGTCTTAACGCCTACGCCGCCCAGCGGCTTCGCCCCGAGGATTTTCTACCCTCCTGGGACATCGACGCGGTGCTGGACTTGCCGGAGATCTCCGACCGCGCCATCGATGGCCTGTTCGCGCTCGGGCCTTTCGGCCACGGCCACGAGCCGCCCTGCTTCGCGGCATTCAACGTGGAGGTCGCCGCGCCACCGTCCGTCCGGAAGGAGAAGCATCTGAGCGTACCGCTCCGTCAGAGTCGCCGCGTGATGGTGGTCAAGGCATGGAACTTCGCCGAGCGCGCGGCCGAAATCGCGCCCGGAGCGCGCGTCGACGTGGTCTTCCAGATCGAACAGGATTCATTCAACGTGTCGCGCGGTTTGCCTCCGTGGTCGCTCGTGCTGCGGGATGTCCGCCCCGCCGCTACAGCGTGCAGCCCGGATTCAGCGCCGCGTATGCTGCGAGCCGATTGACCAACTATTAAGACTGACGGGAGGCGGATAGCTCGTGCCGTCCACCATTACGTCCCTGCCGCTCGGATTTGTGTCCACCGTCACTCCGGCGGGGGCGAAGCCGTACAGCCGCATGATGCCATCGAGATCGCCCTAGGTATACTGCGGCTGCTCGCGATCAGGCGGATTGGCCGGAAAGGCGCAATTCGTCCTCGATCTCGTAGATTCGATCCTCGATTTTGCGGGTCGGGGCGTTGGCTGCCCTGGCTTCCTCGAGTTTCTTCCTGGCGGCGGCCAGTTGCTTTTGCAATCCGGCGACCTTGGGATCGGGCTTCATTTCGGCGGGCTTCGCCTGCGCGGGCGCTTTCGCAGCGGGTGCGGGCGGCACAGCCGGCTTGCCCGGCCTGGCTGCCTTCTTCGCCTTGCCTTTGGCGGATGTTTTGAAGCGGAACGCGGTAACCGCGGGCGGCGGCTTCAGCGGACCGCCGAAATCCGCCCGGAATTCCTCGGCGATCGACACGGCTTCGGTCAGCAGTTCGCGAAACCGCGCTTCCATCGCCTGCTTCGCCTGCGCCCGGAGATTCTCACCCTGCTGTTTCCATTTCTGATAATCGGAGATCACGTCGGCCATGAGATTGGTTGTAGCACGATGCAGATGGGCAGCCAAAATGGCTGGCAGGAACACCGATCCCTTGCGGTCGCGGCTCGTCAACCACGGGCGAGTACTGACAGCAGCCTGGCCTGAGAGTGGCGAAATCCAAAGGCTCCGTGCCGTGCAGGCAGTCACGTAGAGCGCCCGGCGGCGAATCGAGCCCGATCCCGAGATCGGTGGCCGTCCTGCAACTTCAATCCTTGCAATGCGGAAAAATCAAAACCGATCCCCGGGACCGGTTTCCACTACTACTTCGCGGGCGGGTCCGGGCCGAGCACCGGGAACGACGTGATGCGAAGGCGCGCGGCGGCATATGGAATGAGCGTCACGGTCTCATCCTTGCCGGGCGCGAGCACCGGGCTCTGAGGCGGCGGCGCCGCGCTATCGTCCACGATCACCCACTGCGGCAGCCGCCGCGCCTGCACGCGAAGCATGATGGGCGGCGTGGCACGATCGAAAGGCTGCCGCGCCACCGGCGCTTCAGTTACGTGGAACGACGCCGCGGGATCGGCAGCGTCCACGCGCAGGCCGTAATTCCATGCCGATGTCGGATAGACTTCATAATCCGTCACCGGACCAGTCTGCTTCAGCTTGCTCCAGCTTTCTCCGATGGCCAGCGAATAGACCAGCGGACCGCGCTCCACCGAAATCGAGCCGTTGAAGCCGGCAATCGTGCGCACCTTCATGGGCAGAACGATCTCCACGCGATCGCCCTGCCGCCACTCGCGCTCAACCCGCTGAAACGAGGCCGCGCGCAGGCCATCCAATTTCTGACCGTTGACCGAGACGGTGGCCTCGGAGGCCCATGCCGGAATGCGCAGGTAAAGCGGGAAGCGCAGTTTCACGGCCGGGGACACGGCAAGCGAAACGCGATCGCGGAACGGGTAATCGGTGGTTTCGTCGATGGCGACATCCACGCCTTTCACACTGGTCACGAGGCGGCTGGGCGCATAGGCGGCAAGCGCCAGCCCATTGTCAGCGGACGCCATCCACAGCGAGGCGGCGAATTTCGGCCAGCCCTGGTGCAGGTTCGCGGTGCAGCAGCCGTAGTTCGGCTCGAGGCCGAAGAGATTCGATTCCGGCCCGTTGGTGCCCCAATCGCGGCGCCCGAGCGAGCACATCACCTGGTTGGGTTGCTGGTCGTATTGGTGTTCCCAAAGATCGGCCGATTGTCCGCCGGGCAGCGGGTTATAGGCGATCTTCTCCAGGCGGTCACCCAGGGCGGGATCGCCCAGAGCGGCCAGATCGAGTTCCAGCGAAAACATCTCCTCCACTACCGCGCACGTCTCGGTTCCTTGCGAGGGATTCCGTCCCGCGAAGTGCTCGTCGGCGCTGAACAGGCCGTTGGGCAAGCCTTGGAATTCATCGAGTTCGCGCAGCATGCGGGTGGTGGCAGCGCGATCGGCGGGGTCGTGGGAAATCAACTGCCACAGCGCCGCGGTCTTCAGCCCCATCGCGTTGTTGACGCCGTGGGAATCGTGGTGCGCCTCGCCGCTCGGCACCTTTCCATGAAACGGAAAGTTGACGAAGAGCTTCTCCCAATCGAACCCCTGCGATTTGAGTTGGCGGGCGAGATCGAGCAGGCGCGGGTCGCCATCCCGGTTGTAAAGCCAGAGAATGCTGGCCAGCTCATCCTGCCAGCGATAAATGGCCCATTCCTTCAGCGGCTCAGTGGCGAGTTCGCGGCCCTGATAGGCGAAATACTTCTCCATCACGGGAACTACGCGCGGATCGCCGGTGGCCTCATGGTACTGCGTGAGCACCTTCAGCATGATCATCAGCGGCCACCAGTCGCGATTCTTGGCCGGCCCGATGGAGCCGTCAGGCGATTGATGGGTGAGGGTCCACTCGATCCATGGTTTGACCTTGGCGATCAGCCTGGGGTCGTCGAGCAGGTACGCCAGCGGCACCAGGCCATCGAGATAGTAGGGACCGCGCTCCCAGCCTTCGCCCGATCCTCCCAACCATGCGGAGTTGGGGCCCACATCGGGCCAGAATTCGTCGAGGTGGCCGGTGAGAGCGTGCGCTTGCAGTTGCAACTGATCGCGCAGCCAGCCGGCCGGTTTTACCGACGTCAGTGGAAGCCGATAGAACACATTCTCGGCGAGCGGCGCGCGATTTTTCACCGGTGGCGGCGCGGCGGCGGAAAGCGGGATGGCGGCCACGGCCAGCGCCAGCCCCGCAAAGATCGCTCTCATGAATCCCAGTGTAAGAAATTCCGCGGGCAAGCGACTGTCGATAATAAAAAAAGCAAAGGCAGCCCTTTATGAAGCGAATTGGCTGGATCTTCTTATATACAGTGATAGCTATGGCACAGACACCAGTGGAGGGAACCTGGATGGGGACGCTTTCGGGCGGAGGCGGCAAGCTGCGGGTCCAACTGCACGTCAAGAGCGATGGCGGCAAGCTTTCCTGCGCGATGGACAGCCTCGACCAGGGCGCAATGGGGCTGCCCTGCGACAGCGCGCGGCTCGAGGGCAAGAAGTTGTCCTTCGCCGTTCCGTCCGTAAAGGGGAGCTGGACTGGAACTCTGGCTGAAAATGGAAACGAACTCGACGGCACGTGGACGCAAGGGCGAGATATGACTCTCAATTTCACGCGCCAACAGGGCGAGATCGCACCCGTCCCGCTGGCCGATCTCAAAGCGGTGCTCGATCGCGATCTCGCGGGGGTTCTAACGGACGATGGCGGGGTCGCGATCGGCGTGCTCCAGCACGGCGCGCGTAAAGTCTTCACCTACGGCCCGGTAAAGGACGATTCCATCTTCGAAATCGGATCGGTGACCAAGACTTTCACCGCCCTGATGCTCGCTCAGATGGTGGAGCAGAAGAAAGTCACGCTGGACGAGCCGGTGCGGGACTTGCTGCCGGCGGGCACCGTGGCGAAGCCCGAGGGCGCGGAGATCACGCTTCTCGACCTGGCGACGCAGCATTCGGGACTTCCGCGCCTGCCCGACAATCTGAATCCATCGAGTATGTCGGACCCCTACGCCAACTACCACCCCGAGCAGCTATACCGGTATCTGGCGAAGCACGGCGTCGCCAAGCCGGCCAATGCGCAGTTCAATTACAGCAATCTCGGGGTGGGCTTGCTCGGACAAGCGCTGGCCGAACGGGCGCATACGACTTATCCCGAGCTGTTGAAGGAATTAGTCACCGGGCCACTGAAACTTGCCGCTACCACGGTGGAACTTTCACCCGGGCAGCGGAAACGATTCGCCGAGGGCCATAATGCGCAGCACGAGCCGGTGAAACCGTGGACGCTCGACGCGCTGGCGGGAGCGGGAGCGATCCGCTCGACGGCCGGCGATATGCTGACGTATCTCGAGGCGCAACTCCATCCCGAGCGCGCTCCGGAGACGCTGGCGAGCGCGATTGAGCTGTGTCACCAACTGCGTGCCGACGTAGGGCCCAATATGAAGATCGGGCTGAACTGGTTGTTCCAGACCGGCAGCGGCAACTTCTGGCACAACGGCGCGACCGGGGGGTACAGCAGCTACGCGGTCTTCAATCCGAAGGAAGACTTTGCCGTGATCGTGCTTTTCAACACCACGATCGGCCCCAGCGGGAGTTTCGCCGATACCTTGGGGCAGCACATCGCGCAGCGCTTGAGCGGCCAACCGGCCGTTGCGCTTCATTGACGGACGAATCGGGCGTCCGGTATACTTCGCTTCGAGTGCACTGGAAAATCAAGGGCTGCGCGCAGAAAGCCTTAGACGCTATCCCGGGCGGCGAGCACCTTAACGACCGGCTGCAAATGGTGGGCGGCCTCCGTCACTTCGATCAGAACATTGCCGTCAAGGTATCGGACTGGTTGCAGACCTGTCAATACCTTTCGGACGTGCGTTTCTCGATCCCGGGCACGACCATCGTGGAGATCGGGACCGGCTGGTATCCGGTATTGCCCATCTGCTTCACTTTCGCCGGCGCCGCGTTCATTAAGACTTACGACATTCACCGCCACATGAGCCCCAGGCTCACCAAGCGGGCGCTGGGTTGTCTCGAACCGCATCTCGAAGCCATCGCGCGATGCTGCGCGGAGGGCAGCGCGGAAGTACGAAAGAAGTGGCAGCCACTTGCCGCCGCGGCGGACACCGCGGAAATGCTACGGCGCGCCGGCATCGAATATTTCGCGCCAGGCGATGCGCGCCAGACCGGGATTGTGGCGAACACGGTCGACTTAGTTTATTCGAACAGTGTTTTCGAGCACGTCCCCTCGCAGGCGATCCTCGAGATCCTGCGGGAGAGCCGCCGCATTCTCAAGCCCGGCGGACTGGCGCTACATAACATCGGCTGTAACGATCATTACGCATTCTTCGACCGCTCCATTTCGTTCGTCAACTTTCTGCGTTTCACGGAAGCGGAGTGGCGATTCTGGAATAACTCGATTCAGTACCAGAATCGTCTCCGGGCGCCGCAGTTTCTGTCTCTCGCCTCGGAGGCCGGCCTGAAGGTAATTTATCAGCGTACCCACGTCCGCCCCGGTTGCCGGGAGGCTCTGAAGAACGGGCTCACTGTAGCGCCCGAATTCCAGGAGTTTTCGCCGGAAGATCTGGCGACCACCACCTTGGACTTCATTTCGCAGAAGGTGGCCTGACGCACGGCGCCTCGTTGGGGCTTATAGCGGAGAGGCTGATACCGGCGGCTTTCGTGCTAAGGTAAATCGGAGAACATGCCCGAGACGCCCTGGCAGGAGACAGCAACTCGAGGTGACTGGTGAACGCGGCCGCGCGGCACGGGTTCTCCAAGATTGCGATCGACCTCCCGCTCCGGGAGCGCGTTCCACTCCTGCTATACGGCGTCCTGCTCTTCCTCGCAGGTATCGCGATCTACATCGTATTAGTCCCGGCCGGGATGCTTCTGGACCGGATGCCGGATGCCCCGCATGCCATTCCCCGTGCGCTTCTTCTGTTGAGCGTAACGCTGGTCTGGGCCGGAATCATAGCCGGCGCAGTCGACCTCTTTCTGTTGCTGCCCTTCAAGCGCCGGCAACGGCGCGTGGATTATATGGGCTTCGACAACCGGAAAGTAACTGTCGTGCTCACGGCTTATAACGACGAACTCAGCATCGGCAAGGCAGTCCGCGATTTCTCTTCGCACCCGCTGGTTCAGCGGGTCCTGGTCATCGACAACAATAGCAGCGATGGTACCGGCAGAGTGGCGGCGGAAGCCGGCGCGGAGGTGGTTCGGGAGCCTAAGCAAGGCTATGGCCACTGCGTGTTCCGGGCACTGACAGAGGGAGTTTCTTTCCGGGACACCCTGTTCACACTACTTTGCGAAGGCGATATGACTTTTCGGGCCTACGATATCGATAAGTTCCTCTCGTTCGCGCCCCACGCCGATATTGTCAACGGGACCAGGATCGTCGAACAGCTTCGATCGCGGGATACTCAACTGACCACCTTCATGTATTATGGAAATTTCTTTGTCGGGAAGTTATTAGAGACAAAGCATATCGGTCAGGGGACGTATACCGACGTTGGAACGACTTATAAGCTTTGCTGGAACTCCGCGCTGGAACGCCTGCTGCCGCTTCTGAATCCCGACATCAACCTGGAGTTCAACGCGCATTTCCTGGATCTCGCCATCCGCAACCGTTTTCGCGTGGTGGAATGTCCGGTGACGTTCCACAGCCGCGTAGGCCGGAGCAAAGGCGGCAACGCCAGCGACCTGCGGGCTCTCAAAGTGGGCATGAGGATGGTGAGGGGAATTCTGCTGGGCTGGCCCAAGGCCAGGAGCGCGTCTTAATGCCCAGCGCTTATCATGAAACCCGATTCGACCACGATCCGCGGCGGGAGTTGCTGTGGAAGACGTTGTGCGACGCTTATTTCAATAAGCTCATCCGCCCGGATTTCCATGTTCTCGAACTGGGAGCAGGCTACGCATACTTTATTAACAATGTGCGGTGCGCCCGGCGAACCGCGGTCGACCGGTGGGAGAAGCTGCCGTCGTGCGTCGCGCCCGGAGTGGAGGCGAAGGTCGGCGAAGTCACGGACCTCAGATTCGTTCCGGACGGCCAGGTGGATTTTGCATTCGCCAGTAATCTGTTCGAGCACCTGACGCAGGCGGAGTTTGCGTCGGTGCTCGCGCAGTTGAAACAGAAACTGCGGCCGGGCGGCACGCTGACGATTCTCCAGCCGAATTATAAGCTGGCGTACCGGCATTATTTCGACGATTACACTCACGTCGCGGTGTATTCGGATATCAGTCTGTGCGATTTTCTGCGCGCCAACGGGTACCGGGTCATTTCGAGCGCGGCACGATTTCTGCCGTTTTCGTTGAAGTCGCGGTTTCCGGTGGCTCCGTGGCTGATCCGGATGTATCTGATGTTCCCGTGGAAGCCGTTCGCGGGCCAGATGCTGGTGCGGGCGATGCCGGATCGGGGATAAAGGCACGGTTGCAAGTTTGAATGTCAGTTGACGGACGGCCCGGATGGCTGCGCCAGAGGATCTACCGCCCGCGGATTATTCCCCAAAGGATCGAGATATGCCAGCAGAAAATTGTATAGTTCGGCATAAGTGGCTTGGTCTGCCACATTGAGGGCCGTGTTAAAGGAGCTTATGTCTCCGTCCTGGTTCAATTGTTCCAAAGGGGCCGTCCGGTCCAGATCCCCGTCACCCGGGAGACTCAACTCCGATATTAGGTTGCCACCGATGTCGTAGAAGCTCACTTGACGGCTGTCTATTGTCACAGTCGCAGCTTGCGCGATCGGGTCGCCGTATTGATCCATGACTATGAATAGGGCGGGATATTGCAGACTTGGCCCAATAAACAGAAGGCCGTTGCTTCCATAGAGTGGTTCAAGCTGGATCGGGCCTTGGAGCGGCATGCATTTCAGTCCGGTAGGGTCGCGAAATGTCACCGGATTATTAATCGCATACGAGTACTCGTTGAGCTGTTGGGGCGTGCGCCGGTAATGGAGGCTGGTGCCACCGTGTTGCTGGACGAGCAGCAAACCGGTAAGATTGAGCGGGTCGGCGGTGAGAAACCGTCCTGTCGCCGGATCGTAATAGCGCGCGCGCATATAGATCAGTCCGGATTCGCTGTCATACTCGCGGCCGGCGAAGCCGTAGGGATTCGTTACCTTGCAGGGCTGTGTGCTCCCGAATGTCGTGTAACTATACGAGCAAGCCACGCTGCCAGCGGCGTCGGTGAGCGCCGCAATGGAGCCCAGCTTGTCGGGAAGATAAAAATATGTATTACCCCCGCGTTCCATCATCAGCGGCTGGTCCACCCCGATTCCGTGGGTGTAGCGGGCGAGCACGTGACCGTTCTGATCCATTTCCAGGAAGATATTCGCGCCGTCATACAAATACTTCGTCACCACTCCATTGACGGTCTTCTGAATGCGGCGGCCCAGAGCATCGTAAAGATATGCCGCCCACACGCCGCTCGGAAAGGTGATGCGGGTGAGCCGATTTTCGAAGTCATAGCTGTAGCTGGTGGTCCCGGTGGAATCGGTTCGCTTGATCAAATTGCCGGCCTTGTCGTAAACGTAGGTCGCCCCTTCCGCCGCAATCAGGCGGCCGGCCGTGTCATAGGTGTAACGGGAGTCGGTCGCCGATGCGATGCGATTCCCGGCGCCGTCATAGCTGTAGCTCTCGCCGGATTCACTCGGATTCGTGGCGCCGGTGACCCGGTTCACAGCGTCAAACTGATACGCGTGAGTGGCCGAATCAGTGGCCGTGGAAGGGTTGCCATTTTTGTCGTAGGTGTAGCCGAAGCGGGCGACTGAGGTGTGGGGCGACGAGTAAGCGATCGAAGTAACTTCATTCGCCGCGTCATATTGCCACGCTCCCATCACGCCGTTCGAATACTGAAGGACGGTGGGACGATTCAGGGCATCGTAGGTAAAGCTCACGGCGGCGCCGGCGGGGTTGACGATCGACGTCAACCGCCCGTCGGCGTCATATCGGTACCTGATAGCGCCGCCTCCGGGCTCGATCAAGGCAAGCCGGCGGCCACTGCGATCATACCTGTACCCGATGACTCCGGTGGAACGCCGGTTGCGGGAGCGCGGATCGAGAGGTTGCGCCGCGAAGCGCGAGTCGGCTGTGCGGGTGATCCTGTTGAGATCGTCGTAGGAAAATGTGATCGTCGTGTTGGCGTTAGTTGCGCCGGTTAGATTGCCATTGGCGTCATAAACGAAACGCGCGTCGGTACCGTCCGGAAATATCTTACGGACCAGGCGGCCATTGGGGTCGTATTGATACTCAATCGTGGCGCCATCAGGGGTTGTCTCGCCGGTCAAATCTCCGCGGGCGCTGTAGCTAAACCCGATTTGGTTCCCGGCCGAGTCCACCGATTGCGTCAGCCGCTCGGCGTAATCGTAAGTTTGCTGGTGAGAGACGCCTGCGCCGTCGCGAAAGGAAGTCAGGTCCGAATCGGTGGAGCAGCCGCAGCCGCTGACGGCATAGCCGTATTCTACGGTACCTCCGGTGGGGTCGGTTACTGTCGAAAGATTATCCAGGGCGTCATAGGAATAGTTGGTCACGTGGTTGTTGGAATCGGTGAATTGAGAAAGGTTCCCGTTTGAGTCGAATGATCGCGCCACGGAATTTCCGAGGGGATTCACTGAGCGGATCAAGCGATCCAGTACGTCCCATTGCAGGCTTATCGTGGCGTTCGCCGCATCGGTCACGCCACTTAGCCGGCGCAGATTATCGAATTGAAATTGGGTGGCGTTCCCCAGTGGATCTACCATCTTCACCGGGTTTCCGCTGGAATCGTACGTCAAGGTGCGGGTATTGCCTTCGCCGTCGGTGGCGGTTAGCAGGTCACCGTAAACATCGTACGTGAAGTGCAGAGTTGCTCGCATTGGAAGGGAAATTGTAGTCAAGTTTCCCTGGGGATCGTAGGTGAACGCGCTGACTGCGCCGCGGGGATCCGTAATGGAAGTGACCTGGTTGAAGATCGGCTCATACGTCAGCCTGGTTGTAGCGCCAAGGGCATCGGTAATCGAGAGGGGATTGCCTTGCGAATCGTAGGTGAACTGGATGGTATTGCCGTTCTCGTCGGTATGTGAGGCTACTCTGGCGTCGGGGGTATAAGTGGTGTCGGCATGACTGCCGTCCGCATTGAGTGTGCGCGTTATATTGCCCAGCGAGTCATAGGTAAAGGTCGCGGCGAACCCGCGCGGATTGTTAAAGACGGTCTGATTGCTCGCGGGGATGTACTGGAAACTCATGTTGCGGCCGGCGCTATCGCTCAGGCTGGACACTTGACCGCCGGCGCCATACTGGAAACTAGTGAAGTTGCCTGCGGGCTTCGTGATCGTCTCGATGAGGTGCTGCTGCGCCGAGGTCTGGTAGTATTCGTATTTGGTCGTGTTGCCTGCGGCATCGGTGTAGGAAATCAGATCCCCGGAAGAGTCATAGCTATAAACTACTTGGCGCCCGCTGAAATCCTTCAATTGGGTGATATGGCCATTGTCGTCATAGCTGAATGTCAGCGTCCGCGATAGGGCATCAGTGACCATCGACAGACGGCCCGACGAATCGTGGGTCAAGGTCAGGGCATTCTGATTCCGGTCGGTGATGCTTTGCAGTACACCTCCGGTATCGAAGCTCCACACGGCGCCATATGCGCCGCGCATCGCATACCCTTGCGGGTTCTTGGTCAGAGTCAAACTGAGTCCCGGCGGCGATATATAGGAAGTGCCTTGGAGCTTAAAGGCCCACGCTGCACCCGATTGGTCGATGAGCGTGACCGCGGTCCCGGCATCGGTGAGCGACATATCGTAGTTGTGCGTCCAGCCGAATCCGAAGGGACTATCCGCGGATGCCAGCAGGCTGTTATAGCTGCGGACGACGGCCAGCGCCGGGCCCCGGCTGCGCGCGGCCAGGTCCACGTGGCTCTGGTGCATATTACCGTTGTTGACGTTCACGGGGTCTGAGCAGGAAACCCCGCTAGTGGGCATCAAATTGGCTGGCACGTCTGGCCGCGCCGTCAACGTGAGGTTGCCGGTTGCCGTGAACAGGAAAGGATTGGGATCGTCATTGACATCCACCACTATGGTCCAGGTAAGGGTTCCGGTGACATTGAGAAAGGTGCCGCTCCCGGTCTCCACGTTCGCGGTTCCGGACACGGTGGCGTTGTCGATTGTCCCCATTCCAGCAGCCACGAGATTGTCTCCATCGCCGAACGTAAACCCGAAAGTAAAGTTGCCGGTGGTATCGCCAGTTGGGATGGCGTTTATAGTCAGGGTAGCCGCACCGAACGGCGCGAACGTCCCCATGGCGGTTCCGAACGTGACGGTA
>Ga0335073_10001195_pt1 | contig 34550 bp, 33 predicted proteins | sample Lox_Sample_22_FD_207093 | JGI IMG/M metagenome (GOLD analysis project Ga0335073, IMG submission 207093) | Soil microbial communities from Loxahatchee National Wildlife Refuge, Florida, United States - Lox_Sample_2.2 | ecosystem: Environmental > Terrestrial > Soil > Wetlands | place: USA... | reverse complement strand
CCGCCGCCAGCCACGCCAGGCCCGCACGCGCCATCGCCACCGCCTCGGCGGCGGTCGCCGGCGCGACGGGCGGCTGACCAGCTAAGCACATGGTTCGGGAGACCCTCCATGCCGTTCTTCGATTGTTAGTTCGATCGTAGACCAGGGGTACGACATTCCTGAGTCACGCATCCGGCGGGCAGCCCGCCGGGCAACCCCAGGCGAAACACGACCTAAGGCCGGCTCGGACCCGGCCAGCGCCGCCACCGCGTCGGCCAGCGCCGCGTCCAGATCCTGGCCCCGCCCGGCCTCCGTCTGCTCCCTGAACTCCGGCTCGGAAAACAGCGAGGCGATCCGCTCGATGGTCCGCCGCTCCGCCTCAACCACCAGCGGCGAGGCCTCCAGCCCGACGACGTCACCGGCGCCAGGCAACGAGACCCCCGATCCCCCCGGCACGTGCCGCCAGACCACCGGCCAGCGCCCCGTCATCCCTCCGAGCTTATCGAGGCTCGGGAGCCCAGCCCGGCCGCTGCCCGGCCGGCAGCGCGCGAACGTCGCCGCTGCGCGCGTGACCCTCGAACGACTCGACGCGCGAGGCGCGTCCGCACAGCTCGCCCAGCGCGGCCGACGCGGCCGGATCGGTGACCTCCTGGTAGGTGACCGTCTTCAGGTACTTACCGACCCACAGGCCGCCGGTGTACCGGGCGCCCCCGCGGGTGGGCAGCACGTGGTTGGTCCCGATGACCTTGTCTCCGTAGGAGACGCAGGTGCCCGCGCCCAGGAACAGCGCGCCGTAGTTGCGCATGACGTCCAGGGCGCGGCGCGGCCGCTCGGTCAGGATCTCGACGTGCTCGAACGCGTACCCGTCGGCGACGGCGTAGGCGTCCTCGATGTCCCCGTGCACGACCACGACCTCGCCGTGATCGCGCCACGCGGGCTCGGCGTAGTCGCGGGTCGGCATGGCCGGCAGCAGGTCCTCGATCCACACCAGCACTCGCTCCGCGAGCCCGGCCGAGGTGGTGACCAGCACCGCCGGGGAGTCCGGGCCGTGCTCGGCCTGACTCAGCAGGTCGACCGCGACGACGAACGGGTCGGCGTGCTCGTCGGCCACCACCAGGATCTCGGTCGGGCCGGCGAACAGGTCGATGCCCACCTCACCGAACAGCTGCCGCTTGGCCTCCGCGACGTAGGCGTTGCCCGGTCCCGCGATCAGGTCGACCTTCGCGATGGTCTCGGTGCCGAGGGCCAGCGCGGCGACCGCCTGCACCCCGCCGAGCAGCCGGATCTCGTCGGCCCCGGCCAGGTGCATCGCGGCGATCGTCGCCGCCGGGATCTCGCCCCTGATCGGCGGCGTGCACGCGCTGACGTGCCCGACGCCGGCCACCTTCGCGGTCACGATCGTCATGTGGGCCGAGGCCACCAGCGGGTAGCGGCCCCCGGGAATGTAGGCACCCGCGCGCTCGAGCGGGATGTTCCGCTGCCCGAGGTGGACGCCCGGGCTGATCTCGACCTCGAAATCGAGCAGCGAGTCGAGCTGCCGCCGGGCGAACTCGCGGACGTTGCCCTGCGCCGTCCGGATGTCGTCGACCAGCGTCGTGGGCAGGGTGCCGACGATCGCGCGGACCTGGTCGGGACCGAGGCGGAAGTCCTCGGGGTCCCACTTGTCAAAACGCCGCGAGTATTCCCGGACCGCCTCGTCGCCGCGGGCCTGGATGTCGTCGATCACGCCGCTGACGGTCTGGGCGATGTCCGGGCCGGGGCCGCGGCCGGCGGTCGAGACGGGGCCTTTGAGCACGGTGCGCGTCGCTGCGATCGTCATGGGCGACATCCTGTGCTGTATACGTATACACGTCAATCTCGAGGCCGTTAACCTGGACCGGTGTCGCAGGTCACCAGCATTGACGTGGCCCGGCTGGCGGGTGTGTCGCAGGCCACGGTCTCGCGGGCGCTGCGCGACATCCGCGGCACGTCCGAGGCCACCCGGGCGAGGGTGCGGGCCGCCGCGCGCGAGCTCGGCTACGTCCCGCAGCAATCGGGGCGATCGCTGGCCACCAGGCTCACCAACCGGATCGGCATCGTCACCGGCGAGCTGGCCAACCCGTTCTATCCCGCTCTCGTCGCGCCCATGGTCGAGCGGCTGCACGAGCACGGCTACCTGGCCGTCCTCATCCCCGACGAGGACCTGGACGACCTGGACCCGGTTCAGCTGATCGACGGCTCGCTGGACGGCGTGCTGCTGACCACGATTCATCAGGACAGCCGGCTGCCCGCCGAGCTGTCCCGCCGCGGTGTGCCCCGGGTGCTCGTCAACCGCGACGTGAGCCTGGGCGATGAGGACGCGAGCGTGGCCGACAACGTGGCGGGCGCCCGGCAGGTCGCCCGCCTGCTGCTGGCGGCGGGCCACCGCCGGATCGCCTTTCTCGGCGGCCCTCCGACCGTGCGCACGAACGTCCAGCGGGCCGAGGCCTTCCGGGCCGCGCTCGAACGACACGGCATCGGGGTCAGCGCCCGGCTGTGGTCCTACGGCCCGTTCGACCTCGACCACGGCCGGCTGGCCTTCGCCCGGTTCATGGCGCAGGACGCGCCGCCGACCGCGGTGTTCTGCGCCAACGACGTGCTCGCCCTCGGCGCGCTGGAGGCAGCCAGGGCCGCGCGGCTCGCGGTCCCCCGCGACGTGACCGTCGTCGGCTTCGACGACATCCCGATGGCCGCGCTCAGCATGATCGATCTCACCACCGTGGGGTGTGACCTCGATGCGATGGCCCGGTCGGCGGCCGACCTCCTGATCGACCGGATCGCCGACCCGGGGCGGCCCGCCCGCAGGCTGGTCCACCCGACCCGCCTGGTGCTGCGGGGCACGCACGGCCCCCCGCCCGGAAACCCGGATATTTAACGCCCCGCTCGCCGTCCACGGCCGGCCCGCATGACGGGGGCATCCGGGCCCGGGGCGTCGCCGGCGGGCGCGATCACGCCGACTCGGCGGCCGAGCCCGCGGCCTCCTCGAAGATGAGCACCGTCTGGGTCGAGACCACCTCGGGCATGGTGTGCAGGTGCTCGAGCACGAGATCGCGCAGCGCCGGGGCGTCCCGGGCCCGCACCAGCAGGACGATGTCGGTGTCGCCCGAGACCAGCGCGGCGTGCTCGACCTGGCTCATCCGGGTGAGCCGGTCCCGCAGCGGCTTCCATGACCGTTGCGCGATCTTCAGGTAGACGTACGCGGAGATCGGCTGGCCGTAGCGTTCGGGGTCGATGGTGGCCGCGTAGCCGGTGATGACGCCGGTGCTCTCCAGACGCTGGACCCGGTTGTACGTCGCGGCGCGGGAGATATGCAGCTCCTGGGCCAGCAGGCGCATGGACATCCGGCCGTCGCGCCGCAACGCCTGCACGATCGCCCGGTCGACATCGTCAAGGACCGGAGGACTATCCCGGCCATCCGGCTTGGACGCCATGACCTGATATTAGCCGAGGATGCGCCAATCGTCTCGTTCGGGGTCGCCAGAACGGCCGTTTGGTCAAGCGTCATAGTCGACGACGAGCGACTCGGACTCCGGCAGGGATTGGCAGGTGAGCACGTACCCGGCCTCGACCTCGCCGGGCTCGAGCGCGTAGTTGCGCCGCATGCGCACCTTGCCCTCGCGCACCAGGGCCCGGCACGTGCCGCACACGCCGCCCTTGCAGGCGAACGGCAGGTCCGGCCGGACCCGCTGCGCGGCGTCCAGCACCGGCGTGCCGGGCTCGGCGATCAGCGTGCTGCTGCGGCCGTCGAGGATCACCGTGACCTCGGCGCCGGCGCCCGGTTCGGCGTCGACGTGATGCACCTCATGCGGCTCGTCGACGTAGAACAGCTCGCGGTGGACGCGGCCGGGGTCGACCCCGAGGCCGGCGAGCACCTCGACCGCGTCGCTGGTCATCCCGAACGGCCCGCACAGCCACCAGTGGTCGACAGACGCCGCGTCGACCGTGGCCGGCAGCAGGTCGCGGAGCTTGGCCGCGTCGAGCCGGCCGGTGAACAGCTCGACCTCCTGCGGCTCGCGGGAGAGCACGTGCACCAGCTGCATCCGGTCCGGATAGGCGTCCTTGATGTCGGCGACCTCGTCGGCGAACATCACCGTCTCGGCGCGCCGGTTGCCGTAGACCAGGGTGACCCGCGTGTCGGCGCGCGCGGCCAGCAGGGAGGCCGCGATCGACAGCACCGGCGTGATGCCGCTGCCCGCCGCGATCAGCATGTGCTCGGCGGGGCGGGTCAAATCGGGCGTGAACCGGCCCGAAGGCGCCTGCACCTCGAGCACGTCCCCGGCCCGCACGTCGTGCACCAGCCAGCCGGACACCGCCCCGCCCTCGACCGCCCGCACGCCGATGCGCGGCGCGTGCCCGGCCGGGGCGCAGATCGAGTACGAGCGCCGCTCGTCGCGGCCGTCGATGACCCGGCGCACGGTCAGCGACTGACCCGGCGCGAACTCGAAGAGCCCGGCGAGGTCGCCGGGCACGGCAAAGGTGACCGCGGCCGAGTCGTCGGTGAGCGCGTCGACCCGGCTGACCGTGAGCGGGTAGAACGCGGTGCGCGAGGCCGCGGCCGCCACTAGATCTCCTTCACGTACTCGAACGGCTCCCGGCACTCGTCGCAGCGGTACAGCGCCTTGCAGGCCGTCGCGCCGAACGCGGAGGTACGCACGGTCCGGGCCGAGCCGCACCGCGGGCAGGCGACCTCGGGGCGGGCGGGCAGCAGACTGAGCGGAACCGGCCCGCCGCGCCGGGCCGCCTCCCCCGCCGCCGCCTCCCCCCGAGCTTCGTCCGCTACCGCACGCGGCGCGGCGATACCCGCCTCGGCCAGCTTGCGGCGCCCCTCGGCGGTGATCCAGTCGCTGCTCCACGGCGGCGCCAGCCGGGTGCGCACCTCGACCCGCGCGAACCCCGCCGCCGCGAGCCGCCGCCGCAGGTCGACCCCGATCTCGCGCAGCGCCGGGCAGCCCGAGTAGGTCGGGGTGATCGTGGCGACCACGGTGTCGCCCTCGTGCTCGACCGAACGCAGGATGCCCAGGTCAGCGATGGTCAGCGGCGGCAGCTCCGGGTCCGGCGTCGCCGCCGCGACCTCGTGCGCCGTCCGGGTCACCACGTCGCGTCCGGATGGGCCCGGGCGACCGACTGCAGCTCGGCCAGCACGTAGCCGAGGTCCTCGGTGTGCACCCCGTCACGGCCGGCCCGGCCGCGCACCAGGCCGAGCGGGGCGGCGGACGGACGGTCCAGCCCGGCCGTGCTCAGCACGGTGTCCAGCACGAGATCCGCCTCGGCCCGCACCGCCGCCGGGTCGGCCGCCACGCCGCCGAGCGCCTGCTCGACCGGGTGCCGTGCGAACAGCTCGTCGGCCAGCGGCCAGACCGCCGCCAGGGCGTCACGGACCCGGTCGCGGGACACGTCGGTGCCGTCGCCCAGACGCACCACCCACTGCGCGGCGTAGTCGCGGTGATAGGCCAGCTCGCTGACGGCCCGCCCGGCGATCGCGGCCAGCACCGGGTCGGCGCCGTCGCGCAGCCGCTCGAACACCGCCAGCCGCCAGGTGGCGAAGACCAGCAGCCGGACCACCAGCTCGGCGAAGTCGGCGTCGGCCCGCTCGACCAGGCGGACGTTGCGGAACTGCGGCTCGTCGCGGAAGAACGCCAGCCGGTCCTCGCCGGGACCGTCACCGGAAGGCAGCAGCGACGGGTCGGCCGCGGCGGCGCGGGCCAGCAGCAGGCGGGCCTGGCCGAGCAGGTCGAGGGCGATGTTGGCCACCGCCGTCTCCTCTTCCAGCTCGGGCAGGCGGGTGATCCACTGCTGCAGCCGGTGGCTGTAGATCAGCGCGTCGTCGCCGAGCATCAGGCAGTAGGCGGCGAGGCCGGCGGCGTCGATCCCGGCCGGCACCGCGGCGTCCACGCCGGCCAGCGGATCGGTGAACCCGGTGCCGAACGCCCAACGGTGGTCCTCGCCGTGCTCTTCGGCCAGCAGGTCGTAGGGGTTGTCGTCGCTGCTCATGGCCTACATATGCGGGACGTCGTCGGGGATCGGGTAGAACGTCGGGTGCCGGTAGACCTTGTCGCCGGACGGGGCGAAGAACGGGTCCTTCTCGTCGGGGCTCGACGCCGTGATGTCCGACGAGCGCACGACCCAGATGCTGACGCCCTCGTTGCGGCGGGTGTAGAGGTCACGCGCGTGGTGCAGGGCCATCTGCGCGTCGGCCGCGTGCAGCGACCCGACGTGCACGTGGTTCAGCCCCCGCTTGCCCCGCAGGAACACCTCCCACATCGGCCAGTTGTCGTTCATGATGCGGCTCCGGTGCGCTGGGCGGACTTGGCGGCATGGGCGACCGCGGCCTCGCGCACCCAGGCGCCCTCCTCGTGTGCTTCGCGGCGCCGGGCGACGCGCTGGGCATTGCACGGGCCCTCGCCGTGCACCACGGCGCGGAACTCGGCCCAGTCGATCGGGCCGAAGTCGTAGTGGCCGCGCTCCTCGTTCCAGCGCAGCTGCGGGTCGGGCAGGGTCACGCCGAGCTTGTCGGCCTGCGGCACGGTCATGTCGACGAAGCGCTGCCGCAGCTCGTCGTTGGTGTGCCGCTTGATGCCCCAGGCCATCGACTGCTCGGTGTTGGGCGAGGCGTCGTCGGGCGGGCCGAACATCATCAGCGACGGCCACCAGAACCGGTTGGTCGCGTCCTGCACCATGGCCCGCTGCCCGGCCGTGCCCCGCATCATCGTCATCAGCAGCTCGTAGCCCTGCCGCTGATGGAACGACTCCTCCTTGCAGATCCGGATCATGGCCCGGGCGTACGGGCCGTACGAGGAGCGGCACAGCGGCACCTGGTTGCAGATCGCGGCCCCGTCGACCAGCCAGCCGATCACGCCGACGTCGGCGTAGCTGAGCGTCGGATAGTTGAAGATCGAGGAGTACTTCTGCCGGCCGGTGATGAGCTTGTCGGTCAGCTCGGCCCGGTCGGCGCCGAGCGTCTCGGCGGCGCCGTAGAGGTACATGCCGTGCCCGGCCTCGTCCTGCACCTTGGCCAGCAGGATCGCCTTGCGCCGCAGCGAGGGAGCGCGGGTGATCCAGTTGCCCTCCGGCTGCATGCCGATGATCTCCGAGTGCGCGTGCTGCGCGATCTGGCGGATCATGGTCGCGCGATAGCCGTCGGGCATCCAGTCCCGCGGTTCGATGCGCCGGTCGCCGGCGAGCGTGGCGTCGAAGTGCCCGGCCAGCTCGGTCTCGCGCAGCCCGGTCATGCCGGCACCTCCGGCGGCCACTGCTTCGCGACCATCGTCAGCACGTCGTACTGGGCGGCCACCGAGCCGTCCTGCTTGGTGATCTGGGTGTCCCAGCGGACCTCGCCGTAGACGCCCTCGCGGGGACTGATCTGCTTGCAGGTCAAGGTCACGGTCAGTTCGTCTCCGGGGTAGACGGGGCTGAGGAAGCGCAGGTTGTCCACGCCGTAGTTGGCCAGCACGGGCCCGGGTTCGGGGTCGACGAACAGGCCGGCCGCCAGCGAGACGACCAGGTAGCCGTGCGCGACCCGCCCGTCGAAGAACGGGTTCGCGGCCGCCGCCGCCTCGTCCATATGCGCGTAGAAGGTGTCCCCGGTGAAGTGGGCGAAGTGCTCGATGTCGTCGAGCGTGACCGGGCGCGGGCCGCCGACGACCGTGTCGCCGATGCTCAGCTCGGCCAGCGACTTGCGGAACGGGTGCGGGCCTTCGGCGTCGCGGGCGGCACCCGCGACCCAGCGGCCGGTGACCGCGGTGAGCATCCGCGGGCTGGCCTGGATCGCGGTCCGCTGCATGTGGTGCAGCACCCCGCGGATGCCGCCCATCTCCTCGCCGCCGCCGGCCCGCCCGGGCCCGCCGTGGACCAGCGCGGGCAGCGGCGAGCCGTGCCCGGTCGACTCCGGCGCGGCGTCGCGGTCGAGCACGAGCAGCCGCCCGTGCCACGGCGCGATGCCCAGCACCACCTGGCGGGCGAAGCCGGCGTCGGCGGTGACCAGCGAGCCGGCCAGGCTGCCCCGGCCCCGGGCGGCGAGCTCGATCGCCTCGGCCGGGTCCCGGTAGGCCAGCACGGTGCTCACCGGTCCGAAGCACTCGATCTCGTGCGGCTCGGATCGCCCGGCGTCGGCGACCAGCAGGACCGGGGACACGAACGCGCCTCGCTCGGCGTCGGCGCCCACCACGTCAACGTGCTCCGGGTCGCCGAACACGATCCGCCCGGCGTCGGCCAGGTGCTTGAGCGAGCGGCGGACCTCCTCGCGCTGTTCCAGCCCGGCCAGCGCGCCCATCCGCACCGACTCCTCGGCCGGGTTGCCGACGACCACCTTGGCCAGCCGCGCCGACACCGCGTCGACCACGGCGTCCACCTGTCCGGCCGGGACGAGCGCGCGGCGGATCGCGGTGCACTTCTGCCCGGCCTTGACCGTCATCTCGGTGACGAGCTGCTTGACGTACAGGTCGAACTCGGGCTCGTCCGGTGTCGCGTCCGGGCCCAGGATCGAGCAGTTGAGCGAGTCGGCCTCGGCGTTGAACCGCACCGACCGGGCCGCCACCGTCGGGTGCGCGCGCAGCACCCGCGCGGTCGACGCCGAGCCGGTGAAGCCGAGCAGATCCTGCTCGGTCAGGTGATCCAGCAGGTCCCGGGCGCTGCCGCACACCAGCTGCAGCGCGCCGTCCGGCAGCAGCCCGGACGCCGCGATGAGCTCGACCAGGCGCTCGGTCAGGTACGCCGTCTGCGACGCCGGCTTGATCAGCGACGGGACGCCCGCGATCAGGGCCGGCGCCAGCTTCTCCAGCGGCCCCCACACGGGGAAGTTGAACGCGTTGACCTGCACCGCGACGCCGAGCAGCGGGGTCAGCACGTGCTGCCCGATGAACTGCCCGCCGCGGCCGAGCGGCTCAACTGGGCCCTCGACGTAGACGTGCTCGTTGGGTAGTTCGCGCTTGGCCTTGCTCGCATAGGCCAGCAGCGCCCCGATGCCGCCGTCGACGTCGAACTTGCTGTCGTAGAGGGTCGCCCCGGCCCGGGCCGAGAGGGCGTAGAGCTCCTCGCGGTGCTCGCGCAGCATGCCCCCGACCGACTTGGCCAGCGCCGCGCGTTCATGGAAGGTCAGCGCGCGCAGGGCCGGGCCGCCCACGGCGCGGCCGTAGTCGAGCGCCGCGGCCATGTCGACGCCGTCGGAGGAGACCCGGGCGACCTCCTCGCCGGTCACCGCGTCGTGGATCGGGCGGCCGTCGTCGGGAGCCTGCCACCGTCCGCCGACGTAGCTTCGCAGCACCGCCATGGGAACCCTCGCATTCGCGCGATTTACCGACCGAACGTTCGGTAATAGACTACACCGGTGACCGCGAACGAGACAGCGACCGCTCCTGCCCCCTATCCGGCGATCGGGCGGGCCGCGGCGCCGCCCGCCGGGCCGGACGCCCGCGCCCCGCGCCGCGGGCGACCCGGCTACGACCTCGAGTCGCTGCTGGCCGTCGCGGTCGAGGTGTTCAACGAGCGCGGCTACGACAGCACCAGCAAGGAGGACCTGTCGCGACGGCTGGGCATCGCGAAGTCCGCCATCTATCACCACGTTGCGGGCAAGGAGGAACTGCTGCGTCTCGCCCTGGATCGCGCCCTCGACGGCTGGTCCGAGGTGGCCGACCGGGCCCAGCGGCTGGACGCGCCGGCCATCGACCGGCTGGAGTACCTGGTCCGCGGCACCGTCGGGGTGCTGCAGACCCAGTTGCCGTACGTGACCCTGCTGCTGCGGGTCCGCGGCAACACCGAGGCCGAGCGGGACGCGCTGAACCGGCGCCGCGACTTCGACCGGCTGGTGGCCGACCTGGTCCAGGAGGCCGAGCGCGACGGCGACATCCGGCCCGACGTGGACCCGGCGATCACCGCGAGACTGCTGTTCGGCATGGTGAACTCGCTGGTCGAGTGGTACCGGCCCGGGCGCCGCGGCCTGGCCGGCGCGTCGCCGGACGGGCTCGCGCCGGCCGGCAGCGCGGCCCGGGGATCGCTGGCCGACGCGGTCTGCGCCGTCGCCTTTGACGGCCTGCGCCTGCGCACGCCCGAGTGACCCAAACCAAGAGCGATTCAAGGCACCGGGCCCGCCGTGGCCCGGGCGTTCGCGGCCGGCCATGCCGCCAGGGCCACCCGCGGTGGGTCGGCCGGGCCCACGGCGGGTTCGGCCGGCGAGCCATGTGTCTGGCGGTACCGGTATCAAACGTCGACCGGCCAGCCATCTGGCTCAGGGATTGAGCGGGACAAGCGCGTTCATCTTGAATTCTTGTTTGAATCTAGAACTTTGGCCAGCGTCAGGGCCAGACTGGCTTCTGTCGGAACTCAACGAAGAGACTCCGGAGCTTTCCTTTTGACCGCTGTTGACCATGGCCCCACGCCGGCATCGCAGCCGGCCGGGACGTCGCTGCTGCCCGCGCCGACGGCCCGCCAGCTCATTGACCCGGCCGGCCGTCTGGTCCCCGCTGGCGGTCCGCTCCCCGAGGCCGACGTGCTGCGCGAGCTCTACCGGCGGATGGTGATCGGCCGGCGCTTCGACGCGCAGGCGACGGCGCTGACCAAGCAGGGCCGCCTGGCCGTCTATCCGTCCTCCCACGGCCAGGACGCCTGCCAGGTCGGTGCGGTGCTCGCGCTGCGCGAGCAGGACTGGCTGTTCCCCACCTACCGCGACACGGTCGCGGTCGTGACCCGCGCCGTCGACCCGGTCGAGACGCTGTCCCTGCTGCGCGGCGAGTGGCACTGCGGTTACGACCCCTACCAGCACCGCGTGGCGCCGCAGTGCACCCCGCTGGCCACCCACGCCCTGCACGCGGTCGGGCTGGCCCACGCGGCCCGGCTCCGGGGGGAGGACACCGTCGCGCTGGTGCTGGTCGGCGACGGCGGCACCAGCGAGGGCGACACGCACGAGGCGCTGAACTTCGCCGCGGTGTGGCAGGCGCCGGTGGTGTTCCTGGTGCAGAACAACGGCTACGCGATCAGCGTCCCGCTGGCCAAGCAGACCGCGGCCCCCACCCTCGCCCACAAGGGCGTGGGCTACGGCATGCCGGGCGTGCTCATCGACGGCAACGACGCGGCCGCGGTCTACGCGAGCGTCGGCGAGGCCGTGGCGCGGGCCGGCCGCGGCGGGGGGCCCACGCTGATCGAGGCCCTCACCTACCGGATCGAGGCGCACACCAACGCCGACGACGCCACCCGCTACCGCGCGGCCGACGAGGTCGCCGCGTGGCAGGCCCGCGACCCGCTGACCCGGCTCGAGACATACCTGCGCGGCGCGGGCCTGCTCGACGACGCCGCGGCCGCGGACCTGCAGCAGGAGGCGGAGCGGTTCGCGGCCTCCGTGCGGGAGCGGATGAACGCCGACGCCGCCAGCGACCCGGCCGAGATGTTCGCTCACGTCTACGCCGCGCCGACCGCGCAGCTCATCGAGCAGCGCGATGACTTGCTGGCCGATCTCCGGGGGCTTGGCGATGACGACGACGCTTGACCATCCGGCGACCGCGGCGCGCAGCGCCCCGGCCCCGGTCACCATGGCCGCGGCCCTGAACGCCGCGCTGGCCGACGCGCTCGCCGAGGATGAGCGGGTCCTGGTCTTCGGCGAGGACGTCGGCGCGCTCGGCGGGGTGTTCCGGATCACCGACGGCCTCGCGGCGCGCTTCGGCGACCAGCGCGTGTTCGACACGCCGCTGGCCGAGGCCGGCATCGTCGGCACCGCGATCGGCATGGCCATGAACGGCATGCGCCCGGTGGTCGAGATGCAGTTCGACGCCTTCGCCTATCCGGCCTTCGAGCAGATCACCAGCCACCTGGCCAAGCTGCGCAACCGCACCCGCGGCCGGGTCGAGCTGCCGATCGTCGTCCGCATCCCGTACGGCGGCGGCATCGGCGGCGTCGAGCACCACTGCGACTCCTCCGAGGTCTACTACACCCATACGGCCGGGCTCCGGGTGCTGACCCCGGCCCGTCCGGCCGACGCCTACCGCCTGCTGCGGCAGGCGATCGCCAGCCCGGACCCGGTCATCTTCCTCGAGCCCAAGCGCCGCTACTGGTCGAAGGACCGCGCCGAGCTGACCACCTCGGGGCCCGGGATCGACCAGGCCGAGATCATCAAGCCGGGACGGGACGTCACGATCATCGCCTACGGGGGGACCGTGCAGACCGCCATGGAGGCCGCGCAGGCCGCGGCCGAAACGGGCTGGGACGCCGAGGTCATCGACCTGCGCAGCCTCTCCCCGGTCGACGACGCCACCCTGGTCCGGTCGGTCCGCCGCACCGGCCGCGCGGTCGTCGTGCACGAGGCCGCCGGGTTCTGCGGATACGGAGCCGAGATCGCGGCCCGGCTCACCGAACGCTGCTTCCACCACCTGCAGGCGCCGATCCTGCGGATCACCGGGTTCGACATCCCCTACCCGCCGCCGATGGTCGAGCGGCACCACCTGCCGACCGCCGACCGCGTTCTCGACGCCCTGGCCCGGCTGCAGTGGGAGGACCAGCCGGATGAGCGCTGGCTGGGCGCGGCCGAGGACCCTGCGGGCGCGGATCGTGCCTGACTTCCTGCTGCCGGACCTCGGCGAGGGCCTCGAGGAGGCCGAGGTGATCGCCTGGCGGGTCCAGGTCGGTGATCAGGTCGCGGTGGACCAGATCGTCGTCGAGGTCGAGACGGCCAAGGCGGCGGTGGAGGTTCCGGTGCCGTTCGCCGGCACCGTTTCCGCCCTGCACGCCGCGCCCGGGGCGACGGTCGCGGTCGGGCAGCCGCTGATCAGCGTCGACCGCCCCGATGAGGCCAGCGGCAACGTGCTCGTCGGCTACGGCACCGCCGGGCTGTCGTCGCCGGCCGGGTCTCGCCGGCGGCAGGCCGCCCGGGGCCGCGGTGGTTCGGGCCGCGGCGGCTCGGACCGTGGCGGTCCGGGCCGGGTCGGCCCGGTGCCGGTCGTCTCGCCGCTGGTCCGCAAGATGGCCCGCGAGGCCGGCCTTGACCTGTCCACCGTCCCCGGCACCGGCCCGGCCGGCATCGTGCTGCGCGGCGACGTTGACCGGGCGCTGCGGGCCCGCCGCGCGCCGCAGCCGGACATCCCGGAAGACCGGCCGCCCGCCCCGGCGGCCCCGGTCACCGGGACCCGCATTCCGCTGCGGGGCGCGCGCAAGACGATGGCCGACAAGCTCACCCGCTCGCGCCGGGAGATCCCCGAGGCGACGGTCTGGGTCGACGTCGACGCGACCGACCTGGTCGCCGCCCGCGCCGCGCTCAACGCGCGGACCCCGGAGCGGCCGGTCGGGCTGCTCGCGCTGCTCGCTCGCTTCACGCTGCTCGCCCTGCGCCGCTACCCCGAGCTCAACGCGCGCCTCGAGGGCGACGAGATCGTCATCCCCGACCACGTCCACCTTGGCTTCGCCGCCCAGACCGAGCGCGGCCTGGTCGTTCCGGTGATCCGCGACGCCCACCTTCTGTCCACCCGGGAGCTGTCGGCCGTCCTGGCCGAGCGCACCGCCGCCGCCCGCGCCGGGCGGCTCACCCCGGCCGAGCTGACCGGCGGCACCGTCACGGTCAACAACTACGGCGTCTTCGGGGTCGACGGGTCGGCCGCGATCATCAACCATCCCGAGGTCGCCATCGTCGGCTTCGGCCGGATCATCGACCGGCCCTGGGTCGTCGACGGCCAGATGACGGCGCGCAAGGTCACCGAGCTCACGCTGTCCTTCGACCACCGGGTCTGCGACGGCGGGACGGCCGGCGGGTTCCTTCGCTACGTCGCCGACTGCGTCGAGCAGCCGGTCACCGCGCTCGGCGACCTGTAGCTCACGCCGCGTCGGCGTACCGCTCGATGAGCTGGTCGGCGACCTCGTCGAGGTCCTTCCCGATGTAGTCCGGCTGCGGGCCGACGTCGAGCGGGGCGTTGCCCTCGCGCAGGATGAACCCGGCCTGCCAGCCGGCCGCCTTCGCCCCGATCGTGTCCCAGATGTGGGCCGCGATCAGGCAGATGTTGCCCGGCTCGACCCCGAGCGCGGCCGCCACCGAGTGGTAGGCCTCCTGGGCCGGCTTGTGCCGTTTCACGGTCTCGTCGACGCTGAACCGGCGCTCGAACAGGTCGATCACGCCCGCCGCCTCCAGCTGCCGCCCGGAGATCGCCAGCGTGTTGTCGGTGAGCGTGCACAGCCGGAAGCCGTGGTCGCGGAGCCGGCGCAAAGCCGAAGGCACCTCGGGGTGCGGCGGCATGGTGGCGAACCGGTTGGTGAGCTCGGCGGCGTCGGCATCGCTGATCGTGATGCCGCGCGCCGCGGCGAGCATCCGGAGCACGGCGCCGCCGATATCGGTGAACGGCACGTAGACGCCGGCCAGGGTAAGCGCCTCAGAGTAGGTGATCAGCCCGCCGAACCACAGGCGCATGGCGGCGGGGTCGTTGAAGATCCGGTCAAAGACCGGCTGGACCCCGTCGAGGCTCATCAGGGTCTCGTTGACGTCGAAGACGATGATCGGTCGCTCGGGCACGGCGGGGACCTTTCGTTGGCGCGCGGGCAGCAGGGACGGGCCGTCGCGATGGCGGGCAGTCCGCAGCAAAATCCTTGTTCCGTCGGCCCGGCCGCACATCGTCAAGTCGGCTATTCATGACGATCCGCGTCGGCCCGCGGCGGCTTTCGCCTGGCCCCGCCTGCGCCCGGCCCGCGCCGGTACGGCTGCAGTCGGCTCGATGCCGGAACCCGACGCGTGGCCTCCGGGGTCGTATGCTGGCGCGGTGCACCTTGGCCTGGTGGCGATCGTGGTCAGTGAGTACGACCCGGCGATCAGATTCTTCGTCGACGTGCTGGGCTTCGAACTCGTCGAGGATTCGCCGTCGCTGACCAATGACGGGCGTCCCAAGCGGTGGGTCGTGGTCCGGCCGCCGGGCGCCGTGACCGGCGTGCTGCTCGCGCGGGCGGACGGGGATGAGCAGGCCCGCGCCGCCGGGAACCAGGTCGCGGGCCGGGTGGGTTTCTTCCTGCACGTCGAAGACTTCGATGCGGCGCACGCGCGGATGTCATCGCTGGGCGTCGAGTTCGTGACCGTGCCGCGCGACGAGCCGTACGGCCGTGTCGCGGTGTTCCTCGACATCTCCGGCAACAAATGGGACCTGATCGGTCCCGCCACGATCTGACCGGTGCCGCTCGCTTCCCTCCGTCAGGCCGTCGTTCGGACCCCTCCGCGTTGCTAACCGGAGCCACGTTCCGTATCGTTAGAACGGAACGTCGCTCCGTTTACCTGAGCGTAGCGCCCTGAACGCCCACCGGACCAGACGAGGAGAGCCATGCAATACCGCACGCTCGGCCGCACCGGGATCAAGGTCAGCCCGTACTGCCTGGGCGCCATGATGTTCGGCGCCGCGGGCAACCCCGACCACGACGACTCGATCCGGATCATCCACAAGGCCCTGGACGCGGGCATCAACTTCATCGACACCGCCGATATCTACTCACGCGGCGAGTCCGAAGAGATCGTCGGCCAGGCGCTCAAGGGCCGCCGCGACAGCGTCGTGCTCGCCACCAAGGCGAGGATGGCCGCGGGACACGACACCGGCGGCGCCGCCCCGGCCGATCCCAACCGGCAGGGCGCCTCACGGCGCTGGCTGGTGCGCGCGCTCGATGACTCGCTGCGCCGGCTGCAGACCGATCACGTCGACCTGTTCCAGATCCACCGGCCCGATCCGGGCACCGACATCGAAGAGACCCTCTCGGCCCTCACCGACCTGGTGCACGCGGGCAAGGTCCGGGCGATCGGCACCTCCTCGCTTCCCGCGTCGGACATCGTCGAGGCGCAGTGGGTCGCCGAGCGGCGCGGCCTGCAGCGGTTCCGCACCGAGCAGCCGCCGTACTCGATCCTCAACCGCGGCATCGAGCGGGAGGTGCTGCCGGTCTGCCAGCGCTACGGGATGGGCACGCTGGTCTGGAGCCCGCTGGCCGGGGGCCTGCTCACCGGGCGGTACCGCAAGGGCCAGCAGGCCGACACCTACCGGTCCAGGTACGGCTTCCACCACCTGACCGACGAACGCCGGCTCGACGCCGTCGAACAGCTCATCCCGCTCGCCCAGGACAGCGGGATGTCACTGACGCACCTGGCCATGGCCTTCGCCATCACTCATCCCGGCGTCACCGCGGCGATCATCGGCCCGCGCACCATGGAGCATCTCGACGACACGCTCGCGGGCGCCAAGACCATCCTGACCGGCGACATCCTCGACTGGATCGATGAGATCGTCCCGCCCGGCACCGACGTCGGGATGCTGGACATGGCCTACAACCCGCCCGCGATCGAGGAATCCCGGCTGCGCCGCCGCCTGACCGACGACCGCTCCGCGGTCTGACAGCCAAAAGGCGAGGAGATCAAACTCCTCGCCACTCTCAACTTATAGCGCACCCCGGGGCTTGCGGCAAGGCCCCGGTCATGCCGCATAATCCCAGGCCGGTCTCGGAATTCATGGAATGGGTGATCCGGATGTCGGCCATAGCGGTGCGGCGGAGCGCGGCCATCCTGGAGGTCTCGCGATGATCGAGCGCTACGTGCTGGGTCTCGAGAAGATCGACAAGACGCAGGTCGCGCTCGCCGGCGGCAAGGGCGCGAACCTGGGCGAGGTGGCGCGGATCGAAGGCGTTCGCGTCCCGGCCGGCTTCTGCGTGACCACGGACGCCTTCCGGCGGATCATGACCACGGCGCCGTCGATCGACGATCAGCTCGATCGGCTGTCGCGCCTGAACGCCGACGACCGGCGGGCGATCCGAACGGTCAGCGCGCAGATCCGCCGGACCCTTGAGGGGATCGCTGTTCCTGACGATCTGGCGGCGGCGATCACCCGCTCGGTCACCCGGATCGGCGGGCAGGCCGCCTACGCCGTCCGGTCCAGCGCGACGGCGGAGGACCTGCCGACCGCCTCGTTCGCGGGCCAGCAGGACAGCTACCTGAACGTCGTGGGGATCGCCGCGATCCTGCAGCACGTCAGCCGGTGCTGGGCGTCCCTGTTCACCGAGCGGGCCGTGAGCTACCGACTGCGGAACGGCTTTGACCACCGCAAGGTCCACATGGCCGTGATCGTGCAGCAGATGGTCTCCCCGCAGGCGGCCGGCGTCCTCTTCACGGCCGACCCGGTCACCTCCAACCGGAAGGTCGTCTCCATCGAGGCCAGCTTCGGCCTGGCCGAGGCGCTGGTGGCCGGCCTGGTGAACGCGGACGTCTACAAGGTGCGAGACGGCGACGTCGTCGCCAAGGCCGTCGCCGGCACACAGCGGCCGGCGCTGACCGATGCACAGATAGTGCGGCTCGCGGAGCTGGGCCGGCGGATCGAAGCGCACTTCGGCCACCCCCAGGACATCGAATGGTGCCTGGTCGACGACGGGTACCAGATCGTGCAGAGCCGGCCGATCACCACGCTGTTCCCCATCCCCGCGGCCAGCGACCAAGGGAACCATGTGTACGTCTCCGTCGGCCATCAGCAGATGATGACCGACCCGATGAAGCCCCTGGGGCTCTCCCTATGGCAGCTGACCACCCTGCGGCCCATGTCCGAGGCCGGCGGCAGACTGTTCGTCGACGTTAGCCGGGAGCTGGGTTCGCCGACCGGCCGGGCCGGCGTCCTGAGTGCCCTGGGAAGATCCGATCCGCTGATCGGTGACGCGCTGCAGACCGTCCTCGACCGGGGCGATTTCATCCCGACCCTCCCGGACGACAGCCCAGGCCGGACGCGGTACGACAGCGCGCCGGCCACGATCGAGGCCGATGCGGGCATCGTCGCTGAGCTGATCGAGCGCAGCGAGGCTTCGATCGCCGCGTTGAAGCGCGACATGCGCGCGACGTCGGGGTCCGCGCGGCTCGACTTCATCCTCGCGGACATCCAGGAGCTGAAGCGGATCCTGTTCGATCCGCGAAGCCACCAGGTGATCATGGCGGGGATGCAGGCCACCTGGTGGCTCAACGAGCAGCTGCAGGCGTGGCTGGGCGAGAAGAACGCGGTCGACGCGCTCACGCAGTCCGTCCCGCACAACGTCACGTCGGAAATGGGACTGGCGCTCATGGACGTCGCGGACGTGATCCGCCCGCATCCGGACGTGGTGGCATTCCTGCAGCACGCCGAGGACGAGAACTTCCTGGACGAGCTACCCGCGCTGGCAGGCGGGCGCGAAGCCCGCGACGCCATCCAGGCCTACCTCGACAAGTACGGTATGCGCTGCGTCGGCGAGATCGACATCACCAAGCCGCGCTGGAGCGAGCGCCCCACCACGCTCGTGCCCGTGATCCTCGGCAACATCAAGAACTTCGAGCCGGGCGCCGGCGAGCGGCGCTTCGCGCAAGGCCTGCGGGAGGCCCGGTCGAAGGAACAGGAACTCCTGACGTGCCTGCGGGCCCTGCCGGACGGGGAGCGGAAGGCCGAAGAGGCCAAGCGGATGATCGACCGGATCCGGACCTTCTGCGGCTACCGGGAGTATCCGAAGTACTTCATGATCAGCCGTTACTTCGTCTACAAGCAGGCGCTGCTAAACGAAGCCGAGCACCTCGTGCGGGCCGGCATACTTCGTGAAAGGGAAGACATCTTCTACCTCAGGCTCCAGGAGCTTCACGACGTCGTGCGCACGAACCAGGCGGATGACCGGCTCATCCGCGAGCGCAAGGATGCGTTCCGGTCGTATCAGGCGCTCACGCCGCCCCGGGTGCTCACCTCCGACGGCGAAGTCGTCGCCGGGACGTACCGACGGGCCGACGTCCCGGCCGGGGCGCTCACCGGCCTGCCCGTGTCCGCCGGGACCGTCGAAGGACGGGCTCGCGTCATCCTGAACATGGCCGAGGCCGATCTTGAAGCGGGCGACATCCTGGTTACCGCCTACACCGACCCCAGCTGGACGCCTGCGTTCGTCGCGATCAAGGGCCTGGTGACGGAGGTGGGGGGCCTGATGACCCACGGAGCGGTGATCGCACGGGAGTACGGCTTGCCGGCCGTCGTGGGCGTGGAGAGCGCCACCCGGCTGATCCGGGATGGACAGCGGATCCGCGTGCACGGAACGGACGGCTATGTCGAGATCCTGCGCGCATAATTTGATGTACGCCTAAAGATCATGATGGCATGATTGGCGCCCACGATGCGAGACGGGCGGCGGAGATGAGCGATCAGCATGTGCTGGCGGACAGCGGTGATGACCCGGTTAGCCCGGTGCCCGCGGAGTTGTCCCCGCCCGCTCCGGAGGATCTGCTGGGGCGGCGCATCGCCGCCGCCTTAGTCGATCTGGTCGTGCTCGCGGGAGTACTGGTCATCCTGAGCGCGGCCACGGGCGATATCACGACCAGCGGGGCAAGCTTCTACGTCGGCCTCAGCGGGACCTGGATCGGTGCCTTCCTGCTCATCGCGCTGCTCTACTACCTCGTGCCCGAAGCCTGGGCCGGACAGACCCTGGGCAAGCTCCTGCTCGACCTGCGGGTGGTGAGTGCCGGAGGGACGCGGCCTTCGCTGGGCGAGGCCGCGGCGCGCACGGTGCTGCGCATCATCGACTGGCTGCCGGTGCTGTACCTGGCCGGCTTCATCACCATGATGGTCACGGGCATCCGCCGGCAGCGGATCGGCGATCTGGCGGCCCGCACGGTGATGGCCCGGGCCGGCCGCCCGGCCGACCGCCGCGGGCTGGCGCTGGTGCCGCTGGTCGGCGTGGTGGCGGCCGCCATCATCGTCCCCGTGGTGTCCCTGTCCGGCTCGGCGAGCGGCACCCAGACGTACACCGGCCACGGTGTCTCGTTTGCTTTTCCGGATGACTGGTCGGCCGGAAACCCGCGGGGGGCCCGCGCGACGGGCGATCTGCTCTGGACGGCCGTCGTCGGCCCGAGCGGGCAGCAGGACGCGATCGTCGTCCAGGGCTTCCGGCTGCGGGTCCCGGTCACGACGCAGAACATCAACGGGGTCGTTCCTGAGCTGGCACGGCTGATCCAGCAGCAAGGGGACGTCCTGCACGGATCGGCTCAGGCGGTCACGATGTCTGGCCTCCCCGGCGTCCAGTTCACGGTGACCAGCGGCGGACACCTCGGCCAGAGCCGGCTGGTGTTCGCGTTCAGCGGCACCACCGAGTATGAGGTGGCCTGCACGTATCCCCCGGCGGGGGCCGCGGCGATCCGTCGCGGTTGCTATCAGGTTCTCAACAGCTTCACGGCGGCGGGCTAACGTGGCCGGCTTAGTCCGTCGACGAGGAGCCCGGCCAGCCGTCGCGCGTCGTAGTCGGGATCGCCGCTCCCGCTAGCGCACAGGCTCCCGACGCCGCGCATGAGCTCGTAGGCCTTTATGTCCGATCGGATCTCGCCGGAGCCGGCGGCGGCATCGACGAGCTGGCCGCACACGGGCACGAGGCGCTCGAGGAAATATGCGTGCAGCGAATCGAAGCCGGCCTTGTCGGACTGCAGCACGGCGGCGAGCCCGTGCTTGGTGACCAGGAAGTCAACGAAGAGGTTGATCCACTGGCCTAGCGCCGCGTAAGGGGTTGCGCTGGTCTCCAGCAGGGCTGGACCGGCCTCGGCGCAGGCCTCGACCTGGTGCCGGTAGACCGCGATGATCAGGTCCGCTCGCGTCGGGAAGTGACGGTAGATCGTGCCCATTCCGACGCCGGCCTTGGCGGCGATGTCGCGGACCGGTGCTTCCACGCCCGACGCCACGAAGACCGCGGCGGCCGCGTCCAGCAGCGCCTTCTCGTTGCGCCGGGCGTCCGCCCGCTTGGACCGGGCGGCCTGCCCCGCGCCCCCGTCGCCTTCGGTCACCCGGCCGCGCTCCCTCCGCTATCGAGCTTGCTAAGCGGAGCAACGTTCCGTATCGTTACCGGAGCAAGGTTCCGCTTGACCCATGATGCCAGAGCGGAGCAGAAAGGAGCAACGGCGCCATGCAGCACCCGCCCACTCCTCGGTTCGGGATCGCGACCGCGCCGCAGCAGGTCGGCTACCACGACGTTCTGCGGGTCTGGCGCGAGGCCGACACGATCCCGGTGATCGAGCATGCGTGGTTGTTCGATCACCTCATCCCGATCGCCGGCGACCCGGACGGGCCCGTCTACGAAGGCTGGACGCTGCTCTCGGCGCTGGCCGCCCAGACCCGGCGACTACGGCTCGGCGTGATGGTGACCAGCAACCGCTTCCGGCCGCCAGCGATGCTGGCCAAGATAGCCGCGACCGTCGACGCCGTCTCCGGCGGACGGCTCGACTTCGGCATCGGCGTCGGCTCGCGCCCCGGCCATCCCCTGGCCCGGCGCGAGTACGAGGCAAACGGCCTGCCCTTCCATGACGCCGAGCACGCCACCGGGAGCCTCGCCGAAGCCTGCACGGTGATCCGGCGGTTGTGGACCGAGGACAAGCCGTTCGACTTCCACGGCGCCTCGTACCAGCTCACCGGAGCGTTCGGCAACCCCAAACCCGTCCAGCGGCCGCACCCGCCGATCCTCATCGGCGGACGCTCGTCCCCGACGCTGCGCGTGGTCGCCGAGCACGCCGACCTGTGGAATATCGCGGGCGGCGACATCGATGACTGCGTCCGCCGCAGCGCGCTGCTGGACCGCTACTGCTCGGAGATCGGCCGCGATCCCGCGTCGATCACCCGCTCGATCCACGTGCCCGTCTCCTACGACCAGCCCGGCCTGACCCGGGACGCGATCGGCGCCGCGGTCGGCGCGGGCTTCGGCCACATCGTCCTCGGGCTCCCGGCGCCCTGGCCGACCGACGTCGCACGGTGGGTCGCCGACCAGCTCATCAGCACGCCGGCTTAGGCCAGTTCCCAGCTGGCCGATGCGCGGCGTCAGGGGGACGGATCGACGACGAGTGCGCTGCCGCCGCCGAGGCGTACCGGCTCGGCGATGGATTCCAGGCGGCCGCCGCCGAGCACCTGCAGGGCCGTGGCGTCGCCCGGGTAGTAATCCAGCGGCACGATCGGACCGGTCGCCTCGCTGAACTGCTCACCGAACTCGCTGGTGAGCTGCTTGGCCAGGGCGCTGTTGTAGAAATCGGGCTCCGCCAGCGAGGTCGCCGAGTTGGTCTGGCTGACCCGTGGCGCGGCTAGTGCCGCCGGCAGCGACATCCCGAAGTCCACGTGGTTCAGGATGATCTGCAGGATCGTGGTGATAATGGTCGACCCGCCCGCGGCGCCCACGGAGAAGACCGGCTTCCCGTTCTGGAACGCGATGACCGGTCCCATGCTGGACCGCGGCTGCTTCCCTCCGGCCGGGAGGTTCGGGTCGTAGGCGCCCTGGGCCGGCGGCGCGAAGTCGAAGTCGGTCATCTCGTTGTTGAGCAGGAACCCGTAGCCGGGCACCGTCTCGCCGCTGCCACCGAAGAAGTTAATCGTGTTGGTGTAGGCGACGATGTCGCCCCACTTGTCGGCGGTGACGATGTTGTTGGTGTGGCTGCCCTCGGGCGAGGCCGACGCCGCGGCCGAGCTTGACTGGCCCGGGCAGGAGCCGTACGGCGGGTTCGGGTCGCCCGGCGCCACCGGGGAGACGAGTGCCTGGTCGCCAATCAGGCAGCGCCGGGTCGCGGCGAACGCCGGGCTCAGCAGCCCGGACAGGGGCACGCTGACGTAGCGGGGATCGCCGACGTAGGCGTTGCGGTCGGCGTACGACAGCCGGGACGCCTCCAGGTAGTGGAACAACGCCGTGGCCCTCGGCTCGGCCGAGAGGTTGTAGCCGTTCAGGATGTTCAGGGCCTCGCCGACGGTGGTGCCGCTGCTCGACGGCGGTCCCATGCTGTAGATGTCCAGCCCTCGGTAGCGCACATGTGTCGGCGCTTGCACCCGGGCGGTGTAGGCGCGCAGGTCGTTCATGGTCATGATCCCGGGGAGCGCGACGATGTCGTTCCCCGGCGTCACGACCGGATGATCATCTGCCTGGACAATGGCCTGGCCGAGTGGCCCGTTGTAGAGGTATGACGGGCCGTAACGCGCCAGCAGCTGGTAGGTCCGGGCCAGGTCGGGATTGCGCAGCAGGTAGCCCACCGGCAGCGGGTTGCCGGCCGGCGTGAGCAGCCAGCGGCTGGCCGGATAGGCCTGTAGCTCGGGCAGGTCCGACTCGGTGAGCTGCTGGAAATCCGCGTTCACCCGGAACCCGCGGTCGGCGATGTTGATCGCCGGCTGCAGGTCCGCGCCCAGGCTCTGGCGGCCGTACAGGCTGACGGCCTTGGCCCAGGTGGCGACCATGGACGGCACCCCGGTGGCCAGCGGCTGATCGGACGCGTAGTCGTAGCCGTACGGCTGGCCGGTCTTCGGGTCGGTGAACATGGTCGTCGTGCAGGCGGCGGGACAGGTCTCGCGGCCGTTAATGGTCACGACCTGATGGGTCTTGGCCAGGTAGATCACCATGAAGCCGCCGCCGCCGGGTCCCGCGACGAACGGAATGGTCACGCCCAGCGCACTGGCCGTGGCCACGGCCGCGTCAATCGCGTTGCCGCCGTGCTTGAGCACGTCGATGCCCGCCTGGCTGGCCCCCTGGTCCATGGACGCAACGGCTCCCCCGGTGCCGACGGCGACGGGCTCGCTCGTGTCAGAGGCGGTGGCGCTCAGCCCCGGGGCATGGCCGGGCGCGGCATCGGCCGCGAGGGGAAGAGCCGCTAAGGCAGCGGCCAGCGCGGTTGTCAGGGAAGCCGCGAGCAGTCGACGCATGAAAACCTCGGCACAGTCGGCGCGGACGAGACAGGCTTCGTAATGCTCCGGGACCGCAGAGTTTAAACCCCCTCCGGCCCTCCAATTTCGCCATAATCACTCCGTGTCGGCGGAAATCCGCCCGGAAGTGATACATCCAGCGGAGGCACACGCGCTGGAGCACGGTGCGGGCATGATGAGAGCGGCGGAGGGAGGACGCGTGGAGCCGATCGACTCGACCAAGCCGAACATCGCCAGGGTCTGGGACTACTGGCTCGGCGGGAAGGACAACTTCGCGGCCGACCGCGAGCTCGCGCAGAAGCTGCTGGAGGTTCACCCGCCGTCCGCGCAGATGGCCCGGGAGAACAGGCGTTTCCTAGGCCGCGCGGTCAGCTATGTGGCCACCCGAGGTATCTCACAATTTATTGACGTCGGCGCGGGCCTGCCGACGGCGCTGAACACTCACGACATCGCCCGGCAGGCTAACCCGCAGGCCCGGGTCGCGTACGTGGACAACGACCCGATGGTGGTCTCGCATGCCCGCAGCCTGCTCGCCAAGAGCCCCGGCATCATCGCCGTGCCCGGCGACCTGCGCGACCCGGGACGGGTTCTCGCCGACCCGGGGCTGACGGAGCTGATCGACATCTCCCGGCCCGCGTGCGTGATCCTCTCCGGCGTCCTGCACTTCCTGGATGCGCCGACCGCCCGTGGCGTGGCCGCTGCTTTCGCCCGGGCGATCTGCCCGGCCAGCTACGTGATCATCTCCGTCGGCTCCGGCAACCCGACCGAGGGCAGCGTCTTCACCTCGGCCTACAGCGCCGCCCGGGTCTACATCCATCCGCCCGGGGACATCGTGAGCTTCTTCGACGGCCTCCAACTGGTTCCCCCCGGCGTGGTCTCGGTCATGAGCTGGAGCGGCGACGCCCCGGCCTCGCACGGCGAGCCGCCCACGGCGACGTTCGTCGGGGGGGTCGCGCGCAAGCTGCGACCCTAGATCAGCGAGACGCGCGTTCAGGTTGATCGCCCGGTGCTGCGGCTGGTTCCGAACATCTCGTCGAGAGTGACCGGCTGCAGGCCGCGGGCGGCGATGATCTCGGCAATCCGGGGAAGCGGCGGGTGACCGTGGGGTGGTTGGCGTGCCCGATCATGATCACACCAGGACGGAGGTATTCCCTGGCCAGGGCCATAAGGGTCCTGGGCCGGAGCAGGGTCGAGTCGCCGTAGCTGCCGTTCCACATCAGTACGCTGGTGTAGCCGATGGAGGCGGCGAGGTGTCGTACCGGGGGCGATCAGGCCACCCGGGAGAGTGCGTTCGCGGGCCGGAGCCGGGCGATCCGCCAGCTTCCGAGCGACCCGGCCAGCAGCCCGCCGACCACGGCCAGGATCACGGCCAGCACGATCACGCCCGCGGTGACCGTGGGGTGCAGCGGTACGGCGATCACGTGCGACGCGGTAGGGCCGGGGCCGCGGCCGCGCGGGGCGCCGACGCCCGGCCCCGGGCCCGCCGCCTGGCCCGCCGCCAGCGAGAACGCCCCGGAGGATCCCGGGACCGTGGCGGACAGCTTCGGCGCGATAGCGGAGATGATCGCCGCGCCCGCGAACCCGAGGCCGACCCCGGCCGCGGCGCCGGCGACGCCCGTGGCCAGCGACTCCCCCAGCACCTGGGCGACGATCCGCCGGGTCCGCCAGCCGAGCGCCTTCAGCGTGCCGAACTCGGCCACCCGCCGGGTCACGGCCGCCATGGTCAGCAGGCTGGCCACCGCGAACGCGGCCATCAGCACCAGCACGGCCAGCCACCGGCCCAGATCGCTGGCCAGCGCGGCCGCGCTCGCCACCGACCCGGTCACCTCGCGGGCCAGGCTGGCCTCGGTGGTCACGGTGGCGCCGGGCAGCAGCCGGGAGATCTCCCTGCTCACCGCCGGGATGTCGCGAGCGCTGGCGGCGGCCACGTAGATCGTGGTCACCTCGCCGTTCAGGTGGCCGGCGTACAGCGACATCGCCTGAGCTCGCGGCAGCGGGACGTAGACGTCGGGCGGGCTGCCGGCCTGCGCCTGGCGGACGATCCCGATGATCGTGAACCCCACCTGGCCGATGGTCAGGACCGACCCGGCCTTCAGGTTCTCGGACCTCGCGTACCCCCAGTCCACCACCGCGACGTCGGCATCAGCATCGGCCGCCGTGAAGGAGTGGCCGGAGGTGAGCGAGGCGCTGCTCAGCGGGCCGAGCGAGGGCCGGCCGGTGTCCACGCCGGCCAGGGTGAAGCTGTTCGACCGCGGAAAGCTGCTGCTCGAACGGCCGAACGTGGTCGTGTTGTCGGTGAGCGTGATCCCGCCGGCCGCCGCCATCACGCCGGGCAGCCGCGCGGTCTCGGCCACCTTTGCCGCGCCGATCCCGGAGTACGGCGCCGTCAACTGGTCGATCGTCTTCCCGGCCGCGCTGGTGCACTTGCCGTTGCTGAAACAGATCTCCGGCTGGCCGTTCGCCCCAGGCTCGATTCCGTAGCTGTTCTGGTCGTTCTGCGAGGTGGTGCCCGGCTTGGGCGGGCCGGGCGCCGCGCCGGTCACGGTGACGTCGGTGCCCACCCCGTACAGCGCGCTGAGCACGCCGGACTCGGCCTTCTTCACCCCGGCCGACGCGGCGGACACGGTGATCACCAGCCCGACCCCCACGGCCAGGCCCAGCGCGATGAAGATGGCCTGGCGAATCCGGCGGCGCAGCTCGCGCCGCAGATATGTCGTGAAGAACATCGCGTGCGCCTAGCCCGGAACCATCGCCGGGGTCGGCATCAGCGACCGGCAGGCATGCTGGGCCGCCTGCCACTGCGGCGACCCCGGGCCAGGGCCATCAGCCTGGGCCGCCGCGAAATTGCCCTGGCTGGGCGGCGTGCCGGGCACGGGACCGGGCAAGGACGTCGGCACGCCGGGCACCCCGTGCGAGCGCATGCACTCCGAGTAGGCGAGTTGCTTCTGCCGCCCCGTCGGCCTTCCCGCGGCGGGCGGCCCTCCCGAACCAGCGGAAGGGCTGGCGGCGCGGGTCGCGACCGGCCCTGCACCGGAGCCGCGCCCGGACGGGCTGCCGCTGCAGGCCGCCGTCAGCAGGGCGGCGCCGACGACGATCGCCAGCAGACCGGCGCGCAGCCCGGTCATGCCTTGCTCCAGACCCGGATGTGCATGTTCGGCGTGGCGACCTGGGCCAGCGGGACCTGACGGAATCCGGCCGGGATGGCCACGGTGAGCCTGGCCAGGTTCTTCGCGCTCGGCGCGAGCCAGGTGATGTCCGCCGTCTGCCAGGGGCCCGGCTGGCCGGAGAACGGGCGGATGACCACGCGCACCGGCAGGTAGGTGCCCGGGCTGACCCAGACGGTCTCAGAGATCGGGCTGTCCGGGCGGCTGGTCAGCTCGATGGCCTCGATCCCGTCGACGCGCTGCCGTCCGGCCACGGCCAGGGTTCCGCAGGAGATCGCGGCCCGCAGGTCTCTGGCCACCGTCGAAGGCAGCCAGCCGGCGGGCAGGCCGCCGCCGGGCAGCCCGGGCTGCAACAGCAACGGGCGCGTTGCGATCACCGGCGCGCAGCCGTGCGAACCGGGGGCCAGCGCCGCCGGGCCGCCCGATCCTTGCTGGCGGGCCCATGTCCGCGTCTGGTAGCTGACCACGGTGTACCCGGAGGAACTGCTGAAACCCTCGTCGTAGACCGGCTTCCCGGCCGGCGAGTACGCGACCGAACGCCACCGTCCGCCCGAGGACCATTCCTCGGCGGTGGCCGCCACGGCCGGGCCGCCGGATGCCACGCCGCCGCGGGTCGTGACCGACATCTGCGCGATCGCGCCGGGTCCGGCCGCGCTCAGCGCGGTGTTGACGCGCTTCACCACATAAGCGGTCTCGACGGCCGACCTATCGGTGCCGCCATGACCTGAACCAGGCAGCGCGACGTCGACCAGGGCTACGGCGCCTGCCGCGAGCGCCGCGGCCACTGCCAGGGCCGGGCGCAGTGCCAGCCGCCGCCGGGATGCCCCCGGCTCGCGCCAGCGACGCGCGGTGACCGCCGGTCCGGGCATGCTCCGGTCGAGCCTGGCGTGGATCCGTCCGAGCGCCGCGTCATCGTCGACCACGTGGTCCAGCGCGGCCAGCACGTCGGCCATGCCGCGACTGACGGCGGCGTCCGCGGCCTGCACGCTGGTCCCGCCGTCGAAAGCATCGCGCCGCCGGCCGGTCATCGGTTGTTCCTCCGTCCGTAGAACCGGCCGAGGTTCTTCCGGCCCTTGGCGTAGCTCTGTCTCACCGATTCCGGGCTGACTCCCAGCTCGCGGGCGATCTCGGCGGCGCCGAAGCCGTCGATGATCCACGCCATGACCTGGCGCTGTCTGGGCGGCAGTGCCTGCAGCGCCGCGAGCACCTGCCGGGCTTCTTCGGTCAGCTCCACCGCCAGGGCCACCGGCACCGGCGTCGGCGCGTCCGGCAGCGTGGCCTGCGGTGTCTCCCGCCGGGCCGCCCGCCGGGCGGCGGTCAGTTCGTTCGCCGCCACCCGGCGTATCCACGCCCGCGGCGCCCGGATCGCGTCCCAGCCCTCGAAGGCCTTGACGAACGTGACCTGTGCGATCTCCGCGGCCTCATCGCCGCCGGCGCCGATGGCTATCGCGAACCTGATCAGCTTCTTGTGCTCCCCGCGGAAGAACTCGGCGAACTCTCGCTCCCGCAGCTCGCCGGAGCCCGCGGGCAACGCTCCCGCCTCAGGGCCGACCGTCACGGTAACCACTTTGCCTCCGGATCCGCCCCGCACGAGACCGCATATACGACGGGTTCCTCCCATGACTCGGGACAGGCGCCGCCCGCGGCGGCATCGCCTACTAGAGCGGCGGGCGGCCCGGAACGTGACCTCGTCAGCGAAACTTCGCGGTCAGGTGCGCGCGGCCGACGTCGCTACCGGCTGCGGGCGAACGGCGGCCCGGCTGGGAAAGGTGACCTCTACCGTCAGGCCTCCGCCTGGCCGGGGACGGATCGTCAGGGAACCCCGGTGGGCGTTGACGATCGCCTGGACGATGGACAATCCCAGCCCTGAGCCCTCTCCGCGGCCGGTGCGCTCGGGCGCGAGGCGCTCGAACGGCTCGGTGAGCCGGTCGACCGCATCGGCCTCGATGACGGGTCCGGTGTTGGCGACCGACAGAAGCGCGACGTCGCCGCGGTGCTCGGTCTTGATGTCGAGCCGGCCGGGATCGCTGTTGTACGCGAGGCCGTTGTCGACCAGGTTCGCGATGAGACGCTCGATCAGGCGCGGATCACCGGTCAGCGGGGCCGGCCCGAGGACCGAGCGGACCTCGATGGCGTGGACTAGTGCGTAATGTTCACGGGTTAGAAGGACCTGCTCGGCCACGATCGCGAGGTCGAACGGCTCGCGTTTGGTGAGTCCCGCCTGGCCCCGGCTGAGCGTGAGCAGGGCCTCGATGACGCGCTCTTGCTGCGCTCCGGATGCGAGCACCCGCTCGTGCGCGGCGCGGAGGGACTCCATGTTCGCGTCGGGGTCGGCCAGCGCCAGCTGGATGAGCGTCCGCTGCAGGGCGAGCGGCGTGCGCAGCTCGTGCGAGGCGTTCGCGACGAACTGGCGCTGGGACTGGATGAACTGGTCCAGCCGGGTGAGCAGGTCGTCGAAGGTGTCACCCAGCTCCTTGAGCTCGTCATCCGGGCCGCTGAGGGCCAGCCGCTCGTGCAGGTTGGAGGCCGAGATGTTGCGGGCGGTGGTGGTGATCGTCCGCAGCGGCCGGAGCACCCGTCCCGCGATGAGCCAGCCGAGCGCCACCGACAGCACCGCCATGATCGCCAGCGCCAGCCACGAGTAGACGAGCAGATGGTGCAGGTCGGTGGCGTTCTGGCTGTTCACGAGCTGGGTCAGCTCGCGCCCTTGTCGTGAGGCAAATCCCTTCGATCTGCGGGCCCCGCCGCTGATGCTGAGGATGGTCGAGGCTCTGCCGTGATCGCCCGGTATCTCGCAGATCACCTCGCCCTTCGACCCGGTGTGGCACGAGCCTCCGCTGGTCGCGCTGCGCACGAGCACGTTAGTGATCACGAGAAGTACCGCGCCCGAGATCGTGAAGAGCAGGCCGTAAAGGACGGCGAGCCGGAGCCGGATCGTGCGCCGCGGCAAGTGCGGCCGATCGGCGATCCGGACCAGGTGGCGCAGGACCGGCATCAAGTCAGCCCCCGATCCGGTACCCGGAGCGTGACACGGTCTCGATCATCGGCGGATCGCCGAGCTTGGCTCGCAGGCGGCTGATCGTGACCGCGACGGCGTTGGTGAACGGATCGGCGAACTCGTCCCACACCCGCTCCAGCAGCTCTTCGGCGGCGACGGTCCGGCCTTCCGATGCGACCAGCAGCTCGAGCACGCCGAACTCCTTCGGGCCGAGCTCAAGCGGCCGCCCGGACCGCGCGGCCCGCCGCTTGGCCGTGTCCACGACCAGGTCGCCGGCCCGCAGCACCGGCGGAGCGACCGGGTGGGCCCGGCGGGCCAGGGCGCGGACCCGGGCCACGAGGACCGGGAAGTCGAACGGCTTGCCGAGATAGTCGTCGGCCCCGAGGCTGAGCCCTTCCACCAGATCCCCGGAATCGGCCGCGGCGGTGAGCATCAGCACCCGGCTCCGGCGTCCCGCCGCGATGAGCTGCACGCAGACCTCGTCCCCGGGAAGGCCGGGCAGGTCGCGATCGAGGACGATGACGTCATAGTTGTTGATCAGCGCTCGTTCGAGGCCACTCAGCCCGTCGAGCGCGACATCGACCGCCATCTGCTCGCGCCGGAGGCCGGCCGCCACCATGTCGGCCATCTCGGCCTGGTCCTCGACCACGAGCACGCGCACATGGATCTCCCTCGCTCTCCCGGACAGCATGACCCGGTCACTCTTTCAAAAAGTTTGCATCACGCGGGCAGCCCGCGAGACGAGCCGCCGGGGACGACGACGGCAGCGGCGCCGTTAGGTTTCTGAAAACCCCGGCCCCATAGAACGACCCCATGCTCTTTTTCACCTACCTTCGCCTCGAACTCCGCCACCGGCTGCGCCAGGCGGTCTTGATCGCGGCCGGCCTGGCGGTCGGCGTCGCCCTGGTGATCACGGTCAGCGCCGTGGCCGCCGGCACCAGCAATGCGCAGGCCGGGGTGCTGCACGGGCTGTACGGGATCGGCACCGACATGACCGTCACCCGGCCCTACGTGATCGGCGATGCCGGACCCGGGCACGAGGTCCATCCGGGCGATCGTCTGGACTACCTGGACACGAACCAGGGCCTGTTCGGCTCATCGGCCGCGGCGACCATCGCCGGCCTGCCCGGCGTGCGGGCGGCGGTCGGCGTGCTCGCGCTGCAGCAGACGTGGACCCCGGTCCACGGCCACATAGCGCCGACGGCCTCCAACCCGTACGGCCTCCCGCTCAGCATCCCCGTCGACGGGGTCGATCCCGCCAGCCAGCCGCTCGGCCCGCTCAGCGAGGCCCGGGTCCTCTCGGGACGTGGCCTGACCGCCTCCGACGCCGATAGCGATGTGGCTCTGGTGGACTCTGCCTACGCACGGGCGCACCATCTGCACGCTGGGTCGGTCATCACGCTGGCCCACCGCGACTTCCGGGTCGCCGGGATCGTCGGCCAGCCGGCCGGAACCGTCCCGGATCTCCTCATCCCGATCCGCGTCGCGCAGGCTCTGACCGGCTTCCGCGACGAGATCACCGCCGTGGACGTCGCCGTCGCCGGACCCGCCGACCTCGCGGCCGTGACCGCCAAGATCAAGGCGCAATGGCCGTGGGCCGACGTGACCACCTCGGCCACCCTGGCCTCCGAGATCAGCGGCTCGCTGGGCGAGACCGCCCGGCTGGCCAGGGATCTGGGCCGGTGGCTGGCGATCGCCGTGCTGGCCGCGGCGATCGCGGCGGCGGCCCTGCTCACGGTGACGGCGGTTTCCCGGCGGGTCCGCGAGTTCGGCACCCTGAAGGCACTCGGCTGGCCGACCCGCCGGGTCACGGCCCAGGTGCTGGGCGAATCGGCGACCATCGGCATCGCCGGCGCCCTGGCCGGGACCGGCCTGGGGTACGCCGCCGCGGCGGTGATCTCCCGGCTGGCGCGGAACCTGACCGCCACCGTCGCCGCGGCACCCGGCCACACCGAGCCGAAAGGATTCGTGTCGGGCTCCAATCTGAGAACCGGGCAGCACTTCTACCATCCCCTGGCCTTCCCGGGCACCTACAGCTCGCTGCCGGTCCACTTCAGCGCGCCGGTCGCGCTCGGCGCGGTGGCGCTCGCGATCGCGCTCGGCATCGCCGGGGGCTTGCTGGCCGGGGCGCTCGGCAGCTGGCGCGCGGCCCGGCTGCGCCCGACCGTCGCCCTCGCCCACGCCGGATAGGCGCGGCCACCTCCGATCACGAAGCAAAGGACGATCTATGTACACGCTCACCGGCGTCACGAGGACCTACCGCAAGGGCAGCCAGACCGTGACCGCGCTGGCCGGCGTCGATGCCGTGATCGCCGACCGGGAGTGGCTGGCGATCCAGGGTCCGACCGGGCACGGCAAGACCACGCTGCTTCAGCTTCTCGGCGGCCTCGACCGCCCCAGCTCGGGCACGATCCTGTTCGACGGCAAGAACCTGGGCCAGATGAACGAGGCCGAGGCGTGCCGGGTGCGGGCCACCTCGATCGGGTTCATCTTCCAGACCTTCAACCTCATCCCGACCCTGCCCGCCGACGTGAACGTCGAACTCGCCCTGGCTCCGCTCGGCCTTGACGCGGACGAGCGCCGCACCCGCGTGGCCCGGGCGCTGGGCGTCGTCGGGCTCGCCGACCGGGCCCGCCATCTGCCCTCCGAGCTGTCCGGCGGCCAGCAGCAGCGGGTCGCGATCGCCCGCGCGCTCGTGAAGGAACCGGCGGTGCTGCTGGCCGACGAGCCGACGGGGAACCTCGACGAAACCACCCGCGACGAGACCATCACCCTGCTCGCCGAGCTCGTCCGCGACCGTGGCCTCACCCTCGTGATCGTCACCCACGACAGCGCCGTCGCCGCGCGGGCCCAGCGCATCGGCCAGATGCGCGACGGCCGACTGCTCTTCGACGGCGCCGGAGCCTTCGGCGGTGACGGTATCGGTCACGGCCAGCCGTGAGCCGCCTGACCGAAGGCCGGACGCTCCGCCTCACGTACCTCCGCCACGAGCTGCGGCACCGGTGGTGGCAGGCGCTCGCCACCGCCGCGGGGCTGGCGGTCGGCGTCGCCCTCGTCATCACCGTCAGCGCCGCCGCCTCCGGTACCCAGGCCGCCCAGTCCCGCGTGCTCGACAGCCTCGATCACGCGGCGTCCTCGAATGCCGCGGCGGCCACCGTCGCGGGGGCGGTCACGACGGCCTCGGGTCTCGCCGCCGACCTCGGCGCCTGGGTGGCGGTCGCCGCGCTCGTCGCCTCCTTCACGGTCGCCGCCCTGCTCACGCTGGCGTCGGTGACCAGGCGGGTCCGGGAATTCGGCACCCTCAAGGCGCTCGGCTGGTCGACCCGCCGGGTCACCGCCCAGGTCCTGAGCGAGACCGCCGTGGTCGGCGTCGCGGGAACGCTGGCGGGCGTCGCCCTCGGCTACGCCGGCACCGCCCTGGTCTCGGTCCTGGGCCCCAGCCTGACCGTCAACGTCGCCGGATTTGCCGGCGCCACCCCGTCGTCGAATGGCCCGCCGAAGGCGCTCGGTCCCGACGGGCCCATCGCCGTTCATTTCAGCGCCCCGATCTCGCCCGGCATCGTCGCGCTCGCCGTCGGCCTTGGCATCCTCGGCACCCTCCTCGCCGGCGCGCTCGGCGCCTGGCGCGCCGCCCGGCTGAGCCCCGCTTCGGCCCTCTCCCGGGTCGGCTGATCTCCTGGGAATTGCCCTGCTCGGGCCGGCGACTGCAGTCAGGTTGCCGATACCGCGTGCTTCCAGCCCGCTGCAGGATCGAACTACAGGAGGAGGTCGTCAGATGAGTGCCGGAGCGGTTTCGCCGATCAGTACCTACTTCCGAGTATGCGATGGGGTCCGGGTGAGGTTGGCCGATAACCGGGCCGACTCGGACATCACCGTGTTGCTGCTGGCGCCCTGGCCCGAAACCCTCTGGGCGTTCCGTCGCATCTGGGACCGCGTCAGTGCGGTCGGACGGGCCGTCGCCATCGACCTCCCAGGATTCGGCCACTCCGATGGTCGCCCGGAACTGATTGCCCCGGACGCCTCGGGAGCGTTCCTGGCCCGTCTGATCGACGAATGGGGCCTGGGAGCTCCGCACATCGTCGGCCCTGACGTCGGCACGGCCGCCGCGCTCTTCCTGGCCGCAAACGCGCCGGAGCGCGTCACGAGCCTGACCGTCGGCGGCGGCGCGGTCCGCTTTCCGATCGAAGCGGGCGGGGCGCTCAAGGAGATCATCGAGGCGCCGAGTCTGGATGCCGTGCGGGGGCTGGACGCCAGAACCAACATCGGGTACGCGGTCGAGCCGGTCGCCCCAAGCGACGACGAGCCCGACGTCCACGAGGACTACGTCAGCGCTTACGACCTCGGGCGCTTCGCGGAGTCGGCCCGGTTCGTACGGCACTACCCCGAGCAGAACCCGGTGTTGCGTGACCTGCTGCCGACGATCACCACGCCGACCCAGATCGTGGCCGGACGCGACGATGACCTTGTGCCGTGGTCGAACAACCAGTACCTCGACGACCTCCTCCCCCACAGCGAGATCCATCCACTCGACGCGGGTCACTTCGCATGGGAGCAAACCGCCGATCATTACGCCCGACTGGTGGTCGACTGGGTCAGCGGCGGGTATCGCCGCGTCGCGGCGGGATAACCCCCGCGCCGCCACGCCGGGTCAGCCGCCGCCTCCGCCGCGGTCAGGCTGGCGGGTAGGACAAGCCGATCTGCCGGCGGACCTCGTCCATGGCCTGCATGATCGTGTACGTCTCGTCCAGCGGCATCAGCGGGCTCTCGAGGAGCCCCGCG
>Ga0335073_10001194_pt1 | contig 34554 bp, 34 predicted proteins | sample Lox_Sample_22_FD_207093 | JGI IMG/M metagenome (GOLD analysis project Ga0335073, IMG submission 207093) | Soil microbial communities from Loxahatchee National Wildlife Refuge, Florida, United States - Lox_Sample_2.2 | ecosystem: Environmental > Terrestrial > Soil > Wetlands | place: USA... | reverse complement strand
CGCGGACGCCCGAATACCTCCTCGACATCACCAACTGGATCGCGTACGACGAGGCGGTGGCGCTCTGGCAGGCCGGCGCCCGGGTCACGCATCACCCCAACTTCGCCCGGGCGGTCGGCGAGGACACTGCGCGCCGCCTGAGCGGATCACAGGTCGCCTCGATGCTCCGCTCGCTCGGCTCCCCCGAGAAGATCTACGGCGCGATCGCCACGAGCACGTCCGAGTTCAGCACCGTCACGAAGCTCGACGTCGCCGACGCCGGCCCCGGCTTCGCCGACATCGTGGCGGTGGCGTCCGGAGGCTTCCCGCGCAGCCCCGATCACTGTGCGTGGACAAGCGGCCTGCTCACCTGCGGACCGGTTCTGTTCGGGCTCGATGCGGCGGTCGTCGAGCACGAGGAATGCCAGGCGATGGGAGCGACCCGCTGCCTCTATCGCGTGCGGTGGGACAACGAGGCGGAGGTCGTCGACGGCTCGCCTGAGCAGATCGCGGCGCTCCAGCACCAGCTCGACGCGATGACGGAGCGGCTGCACAGCGTGTTCGCGGCCGCGTCCGACCTGATCGCGGCGGACGATCTCGACGACGTGCTCGCCCGGATCACGGCGCGAGCGGCGCTCGAGGTCCGCGCGATCCGTTACCTGCTGGCGGTACAGGTCGGCCCCGCGGGCGAGCTGCACTGCCACCACAAGGGATTCGAGGAGGAGGGCGTCGCCGAGTATGTCGACGACCTGCTGAACCGCCGGCACGCGACCCACCCGGAGTCATGGCTCGTCGTCCCCGTTCGCTCCAACCGGCGCGAGTACGGGCGATTGCTGGCGCTTCGCCCTCCGGGCCAGAAGTTCCTGGCTCAGGAGCGAGAGCTGTTCGAGGTGTACGCGCACTACGCCGCGACTGCCCTCGACGGGGCGTCGGCGTTGATGGAGGCCAAGCGTCGCTCCGAGCAATCGAGCGCGCTGCTGTCGCTGGCACGCGCGCTGGCGGCCGCGGGCACGAGCAGCGAGATCGCGCGTCGGCTGGCGTCCGCGGTCCCGCTGGTGGTCGACTGCGATCGCGTCGGCGTGTACCTGTGGGACGCCGGACGCGGCGAGCTCGTGCGCCGGGCGGTGACGACTCGCGAAGCTCCTGAGGGGCTGGAGATCGAGGACACCGGCTGGGCGCCCACGCCGGGGGGCCCACTGCACCGCCTGCTCGAGGACCCGGGGCAGGAGCCGCTGTTCGTCGACGAGCACACCGGCGATCCGCGGTTGCGCCAGATCCTCGGCGCGGAGGGCTTCGTCGCCACGATTCTGGTTCCGCTGGCGACCCCCGATTCGTTCCTCGGCCTGCTCACGGCGTCGGTGTTCGAGGAGCCCGGCCGGCTGCGGCCCGGACCTGACCTGCTCGACCGCCTGTCCGGCGTCGCCGCCCAGGCCACGACCGCGCTCCAGAACGGCCGGCTCGTCGACGAGATGACGCACCAGGCGATGCACGACCAGCTGACCGGGCTGGCCAACCGCCTGCGGTTCACCGGTCAGCTGCGAGACGCGATCAGCCGCGCACGCGAGCAGATCCACCCCGTCACGCTGCTGTACATGGACCTCGACGGTTTCAAGCCGGTCAACGACGAGTTCGGACACGACGTCGGCGACCAGCTGCTCGTTGCGGTAGCCAAGCGCCTGGCCTCGTGCACGCGCGCCGAGGACACCGTCGCCCGCCTCGGCGGCGACGAGTTCGCGGTCCTGATCGACTCGAGGACGGCGCCCGCCGACGCCGAGGAAGTGTCCGATCGCCTCGCGGCCGCGGTCACGCAGCCGTTCGTGATCGACGGCCATCAGCTCCACCTCGGCATCAGCATCGGACGCTCGGTGTTTCCGATCGACGCCGACGACGCCGATGGGCTTCTGCGCTGCGCCGACGCGGCGATGTTCAGCGTCAAGCGGAGCACCCGCGCCAGTGCGCCGTATGTCGCGCGCGCCCGCTGAGCAGCGCTTTTCGCCCGGGTCGAATCGGGGGAACATCGTTTTGTGACGAGGTTGATCGCGCTCTCGGCGGCGTACGGCGCCGGCGGCAGCATCATCGGTCCGGCCTTGGCCGAACGGCTCGGAGTGCCGTTCCTCGACCGTGCCATCCCGCTCGCCGTCGCCGACCGTCTCGAGGTTTCCTTTGACGACGCCGCGGCGCACGACGAGAAGGTCGGCGGCGGGTGGCTCGAGCGGGTCCTGACCGCGTTCGCCGCGAGCGACACCGGCGTCCCGACCCCGCTGCCTTCGGGTGACGCGCTGTCCCCGGACGACTTCCGGCGGGCGACCGAAGAGGTGCTCGCAACGCAGGTGGCGACCGGCGAAGGAGTGATCCTGGGGCGAGGCGCGGTCGTGCTCCTACGCGAACACCCGGGCGCGCTCCGCGTCCGCCTCGATGGCCCCGCGGATTGTCGCGCCCGACAGGCGGCGGTCGTCCAGAACCTCTCGGGCGAGACCGCGGACCGCGCGTGCGCGCAGTTCGACCGCACGCACGAGGCGTATTTCCGCCAGTTCTACGGGGTCCAGATCCAGGATCCCGCGCTCTACCACGTCGTGCTCGACTCGACCGCGATCGAGTTCGACGCGTGCGTCGAGATCATCGCGCGGGCGGCCGCGTGCGTGGCCCACGAGGCCGCCGGTCCGTCCGCTAACGGCCCGCCCGCTTAGAGCGGTTCACGACTGTAAGCGGGGGCTAAAGTATTGCCATGACCGCATTAGGCGTGTCATTGCTTTTGGTCGGGGCGATCATGGTGCTCATCGAGGCCCACGTGCCTACGCTCGGGGCCCTCGGTGGGCCGGGCGTGGTCGTGCTCGCGGTGGGCGCGGTGCTCGCGGTGATGGGACTCGGCGGCGGGCTCGCGCTCGGCGTGGTGGCCGCGTTGCTGCTCGCCGGCACCGCCGGCGGGGTCATGTTCCTGACCGTAGGCAAGGGGCTCGCGGTTCGCCGGCGGATGATCAGGGCCGGCCCCGAGAGCCTGATCGGGCACCTGGGAGTCGTGCGCAGCTGGAATGACTCGGTCGGCTGCGTGCAGGTCGACGGGGCGCTGTGGACCGCCCGGCGGTCGGTGCTCGACGACTCGGACGAGCCGGACGCGTTGCACGCCGGCGACCGGGTCGTGGTCGATCATCTCGACGGCCTGACGGTTGGCGTCCGGCGCGCAGAGGAATGGGAGGTAATCCGATGATCCTGGCGATCGTAGTTGTGTTGGTCATCTTGCTCGTGATCGGGCTCACGGTGCTCGGAGCCTCGGTCCGGGTGCTGCGCGAGTACGAGCGCGGCGTGGTGTTCCGCCTCGGGCGAGTGATGAATCTGCGCGGTCCCGGGCTGATCCTGCTCGTCCCGACGATCGACCGCATGGTGCGGGTCTCTCTGAGGACGGTGACGCTGACGGTTCCCCCGCAGGAGGTGATCACGCGCGACAACATCCCCGTGCGCGTGACCGCCGTCGCCTACTACCGGGTCGTCGATCCCAACAAGGCCGTCAACCAGGTCGAGAACTTCCACCAGGCAACGCTCCAGATCTCCCAGACCACGCTGCGCTCGGTGCTCGGCGGCGTCGATCTCGACCATCTGCTGGGCGAGCGGGAGAGTTTGAACGAGTCTCTGCAGCAGGTCATCGATGCTCAAACCGAACCGTGGGGCATCAAGGTGACCACGGTCGAGATCAAGGACGTCGAGATCCCCGAGCGCATGCAGCATGCGATCGCGCGCCAGGCGGAGGCCGAGCGCGAGCGCCGCGCCAAGATCATCAACGCCGAGGGCGAGGCCCAGGCCGCCACGCGCCTGGCCGAGGCCGCCGACATCATCGGCCGCAACCCCGCGACGCTTCAGCTTCGCTACCTGCAGACGCTGCGAGAGATCGGCGCCACCCAGAACTCGACCGTCGTGTTCCCGATGCCGATCGACCTGGTCAAGCCGGTGCTCGACGCGATCCAGTCGGGGCAGGCGAGCCCGCCGGCGTCCGAGAGGCCGCCGGCGGAGGCCCCTCCGGCTAATGGCGCGCTCGAGCCCGGCGAATCCCGGGCGCTGGCGCCGGGACCGGATGTGGCGGAAAACGGCGTGTCGTCCGCGCCCGAATCTGCACCTGTGGATCGACAGCCCGAGTAAGCGCACACTCGACAGCCGGCCCGCCTCGAGTGGGCCGGAACTCGGGCTATAACGCGAGTTTCGGCACTTTCGAGCCCGAGCGCGCGTCGAGTGGTTAGTTACTCGGTCCAGCCGGGGGCATCTCCCGCCCTCCCCCGCTCGCAGGCGGAGAAGGGCGGGATCCGCCGCTACTTCCTAGTGGGCCTTGAGCTTCAGCGGCACCGACGTTGAGACGTTCTTAGCGTCGGTGACCTTGAGCGTCACGGTCAGGGGATTCTTGACCTTGTGCTTCTTGACCTTCGTCTGAAGCGACCCGGACTCGGTTAGGACCGGCCCGCCGAGGCTGATCGTGACCTTGCCGGCGGCCTTCTTCAGCGTGATCACGAGCTTCCCGCCCTTGAGCGCGATCGACTTGGCGGTGGCGCCCTTGATGCCGAGGCCCTTGGTCAGGGTCGTCGTGGTGCACTTCTTCTTGCCGGCCTTGGTCGTGCACACCTTGCTCGTGACGATCCCGGCGCGCGAGAACTTCAGCCCGCCCGGTAGACCGACCGCGACCGACGACACGTTGCCGGCGTTCTTGCCGTGGGTCACCGTGAACCGGAGGCCGGGCTTACCGCGGGCCAGGCCGCTGAACGACCCGGTGGCGGTGGGGCTCGAGGGGCAGTTCACGAACTTGACCGCGCTGGTGACGGTGTGCGTGGCGCCACTCTGCGCGGTGAACGTCCCGGTCGTGCTCGAGGCCTGGCACTTGGTCGTGAAGGCCTTCTGCCCGTTCGGTCCGGTGATGTTCAGGTTGAGGCTCGTGAGCGGCACATCCGGCACGTTGTTGATCGTGACCGTGCCGGAGCCGAGGCTCACGTCGCCGACGAGGGTGATCCCAAACGACGGGAATGCGACCGTGATCGTCGGAGCCGTGGCCGAGCCACCGAGGTTGATGGTGCCGTTGCTCAGCGCAGCGCTCGGAATCAGCGGCGACGTCGCCGTCGCGGTCCCGACCACGCAGCCGGGGCCAGAGCCCGTGAGGCACAGGACATCCGCCGACAGGTTGACGCCGAGTCCACTCGGGAGCTTGAGCGAGATCGTCTTGCTCGCCGACTCGCCCGCGGCCTGGGTGATGCTGAACACCAGCGTCGCCCCGCTGTCCTTGGCGTCCTTCGTCTCCGTGGTGCTGAGGACCGGCGCGTACGGCAGGCTCGTGCAGCCCGTCGGGGTGAACGACCCGGACGCGGAACCCGTGGGCGTGGCGCCGTAGTACGTCGTGCTGAAGCTGCTCGTCGCCGCGCCACAGCTGCTCGGGAGCCGCGTGAACGGCTGGCCGTTGAGCGTCGTGAAGTTCGCCGTGAACCCGGTGATCGAGGCCGGCGAGGGGTTGGGGAATGTCGTCGTCAGGTTGAGACCGCCCGGCGCGTTCGGATTGGCCGAGACCCCGATGTACTGGTTGGTCAACGGAGCCGGCGGTGCGAACTCGATCCCCGCGGCGTCGGTGCCCTGCCCCGGGACGAGATACAGGTTGCCCGTGATGTTGCCGGCCACATCCGTCGAAACGGTCGCCGTTCCGACCTGGCAACCAGCCGTGAGCTGCTGAGCACCCAGACAGGTCGCGTTGGCGTTGAGATTCCCGAGCATGCCCGGGGCGAGCGATGTAACGACGGTCTTGGGCGTGTCGCCGCTGGCAAAGGTCAGCGCGGCGGTCACGTTTGTCGCGCCCCCGGCCTGAAGATTTGCCGGGGTGACCGTCAGGCCCTCGCCGGCCGCCAGGGCGGATGCCGGCAGGATTAAGACCGCAGCCGCGGTCGCGAGCCCAACAAGGGCGCGCCTTACTCGTATTGCCACTTGGCAAGTACCTCCTCTGATGATGTCCGTCCGGAGCGGGTCCTCCTGCCCCAACTCCACCCACGCCCGGCCGTGTCATACGAGGCGTGGAGCGGCCGCGGAGGTCGCGCGCCGGGCATCCTACCGGTCATGACCCCGTTGGCGCACTACCGCAAACGGCCATGAAGCTGCTCGCCTTCAGCGACCTGCACCGGGACCGCAGGCAAGCCGAGCGCCTGGTGGCGATGGCCGAGGACGTTGACGTGGTGGTCGGCGCGGGCGATTTCGCGACGATGCACCAGGGGCTCGAGGGCACGATCGAGACGCTGAGCGCGATCGCGGTCCCGGCCGTGCTCGTGCCCGGCAACGCCGAAACCGACATCGAGTTGTGGCAGGCCTGCGCCTCGTGGCCGAGCGCCCACGTCCTCCACGGTCAGGCGAAGGAGATCGCGGGCGCCCGGTTCTTCGGGCTCGGTGGCGGGGTGCCTCCGACTCCGTTCCCGTGGAGCTTCGACCTCTCAGAAGAAGAGGCGGCGGCCAAGCTAGAGAGCTGCCCCGAGGGCGCGATCCTCATCGTCCACTCACCGCCCAAGGGGCACGTGGACGAGGCCCACGGGCGCCACTTGGGCAGCGAAGCGGTGCTGGCCGCGATCGAGCGCAAGCGTCCGGCGCTTGCGGTCTGCGGCCACATCCATCAGTGCTGGGGCCGGGAGGCCACGATCGGCACCACGCCGGTCGTCAATGTCGGTCCCGAGGGCCGGCTCTTCGACATCTGAGGCTCGGGCGCGGGCGGCACCGTGGGGGCGCTGCCGCTGCGGGCCAGCCGTGTTGTCAGCAGCGCGAGCGCGGGAGCCGCGACGAGCGCCACCATCGCCAGGAACCACAACTGGCCGGCGTCGGTGCCCTCGCCGAGCGCATGGACGAGCCCGAGAAGCCACGCCAGCGCCGTGAAACGGTGGAGCTTGCGCCAGCGGACCGCCCCGACCCAGCGGCGGGCGTAGTAGGAGAGCCCGAGCACGATCAGGCTCCAGCCGCCGACGATCCCGAGCGTGGTCCAGATCGTCTTGTAGCTCGACACGAACGGGATCGAGATGTCGAAGACCGAGGGGTGTAGGAACGAGTCCCCGAGCAGCGAGACTCCGTGGACGACGATCGCGACGATCGTCGCGAGCGCGAGCGTGTCATGGGCCGCGCGCAGGTCGGTGGTCCTGCCCTTCAGCAGCTTGGTGCTCATCATCAGGCCCAGCGAGACCGCGAGGCTGGCCAGCACCAGGGCAGCGAACCCGGCGGCGCGACTGGTGATCCAGAAGAGGTGGGGTGTCAGAGCCGTGTTCATGCCTCGAGCATCGCCGGACTCCGGCAGAGCCGCGTAGGGACCGCGTAAGAGCTTGATAGGAGCGCTCGAGGCGCTAGAGGCGCTTCAGTGCTCGACGTAGGCCGCGCGGAGCCGGCTCTGGCGCGTGCCGGCGAATGTCTGCGGCGCGACCGCGACACTCGAATAGGTCACGTCGAACTGCCTGCCCGCCGCGCCGAGCGTCGAGGGCGTCGCCATGCCGGCGCTGTCGCTCTCCTGGCGGGTGACGATCAAGCGCTGGGCGCCCGGCGTCAGCCGGATCTGGGTCCGCCACCACTTGCGGTCGAGGATCGAGCCCTTCGCGCCGGTCGTCGAGGTCGCCGTGGCCGAATCGAACGCGACCGACCCGAAGTTCGCCAGCGGCAGCGCCTGGCAGGCGAACTGATTGATGCACTCCGAGGGCGCCTCGACGATCCACTCGGCCGAGCTCACGTCGATGCTCGGGGCGAACACCGTCTTGCGGAAGGTCCGGTGGCGGGTCCGGTTTTGGAGCACGAGCGTGACCTGATGCCCGGCGACGGTCACCGTGGCGTGTACGACGTCGCCGGGCTGGACCCCGAACGAGATCGTTTTCGACGGTGCGGGCACGAGCTCGTACCAGGCGCTCGAGACCGCATTCCCCCCCGCCTTGCAGTCGACCTCGGTGCCGATCTGTTCGAGCGCGTCGGAAGTCGGCTTGAAGCCCCCGATCCCCACCCACACCGCCGAATAGCTCGACTGGCCAGCCACGCATGTCGCCGCGGGCTGCGTCCAGGTCCCCGATACCGTGCGGAACGACACGCCGGGGCGGTGCACGGCATATCCGGCCCAATTCGAGCTCGTCGTGGTCTTCGCGAACGCAGCCGGCGCCGAGCACAAGGCCACGGCAATAATCGCCGCCGCGGCGAGCCCCGCCCTCGTCCCTCCGTCGCGAATCTTCCTCAATGCCTACTCCTTGGCGGCCTGGAGGATCGCCGTCGCGCGCCCCAGGCAGTCGTACATTTGTCCGGTTGCCCCGTTCGTATTAAACGTGACCAGGCGGCAGGTCTTTGCGACCACATCCATCGCCCCCTGGCTGCCGGTACGCGTGTCCCCCGGGAGCGATACCCCCTGCGTGTCGCCGGTAATCACCCAACGCAGGCGTCCTTCACGGACCTCCATGGCGATCCAGCTCGCGCTCACCGAGCTTTCTCGCCCAGAGAAACCACCGAGCCCGGCGACGTTCGTGTAGCCCTCGAGGATGGCCGCGGCCGCGGTGCTCTGACTCGATACCCCGATTTCGCCGCCTCCGTGCTGGGCGACGTATTTCTCGGCCGCCGTCAGCGAGGCGGTATCGCCGCCGAATCCGCCGGCGCCGGCGCCGCCGCCCCCGAAGCCGCCGCCGCCCGGGAACCCGCCGGCGCCCGCTGACGATCCAGGGTTCTGGAAGAGCTGGCCGACCGCCGGCGCGCCGCCGCCGAACCCGCCACCGCCGGAGCGGCCGCCGCCGCCCCGGAAGCCGCCGGGACCGCCGCCACCCGAGCCGCCTCCACCGGGGCCGCCCAACGACGCGCTCTCCGGCCCTCCAGCCGGGAACGTGCTGCTGGTGGCGTGTCCGACGGTCTGGACCGCCCATGCCGATGGGGCCGCGAGCAGCGCGGCCATCGCGACGGCGACCACGACGGCTCGGTAACGGCCGGCGCCCTCGATCGCGAGCAGGAGCGCGCAGGCGCCGGCCACGCCGATCAGGACGGGCTTGGCCCACGGCATCGCGCCACCGAGCTCGCCGAGCACCACGAGCTCGGTGACCGCGCCCGCGGCGATCGCCAGCGGGGCGATCACGCGCGCGGTCCGGTCGTCGGAGGCCGCGCCGCCGAGCGAGCGCGGGAGCATCAGGCCGGCGCCGGCGCCGACCAGCGCCGCCGCGAACGGCGCGAGGAACGAGACGTAATAGGGATGGAAGATCCCCGAGGCGAAGCTGAACACGACCGCGGTGGTCAGGAACGCGCCGCCGACGGCGATCAGCCAGCTCGTCCTCGGGTCGCGCCGGCGCAGGCGGGTGAGCACGAGCAGCGCGAGCCCGACGACTACGGCGAACCCGAGCAGCCACCCCGCCTGGTCGCCCAGCGCCGACTGGAGCAGCCGGAATGGCCCGGTGGCGCCGCCGAACAGGTTGCCGCCGAAGCCACCGCCGGGACCGCCGCCGCCCCCGCCAGGGCCGCCGGTCTGGCCCGCGACCCGGCCGAGGCCGTTGTAGCCGAAGATCAGCGACCAGATGCTGTTGTCGGACGTGCCGGAGATCCACGGACGATGCGCCGCCGGCGTCAACGTGACGAGCAATGGCCAGGCGAGAGCGACCGCGACCATCGCGGCGCCGCCGGCGAGCAGCTGGCGGAAGGCTCTGAACCGAGCGGACCAGGTCTCGCCCCACCGGCTCCACATCCAGGCGAGCGCGATCCCGGGCACGACGAACAGCGCCACGGCCATCTTCGTCTCGAACCCGAGGCCGACGCACACGCCGCTGAGCACGAGCCACTTCGTCCCGCCGGTCTCGAACGCGCGCACGGCGCACCACAGCGCGGCCACGCAACACAGGATCAGAAGCTCATCGGGGTTGTTGTGGCGCGCGATCGCCACCGTGATCGGCGTCAGCGCGAACGCCAGACCGGCGACCGACCCGGCGACGCGGCCGAACATGCGGCGCGTCATGTCGTAGACGAGCGCCACGGCGGCGACCCCCATCAGCGCCTCGGGCACGAGGATGCTGAGTGGGTGGAAGCCGAACACCCGGACGGAAAGGGCCTGGACCCAGAACGCGAGCGGCGGCTTGTCGACGGTCATGAGCCCGGTCTTGTCGAGCGAGGCGAACAGGAAGTCGTGCCAGCTCGTGCTCATCGACTTGATCGCGGCCGAGTAGTAGGTGTTCGCCCAGCCGTTGATGCTGAGGTCCCACAGGTTCAGGACCGCCGTGAGCGCGAGCAGCGCCAGCAGCTCGGGGTAGGCGAAGACCGAGGCCAACCGGGTCCGGCTCGCTGCCCGCGTCCGCGCCCAGCGGCTCGCGGGGTATGACAGCGAGCTCACGGTGCGAGCACGGGTCGGCGGGGCGCGGGCAGCGCAGGACGGCGCCCGGCCGGCCGGTGCACGAGCAGCCGCGCGACGCCACTGAGGTCGGCGAGCGCGGTCGGGACGATGTCGAAGCGCGAGTCGCGGTTCTGCGCCCAGTCGACCGGGACCTCGTGGATCCGGAGCCCGCGGCGCTGGGCGAGCACGAGCAGCTCGGTGTCGAAGAACGACTCGTCGTCCTGAATCAGCGGGATCAGCTCATGCGCGGCCGCGGCGCGGATGGCCTTGAATCCGCAGCCCGCATCGCTGAACCGGGCGCGGAGCGCGGTTCGGAGCAGGCGGTTGTACGCGCGCGAGATCAGCTCGCTCTTGGCGCTGCGCGTCACGCGTGCCGCGCGATGGAGGCGCGTGCCGATCGCAAGGTCGCTGTGCCCGGCGACCAGCGGGGCCACCAGCGGCAGCAGCCCGTTGAGATCGGTGGACAGGTCGGCGTCCATGTACGCGACCACGTCGGCTCCACTCGCCGTCCACGCGGTTCGCAGCGCCAGCCCACGCCCGTTCGCCCGCAGGTGCATGGCGCCCACCTCGGGAAGCTCGTACATCAGCCGCCGGGCGACCTTGAGGGTCCCGTCGGTGCTCGCGCTGTCGACGATCGTGATCTGCCACGAGAACGGGAACCCGCGCGACAGATAGCCATGAAGCATCCGCACCGATGCTTCGAGCGCGGCCTGCTCGTCGTGGACCGGGATGACGATGTCGAGGTCGGTGTGGGCTGACCCGCTCATGGCGTCAGGGCTGATCGGGCGCGCGGTGCGCCTCGGCGTAGACGCCGGCCGCGGCCATGGCGGCGAACACGCCTGCTGCCAGGGCGGCAACGGTCCAGGACAGGATGGTCATCATCGGATCTCCTCGATCTGAGTGGAGTGGCTTCGAGGAGAATCGGTGAGGGGGCGAAGCTCGTATGAAGACGTCGGTAAGAGCGACGTAGGAGTCCCCCTCCGGGCCTGAGTCCTAGAGTAAGAAGGACCCTTTAGACCAGGAGAAATGAACCGTGATGCCCAATTCCTTCGACGCCAAGGCGACGCTCACCGTCGGGGAGCGCTCGTACGAGATCTTCCGGCTCGACGCCCTCCAGGCGAAGTACGACATCGCACGGCTGCCGTTCTCGCTGAAGGTCCTGCTCGAGAACCTGCTGCGCAACGAGGATGGGGAATCGATCCGTGCCCAGGATGTCGAGGCGCTGGCGACGTGGGACGCCGCCGCCGAGCCGAGCACCGAGATCTCGTTCACGCCGGCGCGCGTGCTCATGCAGGACTTCACCGGAGTTCCGGCCGTGGTCGACCTGGCCGCGATGCGCGACGCCATGCGCGAGATGGGCGGCGACCCCGCCAAGATCAACCCGCTCGCTCCGGCCGAGCTCGTGATCGACCACTCGGTCCAGGTCGACGTGTTCGGGACGAGCGTCGCGTTCGCGCGCAACGCCGAGCTCGAGTTCGAGCGCAACCGCGAGCGGTACGCGTTCCTGCGCTGGGGACAGGGCGCGTTCGAGAACTTCAGGGTGGTCCCGCCGGACACCGGGATCGTCCACCAGGTCAACCTCGAGTACCTCGCGCGCGTGGTGTTCGTCAACGACGCGCTCGGACAGGCGTATCCAGACACCTTGGTGGGCACCGACTCGCACACGACGATGGTCAACGGGCTGGGCGTGCTCGGCTGGGGCGTCGGCGGGATCGAGGCCGAAGCCGCGATGCTCGGGCAGCCGATGTCGATGCTGATCCCGCAGGTCCTCGGGTTCAAGCTGACTGGCTCGCTGCAGGAGGGCGCCACTGCGACCGACTTGGTGCTGACCGTCACCGAGATGCTGCGCGCACGGGGTGTGGTCGGAAAGTTCGTCGAGTTCTACGGCGAGGGCCTGGCCCGGCTGCCGCTCGCGGACCGGGCGACGATCGGCAACATGTCGCCCGAGTTCGGCTCGACCTGCGCGATCTTCCCGATCGATGCCGAGACCCTGCGCTATCTGGAGTTCTCGGGTCGGCCGCGCGAGCTGATCGATCTCGTCGAGGCGTACTCCAAGGAGCAGGGGCTGTGGCACGACGAAAGCTCCGAGGAGCCGACGTTCACCGACCGGCTCGAGTTGGACCTCTCGACGGTGGTGCCAAGCATCGCCGGGCCGAAGCGGCCGCAGGACCGGGTGTCGCTGACCGAGTCCAAGCCGGCCTTCCGGATGGCGCTCGAGGGCTACCTACCCGAGGAGGACTCCGAGGACGAGGCGCTCGAGGAGAGCTTCCCGGCTTCGGATCCCGTCGCCACCCACGTTCCCAACGGCGTCGGTCATGAGCCGGGAGGGGGCACGGGCGGAACGCAGGTCGCCGAGCGGCGTTCCACGCACGCCGCGGTGACATTGGAGGATGGGACGGACACGTTCCTCGATCACGGACACGTCGTGATCGCGGCGATCACAAGCTGTACGAACACCTCGAACCCGTCGGTGATGCTGGGCGCGGGATTGCTGGCGCGCAACGCAGTGCAGCGGGGTCTATCGGTTAAGCCGTGGGTGAAGACGTCGCTGGCGCCGGGCTCGAAGGTCGTCACGGAATACCTGGACCGCGCGGGGCTGACCGAGTACCTCGACGACCTCGGCTTCAACCTGGTCGGGTACGGGTGCACGACCTGTATCGGCAACAGCGGGCCGCTGCCGACGGAGATCTCCGCGGCGGTGCAGGACTCAGACCTCGCGGTCGTCTCCGTGCTGTCGGGCAACCGGAACTTCGAGGGGCGGATCAATCCCGACGTGAAGATGAACTACCTGGCCTCGCCGCCGCTGTGCGTCGCCTACGCGATCGCGGGGACGATGGACATCGACCTGTACGACGAGCCGCTCGGCGAGGACCGCCACGGCCAGCCCGTGTTCCTGGCGGACATCTGGCCGAGCGCGGCGGAGGTGGCCTCGGTCGTCGAGGAGGCCGTGCAGTCGGACATGTTCCACAAGAGCTACGGCGAGGTGTTCGACGGCGACGATCGCTGGAACTCGCTCGAGGTTCCGTCGGGCGAGCTGTTCGAGTGGGACCCGCGCTCGACGTACGTCCGCCGGCCGCCGTTCTTCGACGAGATGCCGCGCGAGCCCGTGCCGCCCGAGGACATCGAGCGCGCGCGCGTGCTGGCCGTGCTCGGCGACAGCGTGACCACCGACCACATCTCGCCGGCGGGCTCGATCAAGCGCGACGGCCCGGCCGCGCGGTACCTGAACGAGAACTACGTCGAGTCACGCGACTTCAACTCGTATGGGTCGCGGCGCGGCAACCACGAGGTGATGATGCGCGGCACATTCGCGAACATCCGCCTGCGGAACCTGATTAAGACGGATTCCGCCCTCCCCGAGGGCGGGGTGACCGTGTACCTGGGCGCCGACGACCACGGCGAGGAGATGTCGATCTACGACGCGGCCATGAAGTACATGGACGCCGACGTCCCGCTGATCGTCCTGGCGGGCAAGGAGTACGGCTCGGGGTCGTCGCGGGACTGGGCGGCCAAGGGCACGCGCCTGCTCGGCGTGCGCGCGGTGATCGCGGAGAGCTTCGAGCGGATTCACCGGTCGAACCTGGTCGGGATGGGCGTGCTCCCGTTGCAGTTTCTCGAGGGCGAGTCGGCCGCGTCGCTGAGCCTGACCGGGCGCGAGACGTACACGATCGCGGGCATTGCCGGCGCCGACCCGATCCCGCGCCAGCTGACCGTGCGCGCGGACGACAAGGAGTTCACCGTGACCGTCCGGATCGACACGCCGAAGGAGCAGCGGTACTACGCGCACGGCGGCATCCTGCAATTCGTGTTGCGTCAGCTGCTCGCGAAGTAGGCCGCGCACCCGGCCGATGGCGCTGCGACTACGTATTTGTTAGCTGCATCGCCATCGGCGCCGGTTTTGCAGGGGATTTGCCGGGTAGACCGCCGGCATTGTGGCAACGATTCGACACATAGCACGGTGGCTGGCGTGGCAGATCGGCGATCACGACGCGGCCCCGGTGCCGGCGCACGAACCGCCGGCGCGGATCACCGTTTTCTCGACTAACGAGGACTAGGCAGCCGGCCGCAGCGCCTCGAGCTCCCGGCTCTCGGCGAGCTCTGCGAGCGCCTTGCGCTCGAGCTTGCGGACCGCGTCCGACGAGATCCCGAGCCGCCGCCCGGCCTCGCGCAGCGGCGTCGGTTCGTCGTCGCCGATCCCGTAGCGGAGGATGACGACGTTTCGCTCGACCTCGGGGAGGCGCTCGAGCGCCCGGCGCAGGGCATCGTCGCGCGCGGCCAGCTCGACCTCCTCGTGCGGCGGGCGGTCGTCGCTCGCGAGCAGCGCGCCGAGCGTCGTCTCCTCCTCCTCGCCCACGGGCCGGTCGAGGCTGGTGACGACCCGCGCGATGTCCCGCGAGGCGCGGACCTCGCGGACGTCGAGCTCGGCGGCCGCGGCGATCTCTTCGTCGGTCGGTTCGCGGCCGAGCTTGGCCACGAGCGCGCCACGGGCACGCCCGATCCGCCGCTCGCGCTGGCCGATATGCACGGGGACCCGGATCGGCCGGGCGCGATTGGCGATCGCGCGCTGGATCGACTCCCTGATCCAGAACGTCGCGTACGTCGAGAACTTGTAGCCCTTGCGCCAGTCGAACTTCTCGGCGGCCCGGATCAGGCCCAGGATCCCCTCCTGGATGAGGTCGAGGAGGGGAAGGTCGAGACCTTCGTAGCTGCGCGCGTTGGAGATCACCAGCCGCAGATTCGAGTTGACGAGGCGCTCCTTGGCGACGAGGTCGCCGCGCTCGATCCGCCGTGCCAACTCGACCTCCTCGGGACGCGTCAACAGCCGATGGCGCCGGACCTCGGCCATGAACAGCGACATCGAGTCCATCGTCCGCTCGGGCATCTCGTGGGTGCGCTGGGCGGCATCGCTCGAATCGCGATCCGCACCGGGCTGCTCTCCGTGGATCTCGATCCCACGGTCGGCGAGCAGCCCGCGGATGGATTCGAGGTCGGCCTCGCGGCCGTGGATCCCTACCTCCGGCGACATGGTTGGTTTTCTACCCACAGCGGGCCTGACCAACACGTGCAAAGCCGCTCGTTGGCGGCACGCACCGCAATCGAGGGCGTCAGCGAATAGCCTTCGTTCAGATGCCGGTCCCGGAACTGCTCAAAAACCTGCTCACAGCCGCGGGGCCCTCGGGCCGCGAGACCAGTCCGGCCCAGGTCTGGCGGGAATATTGCGCGGGGTTCGCCGCCGAAGTGGGTGGCGATCGGGTTGGCTCGTCGTACGCCCGGGTGCCGGGAACCGCCGACGGCCCGACCCTGGCCGTGGTCGGCCATATCGACGAGATTGGCCTGCATATCTCGCACATCGAGGACGACGGCTACCTGCGGTTCGGCCAGGTGGGCGGCTGGGACCCCGGCGTGCTGATCGGCCAGCGCGTGAAGCTGCATACGCGCAACGGCGAGTTGACCGGCCTGATCGGCCGCAAGCCGATCCACCTCCTGAAGGACGAGGACCGCAAGAAGGTGCCCGAGCTCAAGGAGCTACACATCGACATCGGCGCGAAGGACGGCGACGAGGCCCGAACCCTCGTCCGCATCGGCGATGCTGCCGTGATCGACGCCGAGCCGCTCGATTTCCGCCATGGACGCGTGGTGTCGCGCTCCCTCGATAACCGCGTCGGCTGTTACGTGGCTGCCGAGAGCGCGCGGCTCGTGGCCGAGGCCGGGGGGGCGCCCGGCGACGTGCTGGCGCTGGCGGTCACCCAGGAAGAGACCTCGTTCGCGGGCGCGCGCACGAGCGCGTTCGCCCACGACCCCGATCTCGCGATCGTCGTCGACCTGACCTTCGCCACCGATCAGCCCGGCGTCGAGCTCGGGCCGATCACCAAGCACCCGCTCGACTCCGGTCCGGTGATCGCACGGGGGACGTCGCTGCACCCGCTCGTATTCGAGTTGCTGTACGAGACCGCCGAGGCCGAAGGAATCGAGTTCACGCTCGAATCGCTCGGCAAGGGCACCGGCACCGACGCGGACGCCATCCACCTGAGTCGCGCCGGCGTGGCCACCGGACTCGTCTCGATCCCGTCCCGGTACATGCACTCGCCGATCGAGATGGTGTCGCTGGCGGACGTCGACGCCGCCGCGCGGCTGATCGCGGCGTTCGCGCGGCGGCTCGAGCCGGGCGTCTCGTTCGAGCGCTGAGCTCGGGCCCTGCGTGCTCCTGCTGTTCGACATCGACGGGACGCTGCTGTCGGGGGCGACCAAGGCCCACAGCCAGGCGCTCGACCGGGCGATCCGCGAGGTACACCACGTCGACCCGGGCGACCTGCGCAAGCAGATCGGCCCGGCGGGCCGAACCGATGGCGAGATCGCCCGGCTGATGCTTCTCGACCTGGGCGTCTCGGCCCGGCGGATCGACGAGCTTGCGGCGGAGGTTCGCGAGAAGTGCTGCGAGATCTACGCCCAGATCTCCCCACCCGACCTGAGCGACCATGTGGTGCCGGGCATGTCCGAGCTGCTGGCGTGGCTGGCCGGCCGCGACGGCGTCACGCTCGGGCTCGTCACCGGAAACTTCGAGGTGATCGCGCGGCTGAAGCTCAAACACGCCGGCATCGGGCGATGGTTCTCGGCGGGCCCCGGCGGATTCGGCTCTGACTCCGAGGATCGCGCGGCGCTGCCCGCGATCGCCCGCCGGCGCGCTGGGCAGATCCCGCGCGAGCAGGCGATCGTGATCGGCGACACCCCGCGCGATATCGCCTGCGCGCGGGCCGATGGGGTCCGGTGCGTCGCGGTGACGACGGGCCAGTACGGGGTCGACGAACTGTCCGATGCCGACGCGGTGGCGCGCGATACCGGCGAGTTGCGGCTCCGGCTCGAGGAGCTAGGCGCCTAGCTCGCCTGCTGCCAACCCCAGCGCTTCTGCCAGGGTGAGCTCCGCGCCGACCTCCCAGTCCACCCGGTCGTCAAGGTCGGCTCGTGCTTGTGGTTCCCACCTCGCGCGAAGTCGCGTGATGGATTTGTGCTCCTCGACGGAGCCGCGCGCTGCGTCCGCCGCTCGCCAAAGCATCGCCGCGCGCGCGGGTGCACCCCGCATTGCCGCGATCGTTCCCGCTACCGACAAGGCATCTGCCGCCATCTCCGCATCGTCGTAGGGAACGCTCGTCTGGATCGAGTCGCGAAGATCCGCATCGGCGTCTTCAACATGGTCTCGCAGCAACGAGACGATCGCTCGATCGAGCAACGCGTACGCGATGACCGGCCGAAAGCCGATCTCGTGGGCCTGCTCGAGCGCCTCGTTGATCACCTCGTCCGCGATGTTGAGGTCACCGGCATCCAGCGCGATTTCAGCGACAGTCGTCGCCGTGACTGCGATCCCGGCGACATCCCCGATCCGACGGAACAGGGACAACGCCTCCTCGACCATTGGGCGTGCCTGCGCCGGATTGCCGCGAACGGATCCACACGAGCTATAGCCGTTCAATGTGACTGCGAGCACCCATTCATCGGCGGCCGCCCGAGCCGTCTCGATCGCCTGCACGTAGTGGTGAGCGGTCCCGGCCTCGTCCCCTGCTATCTCGTCGCACCAGCCGAGGGCTCCGAGAGCGAGAGCTGCCTGCCGGTGGTCGCCGCGTCGCCGGACGATCGAAAGCCCCTCGTCGAGCAGCGGCCTCGCCCGTTCGACGTCCCCAACTCGTCCCGCCAGCCTGCCGGCGGCGACAAGCGCCCGCCCCCGAGAAGGATCTTCATCGGAGGCCGCCTCGAGTACCTGGTCGAGACGGCGGCGACCCTCGATCCGATAGCCGCGAATCTCCCAGAACCACACAAGCGCACCCGCCATGCGAAGCGCCCCCGCAGGATCGCTGGCGCACAGATGATCGAGAGACGCGCGGAGGTTCGCGTTCTCACTCTCGAGCCGGTCGAGCCAGCGGGCCTCGTCAGGGCCGTGGAGATATGGCGCGGCCTGCTCTGCCAGGGCGCAGAAGTGCCGGGCGTGCTCGTTTGCCACCTCGTCGGCGATGCCGGCGAGGCCGGCCTGCTCGAGCGCGAACGTCCTCACCAACTCGAGCATCCAGAAACGGACCTCGCCGTCGGGATCGTCCCGGCGGCGCAACAGGCTCTTCTCCGCAAGTGAGATCAGCCCTTCGCCGGCCTCGGGGCCCCACAGCGATTCGGCCGAATCGATGCGCACTCCGCCGATGAACGGCGATAGCCGCGCGAGCAGGTAACGCTCGGCAGGATCGAGGAGCTGGTAGCTCCAGGCGATCGTCGCGCGCAAGGTGCGCTGGCGCTCGGGGAGATCCCGTGGGCCTTCGGGCAGCGTCAACCGCTCGGCGAGTCGCGTCTCGAGTTGCCGCGGCCCGAACACGGCTACTCGCGCCGCCGCGAGCTCGAGCGCCAGCGGGAGCCCGTCGAGCCGCTCGCAGATCCGATCGATCGCGGCGCGATCGTCCCCGCTCACCTCGAGATCGGGACGCACCGCTCTGGCGCGAGCGACGAACAGCTCGGCCGCGTCGTCCGGCGGCAGCGGTGGGACCTCCATCCGCTGCTCACCCCGAATTCGAAGCGGCTCGCGACTCGTCGACAGCACCGCAACGCGCGGCGAGGCGGCGAGCACATCCGCCACCACCGAGCTCGCGTCCAGCAGATGCTCGAAGTTGTCGAGCACGAGCAGCAGCTCCCGTCCCGAGAGCGCGCGGACCAGTGCGTGTTCGGGCGACTCACCCGCCACCGGAGCGACCTCCAGCACCCGCGACACCTCCGCCACCATCACGGTCCGATCCGGGATCGGCGCGAGTGGCACGACCCACACCCCATCGCGATAGCGCCCGACCAACTCGGCGGCGACCTCCAGCGCCAGCCTCGTCTTGCCCGAGCCTCCGGGGCCCCACAACGTCAACAGGCGCACCTCGCGACCGGTGAACAACTCAAGCGCGCGTGACATCTCCTCGGTCCGGCCGACCAGCGGGTTCGCCGGGGTGGGCAGGTTGGAGCGGCCGACCGGCGGGGCCGCCTGCCGGCCCAGCGAGGCGTCCTGCTCGAGGATCTGACCCTGAAGCGCCTTGAGCGCCGGCCCGGGTTCGAGCCCCAGCTCGTCGGCCAGGGCCGCGCGGATCCGCTGATAGACCTGGAGAGCGTCGGATTGGCGCCCGGACCGGTACAGCGCGGTCATCAGTTGTCCCGCGAACCGCTCGCGGGTCGGATCGGAAGCAAGCAGCCCCTCGAGCTCAGCGATCAGCTCGGCGTGGCGCCCGAGCTCGAGGTCCGCGTCGATCCTCGCCTCGAGCGCCACGAGCCGCAGCTCCTCGAGACGGCGGATCTCACCTTGGGCGAATGCCTCGAAGGCAACGTCCGCGAGTGGCGGACCGCGCCACAGCGCCAAAGCGTGGTTCAGCCTCTCGCCGGCGCCGGCGGCGTCCCCCTCCTCGAGCGTCCGCCGCCCGTTCCGAACGCGCTCGGCGAACAGCTCGGCATCGAGTTCACCGGGAGCGAGCGACAGCAGGTACCCGCCGCCGACGGTCCGTATCCGCGGCCCGTCCGGATGATCGAGGGGCTCGAGCGCTCGGCGCAACCGCAACACGCCCATCTGCAGGCGCTTGCCTGCCCCGTCCCGTTCCTCACCCCAAACGGCGTCGATGACCGCGTCCGCCGATACCGCCCGGTTCGCGTGCAACAGCAGAAACGCCAGCAACGCCACCTGCCGCGGGCCGCCGAGCACCAGTGGACGGTCATCCGCCCACGCCTCGACCGGCCCCAACACGCGAAAAGCGCTCACGCCCAAACCCTCGGGTCAAACCTACCAGCCGACAGCGGCAGTCACCGAGCTGTGACCCCAGGTGACCAGCCGGTTACCGCCAGATCGGACTCTTACGGCGCAACGGCACGCCAAGCCCCCCAGGAGGCCCCGGTATCAGCGGTCGTCTCCGCGGCTCTTAACCGTGCCAAAACCGACCCGAAACGGACCCAAGACCGGGTGCCGTGACGGGCAACCACCTAGGAGCACATCATGTCCACGCTACAAAGCACCACCGGGCTGCGAGACCGAATCGGGAGCCGACTCGGGACGATCGCGCTTGCCCTGAGCGTGCTGTGCGCGATCGGGGTGGCGGTCCTCATCCTCGTGCCGAGCCGGCACCACGCGCACAAGCCGACCGCGACCGTCAGTGCACACGCGCCGGCCGCACCGATCAGCGCCGCGCACGCGCCGAGCGCGCCGGTCGCGTCCATCGCGGTGGCGGCCCCCGCTCCGGCCGGGTACTTCCGCGACCCGGCGACGCACGCGCTCCTGCGCGTCCGCACGACCGACAGCGGCGGGCCACCGCTCCCCGCCAATCACACGCTCGGTCGCGTCATCCGGTAGGGCCGGCGCAGCCAGTGGAGGGCCCTGGGGCTGGGGCCCTCCACTCGTCGTCGCGGACACGAGCGGATAACAGCCCGATCCGGGCGATGATTTCGGCGGGGCCGCCCGGTCGTAAGGTGTAGACCGGCGACGATCACAGGAGGTCACGATGCCCGATCACAAGACCGCAACCCGCGAGGAATGGCAGGCCGCTCGTGCCGAACTCGCCAAGCTCGAGGCCGAGTACGCCGAGCTTGGCGCGAAGGTGACGGAGCAGCGCCGCGAGCTTCCGTGGGTCCCGGTGGAGAAGGAGTACGTGTTCGACACCGAGGACGGCAAGAAGACGCTCGCCGAGTTGTTCGACGGCCGCACCCAACTGCTCGCCTACAACGTCATGTTCGGTCCCGATTACGAGCTCGGTGCCTGCCCCGGATGTACCAGCCTCGCGGATGAGCTCAGCGGGACGCTCGTACATCTCAACCACCGCGACGTGACCCTGATCTGCTTTTCGCGCGCGCCGATCGACCGGCTTGCCGCCTACAAGAAGCGGATGGGCTGGGAGTTCCCGTACGTGTCCACCTACGACAACGAGTTCCCGTTCGACTTCGGGCTGGCGCTCACGCCGCAGCAGGCCCAGGAGGTCCCCGAGATCAAGTCGATGATCGACAGCCCGCCGGACTGGCTCGAGCAGTGGGGCCGGCAGATCGGGGCCAAGCTCGAGGACGGCCTGCGCGAGGGGCCGAGCTGGATCGCCTTCGCGCGCGACAACGGCACCGTGTACCACACCTATACCGTGATGGCGCCCGATCCGTTCGTCGCGCCGTACCACTCGTTCCTGCTCAAGCGAGCTCCGTTGGAGCCGGCCTCGGAGATCTTCGCCTGGCGCAAGGACGAGTATCCGGACTGATCAGCCGCGGACGAGCTTCTTGTAGGTGATGCGCTTGGGCCGATCGGCGTCGGCGCCGAGTTGCTCGTGTCGGAAGTCCTCGTAGGCCTCGAAGTTGCCCTCGAACCAACGGACCTCCGAATCGCCCTCGAACGCGAGCACATGTGTCGCGATCCGGTCGAGGAACCAGCGGTCGTGGGAGACGACGACGGCGCAGCCGGCGAACGCGAGCAGCGCCTCCTCGAGCGCCCGGAGCGTGTCGACGTCGAGGTCGTTGGTCGGCTCGTCGAGCAGCAGCAGGTTGCCGCCGGTCCGCAGCAGCTTCGCCAGATGCAGGCGGTTGCGCTCGCCGCCGGACAGCTTCGCGACCTTCTTCTGCTGGTCGGAGCCCTTGAAGTTGAAGCCCGCGACGTAGGCGCGGCTGTTCACGGTGCGGTCGCCGAGCTTGATCTGGTCCTGGCCGCCCGAGATCTCCTCCCACACGTTCTTGTCGGGGTCGAGCGCGTCGCGCGACTGGTCGACGTAGGCGAGGTCGACCGTCTCCCCGATTTTCAGGGAGCCGGCGTCGGGCTGTTCCTGGCCGGTGATCATCCGCAGGAGCGTGGTCTTGCCGGCGCCGTTCGGGCCGATCACGCCGACGATTCCGCCGGGAGGCAGACTGAAGCTGAGGTCGTCGATGAGGACGCGATCGCCGTACGCCTTGCGGAGCTGGTTGGCCTCCACGACGGTGTCGCCGAGTCGCGGCCCGGCGGGGATGTGGATCTGGACCTGGTCGAGCTTGACGTTCCGGTCCTGGGCGAGCAGGGCCTCATACGCGTTCAGGCGAGCCTTTGGCTTGTTCCGGCGCGCGCTGGCGTTGAGCCGGACCCACTCGAGCTCCTGATCGATCGTGCGCCTCCGGACGCTCTCCTGCTTCTCCTCCTGTTGCAGTCGGGCGCGCTTCTGCTCGAGCCATCCGGAATAGTTGCCCTGGTACGGGATGCCGCGGCCGCGGTCGAGTTCGAGGATCCAACCGGCGACGTTGTCGAGGAAGTAGCGGTCGTGGGTGATCGCGACGATGGTGCCCTTGTAGTCCTGGAGGTGACGCTCCAGCCATGCGACGGATTCGGCGTCGAGGTGGTTGGTGGGCTCGTCGAGCAGCAGCAGGTCGGGTTGCCTCAGCAGCAGGCGGGCGAGGGCGACGCGGCGCTTTTCGCCTCCGGAGAGGGTGGAGACCTCGGCGTCGCCCGGCGGGGTCCGGAGCGCGTCCATCGCGATCTCGAGCGTGGTGTCGAGGTTCCAGCCGTCGACGGCGTCGATCTGCTCCTGGACGCGCGAGAACTCGTCGGCGCTCTCATCGGAGTAGTTCATCGAGAGCTCGTTGAAGCGGTCGAGCAGCGCCTTGGTCTCGGCCACGCCTTCCTCGATGTTCTCGCGGACGTTCTTCGTCTCGTCGAGATGCGGCTCCTGTTCGAGCAGGCCGACGGTCGCGTTCGCCCCGAGCTGGGCCTGGCCGCCGAACTCGGTGTCCTGCCCCGCCATGATTCGCAGGAGCGTCGACTTGCCGGCGCCGTTGTAGCCGATCACCCCGATCTTGGCGCCCGGCAGGAACGACAGGGAGATATCGGTCAGGACCTCGCGGTCGGGCGGGTAGCGGCGCGAGAGCTTGTAGGTCGTGAAGATGTACTGGGTCGACATGTCTGCGTTCAGAGGATAGGAGCCCTCGCGTGCTGCGAGTCCTCGCCGCGTTGTTCGCGCTGATCGCGGTCGTGTGCATGACGGTCGCGATCATCGGAATGGTCACGGGCCGGCCCGGCGACCGCGCCGGGCTGGTGGTCAGGGCGGCCGCCGTCCTGTGCTTCGTCGCCGCGGTGGTGCTGAACATCGCGGCCCACTGACGCGGCGTAAGCTTGTGCGCTCAACCTAGACCCAGGAGAGCGAGCATGGCGAAGGTCGTGTATACGGCAGAGGCGACGGTCACCGGCGGGCGCGAGCAGGGCCACGGCAGGACCACCGACGGCGAGCTCGATGTGCAGCTTCGCCCGCCCACCGAGGGGGGCGGTACGAACCCCGAGCAGCTGTTCGCGGTCGGCTACGCGGCCTGCTTCGAAGGCGCCCTCAACGTCGCGGCCCGGCGCGAGCGCAAGGAGGTCGGAGACGCGTCGATCGACAGCAAGGTGAGCCTGGTTTCGACCGAGGATCGTGGCTACACGGTCGCGGTCGAACTCGACGTGACGCTCCCCCAGGTCGAGGACGCCGAGGAGGCCAAGAAGATCGTCGCCGCGGCGCACCAGATCTGCCCGTATTCGAACGCCACGCGCGGCAACGTCGAGGTCACGCTGACCGCGAACGGCCAGGCCGTCGGTTAGTTCTCGGGCTGCCAGCCGCTCACAACCCACTCGCCGGGGCGCTCCGCGGTGACCGTCGCCAGCGCCAGGTGCCACGCCGGCCGGAGCCCCTGGTAGGCGGTGGTGTTCGTGGCGGCGGTCGACTCGAGCGTGACGACGACGTATTGGTTGCGGCCGCGGCCCGCGAGGGGCGCGACCGCCTCGACCATGCCGCGGTTCGAGATCCCGCCGCGCTGCAGCTCGTAGTCGGCGGCGGTCTGCGCGGCGGCGAGCGTCATCGCGGCGCGAGCCTGGCCGACGCTACGCGCGGCGAGCGTGCGCATGTCGGCCGACACCGTCTGCGCGTTCCAGTTGATGTAGGCGGTGGCGAAGGCCCGGATCGCCTGGGCGCCAGTGGGTGTCGGGTGCGCCGCGGTCTGGGGCTTCGCGGCCGGTGAGGGGTACTCGTGGGTGGCGTCGGCCTCGGCGACCGGGGAAGGCGCGTGGTGTGCGGCATGCCCGGCACATCCGACGGAGCCGAGCGCGCACAGCAGCAGCAGCAAGAGCCTCCTCACAGTCCCACCGGGTGTCGAGCCACGAACCCGGCGTCGCTTCGGATCAACGGGTGCCAGCCGATCCCGGTGCCCCCGTCGCCGGTGCCGGCCGCGTTGTGCGTGTCCCACCGAATCCCGGCCACGTACATGAATACGTGGTCCGCGCTCGCGTACAGGGTGACCCACCGGCCGGGCCCGGGCTGCCCGAACGACTCGAGCGTCCCCGACGGGGCGTCGTAGTCGACCGGGAGCAGACCCCCGCCGTAGAGCAGGTGCTCGACGCTGCTCGAGCAGTCATACGACGGGGCGATCGTCGACAACGCGAGCCCGTGACCGCCCCCGTACACGTACGGCTTACCGACGATCTGGTTGCCGGCCGCGATGATCTGCCTGACGGCGAGCGGCGCGTCCGCCGGCGCGGCGGCGAGCCCGTTGGGGAGGAGTTTGGCACGGTCTTCGGTGGTGACCGGCACGCCCTCGACGGCCGCCGGCGCGCACACGGCCGGGTCCTGCGCGGCGGTCGGGGTCGCGATCAGCTCGAGCGGAGGTTCCGAGCCCGACGCTTGCCCGAGGACGTTGCCGGCACCGGTCTGCGGTGGGCGTTCGATCCTCACGGGGCCCGACCACAGCCCGTCCTCGTACGGGATGCCGAGCCGTCCGGCGAGCTCCCACCACAGGTCGAGCACACGCGGCAACCCGTCGATCGGTCCGCCGCCGAGGCCGATGTCGCGCTTGTAGGCGATCGCCGACCGGGCGCCAACCGTGATGCGGAGCGGCGTCAGATAGGGCAGGCCGCCCATCGCGGTAGCCGTCTGGAACGTCTCGCCGCCGAGCTCGGCGTAGCTGTCCGGGAGCTCGAGCAGATTCGCTCCCGAGGAGCCGGTGACTGTGCTGCTGGGGTCGCCGGGGCCGCCGTACTCGGTCGCACCGACGAGCTGGCCGGTTCCGGGCGGGCCGAGCACGATCCCGGCGCCGGCGCCGGGATCGGCCGGGGGACTGCAGGCGTTCCCTCCCGGCGTGAACACGCTCGTGACGAGCGCGAGCACCGCGACCCCGAGACCGGCGGCGACGACCGCCGCAATCGCGCCCGCCACGAGGAGACCGCCCCCGGTTCGCTTGCCGACCATGGCGCCGAGAATACGGTGCCCGAGTGGTACTGAGTCTAATTGAAGCTAATTAGTTAGATAGCGACGCACACGCGGAGAAAAGCGACATGACTTAGCCGCGTTCGTCTTCGCTCCGCCGCTAACTTAGATGGTTCATGGCTCGGATCCTCGATGTAGAGCAGGCGATGCTCCTCCTGGAGCTCGAGCCGCCCTTCGATCAGCGCGAAGTCCAGCTCGCGCGCCGGCGAATGGCAAAGCGCTGGCACCCGGACATCGCGCCGGCCGGGCGCCAGCATGAGCATCAGCGCCACCTCCAGGCGATCAACGAGGCGGCCGACCAGCTCGAGCAGCTCGCCGAGCAGTCGCGCGGAGGGCGGGTCAGCCGCAACGCCGTCAAGGTCTCGGCCGCGGCCGCGCGCAAGGCGCGCGAGGATGAGGGCCGGCGCGCGTACGAGGCCGAGCAGCGCGCGCGTGCGGCCGCCGAGGACCGCGCAAAGAACGACCCGTTCGGCTCGCGCGTGCCCGATCACTCGGTCGTCCACCGTTATGCGCGATGCACCTCCTATCCGGAATGGGGCGTCGGGAGCGTGACCGGGATCTATTTCTCGGGCGATGGGGACGACGTCCAGCAGTGGGCACGCGTCAAGTTCTCGATCGGAATCCGGACCGTTCCGGCCGGCTCGCTCCAGTTCGTCGACTTCTCCAAGCCCGACGCCGCCGCCGATCGTGTGGAGCGCTTCATGACCGCCGCCCAGCACGCGCTCGCCGAGGGCGACGCGGCGCTCGCCGCCCAGCGGTTGATCTACGCCCGCGACGCGGACCCGGCCAACCCGGTGGTGCTCCGCCTGCTCACGAGCGCGTTCTGGCAGGCCGGCAACCTCCCTGCCGCCGCCCGCGCGGTGCGCGACTGGGCCCGCGCGGAGACCGACCGCCCGACCCCGGAGCGGTTCGCCGCGCGGATCTACGAGGACATGGGCGCGATCGACCTCGCCGCCGAGGCGGCCGAACGCGCCGCCAACCGGGCGCCGAACGACGCGTCGGCATGGGAGCGGCTCGGGCGCCTGCGGCTGCGGCTGATGGACCGCCCCGGTGCGATCTCGGCGCTCGAGCAGGCGCGACTGGTGGAGCCGACCGTCGACGGGCTGCTGTCGCTGGCGCTCGCGTATCACCTCGCGGGCGACGTCGGCGCCGAGGTGTCGGCCGCCGAGGCCGCGACCCGGCTCGACCCCGAGTCGCGCAGCGCCTGGGCCAGCTACGCCCACGCGCTCGCGCGGACGGACCGGATCAACGAGTGCATCGAGGCCTGCCACCGCGCGCTGGCGCTCGGCGAGGACGCCGAGGTGGCCGACCTGCTGGCGCGCGTCGAGGCCTCACGGCCGCGCGCGTTGTCCGAACGAGCCGCTTAGGCGATCGAGCCCTCGCGGCCGCAGACCGCGCAGGACTCGCCGGCGCTGAGCGGCCGGCCGCCACACCCCGGACAGTTCTCGACCGTCTCGAGCACGCCGAGCAACTCGCCGACCCGGCAGACCAGCAGCCGCTCCTCCTCGACCTCGATCCAGACGCCCGCCGAGGCCGGGAACACGACGTGATCGCCCGGGCGCACGGGCATCGCAATCCCGACGTTCTCCCACCAGTCGAGGCCAGGGCCGACGGCGAGCACGATGCCGTGCTGGGGCGGCGGCTCCTCGGAACCGGGCGGCACGATCAGGCCGGAGCGGCGCACCCGATCGGGGTCGAGCTCCTTGATCACGACGCGGTCGAACAGCGGGCGAAGCTGGTTACGCACGCCGCTGATCATAGGGCGGCGCGACCCCCTCGATCGTCGCGCCGCCGGGCCGACGTGTCTACCTAGTCGCCGTCCGGCTTCTTGCCCTTACCAACCAGGTCGAGCGGATCGGGCGGTCGGATCGGCTCGTCAAACGACGGCCGAACACTCTCGTTGCAGGCCTCACAACGCTCCCGGTCCTCGGAGTTGACAGCCCCGCACGCGGGACACTGCCACTCTCGAACTTTTATCCAGCGGCCTGACGGGTCTGGCATCTAAGTCCTCCCGGGTGGTTACCGCTTTCGGGTCCGGGCGATTGTAGATCGGTCCGGCAGCGGCCGTACCGTACGCGCCCATGCGCCTGATCGTCGCACGCTGCGAGGTCCGCTATTGCGGACGCCTGAACGCGCTCCTGCCCGAGGCGCTGCGGTTGATCATCGTCAAGGCCGACGGGTCGGTGCTCGTCCATGCCGACGCCGGCGGCTATAAGCCGCTGAACTGGATGACGCCGCCGACGGTGATCGAGGAGTCGCCGAGCCAGATCGTCGTCCGTAAGCGGGCTAAGTCCGACGGCGACCGGCTGGAGATCGACATCGCCGAGGTGCTGTCGGACGTCAGTCACGACATGGGGACGCCCGCCGAGGACACGGCGCTCACCAAGGACGGCGTCGAGGCCCACCTCCAGGAACTGCTGGCCGAGCGGCCGGCGTGGTGCGGCGAGGGCCTTCGGCTCGTGCGGCGCGAGTGGCCGACCGACATCGGGCCGGTCGACCTCATGTGCCGGGACTCGGACGACGAGTGGGTCGCGGTCGAGGTCAAGCGGATCGCGGGCATCGAGGCCGTCGAGCAGCTCACGAGATACCTCGAGCGAATCCGGCTCGACCCGGCGTTCGCGTCGTGCCGCGGCGTGCTCGCGGCACAAGCCATCAAGCCGCAGGCGAGCGTCCTGGCAACCGCCCGCGGCATCGACTGCGTCGAGGTCGACCTCGCGGTGTTGCGGGGCGAGCGCGAGCCTGATCTGAGATTGTTCGCGGCGTGAGCGCCGACACCGAGCCGGCGGTGCTGAGCGAGCGCCGCGGCCGCGTCCTGATCATCACGCTGAACCGCCCGGAGCAGCGAAACGCGGTCAACGCCGCGGTCGCACAGGGCGTCGCGGCCGCGCTCGACGAACTCGACGGCGATCGCGATCTCTCGGTCGGGATCCTGACCGGCGCCGGCAAGGGATTCTGTTCGGGCATGGACCTGAAGGCGTTCCGCGACGGCGAGCGGCCGCAGGTGGAAGGCCGCGGTTTCGCGGGAATCGTCGAGCGCGCCGCCGACAAGCCGCTGATCGCCGCGATCGAGGGGTTCGCGGTGGCGGGTGGGCTCGAGGTGGCGCTCGCCTGCGACCTCATCGTGGCCTCGCGTGGAGCACGTCTCGGGATTCCCGAGGTGAAGCGCTCACTGCTCGCCGCCGGTGGCGCGTTGTTCCGCCTCCCGCGCACGATTCCGCGCAACGTGGCGATGGAGCTGGCCCTGACCGGGGACCTGATCGAGGCCGAGCGAGCCTACGACCTCGGGCTCGTAAACCGTCTCACCGAGCCGGGGCAGGCGCTCGACGCCGCATTCCAGCTCGCCGAGACGATCGCGGCCAACGGTCCGCTCGCGCTGGCGGCCACCAAGCGGGTCATGGTCGAGTCGGCCGACTGGCCGGACTCGGAGTTCTTCGCCCGCCAGCGCGGGCTCATCGATCCGGTCTTCGCTTCCGAGGACGCGCGCGAGGGCGCCGCCGCTTTTGCCGAGCGGCGCGACCCGGTCTGGAAGGGCCGCTAGCCCGGCCCGTCCGAGCCGAACATCGTCGCCACCACCGACCGCGACCCGCCGCGGTTGCGGTGCTCGCACAGGTAGATCCCCTGCCACGTGCCGAGCGCCAACCGCCCGCGCGCGATCGGCAGCGTCAGCGAGGGACCGAGCAGCGCGGCCTTGATGTGGGCGGGCATGTCGTCGGCTCCCTCGAGCGTGTGTGTCCAGTACGGCGCGTCCTCGGGCACGGCCACGTTGAAGTACGTCTCGAAGTCGTGGCGGACGTCCGGCGAGGCGTTCTCGTTGAGGGCCAGCGACGCCGACGTGTGCTCGATCAGGAGGTGGAGCAGTCCGACCGATACCTCCGCCAGCTCCGGCAAAGCGCCAACGACCTCCCGGGTCACCAGGTGAAACCCTCGCGGCCGGGGCTCGAGCTCTATCTCTCGCTGGACCCACATCACATCTCGGGAAGTCGGGCTACCCGCATGTCGACCCGCGAACCGCGAAACGGCACACCCTCGGCCTCGAGCAGCCGCCGCTGGCGATCGCCCTTGGCCAGCGAGCCGTCGGCACGGACCACGCGCTGCCACGGGATCGACGGATCGTCGTTCTCGTGGAGGACCGCGCCGGCGACGCGAGGCGCGCCCGGCGAGACGTCGCCGTAGGTCCGCACGAACCCGACCGGGATCGCCCGCACACGCGCGAGGATCCGCTCGGTCCAGAGGTCAGCTGCAGTCAGGGCAGTCCCCGCGCAGAGTGACCTCGTGGTCGGTGGTCCGGAACCCCAGGCGACTCGAGAGCTGGTCGATCGAGCGCTCCAGCGCGGGGTCGTGGAACGGCACGAGCTTCCCGCACTGGTCGCACAGCAGGTGGTGGTGATGGTGCTCGCCGGCGGGGTCGGCGGGCTCGTACCGGGCGATCCCGTCACCGACGTCGACACGGCTGACGAGCTCGTGTGCGTGCAGGAGCTCGAGGACCCGGTAGATGCTCGCCCGGCCGACGGCTCGCTCGCCCCGCCGGCGACCCCGCAGCGCATCCTCGATCTCGAGCGCGCTGAGCGCGCAGTCCTGCCGGGAGAGCAGCTCGATCAGTCTGTCGCGGGCAGCGCCGCGGTGATGGCCCGCGCGCTGGAGGACGGCACGGGCGTGATCGGCCCACTCGGTGTCGGCCTGCGTCGGCATGGGGCGAAGCTTAGTGTCCGTTGACGAGCCCATCGAACCAAAGATTGAGAATTGGTCTCATTCTTCTGTTAGAGTAGCGGCTCGTGACGCGTTGGTCCGGAATACCCGTCTTGTTGTCGCTCGCCGTCGGCCTCGCGGCGGCCGGGTGCGGCGCGACGGCGGCGGGCAAACCAGTCGGGAACGGGCCGATCAACGCCGTCGGCGCCGAGAACGAATACGCGAACGTGATCTCTCAGATCGGCGGGCGCTACGTGACCGTGACCGCGATCGAGAGCAACCCGAACACGGACCCGCACGCGTTCGAAGCCAGCCCGAGCGTCGCGCATACGGTCTCCTCAGCGAGCCTGGTCGTGCAGAACGGCGTCGGCTACGACACCTTCATGAACAAGATCGAGGCGGCCGCGCCCAGCTCCTCGCGCAAGGTCATCGACGTGCAGAAGCTGCTCGGGCTGCCGGACTCGACGCCCAATCCCCACCTCTGGTACGCGCCGCGCACGATGCCCGCGGTGGCCCGGGCGCTGGCAAGAGACCTGTCGGCGATCGACCCTGCGCACGCCTCCTACTTCGGGAACAACGCCAGGCGCTTCGACGCTTCGCTGCAGCCCTGGTACGACGCGCTCAAGCGGTTCGCCGCCAAATACCCGCACACGCCGGTCGCGACGACCGAGCCCGTCGGGGATTACATGCTCGAGGCGGCCGGGACCTCAAACCTGACCCCGTTCACGTTCCAGGCCGACGTGATGAACGGCGTCGACCCATCGCCGCAGAACGTCACCCTCCAGAACGAGCTCTTCTCCGGGCACGAGGTCAAGGCGTTCCTCTACAACCAGCAGGTCACCGACTCGCTCACCCAGTCGTTCCTGTCAAAGGCCCACCAGTACGGGATACCGGTCGTGGGGGTGTACGAGACGATGCCCACTCCCGGATACAACTACCAATCATGGATGCTGGCCGAAGTCCACGCACTCCAGAAGGCCGTGGCCGGCGGGGTCTCGACGGAGAAGCTCCGGTGACCTCCGACGTCGTGACCACGACCCCGAAGTCGGCAGCGACCGCGACCGGCGACCAGACCGCGCTCACGGTCGACGACGTGACGGTCCGGCTCGGCGGACGCACGGTCCTCGATCACGTCAGCTTCTCGCTCACCGCCGGCGAGTTCACCGGCTTGATCGGGTCGAACGGCGCCGGCAAGACCACTCTGTTCAAAGTGATCCTCGGCCTCCAGCCGACGACCTCCGGCAGCGTCCGCGTCGGTAGCGGCCGGCGGACGCACAAAGACATCGGCTACGTGCCGCAGAAGTTCCTGCTCGATCCCGACATGCCGCTCCGGGGGCGCGACCTGATCGCGCTCGGGCTCGACGGGCAGCGACTCGGGGTGCCGCTGCCGTCCAAAACCCGGCGCGCGCGTGTCGAGGAAATGGTCGAGGCCGTCGACGCCGGCGGCTTCGCCGACGCGCGCGTCGGACGGCTGTCGGGCGGCGAGCAGCAGCGGATCCTGATCGCCCACGCGCTGATCAGCCGTCCCCAGCTCCTGCTCCTCGACGAGCCGCTCGCGAACCTCGACCTCCGTGCGGCGCAGGACGTCGTCGGCCTGCTCTCGCGGATCGCCACCGAGCAGCGGATCGCCGTGCTCATCTCCGCGCACGAGATGAATCCGCTGTTGCCGGTGATGGACCGAATCGTGTACCTCGCGGCCGGGCGGGCCGCCAGCGGGACGGTCGACGAGGTCGTGCGCTCCGAGGTGCTCTCGGAGCTCTACGGCCACCACGTCGACGTGCTGCGCGTCCACGGTCGCGTGATCGTGGTCGCGGGCACCGGCCACGACGAGCACGTCCCGGACGAGCAGGCCGAGCACCACCACGCCGGCGAGGGGCCGCCGCCGGTCGAGATCGTCGAATGAGCGCGGCGATCTTCGCACCCGGCTTCTTCTCGAGCTCGCCGGTTCAGCTGGCCGCGGCCGTCGGCGCGATCGTGGCCATCGTCGCGGGCTGCGTCGGCGTGTTCACGGTGATTCGAGGCCAGTCGTTCGCCGGCGAGGCGCTCGGCGACATCGGCGCGGCCGGCGGGTCGAGCGCCTACCTCGTTGGGGTCGCACCGCTCTGGGGGTTCATGGCGGTGTCCGTCGCCGCGGCCGGGGTCATGGAGATGATCGGGATCCAGCGGACGCGCGGCCGGGATCTCGCCACCGGGATCGTGCTTGGGGCCGGGTTCGGCCTCGCGGCCCTGTTCCTCTACCTCGGCACCACGTACAACAACACGACGGGGGCGACCGTGACCGTCCTGTTCGGCTCGATCTTCGCGCTCGACACGTCCGTCCTGCCGCTGGTCGCCGTGTTTGGCGCGCTCGCAGCCGGGACGATTCTGCTGCTCTACCGCCCCCTGCTGCTGGCGTCGGTCAGCCCCGAGCTCGCATCGGCCCGCAGGCTCCCGGTGCGGGTGATCGGCGGCCTGTATCTGCTGGCGATGGCGGTCGCCGTGGCGCTGTCGGCGCTGACGATCGGGGCGATCCTGTCGACGGCGCTACTCGTCGGCCCGGCCGCGACCGCGCTTCAACTAACCCGCCGCCCCGGCCGCGCGATCCTGACCGCCGGGATGATCGGAGTGGGCGCGATGTGGCTTGGAATCCTGCTCGCCTATGACAGCTACGACTGGCCGCCGCTCCATCACGGCTGGCCGGTGAGCTTCTTCGTCGTGACGATCGTGCTGCTCGCGTACATCGCGTCGCGCGCGGTCCCGGCCCGCGCGAGTTCAAGGTAGACGCTCCCGTGTTCTCCGGATTCATGGTCGACACCTGGATCGTCGCGTCGATCGTGGCGGTCGTCGGCGGCGCCGTCGGGTTCTTCGTCGTCCTGCGGGGGTCGGCGTTCGTCGCCCACGCGGTGCCAAACGGCTCGTTCGCCGGGGCCGCCGCGGCCAGCCTCGTCGGCGTCAACACCCTCATCGGGCTCGGCGTGTTCGCGGTGGGCGGCGCACTCGGGATCGGCTTCCTCGGCCGGCGCGGCCGACACGACGTCGCGACCGCACTCACGCTCGTGTTCATGCTGGGTCTCGGCGCGCTGTTCCTCAGCTTCGGCACGGCGTATGCCCCCGAGGTCTACTCGCTGCTGTTCGGCGAGGTGCTCGGGATCAGCGCGAACCAGCTCGGCCCGACGATCGCGCTCGCCATCGTCTGCCTGGTCGTGCTCGGCGTCCTCTACCGGCGCCTGCTGCTGTCGTCCGTCCTCCCCGATAGCGCGCCGGCCCGCGGGGTGGCCCTGTTCGGGGTCGAGCTGGGGTTCCTGCTCCTAGTGGCGCTCGCGACGACAATGACCGTCCCGGTCGTTGGAACCGCGCTGATCTTCAGCCTGATGATCGGGCCGCCTGCCGCTGCTCGGTCGTTCACGACCCGGCCGTACGTGGCGATCGCGCTCTCGGTTGGGATTGCGCTCGTCATCGTGTGGGCGGCGATCGCGCTCTCCTACCAGACCAATTGGCCGGTCGGATTCTTCGTCGGGATCGCGAGCGCCGCGGCCTACGCCGTCGGGCGCATCTGGACGTTCGCGCTCCGGAACCGCGCGGCCGCGGCGCTCCGGCGCCCGGCGGCGCCCGCGCGGCAGCTCGTCAAGTCCTGATAAGGTGCCCACGCCGAATTTCCCAAAGCTCACGCTTGGGAAAACGGGGGACCCAAGTTCCCTGGGGCGAATCGCGGTCTGATGACCGTGTAGCGCAGCCGCCGCGCGAGCCCGACAGCTAACCCCGTAGGCCACGAATAATGAGCTCTATAAGGCGCACGATCCCACGATGGGTGGTTGCTGGCGCGGCCACCGGCGTCGCCGTGCTCGGACTCGCGCTGGTGCCGATCAGCTCCAGCGCCGACCAGAGCCTTGGACAGCTGCACTCACAGCTCGGAGCCGTGCAGGCGCACGAGTCGAGCCTCGCCGCGAGCATCAGCAGCCTGTCGGGCCTGATCAGCTCGCTCGACTCGCAGATCGCGCTCGTCGAGTCACGTGAGGCCGAGGTCCGCGCCGAGCTGGCCCGTGACCGCTCGAAGCTCGCCGCGGTCCAGCGCGCGCTCACGCGCGAGCGGCAGTTGCTGGCGCTGTTGAAAGCGCGGCTCGCCCGGGCGCGCATGCTGCTGAGCCGCCAGCTCGTCTCGAACTACGAGCAGTCCAAGCCGAATCTCGTCTCGGTCGTGCTCGAGTCGAACGGGTTCACCGATCTCCTGGACAAGATCACCTACCTGAAGGACGCCCAGCAGGCTCAGCAGGCGATCATCGCGGTCACCAAGCTTGCGAAGGCGCGTGCCGACGCGGCCGAGGCTCACCTGGCGACGCTCCAGAACACCGACCGCCAGATCACGAGCGAGACCGCCCAGCGGGTCCG
>Ga0335073_10001193_pt1 | contig 34580 bp, 27 predicted proteins | sample Lox_Sample_22_FD_207093 | JGI IMG/M metagenome (GOLD analysis project Ga0335073, IMG submission 207093) | Soil microbial communities from Loxahatchee National Wildlife Refuge, Florida, United States - Lox_Sample_2.2 | ecosystem: Environmental > Terrestrial > Soil > Wetlands | place: USA... | reverse complement strand
CAAACGTCGGCCATGACGCCTACTACGAGGAGCAGGAGTTGGGATTGCACCAGCCCACCGCATACTCGGGCGCCGGATATGGCTCTGGTGCGGGAGCTCAAGCTGGCGCGCCTCCTGCGGCGGCACCCGCTGGTCAAGGGAGAGATGGAGCTGGCAAGAATCCGTTTGGTGATGAGAACGCAGTCAGTTTGAGGAGCGTGAGTCCCAGACCTTTGGATACAGCTGCGGCACAGAGCCATGGGCATAGTGGAAGCGCGGAAAGTAGCCCTACCGCAGAAAGAAGAAGCGTGTTTAGAGAGGAGATGTGATGTGTTGAAATTGTGGCGATCAAATCCGGGAGTATGACCTATTATATGGCGCGGACAATGGATGACAATATCTGTGACTACAGAAAGGCATGACTATCAGTAAGGCGTTTGAGGAGTATTGCGTTTGGAGCGACTGATCACTGCTACCCATTCTCATCGAGCAACGAATACATGTTGGTCGAACCCGTCGACGGTGCAGTGGGCTTGCCTTGTGTCGGCTTCCGCTGTTTTCCTTTTCGTTTCTTCTTCCTCGGTGTGCCGAAGATATTCTCGGACTCACTTTCGAGCTGTATATCTAGCATCCCGTAGAGCTTGCTCAAAATGTCCAACACTACAATGTCCTTGATGTCAACCGATGCGTTTGGGAACAACTCCACAATACTTGGCATAGATCTAAGCATCTCGTGGACTTTGCGTAGTGCCAGCCATTTCTTCTCGTTACGATACTCAGCACCAAGAGCATCTACGACTCCAAACAACTGCTTTACTATCCGCCATGAGTACAGCACAGCCTGCACCATTGCCGCAAAGTGCATATATTCCCAATCAGTACTCACCTGACCAATTTCTCCCTTTACGATCTTCTCGATAGCCGCTCTCCGAGGAAGCACCCTACCAAGGTCATTCATCTCCCGGCAAACTCTCCACACGCCGAATGCTCTCCACCTCATGGCGAGCTGAATGCCAGTCCATCCGGCGCAGAGCCGTTCCAGGACCTTCACATCACGCTCCAACACACCCAGCGCACTCTCCACGCTCAAGAACTCGACCTTGGTCTCAGCCATCCTAGCGCCCTTCCTCCACACCTCCCGCGTCTCACCACGCCGCTGCACCGCCTCCAAAACCGCCGCGTACCCAAGGCACCTGACGACGCGCGCAACCGCCCACGCCGCCACGCGCGCCGGGTCCTCCACCAAGAACGGCATGAAGACCGTCAGCGGGCCCGCGTCGCCGCCCACCGCGCCGACCACCCACTCCGCGACGCGCGGGTCCAGCGCGCCGACGAGCCGCGCCGCGGCCTCGTCCGCCGGCCGTGCCGCGTACTCGGTGTCGAAGGCGGCACGGCGGCGCGCATCGCGCTGCGGCGTGGGCGCGCGCGCGGCCTTCAGTGCGGTGCCGAGGTTGGCGCGCGGGCGCTGCGCCACCGCGAAGGCCAGCGGCGCGAGGTGCGGCAGCTGCAGGCGCGCGGCGATGAGCGATGGCGTGAAGAGCGCGCCATGGAGGGTTGCGGCGCCGGCGGAGATGCTCAGCGAGCGGAAGAGCACGGTGCTGCTAAGGCGGCCCAGGTCGTGCACCAGCAGGTCCGAGTCTGAGGTCAGGACTAGCCCGGCGTGGGAGCGGAGTGCCGCGGCGCAGAAGCTGTCGGCTTCGGAGGGCACGACGCGAATGATCGGTCCGTAGGCGCTGTCGTGCAAGGCTTCGATCACGGCGGGGACCAGGAACGGCGGTGCGATGGAGATGTTGAAGGGCGCCGGGACGGGACTGGCGGAGAAAAGATCGGAGGCCGTGAGCGGTGGCATTGGCTTATTGGGCGTGGCGAGGTCGACGGCATCGTTACCATATAGCTTGCGCAGAGACGAGAGGTCCTTCAGATTCCGGTCGAGCCGCTCCAGACGTACACTTCGTTTGTGGGTTGGCAGACCACCGTCGAAGTATATCGCTCGCAGATTGAAGCCGTACGTTTGAACCGTTTCTAGCCACTGCATCACTACGGCGATGACCTCTTCGTAGGACGGCATCGCTTGCAAAGCATTCTTACTGCTGTGAGCTCTATGCGCCAAAGCCTTGTGGTAGGCATGGTAGGCGAGACCAGGTCCATCAATAACGACATAACTGCGGAGCTGGTTGATTAAAGTAGGCGATTGTGCTTCTATATCTGCAGAACCGCTCGCCTCGCTCTGTTGACGAGCACAATGGCCAGTTAGTGAGCCCTGGCTTTGAGTGATAGTGCCCACGGCGTCATGGTCATGGACCACCGTCGACGATGGATCGATGTGTTTGAGTTCGAAACGTGTGGCGTGTGGGGACAGCAAGGACAGGAGATGGGGAATTCCCATTGCCTGTCAAGGATAGCATCACATGGAGACCGGATCATAGGCCGTTCTAGATTGGAATGTTTCAAGCGGATTGCAGCCTGGATGTACGTAAGAATTCTGAAGCACTGTGGCGTGGTATGGTGTAAACCAGAGGTGACTACGGTACCTAGTACCTTATGCACTTGGCAACGTCTTGCCTTAGAGTACGGTAGTCCTTTGATGGTTAGGCAGTGAGACGGAAGACACGCAGCGTCGCGATTCAAAAATCAACTTTAACTTAAGGCAGTTATAACTAACTACCTTAGACTGATATGTACTGTACAGATATGCGCGTCAAAAAGACCTAGTTACCCAGACACCAAATTTGAATCCACTGTTGTTTAGCAGGCTACGGAGTACGATACTCTACGGAGTACTCGCTAATCAAAGGCCCACATTTTGACGTTTCTAGGCACAAATGTTAATGTTAATGGCGGTATATTAGCTGTACCGGCCTTTCCTTCTTCTACGAAGTAAAGCAGGTAGTTGCAACGTATCAGATCTTTGGCAGACCTTTCTTGTAAGTCTTATTCGAACGAAGCCCGGTAGTAAAATCCTGAAACTTCTTCCTCAAAACCTTTCCCGTAGCATTCCGCGGAACCTGAGTTACTTCCCAGACTCCTCCCCTCAGCCTTTTGTATCCGCTGACTTGTTCATCCAAACAAAAGTGAATTTGGTTTAGGGCCTTCAATTTAGATTCTTTGTCAGAGAACTTTAGGTCCAAAACCACGTATGCTGTCGGCAATTCTGTACCCTCTTCGTCGCCTATTATCGCACCAACACCGACATCAATCAGTGTCTCATCGCGGATCAAATAGTATTCAAGCTCGGTCGGAGATACCTGGAAGGCGTTGTATTTGATCAACTCTTTTGTACGTCCAGCCCAACGAACAATGCCTTCAGGTGATATGGTGCAAAATATCTCCAGTGTTAAACCAGCCTAATTCGGGAAAGGCACCTTTGCTAGCCTCAGGGTTGTCAATGTATCCCCTTGTAATATTGGTGCCTTTAAGCCAGAGCTCTCCAGGTCCTCCTTTTGGTGCATCTTGACCGCTATCTGTCACCAATCTTGCTTCCATACCCGGCAAAAGATTGCCAATGTCCCCTACCGGAAGCTTCTTCAAAATCTTTTGCATAGCAACCCAACAAGCCACCTCAGTCAGGCCGTACATTTGCATCGTCTGCCACTTTCCGGGGCCGAAGTTTTCTACTTCATGTTGCTCGAGGCCAACGTATACTCCGTTGATTCGTTTAACACTAGAGAAGTCGTATCTTTTAGTGATGTCCGACCTTACGACTGCTTTGACGATTGGTGGAAGCATTTGAACGGTGGTCGGCTTGGACGCTTCCACAAGCTTGCCCAAAGCTTCTAGATCGTAAGAGGCCATTATAATGTGCCGCATACCAGTCCATGGTCCAAGATAGAAAGGGATTACTTCGTTTGCCAGATGAACAAATGGTGTGATCGAAATAACAGACTCATTTGTCGTCCAATGATCAGGGTCATGGCTCCAAAGCTCATACACATTCGAAATGTAGTTCAATTGCGAGAGGGAAACACCTTTCGGTAAGCCTGTGGTCCCAGATGACGTGTGAATGGACGCCAGTCGATTTTGGGTATCCTCATAATGGGGAACAGGTAAGGTCTGAGAGGATGCGAAGGCTTTGTGCAAGGACGGATAATTTTCAGTAGAGTTGTCTCCTAATGCAACGATCAACTAAGGTTTGTCATATTGTGGATTTTGTCGGATTGAAATATTGACGGCTTCTTCAACCTTCCCGATGATGGGCTTGTTAGCGATGATGTACCGTATTTAGGTTTCGAAAGTAGGAGCGAATGGGCGATCTCGGATGGCATGAGCTGATGATTGATTGGACAAAAAACGCCGCCAAGCCATAATACTGCGTGAGCGACGTCAATGAGAGTGACACAGTTTGGCAGTATGACAGCCCAGCGGCTCTGATCCGGTGGATGGTAATGCACTGAAAGTCTATGAGCAAGACTACCAGCATTTTGCCGAAGATCCTGGAGAGTGAGTTTTCTTTTTTCGAGATCATCTTCGAAAATGATATGATGCTTTGGAATGCTGCCGGGTCGTGCGCTGCTATGCAGCAATTCAGTTAAGTTTTAATTCCGGGGAATGTCGACATTGATATGTGATTTGTAGATTGTCATTTTGGAAGTCAGCGAGAACTTTTTAGGAGTCGAACTTTCGAGATGAATGCTCATGCTGTTGAAGGTATACCTTGTCTATATCTCCCTCGGCTAATGATTCACCAGCAGGCATATATCGAACCGAGGACATAAGCGAGGAAAGTAACCATTTATATCTAGAGCACAGAGTAGGTATGCACAACATTCGCGGGCCAAACGGCTCTCGAAATATCATCGTCCAGCAGCTAAGATATCGACCTTTCATTTCGAGGGCCAGGAACGTCATTCTGTCCACGGAAATCACACAAGGTATTGGTATAGTTCGATGCTTTTAGTTGAAAATTAAATCGTGACATCAATTTCCGTTCGAGATATTTTGCGATCATCAAAGAGCGATGAGCTCACCTCCACAGTTTCCGTTTGTGTCAACAGATCTCTCTGAAGATGGTATCGCAATCATCAAGTACAATAGACCCGAAGCAGCAAATGCTGCGAACCCATCAGTTCCACAGGTATCACTGCGTTAATATCACCTGATCCGTTATCGTATATCGCATGCTAAATGTTCCAGGACCTACTAAAAGCACTACGTTGGGCGGAGGCTGATTCGAGAGTCAAGGTCATTGTTAACACTGGGGAAGGGAAATTCTTCTGTGCTGGTAAGCAACATAAGGAAGGAAATATTATCTCTTCGATTGTTATATATCCTTTAACTCATTTTCGAGGCCAGAGATAATAACACATTTATAGGAATGGACTTGTCGGAGCAACCCAAGGTCCCGGTTCAAAAGCCAAGCCTTCTTACACTTCGGTCAGCTCTCATTTGAAAATACAATTGAGCTGGTTTGCTTTTAGCTGACTATTTCGCCAGTGAAACATCTCGATTATTTATTGAATGCCCAAAGATTACCATTGCACGTCGAATCTGCGCCATGCCATCTGAAGCACTCGCGGGTAATAAACAGCTCTTGGCGAGGTTCTCTAAGTTGCAGTTACATGAGTCGAATGATCTTGAAACCGAGATGTTTAACCAGCTGCTACAAGGAGAAGAGTCTAAACGCCGTGCTGAAAATTTTAAGCAGGAACAGGAACTCAAGAGAAATGGTAATGGAAGTCCACAAAGACTTTGATGAGTTGTGTCGGACAGCTAGGTCCTCTGTCAACCAATTTTTGTCGACCCATACGCGTGGAGGACGCTGATTCATGGTAATTTGTGGGTATAAAGAATAACAGCGATTCTACTACATTGCCCAGTATAGTTGGCTTTGTCAATGCAGCAGGTGTCCACCCAAAAGTATTGTAGGCCATCATATCTGGCTCGTTCTCCGCAGAACCGGATCTTTTCGTGTCCAGGCTTGTCCTTGCCAGTACCGTTTATCAAGTCTTGATATGTGACCTCTTCGCCCTCTGTCCAAGTGTGGGAAAGAATCGCATACGGAGGGACTTCATCGTCACCAACGAAGTCTTTGGTTAGGATGAACTCTCCGGTAATGTTGCGTTCTAAAAGCCACATTGGTAAGACTAGATTCGAGAGGACTTGGGTGAAGAATCATGGAAAGTGAGGCTAGGTGAGGTGTGTAACATCCAGGCGCGGGAGCACGTAGGGGGAGTGCAAGGAGGCTCGGCTTTAGAGTACTCTGTGTCGTTGCGAAGTTCAATTTGAGGTGGTATGCTTTGTACTCCACAAATTCCAGCCTTTTTGTAGCTCGAAGTGACGTCCAAGGAATTCACTTGTGCTGAGATGAGACAACGGAGAAGAGGAGTGATCGAGAATACTTTGAGAAGAGACAGCTTTTGCTGTATTGTGAATGGAATTTACGGTCTGCATAGCTTGTATGCTGGAGCATGAAGATCGTACACTTGGAACTGTTCCGTAGCAGGAAGCGATTAACACTTTAGATAACCCGCGATTAAATACTGACCACAGCTGCGTTGCTATGTCAGGCCGTCGTTTCTATCGGAGTTGAGGATGTGCAGTTGACTCTCAGAGCCTGAGAATGACTGATTATCAGAGCCTGAGAATGGCGTCGAATGACTGACGGATAGGGTCTATCGATTGGCGGCATGGCCCTTGATAGCGAAGGCGGTGCAATTCGCTCTCATATCAAAAGCAAAACATTTCCTGAGCGAGTAACAGATGTGGCTCGGCTCTTTCGAAGAGGTAAAGGTTATGCGAATATAACAGAGCAATTTAGTTAGCAAGAGGATGAGTGATCAAATGACATACTTCAGACAGCCATATTATCACTCTATGACGTCGGTGTCGCTTCCATTATCCAAGCGTTCGGCTGCTGCAGTTGAGGCTCTGTTGCGAGGATGGATAAGCTGCTTTGGTTGCGGCTCATGACCCTTTGAGAAACACTCTCTTCGCTGCGTCTTCGCTCTGGACATTCTGTACGTATGATTTCCACTCCATTTCAGAGAGAAATGAGCGCCTACTGAATGATAGTCATGGGGTCATTCACGATTGAAGTATAGTTGACTGCTTGCCGTTCAGAAGATGCTGGGGTGGGATCCTAAAGAGTACAAATGAACATTCCCAGTCGACTTCGCACTAGGAGTTCGAACCGAAGGATTTCGTATACCAAAAGTCGGATGGTTCGTTATTCCATTGAAAGTCCTCAGTCCAATCTTTGGCGAAGACAGGGGCTGGCGGATGCAGATGCGAGCACACAGGTTGACGCTGTGACAGAGACGGCAGACGGCGGCGGCGCATCTAGAACCGCTGACACGCACACAGCTCACAAACAACTGCTACCGATTGGCAAATTGGCAGTACCGTAAATACTTTGGCGCTCTAAATGCTCGGTGGATGGCTTGCAGAGAAAAGCGGATGAATATTGTGACTGCCCGTTCGTGAGCCTTATTAAATGATACTCTGACTATTTCAGCTAAAAAAGCTAGTCGGCGGGCTTGGATCAGGGATGTTCGGGAGGTCCCTCGCCCTGCTTTTTTCACCTCTCGATGAGATACAAGCGCGACATAATATTGGCCGGCATGCGTGTGAATGCCCTGCGCTACGTCAGGGCAACTTTTAAAGCAGAGAAGCAAACGAGAGGAGGTGGGTATGGAAACGGAAAGGGCTGGTATCGTCAAGACTTGCATTACTGCTGAATGCAAGAGTGGTTTCGGGTGCCTGCACCCCATACTCGTCCGCAGAGACGAGAGATGGCAGAGGAGGCAATGTTTACACCCATCGTCTCCGCAAAACGCGCCGACGCGTCACGATTTTTATTTGCTTGATGGCAGCTACGGCCGACGGAGTGAAATAGCAATGGTTGCGACGGCCGCCACGATTAGCACGTTGCTTCAGTGCGGAGGCGGCATGGTCTGGCGGCTGGGCAGCGTGAGTGCGGATGTTTTTGATTTCGTTTTCTTATTTTTACTTGGTTTTTTGATTAAGAGGAGTGGGCGTGCGGCGGAATGCAATATTGAGGGAGATGATGATCGGAAACGGGCGGGCAGGCGCGAATGCAGGGTCATCCCCTGCCCAGCGACAGCCCAACACTCCCTGAACTTCCCTAGACTCGATTCCCCTGGCGAGGCTGGCGCGGTGTGGCTTCCGGTTTGCATGCTGGCTGGCTCGTGGTAGATGCTTGGAAACCACGCATCAATTCTCGCCTCTTACGGCCACCCACTTGGATCATAAACTGCCTCAGGACGTCTCTACCCCGAACCTCGACTTGCACGCTATCTGTTCCCTTCCACTCCATCAAATACTAGGTGCAAATCCTGTCTTACTCTCGTCTCACTCTCACTCCGTCCATCATTCCTCAGCTATCCTGTCCGCTCACTCTCCTGACAGCAATTTATATCTCGGGACCCGCGACGCGTTATCTGCTCCGACGCGCACAGCAGCTACCAGCACCCGCTCCCAGCACCCGCTCCATCCGGTCGTACACTCGTCTTCCCTCTCCGAATCGTACCATTCTTTGCCAATTGCTATCGTGGTCGAAGAGTTTGAAAGGCTACGGGCATAAATGCACTCCTTGAACAACTGTCGCCAGAGCTGGTCTCACCCAATGCGACGCCATGACCGAGTCACAGAATGATTCGGGCTACGGCTCGGCTTACAGCACATTCGAGGACGGGTTGGTCCTTCAGATGGCCGGTACCGTTGCGCAAAGGAGGCATGGCATGAGAGATGCACCCAAGGAGCCCGAAAGTTTAAACTCGTCTACTCCTACCACCCCTCTGTCCGGACTCGCAATCCTTCCAAATAGCAAAATGCACCGCTCCGGAGAAGATTCCTGGTCCCCGCACGCTGATGACGGTCCTCAGTCTTCTCCCCTTGAAGACAGTAGCGACGATTCGTCCCCTGAAACCTTCAACTCTACGCCGATGCTCAACAACATCATTCCTGCACCCTACATTCCCTTGCGAAAGGATTCGCTAAACCGACTTCAACTAACTGACTCTTCTCGAACCTCTCCCTATCAATATGACGAATCACCTTCACCAACTCCATCTCCACGGTTGATAGGACAACGACCGTCGAGTCCTCCGCGACTGCCAAAAGACCAGCAACCGACCACTCCACCGCCAGTTCCTCCTCCCAAAGCTGAACGTGGACCACCCGTGCCTAGTAAATCTGATGCATCTCCGGGCGGAACTCCTCCACGGCTCCCAACACGAGCACGTGGTTTTACCAGTACCTCACGAGATCTTCCGCCACTTCCCGAAGTTCCTCAAGTCAAGCAGCAGACGTCAATTCCTGACCTGGCTTCGATTCGACGCCAGCTCGCGTCTTCACAGTATCGCCCTGAACGAGGTCCAAATGCACGCTACACAAATTCATCCATGAGAAGCACCCAGCAAGCTGCGTTGGCAGACGAGGTTCGCGCTAGTTACCGATCTGCACTGAACAATGGACCATACGTCAATGAAGGCGAGATTCGCTCAAGTGTTCGGTCAGCATTGACGTACGGTTCGGCCATGACATTCGCGTCATCGAGTGCTCACGATGCAAGTGATGCTGAGCGAAGCAGCGTAGTTACTCGCGCGAGCTCATTCACTGACAGTCTCCGTAAGCGTCAAACAACCATCGACGATGAAGGCTTGAGTGTGGAAGATGCAATCAGTCTCTATATGCACGGTTTCGAAGAGGAGACTGAGTTGGAGAGGCAACTCGATGCCGGTATCGACGACGTTCGTGATTTCGTGCCTACGCCTCCGGTTGAGAAGCGGGAGTCTCGGAAGCTGCGCAAGGAGGAGTCTCTCTCGGACCTGCTTAAGCCGTACACACGGCCCGAGGAGCTGCACAAATCGCCGTCGCTCCCGGCGCTACCGAAATCTTCTTCTACAATCGTCATCGATCGACGCTCCGTCACTCCTCCTGTTCCCATTCCGACAGGCGATCTGCCCGCCGCGAAAGAATTGGCGAAGAGTACACCACTGCCACCCTCACCTCAACCTCAGCGTCCAGCATCGCCGCCACGCCCGCTTCCGACGGAGCGGAAGGAATTCGTCCCTGTACCACGTGATCGATATGGCTTCAAGAAGCAGACGCAATATTTCACCGTTGAGCAATACGACCAATGGAACTCTACGTATACAACATATTTGGAACGCCGTCGAAAGAAGTGGCAAGCACTGATGAAATCTCAAGGACTCCCGACCGAGTCACCAGAACGATTCCCGTCGCGGTCAGACAAAATGAAGCGATACATCCGCAAAGGCATCCCGCCGGAGTGGCGCGGTGCAGCTTGGTTCTGGTATGCGGGTGGTCCGGCCAAGCTCATCGAGCAGCCCAACCTATATTGGGATCTGGTGGAGCAAGTCAGCAAAGGTGCGCTGTCGGAGTCGGATCGCGAGCACATCGAACGCGATCTGAACCGAACATTCCCAGACAACATCCTCTTCAAGCCGGATCCGCTACCTGAGGGCACCAGTAATTCGAATTTACCTGGCCGTGACGTGAGACCGCATCGGCAAGACGACGGCAGCGACCGTCCGCCTGACACGAGCATCGTGCGCGCGCTACGCCGCGTCCTGCAAGCGTTTGCCGTGCACAGTCCCTCCATCGGCTACTGCCAGAGCCTCAACTTCATCGCAGGCCTGCTACTGCTCATGCTACGCGAGGACGAGGAGAAAGCGTTCATTCTGCTGGATGTCATCACGCGCAAGCACCTACCGGGCACGCACGCCAAAGTGCTGGAAGCAAACGTCGACATCGCGGTGCTGATGACGAGCATCCGCGAGTCGCTGCCGGCGGTGTGGGCGAAGATCGACGACTTCGCGGACTCGGGCCTTTCCGGCCTATCAGTGAACCGACTACCAACAGTGAGCCTCGCGACGACTGCGTGGTTCATGTCGCTGTTCGTGGGCAGCCTACCGATCGAGAGCGTGCTGCGGGTGTGGGACGCGTTCTTCTATGAGGGCAGCAAGACGCTGTTCCGGATCGCGCTGGCCATCTTCAAGCTGGGCGAGCCCGACATCCGCGCTATCGCCGACCAGCTCGAGGTCTTCCAGGTCGTGCAGGCCGTGCCGCGCCGCGTCCTAGATGCAAACCGCCTCATGGAGACCTGCTTCAAGCGCCGCAACGGCTTCGGCCACCTCAGTCAGGACACCATTGATCAGCGTCGCGCGGAGCGCCGCGCCGCGTTGCAGGCCCAGCGCGAGAAGGTCGACGGCTTGCTGGTGATGTCGGATGAGGCGAACGTTGCTGCGGGAATGGAGATGGAGGGCGGCCGGAGGATGGGTACGTTGAGGAGGGCAGCGTCCAGAGCACGGCTCAAGAGAGCAGCCAGCCGGAAGAGGCCTAAAACGCCGAAGGAGCCCAAGGAACCCAAGGAACCCAAAGAGAAGGGTGGTCAGGGATGGAGCGGTGTCGATGCGGGTTGAGAGAACGTGAAGATGCTGCGAAGTTATGTTCAGAGTATGTGAAGATACGGATGGCTGTTGTGATTCGATACGAATGCTGGCGGCTGTTCTAACATACGTTTGACTGCAAAAAGATATGAACGGCAACGATGTTTACTGTAGCATTATATTGTATCTCTCTGATGATGTCCAAAAAAGAACAAGTCACGATGTACAAGCTAAAAGCAACTGTATTATAAATGAAACGTCGATTAACTAGACACGAATCGGTAGATGCTCGTCACCAGTACCTATTGCGCGACCATAGCCTTCTTCCATGTCTGCTATAGTTTTATCCTTAACAGATGGAAAACGGCTAGAATGCAGAAGGAACTGAGGACGGCCGATCTCATCTAGCGCCACAATGCTGAACGGCGATGCGACCGTGCGAACGCGTGGACATTAACAGCGCCGATCCAAACATTATTTCTCAACCATCAGTACGGAGTACTACCAGCCAACTTCTTCTCATGGTGCATCATCAGCAGCTCCGTACTAGTAGATCCAGCTCAAAGCGAAAACGGAAGCAATCAACTCACCGTGTCTAACTTCTAATTCCAGAAATGGACGTTAGTTTTGCTTGACCCTTTGCTTAGCTCAAGGGGCCAAGTCCGGGGGTGGCGCGCATCGGGAGTCTGTCTCGACGTGTGTTTGAACTTGCGTGTGCATCGAAATCAGGGCATTTTGATAGGAGATTTCCCGGGAGAATGAGTCGATAGCCGGCAGAGCGAGAGCGTTTACGTTGTGAATATGATATTACTACTCTCAACCCAGTGAAAATGGCATATTTGGCCATGTGGATGTACCTGCAGTTCTTTTTTCACTGGCCAACAAATCACGTCTGGCTTGCCGCGTATCCGCGCCACGAACTACTGGCGTGTAGACCAATTCCAATAGCAAGGCGTTGGGTTAGCTTATCCTTTTTTTCGTCTCCCACGCCTCCAGTTGCATTGCGTTTGCGCTTTGGCTGAGCGACCTTTCTCTTTTGAGCCCCAGGCCAGCACTGCATTTCAATCCCAACTCAACTTTCTCACTGTCAATTCTACCTTTTCCATATCCATCGTTACCGCTTTCTCATCTCTTCTATTTCTGCAGCATCAATGCCATTCTCCTAATCCCACTTTCAAGCCAGCCACTCATCCTCGTCAGCAAAGGATTGTCAGACGTGCAGTCACTAACTCGCGTCTCATCCTGAGACTCCGACTTCCTTCATCGATTTGATTCTTCTATCTCGACACGTTTCCTCTCTGCAAATAAACACATATACACACAGCAAGCAAAGATGCGTTTACGGCGGCGTCGGTTAGCCCTCATTCTCTTGCTTGCTGCTCCCTTGGTATACGGTGCGGCTCTCGAGCCACGCGCAAAACCCGGCTCCGTTCAGCACCTCGCAGATGATGGAAGTCCGTCCAAACAAGCACCTGCCGCTCCTCCTATCCCAAAAGTCGAAGCTAGCAACAAAGACGCACCTGTGGATGGCTTGGACGGCAGACCAAAGGTTGGACCCTTTGTGGAGAAGCCCAAGAAACCCATCGCAGCCGTTGAGGACTTGAAGGTAGACGGAAAACCCATCAGCCAAGAACTTGGCACCGGAAGCAAAGATAAGTTGGACGGCTGGGCAGTGCCGGAGCCTGACAGCGTCATGGAAGACCGTGGTGACAGGGCCGCGAGCAAAAAAGGACCGACGGGACTGGAGGGCGGAATCAGCGAGAAAGAACGTGAGCGCAAAGCAAAGGAAGTTCTCGGCGAGTACGTCGAGGAGCCGCGGAGACCCATCATGGCCACATCGCAACACGACGATAAGAATGCGTGGGACGACACCCGCAATCGTGTGCACGCGGATCCCGCCACTACAGGCAAGCCCGGCGACAAGAAGGAGGACCATTACAAGGAGAAGGATGTCGAGGGCACCTTCAAGCCATTGGAAGTGGGTTTTGCTCCATTTTGCTCATATCAACGCTCTGCAACGAATCTAACCACCTACAGAAACCTGCAAACCTTCCAGACAAACCTCACGCGATGCCACATCCAGCTCCTCCAGGCGTTCCTGACACCTCCAACCAGAAAGAACCACCAGCGAAACCGATATCAGACGGCGGGATGGGACAGCACCGCCATCACACAGGCGACGACGCCGAAGACGACCACGACACCGACTTCGACAACGTACTGATCCAGCCCTTCCACGCCGCCTTCCTCTCCTTCACAATGATCATCATGTCCGAAATCGGCGACAAAACCTTCCTAATCGCGTGCCTCATGGCAATGCGCCACTCGCGGCTGCTGGTCTTCAGCGCGGCCTTCTCCGCACTCATCGCAATGACGGTCCTCTCAGCGATCTTCGGCCACGCGGTGCCGCACCTCGTGTCGGAGCGGCTGACGCACGCGGCGGCCGCGCTGCTCTTCCTCGTCTTCGGTCTCAAACTCCTGCGCGACGGCGCGCGCATGCACCCGGACGACGGCGTCGCCGACGAGATGAAAGAGGTGGAGGCGGAGCTGGCGGAGACGGAGCACCGGCTGCGGCGGGACTCGACGCGGCGGCGGTCGGCCGGGGGTGCGTACGCGCTGGAGGCGGGGCTGCGGGTGGGGCGGGCGCGGCGCAGCGGGAGCGGCGTGCGCTCGCCGTCGCCATCGCCGTCGCCCGACCGCGGCCGCGCCGCCGGCCTGCTGCGCGGCGCCCAGAACCTCGCTGCGCTGCTGCTGTCGCCCGCGTGGGTGCAGACCTTCGCCATGACGTTCCTCGGCGAGTGGGGCGACCGCTCGCAGATCGCCACCATTGCGATGGCCGCTGGCCAGGACTACTGGTTCGTCACGGCCGGCGCGGTGCTTGGCCATGGGGCGTGCACGGCGGTTGCCGTGCTCGGTGGAAGGCTTGTCGCTGGCCGTATCTCCATGCGCGTTGTTACGCTCGCGGGCGGCGCGGCGTTCCTGCTGTTTGCGGTTGTGTACGCTATTGAGGCTGTTTGGCAGCGGTGAGGAGCAGAGAGTAGTTTTGCTTTGCGGAGGTGCGAGCGCGGAGGTGGATGCTTTTGAGCGTTGAGGTACGGCGCTCCGAGCGTGCGCGATTGCGTTGCTTCGCGGATCCCGCATGGGCGCGCTGCATTGCGTGGTGCTGATTCATTGGCGTATATTTGGCGTTGGCACGCTCTTCCAGCGGGAGTCAAGCCCGCTTGACATATTCGGATTTCTGGTGATGGTGTAATCTAGCATCTCTGGCGTTGGTTTGATCATAACGGTCTGTCTGGATGTGTTGGCATTGAGCACCGGCGCCCTTATCGTTTTGAAGCTTTCAGGCACTGTTCTACAGCACGGCGCTTCCTGTGGTGTCTATGAAGGAACACAGCTGGCGATGGCTGGCACACTGTAGAATCGAGGATGTAAAGGATAACCTACATACAAAGCTTTTGGATGGAGCCTTTCCCGCGAGAGACAGTACATTTTTTGTGTGTGGGTATCTCAGAACTACATTCTATGCCAGTAAAAACCCATTGCTTCCATCTGTCCGCATATAGCATCTCTACAGAGCTCAATGCGGTTCGATATCCTAATCGGCATCACCTTCATCCACTTCCTCATCGACATCATCCTGATCCTCCTCATCTACGTCCTCGACGCCGTTCTCCGGGTGCTCCTCGGTCGGTGGAAGCGCTCCAGCACCCTCCTTCAGCATCTTGATTCTCGCATTGGTCATCTCAAACACATACTGCCCAAGATGCTCTACGCCTTCCATTTCCGTGCTCTCCACTTCGTCATCCACAAGTCTCTGAGTTGGCCACATTTCGCCCGTGACAAGTTGCAGCTTGTTGCTCCGTTCAAACAGCTTCTCGAATACATCCTTCAGCTCATAGCACGACTCGAAGACCTCCCGCCTCCCCAAGATGTACAAGCCGAGGCGCGCACGCGACAGCGCAACCGTCAGGCGTCTCAGATCGCGCAAGTAGCCGGGCCTCTTGGTGCGCACGAGGCTAAGGATGACGTAGTCATTCTGCTCGCCCTGATACTTGTCGACGGTGGCGACGACGCGCGGCAGGCCGAACAGGCGGTTGCCCTTGCAGCGGTGGGCCAGCACGTCCTTGATGAGCGCGCGCTGGCCCGCGTACGCGGCCAGGATGGAGATCTTGCCGGCCGGGTAGCCCAGCAGCCGCATGTACTGGAACAGCGCAACGGCGAACTCGGCCTCGCCCAGGTTCTGCACGAAGCGCGGTGTCGGCTCGGCTTCGCCCTGCCCGTTGTAGTCGCCCACGTCGATGAACTGGTAGTCGAAGCGGAAGCCCGCGTTCGCCACCAGGAACTCCGGCTCGACCAGCACGCTGGGCAGATTGCCGAGCGACGGGTATCGCCAGGCTATGAGTGCGGCCAGGCTGGCGCGAGCGCGGCCCTGCCGGTCCAGCATCACCGTCGGCACGCCCAGCCGCACGAACCGCAGGAACAAGCTTTGCTCGAAGTTGGAGGCGTCCCGCACTGCGCGCGACTGCACCACCGGCGAGTTCTGGAAGTGGTCACCTACAAGCACCACGCGCTTCAGTGGGAGGTCGCCATCTCGCGGCTTCTGCAGCGCCAGTGGAATGAACGTCTCAATCTCAGTCATCTGCGCAGCTTCCTCGATGACGACATTGTCGTAACGGAATCCTAGGTCGGCGATCTCTTGCCGGCGCATGGCGGCGTGCGTCGCAGTCATGGCGATGATGCGCGCGGATGTCGTGAGGAGGTAGTCTTGCTTTGGGCGGGCGGATCGCAACACCTCGAATGGTTGGATCGAGGATAACTCAGTGAATACTCGAGTTATGTGACGGTAGCAGCCTCGCACTATCTCTAAGACTTCTTCACGCGAGGACCCTTGAGGAAAGAGAGGTTGTGGTGCGTTAGAGAAGAAGGTGTGGAAAGGGAAAGTTTCGATGATAGTGTCGATAGAAATGTCGAGAGATTGGATGCCATCCCAGTACGTTGTCCAAAGTGGTCTGATGTAGACTTGATTGAAATAATCTGCTGTTTCACAAGATTGGCCGTGGGCTCCTGGAGCATTGATGCTGGCTGCTAGACGAGTGACTTCAGCAAGATATGTGGCACCGCGCTCCATGAACGACTCAACTCGTCCGTACTTGCTGAAGCTTGCGTCTGTTTCGAGTTCCTCCTCACCGTGTCCAAGGCGGAGTAGATGTCGCTCATCAATGTCGAGAGCAACGATTTTCTGGAAAAGCTGGTTAAGCGCTTGGTTGCTGTGAGCAATGAGGAGAGTACGCTCCGAAGGGAAATTGTGATAAATGTTGTTGATAATTTGGGTGGCAACGTCTGTTTTTCCAGTGCCAGGTGGACCGACGATGACTGTGAGACCAGGTTGGGTACCAGATAAGATTGCTTCTATCTGGGCTGGAGTGAATCGGATCTTGTTCAATTTTGGCGCGTCCATAGGATACGGTCCATTGTTTGGAGGTTTATACGTCGAGACTTTGATTATCTCGGCTGCATCCTTGGGTACTTCATCGTCCTGCTTCCTCCGCTTCTTCGAGGGTCGGGCCTCTGGAGTAGATTCAGTAGAAGAGAATTCAAGTACATATGGCGGGCTGAAGCTAGAATTCTGGTCTTCACTTGGCTCGAGAACTTTTCCGGGAAGGCTCTCAATGAGATGTTGCCAATCAAGGAAAGTGTCTCGGAAGTCAATCGACTTCAATCGATTCGACATCCGCCTATATGAAGCAACACTTGGATCACCATGGCCCAAAAATACGTCTTGCAACCATGAAGGTGCAGGAGTGTCAGACAACGTTAGACGTTTGATGTTTTCCAGGATGGGTTTGAAGTTGTTCTCTCGTCCTTTGCGACGAATAATGACGTTGATAGACTCGTAGACATCTACCTTGGGTTTCTGGAATGATTTGGCCGTGTAAGGATTTCCTGTAAATGGTTTGAGATTTTCACGATCTTCGTCAAAGGCAACCGGATCAATGTTCAAGATGAGCCGTCGTTTCTTCGGTCGGTGAGGTTCTCCATCCTCGTTGAAGGCAGGTTGATCTCGTACGGGTCGACCTTTCTCGTCTTGAACCTGAATGACTTCAGCGGCGCGAAGGTGCCATAAACCAGCTCGATGTGCCAATTCTTCAGATAGTTGTGCTGCCGTGTCACCATCTTCTCGTTTCGAGTCCTTCTTTTGATCGTAAGGACGTATAGCAGCAAGAAACACGACTTCTCCTGGTTTGAGCGTATCCCATTCTCTCCGAGCTCCATAGTTCAGATGAGAGACATCCAAAGTAACCTCTGACCGTACATAAGCGGGAATAAAGCCTCCCACTTTGACTGAGCCTATATCAGTTATTGCGGGCTTTGGAATTGGTAACGCTGTTCTTGCTGTACGATCAACGCGAGAGAATCGGATTGATCCGTTGACAATCTTCGGCTGCAGTCGTTTGATGGCGTCTTCTACGTCTGTTCGGATCGCAAAGAGCGCTTCGCTTCGATAAAGAAGTAGGGAGCGCCATAAGAAATCACCCATCGCCAGATACTGAACGTTAAGTTTCGGCATAGGAACAGGTCTAGAGCCGCTGTAGTCATCCTGAGGTAATGTTGAGTCGTACAAGGCTTGCTCCGTAGGCAGCGTACGTTGGAGTTCTATTTGCTCTTGAAAGGTCGGTCGCTTTTGGTAAATGCGGATGATCAGATTGATGTAGAATGTATGATCCAGCGAAATCCCGAAACCGGAAGGATATTCGGTGCGGAATCCAAGTGATTCGCAAAATTCTTTACTCTCTTTGCCATCCAATGGTTTCAGGAAATCAGCCAGCTCATCACGCTTCTCAATGGAACCGTGATTAGTCAATATAAGTGGCCCTAGTTTGTTGACATACTTTTCACAAGCAACTCTCTGCAATTTTGCGAACATTGCACTTTGCTTGTCTCGTTGCTGCATAACCGATAACTGCTGTCCGGTAATGTCATCGATTGGAAACATCATGAATGCTTCGAGTAGTTTCAGTATGCTGCCAAAATTGGAACTCGATCCAGAGTAACGCCAGAGCCAACTTTCGTAGCATATATGTAGAAAGTTGAGGTCTTGGAGTAGGGCGTTGACATAGCGTCTGGTTGGCAGTTGACTTTCCAGATCAATAAGAAGCTCCAGAAAGCGCTCGCAATACGCCACATTGTCGTTTTGCTCATCACCGAAAAGGTTGCTCCTGTTGATGCGGGCAAAGAAGTCAAGGATGAGGGTGGATAGCCAAGAGCGGTCGAAGGTCATCTTAGCTTTGGTCTCGTCGTCTGCTGCGCTAGATCGTTTCTCGGCTGCTCTCCAGGCTTTCCTCGACTGCAAATGTTCATTGAATCTCTCTTCTCTTGCTTCATCGCTATGCAAATTCCGCCAGATAGTGATTGATACAAGAGGTCTGATTTCTTCCACAATCTTCTCGTTGTCAATCGACTGAAACGACCCGATGATGAACGTAAGCAAGAGTGTTCGGACTCTCAAGTCCATGCTGAAGTCCACCGACATAGAGAGAGCGCGACGGAAGAAGGATGAAAACTCGAAGGATTTATCTGTGACATGAGTCCACGATGCTAACCCTTCTCGACGTTTGACGTAAAGGATAATGGCAAGGAGTAGGACGTGTTGATTTGAGGAATCCTCGGTGTACCCAGGCCACAAGTATCTATGTAGTGTTAGGATTACAGTTTGAACTAAACCACCAGTTTTCTTTGTCATACCTTTCTAAGATTTGTGTCATTTCAAGCAGCATGAAATCGTTGTATCGAAATCCATCCTTCACAACATGGTCCCACAACTCCTTCACGACGTTCTGCTTGACTTTCGGAGGGTTTTTAGCACTAAGCCAATACTTCCGTGCAGTGCTCGCATAGAAATTGTTTTCATCGTGAAGGTCGGCAATCGTAGGCCTTGGCTGCTGGGTGGAATGCGCCTGGAGTAGCGAAGAGGTCGCGTGCGAAGTCATGACGGGAATGGTGCCGTTGCGATGAGGTGGAGTGCCGTCAGTATCCATGGTGGACGATGGCAGCTATTCCACGCCACTTCGCTCAAGTTGACAATCCCATTCGTTACTTCGGCGCGTGTAACCGAGTGGAGTGTTGGTTCAGATATTTCTTTAGTTCGAGCTTGGAGTCGTAAATTTGTTGATGCCTCAGGTGTTAACAGTGTCCAGCTTTGCGACACCTTTCCAAGTTCGGAACGAAGCTAAGTTACTACATTAAGCAATCTGATGACAGATTCCCCTCGTTTTCGGCGGGTTGTGATGCCATTTTGGTGCGGTACATCTGCCAGCTGACAGGCCAATCGTAGACCCTCTCTAATGATTACTTGGTTTGTACACTTAGTCGAGTACCCTGCCATTCACCTTTTGCAGCCGGCGCAGTTTTCGCTTTCGTAGAGTTGGTTCTGAATATGCGATGAAGTGGACTACTCCATCTCTCGCCAAACTCACTTGCATTCTCATTGAATTCAGAAGGAGTATAAACGGCTGAAGATGACCAGTGTACCTAGTTGATTGGTCTTATGTCAGAAAATGCGAGTTTGCTCAACCTTCAATTCGAAATACGATTACCGGTACACAGCAGCTCCTGTGCTAAAGTATATAAACTCAATCATGAACCAGCAGGATGTCGCGAGGTATTGTGAGTTGACATCTTTCCAGCTGTGCAAGTACAAAGACCACATTTCCCGCATTTCCACAATCCAACGACGATCCAAATGGCTGTATCTATTGAGCGAGCAGCGTTGATTACGCGGGCAACCACTTTTGACATTTTCAATGCTTCCTCTCAACCCCAAAGGCGCAAGTTGATGGAAGAATTCTGGAATTCCAGCATAATCCTCTACGCTCCTGACGGTTCAGCCGCACAGGGTTATGATGCAGTCAGTTCCCCTCTTGATATGTAGTACGCGTCGTAATGCTGACATGAACAGATTGACCAAGTTTGGGATGGCTTGCACGCAGGGAACAGAAAGGAATGGAAATTTGAAGTGGTTGGACAACTTTTGTTGAATCACAACGTTATTCAGCAAGCGTGGGTATTTGGTAAAGGACAAGAAGGTGAATGGAAAGGCTGGGATGTTATTATAATTGGAAAAGATGGAAAAGTTGAGTTTCTTTACGCGTTGATTGAGGGAATGAACAGCCATAGTCTTTGAAGATGGAATCAAGCGAAAGTCTGTGAGATTGAAGTCAACTTCGCCTTTTCCAACTCCGAATGTTCATGCATGACAAGCGTGTCTACATTTTCATAGTTTGCATCAGTCAGACGGTGATTTCTCTTATATGGTGTAGCGAGAAGTGAGGTGAGAGATGAAAGTTGATCGGAGTTGGAGATGAATATGACAGAGTGCTGGAGAGGAGCGAGAACGAATTCCCGTGACTGGCAACCATTCAGCGGAATCGGGGGTTCACGTGCCATTGGATAAATCTTTCCCCTTATTAATCCTTCTTCGGCCTCGCTGTTCGCAACGATTTCAGTTTTAATTCTGCCTTCACCCTCAAACTTTCCAGCTGTAGTTTCTCAACATTTTCAGTTACTCTATCGTAGTGTACTTAAATCGGACATAGCAAAACTGCGCAACGACAAAGACCAAGGTTCTCGAGTCCTAGTTCAACGAAGTAATCGCGATCATACTCACTAGTAAATGCTTTCCTGCTCTCATGCGTCTCCTACACGCAAAGACCGAGCAACCGTACGAATTTTATGATGAGGAAACCATCCCTGAATATGCCATCTTATCGCACACTTGGGGCGATCCTCGGGATGAAGTTAAGCTCCAAGAGCTTGGAGACCCAAATGTACGCCAAAAGCTTGGATATCAGAAAATTGAATACTGTTGTTGGCAGGCACTGAATGATCATCTCGAGTGGGTCTGGGTCGATACGTAAGGAACTAAAGCTTCCATTATATTACCAGGACTCACTAAGAGAGTTCTAATAGGTGTTGCATTGACAAATCTAGTACGGCCGAGCTCTCTGAGGCTATCAACTCCATGTACAGATGGTATGAAAGAGCTAAGGTCTGCTATGTGTATCTTGCCGATGTGGAACATGATGTTGTCCTGAAGCGATGGGAAGACCGCGAATGGGCAATCCAGCAAACAGAAGGCCCTTCTGCGGTAGAGTCGCCTTTCGCTAGCAGTCGCTGGTTTACGCGAGGCTGGACATTGCAAGAACTGCTAGCACAAGAAAATGTTCAATTCTTTTCGAAAACATTCCAGCCTCTCGGATCTAAGCACAATTTACGCTTTTTAGTAAATTTCATTACGGGAATCTCGATCTACGCCTTGGATAGGTTTAGTCCCGATCGCTATTGCGCTGCGGAGAAAATGTCCTGGGCGGCTCGGAGACAAACAACGCGTACCGAAGACATAGCGTATTGCCTTTTTGGTCTGTTTGATATCCACATGCCCCTAATTTATGGAGAAGGCACGAAAGCATTCCGTCGATTCCAGGAAGAAATAATGAGAACGACAAATGGCCAGACATTGTTTGCATGGGGAGCAGATAATCTTCGTGTTTGGGACCACCAAGCGATTGACTCAATGTCATATAAGATGATTGAGAAGACCTTTGCCAAGGTAGGCGGTAGTGAAGATTCGGATGGTAGCTTATTCGCAACTTCGCCATCTAAATTCAGAAAGAGCAAGTACATCGCCACCGTATTCGTTTATCATAGCGGCCGCGACTATGAAATGCCTCCAGTGATGATGGGAGCTGGGCTGAGGATTGCTCTCCCCGTTATTTCAGCCTCTGATCCTGAAGGGAAGCTTTCTGGCCTGCAACTCGCCTATAAGGCCCATAGGGAGAAAAAAATGGTGATCGCGATTCTCTCCTGCTTTTTCAAGTCAAAGGCATCATTTTATCTCGGAATACCCTTAATCTCCAGGGGAGAATTCTATATCCGCGTGGGGGATTTGGTACTCATACCTCGAGATGTGGCAGAGGCTAGTACATCTTCGAATAAAATCCTATATTTCAGACGACTTGTACTCTAAGAAGTGGTTAGGGTGAATATAAATATAGAGTTCCATTCAGTAAGAGACGATGGGTACTTCTTGTGGATCGACTCGGTTGTGGAGCATCGACGTCAATTCAAAGCGATCATGAAATCTTTGTCTAGTCCCTAATGCCTGCATCCTCGAACTGTGATCATGTTCGCTCCAGTCTATTAATTTTCACCTACGTCCTTACAGCTGAATGCGCTACAACCGCCGCTTGGCCTCTTCACCAGCACACTCCTCTCTTTCACACTTCTCTCATCCAAACTATTCCCGTCTACAGGGACTGAACCGCCCATCTTCCTCTCTTCGATACTCCTCTCGGCTACATTCCAATCGTCCGAGGCGGTTATCCCGCCGCTCGTCCAGCCCACATTCTTCTTTATCTTTTCAACAAGTCCGCCCGTGCATGTAAGCCCGTTGCATTTTAAGTTTACAAGCTGAGCCGACTCAGCCGTCATATCAGCTTGGAAATTCAGTAATGATTGCCTAAGAAGGAGCTTACGGATGCGGGGGTATTATCATCTGGCAGGGGTACTATCGTCCCGAAATATTAGCCTGGATCATCAAGAGGAGGATTTGTACGTACTTGGTGAAGCAAAAGTGGGCACCGCCAAGGTGAAAAGGCCAATGTTTACCAAGAAGTGGAGCAGGCGCATCTTAGCACTGTAGAGCGTCCAATTCAATTTGAAGAGTTGGTGGGAGGAATTGCCGAAGGGTATTTAAGCAATAAATACATGGACATATAGCCAATATCGTGGTGGTGCGGCTGAGAGGCTGCGGATGAGGCTGAGCTAGGCGTATCGAATAGCAGCCCTTTTAGGCTCCTCCAGCCTCCCCCTTAACTCCAAGCCTCCGGTGCCGAGTCGTTGACCAGTGCGCCCTTCTAGGTAAACCAGCTTGAGTACGGAGTAGAATGGATTGGTTGAGTGGACATAAGAAACTACAGTTCCGACCAAATCTAATGCTTCCAAGGTAGGAAAGCATTCTACGGTTTTCGGGCAGGTGATTTAATAACGGCTTTTTAAAATAAAAAATAAATAGTGTTGTATTAATAAAGGGAAGGGTGCGTGAGCTTAGAGCAAAAGGTGTCGGAAACCACATTAAGAACTATGGAATGGCTTATACGGTGGAAAGTCAAAAACGTAGAAGCGGACGGTAATATCGAGCGCTACAGTACTCTATCATATCAACGGTTCTTCGGTTGGGGATTGCCTTCAACTGTGGCTGCAGCGAATATTGGAAGCTCAAAAGTTGAGTGTATTGAGTTCAGTCTGGTAATTGTGTACGAAGCTAGAAGCTAGATGACAATCTGATAGTAGAAAAATAAAGCAATTTGACTTTGCCACACGTGATCCCATTCAACGCATGCCAGCAACTTCAGTCTAGTGGCTATCACGATTATATGATGAAAGATTGCGTGCTAATTTGTAGCGATGTGCAAGAGGATGAAGACGTAAAACGGCGAGCCTCGAAAAGATATAAAGAGAGATGATCCGTGGAGGTTCCCTAAATCTTAAATCGTCCGTAATCGTCTCTATTAGGCAATCTTACTTCAGATTTAGATTCAGGAACATATAGTCGTCATAATGTCTCCCAAGCGCAACAGTACCAGTCGACTCGCATCATCCTTCTGAAAACGGAAGCTCAACAAGCAGCAGGAACACTGAGCCCTTAAAGAAAAGCGGATCCCTAGATGCTGCTTTTGCATTCGAAGATGTCACTCCGGTTATTGGAAGAGAATATCCCACGGCTCAAATCGTCGAGGATTTCCTAAACGCTCCTAATGCGGATGATTTGCTCTGGGATGTTGCAATTACAAGTAAGTGTGGTTCTTGTGACGAAATCGAGAACATCTGGATGCTAAGTAGAATGAAGTCAGCTAGCGAGGTGTCGTATTCTTTCAAAAGCAAGACAGCCTTACTAATGATATTCAAAAGAAATTCATCCTACGTCTAGGAGAGTTGACTGGAACACCTACCAGCTCGACCCTTCATATCCATCCCATTCTGAACAACACGAACGAATTCGGCGTAGATGACAGCGAGATCAGCACTATCTCCTCACTCTACCGGAAATATCGGTATGATACTGGCAAGCCGTCATTGCGCAGAAACACCAGAAAAACCGAGGCGTCATGGCACAGTGATATTCAATTCGAAGGGGTGCCTGCCGACTACACGAGTCTGCGGTTAGTTCAGTTACCGAAGAATGGTGGAGACACGCTTTGGGCCTCAGGTCTGTCGTTGCTCTACCCACCTCTTCTTACAAAGGCCCTGACATCAATCTTTAGGATATGACATCTACGAAAAGTTTAGCAAGCCTTACCAAAAATTCTTGGAGGGCTTGACGGCCACTTTCGTTGGGGATGGATTCATTAAAGTTGCCGAGGCTGGAAGAGCCGTATTGTACGACCAGCCTCGTGGTTCGCTGTAGAATGTGGGCAAACATTTGTCTGCTATCCATCCGGTCGTACGGACGAATCCTGTGTCAGGATGGAAGAGTATCTATGCAATCCGAAATTTCCCAAAGGTCATCAATGAATTAGACCCCGAGGAGAGTGCGGAACTGCTTCAGAAGTTTTACCATGTTATCCTAGATAATCACGATCTACAAGTCCGCTTCAAATGGAGAAATCCTAATGACATTGGTAAGTTAACATTGCCGAAGTAGGAAAGAAGCGTTGATATCATTTACTGATAATAGAATCCTAGCTATTTGGAATAATCGCAGCGCATTTCATTCGGCTACCTTTGACTACGAGGGACTGGGCGAGCGCTTTGGAAACCGTGTTGTTGGCATTGGTGAGAAGCCTTATTTCGATCCGAACAGCAAGTCCAGAACGGAGGCACTTGCTGCCACGGCTGAGGTGGCCGCTTGAAGTGTTAGAACGGAGTTCTGCTAGTCGGTGATTAAGTAGATGTAGGGCGTGGAGAGGCATGAATAGGAGATGGTGGACAGGGGTAGACTGTTCCTGATTGGGGAAAAGAGAGTCCCATAGAGTAGATGATAGCTTAGGAAACGAAGAACTTTGGAGATCTCCCCATCAACTACAATAACCTGATGGCAGATGGACCTCCGTTTTCGGCGGCTTGTTACTGTACGCCGTTTTCGCGGTAAATCTGCCAGCTACCTCGTCAATCGCAGGTCCCTGTTTATCCCTCAGCTGAAGCAGCGAGACAACCGCGTCCACTCTCAAGTGTCTTGAACTCTGTGGGCACCTTATTCTTATGCTGACGGCAGGAGTGCTTCTGACGCCTTGACTCCAACGGAAAAGTCATCGATAGGGCTATTAGCGAATACTCTACTAGAGGTCGCAAGAGCGCACTGTGGAGGCGGATGTTCCCCTGTCATTTGATTATTTATCATATTATCGTAGCTTTATGACGCACTGAGAGGTGCTGAACTTGTATGTGGATAAGGAGAAGCAGAATTCATTGAGGTGATCGATTCTCGATCACTTGTGTGTGTTGTGTGTGTGTTTGAGGAGGCTGGGCTCTAGTGCCCGTTTTATCAACTGGATCACGTGAAGCTGCTCTACAGTTGATCTACTTCGGCCTGCGTCACTTTACGATACCGTGATTACTGTACGGAGTACATCAAAGCCACGTCGGCTGCAGCCTTACAATCTACTCTCGACTTCTTATCTGCAAAGCAGTCGACTGAACACCGATTCAATACTAATCGTTCGTCTTTCTTTCCATCGTTAATTCATTGAAAGAAGTCAGAGGAACCATTATTCTATAAGCACCACTAGCTCGGAGGATGTCTTCCTGACCGGTGCCAATGCCAACGATCCAGCCTTCATTGACGAGGCAGCAAAAAACATCCAAAGTTTGAGAAGATGGACCCTCTTTCAATCTCTACAAGCATTATTGCACTAGCCACCGCAGCTAAGGCCATTGCGGTTGTCGTTAAGTCGCTATACGATGCACTTTCCAAAGCACCCAAGGAGTTAGAAGCTCTGATCCTGGAGCTGAACACTTTTGCTTCATTCCTTGACGAAATACCGCTTCTTGTTATTCAAGGAAGCGCAAGCGATAATATTAAGAGACTACAACAGCGCGTCAATGAAGCAAAGAGCGTGTTAGATACTTTTTCAAAAGAGCTCATTTCGAAGACAACTGTGAACAATCCGTCGAAAGCTACACCGATTGAGGTCAACCGTCTTGCATGGGTCAAGGCGCGTGCTATGGTGAGAAAACAGACTCTGAAGCTTAGAGAGGCCCGAGACAATATCGTGGCTGAGATCCACCTGCTATCTTTGTGAGTTCACCGCCGACAAATATCTGAGACACTAATAACGTGGAAAGATCTCGGTTAACAAAGCTTGAAAATGTTGTTCAGCTAGGTCAAATGACGATTTTGAAGTCTCTCAAAAGCCTGCAAAGTAGAGCACGTCGCCGCCGAAAGGATAAGTCCGTTGAAATCGACCATGCATCAGAATCTAGCGAATCTGAGGCATTTTACTCTTGCCAATCGGAATTAAGCTCCAAATCTTCAGTGCAGCTGAACATGACTTTTGAGCGTTTATCCACATTTTATCCAGAAAAGTACACCGTTGATGCGAGAATCCAGAGCGACGTCTTCGTGTTTGCAAAGCAGCGAGCCAGATACGCTGGGGTCGTGACTGACCTGTACTGGCTACACGTAGCGGAATCTGCTAGACGGTGGAGGAGACTTTCCTTCTTCGCGATCAACTCTGGACTCTTGGAAACAAGCCTTAGTCAAATAATTCCTTACGGTCGTAATGAGCGAGTAATCGAAATACCTCGTTCAGCAGCGCAATTGCTGAGGGAGACAATTCAGCATGCAGATCTTGACGAATCCATCACCTCCAGCCGCTCGGGGAACATCACTGCCACCAGAACCTTCAGCAACAAGGCAGCAATATTCCCTCACGACGTCTATTTATCCACGTATCGGGGAATAAAAGAAATGTTCGAAGATCTTGGTTGCCCTCAGTATCTGGAGAGCGAGCTCATTGTCATAGGGCGGTCGAGCCCTAGTAGGCTTAATGTTCTCGTAGAAGGTCGACGTATGCACCATAACATGCTACCGTTCGGGCATTTTGATGCCAGTGCGGACTCTGACGGCCTCGATATACTTGTGCGGCAGTTGAGGGCATGTTATCTACTTCGCGACCGGCAGACTTTGTTGCCACTAGAAGGCATTGTAGTTGATGACCAACGCCAGCAGCTTAAAGGTTACCTAGTGTGCATAACGGACAGACCATCCCTCTCAGATTTGCTGTCGAGCGCTTCACATATACCCTGGCCACAGCGAGAACAATGGGCGCGACAGGTAGTGTCTATTATCGCCGATCTACATAGCCAAGGTTGCGCTCTGGGCGTAGTTACGGAAACGGCTTTTGTCCTCGACTACAAGGGCAAACTTGTATTCCGCGGTTTCTTTAATTACCCGCTGACTATGGTCAATCGCAACGGTGAAGTGCCGCCTGAGATACGTGGAGACGTGGCCTTGCACGAACAGCTTCTTCATCTCATGCCAACTCCCGAAGCCGACATCTTTCAGCTGGGCTTACTCCTTTGGATCATCGCCAACAACTGCCGGGGCATCGTCAATCGATATTTCTGCGAGTCAGTTTGTTGTAGGACAGTTCCATTCTCTCACTGCAGAGCGGATCACACAAATCCAGTATCGCTACCACCGTGTTGGGATGCCGCCGTACCTCCTTACTTCCAAGGTCTCATCTCAATGTGCAGACACACGAAGCCCAGCCGTCGGCCAACGGCTTCTGCCCTTCTATCGGCGTTCCCGACCCAGGAAACGTCTGAAGCGCAGGTCGCGTTTTTCGCGGCCGGCAACTTGCCGATGAGGATAAATGCATGTAGGACGTGGTGCAACGAGTGCGGCAGGTTTTTGCTCGAAGGCTATCGGTGCGATGCCTGCGATGATGCTCAATTCGATCTCTGCCTTCAATGTCATTCCCGAGGCATCCGCTGCTTAGACAGTGACCACATCATGACACGCTGCGAAATCGTAACATTTATGCGTTGTAACGAAGTGCAAGGAGGTGGATGAATAGAAGCTGATAGGGAACATGCCGCGAATCAAGGAATTACTTCTTCGACTTCTTCCATTGCTCTACAGACGCACCCTGTTGCGGGATGAATTATAGGTACTTTGAATTCAAGCGACTTTGGTTCAGTGAGCGCATTGAGTTTCCAGGTAGTTTGCTGTCAGTCATGTTCTGTGCCCATTCCCGAAAACTCCTTGTTCCATGCGTCATTCTGTCCCGAGATAGCGGGATACTCTCACATGGAAACTAATATTATATAGCGGCAGACATGACGGTCTCTCTGCATCGCCTCCAAAATACGGTTGAAGGGCGCTTTGGGCTATTCCGCTACACCGCCAACCATCTGAGAGATGGAGAAATCTCACGAACTTTAGAATGTGATTCTGTGTTCGTAATAGTAAGGCTGGAGCAGTTCTTTCACTACGTCTTATTGTGAAGTGTAGTACGTGCAGCCAACATTGTGTGCCGAATTTCCCCTGCTTCGAATGCCCGTGTACCCTGCAAGGCACAACCAGCAAAACTCATATCCACATTTCCGACCTATTAAGTCGTTAGTAACAAGCGGTGTTGGACGTTCAAGGAAGCGGCTTTACATTTCATATGGTCGCAGCCTTCATTCTTCTCAATGGGTGCTCCACAAGACCATCGCGGACATGGCTTTGTTGTACTCGTAATAGTCTGCTGCGAGGCACTTTCTTCCTCTCCCTTTAGTTCTGGTTTCGTCCGATAATCGTATTCTTTGCACGTTTCTCCTTCATGCCACTTAACATTGTGAATAACGCAGACCTTGAAACCGCATGCGTGGCATCGAAAGATGTATCCGTCAGTACCCGTCTCGTGGATTTGCCCTGATTTGCAACCACGGCCGAGACACCAACGAAAAGCAGCGACCGAGCTTAAGGCGGTAGTGGTAGAGAGATAGGTGTATCTAGGGTATACAGTCAACAAGATCTAACCGTAAGTTAAGGATTCTCTCTAATGATCATTATTACCTTTCAAATGTTTCACGATCTGTTACTGCTTGAACCTCTCCGGCATCAAGCTTCGAACGGCATTCTGTGCTGGGACATTGGATACCATCCAGTTCTCTAGATTCAATCTTGGACGAGATCCAGTCTCCAAGACAACCAACACAATAGTGAATGTCGTGTTGGCAATTGAACGTCGCAGGACGAAACTCAGATCCTATTCGGGGCTCACGACATACTTCACACTGTCGTGTAATTTCACGTGGAGTTCCTCTTCTGGCTTCTCGGATAGTCTCTGGCGCAATTCCGAATACTGGCCTTTCATCCCAGTCAATCCTCTCGGGTTCTACGGTTGGTTCCAGGTCTTGGGTCTCGTTTGTATCTTCAAGGGATCGTAAGAATTCGGGATAGCAATCGTTGCAAATACCAACTACATATCCATCTATTCTTGACTGATCCAGAAGTTCTTCGTGAGGAGTCTCATGGCCACATTGGAGACAGGTACCACTATCCAGGCGGTAGGGAACACTTTCGGGAAGGTAGAGAGTTCTGCTCCTATGAGCAACCCCATCATACCCGGCCTTCTGCTGTTTGAATCTCTCTAGAAGATCTTTTATTCTACTTCTGCCTTTCTCTAATGTTCCCGTAGGATAAGAATACAGGGACCCTGTAGTGTGGCGTCGTTGTAAAGATTTGGACGAAGGATCAGCAGGGCGGTGCTTTGATTCCCGAAACCCCGCAGCCCCGTCGTGTGGATTCTCTTTCTTTCTGTTATTCGTCTGAAAATACCTGGAAAGAATGTAACTCATGACTAATAAAGCTTCAATAAAGGGTATAGTAAGGGAGAGGGTGAATATGGCCCCGTATAAATCATACAGGGATCTGTTCAACAGCAACCAAGAAGGAGGAGGAATGGAACGAAGAAGAAAACTTTTAGCTGCGGGGTACTCTCGCCTTTTTGCTGAGCGTGAGGCTGAAACGGGCGATTCGAATTTACAGTACTGGAGCGCTTTCCCTGGCACTAGCTGAAGCGACGCCGCAGTGGCAATAGTGCTCTTAAAACCTATCAGTATCGTTGATAGAAGCCCAACCTGTCTGTCTGAATGGCTGCCTGATTCTCAGATGGTACACGTGTTGTCGCCACATAGCTGTCGGCTGATAACATGCATGCTGAACGTACAGAAGTCCTTCGTCTCGATAGTGAGGGTGGCACAGTGGTGGATAACTTCAGGTCATGTTAGCATCTTATGTGATTTAAAGGCCTTTCCTTCAAAATGTATTTCCGACTTGAAGAAGTCATATTATTCCAGAGATGCGTGTATCTAAGGGTTAAAGTCGAATGCCGCTAAGAACGCTTTGGAGCTACGGTAGTTGTTAGAGTAGTTCTTGGCACGCGGCGCCGCTCCGCTCAATGTCAAACTGCCCGCCGAGATTTTGAACCTCACGTGAAGCTCGACAGCTTCTCAATCCCAACAACATCCTCATCACCGCGACCATGTCGCTCGAGGAACAGCAAAAGAAGGTAATTGTATGCCGACATAGCTGTTTGAGTCACTAGCTGACCAATTGGTAGTTCGAGAAGTCGTACGAGCCCGTTCGGCCTGTAGTGCCGTCGAGGATACCCAATTCCGATTATCCCCTCATCGACAATGATCCGTATGCCTCTCATACCCTCATCAATTGCTGCGTCTTCCATTGACCATGTCTATCACAGTCACATCAAGCGAGTTCTCGGCTACATGAGGCCTTCGGATTACGTTGCCGGAGCGCTCACAACAGCCATCGGTCCTGCTACAATGCTTTGGTGGGAAAGAGTATCACCCTCATACGTCGGACGAGGAGGATTTGCTCCGATAATGCGATTGACGGTCGCAATCAGTGGTGTTGCTGGATTTCTGATGATGTACCAGCGTTCAATTCGTGCGTTCTCCGATTTCCTCGGATGATGAAGCCACCTCGCTAATAAGGAGATGTAGAGCGCTTCTACGGCATGACCGAAAACGAGCGTGAGCGTCAAATGGACATGCGGGAGATGGTAGACAAGGCTAAGAAGGGAGAACCGCTGTACGGTGAAAGTCAACTTTCCGAATACATGCAAGGTGTAGCAGCCCGGAATTCCAGATACTCCGGAGTGATACTGCACTTGCTACCGTGGTTCAACTTTGTTAATCACAACCAGGTATGGATTTATCTCTCGTATCGCCTAATTTAGTGCGCTTACATGACGCAGCACGGTGTTGATACCGCGAAATATTACCAACAGGCAGAGAGGGAGCTGGAGGCAGAGAGACTCGGCAAAAAGTCATCATAGACTATATTCTCGGACATCAAGAACCGTCGTTTTATCGACGAAGATCACATTGTAAATACGATCAAATCAAGATGGGCGTTGAGAGAAATGCATGAAATTCATATTCTTTTCGTAAAAGACGTGTATCTTCAAATTGAAAGCGAAGCTCCTAAACTTTAAATATCAATGGGTATCTTCGAACGTCGACCCTGAAGCCGATTAACTCGGCCGAGCTTTTCTTCTCGTTCTTTTCAAACTTTTAAGGGCTCGCTCAAGAGGAGATCGCAGGGTTACCGAGCTCCAAATTCGCCAGCCTCGTCTTCGAACGGCCCCTCTGGCTCTCGTCGTCCAATTCGCGAACCTTGGTGCAGATCCAGCACGAAGCGTACATGTTGACGCTACAATTCAAAATCGTCAGCAAATTCCCAAAAAAAAAAAAAAAAAAACCCCGTGGATGCACTCACCGATCGATGCAGGTGCCCGGCAACCTGCTGCCATGGCACTTGGGGAGGAAGCCGAGCTCCTCGAACTTGGCGATGTACCAGGGGCGGAGGCCAGCGGAGCGGAGCATGACGCGGCCGCGGGGCGCGAGGGCCTTGTTGAGGGCGCGGATCTGCGCGTCGGCCTCGTCGCCGTCCGGGTTGAACCAGTCCATGCTGTCCATCACCACGGCGATGGTCAGCGTGCCCGGGCTCATCCGCGCGATCACCTCGTTGATCTCGTCCGTGTGGATCCGCAGCCCGTCGAAGGCGTTCGCCTGGCTTAGCTTCACGTGCGAGGACGCTCGCAGGTAGTCGGCGTGGCAGCGGCGGCTGTAGTGGCCCTGCAGGCAGAGATAGTAGTAGTAGTTGTCCTCGGATAGTAAAGTGGTATGGGCAACAGGGTCAAGTGTGTTGACGGCATACTCCCATATGGCGTGACCTTCGGAGCTGGCTTCAGCGTCGCCCTGGCTTTTGTAGTCCTTTTCTATGATCGCGTGCTGCTGTTTCGGCACACCCAAAGCCTTCCACAACCATTTCTCGCTGCCAACGATGATGCTGTGCAGTAGTTTGCTTAATAGCACCGGCCGTATCGAACGGTCCCAGATCTCCTTTTGCTCATTCAGAGTCTGTGCTTCTAAGAGCTTCTTAACTTCGCCTCTCGTTCCTGTCAAGAAGAGGAGCCACTTGGCCAACTTGATGGCGTGTCTGCTGCCTCCACTGTAGAACAGACCATCACCTCCAAAGATGCGTGGGCCATGGCTGAGCCAGAACTGAAACGCGTGGCTCGACATGTGTGGCGATAGCTTTTCGATGAGCAAGGTCCGGAAATCACCATGCTTGCCTTCGCCAAACATCTTCCACACGTCAGTATATCCCAAGCTCTGGAAAGCCGCAACCTTGAGTTCCAGAAGGTGATTCTGTGCCGGATTGAGATCTACGGCGTGGATACGTTTCGGCTTCTCGAGAGCGAAGGACAAGATGTTGTCTCCAGCCGATGTGAGCGCAAGGATAACGTCGTCGGGTTGAACCTTCAGAATGCGAGCGTCCACGCGCGAATCCTCCCAAGTGAAGGCATAGATGTACTCATCGTTAAACTGCGTATGCTTCTGCAGCTGATCATCGTAGTAAATGCGCCAGTGGTGATTCTGATACCAGAAGCACGGGAGTGGAAGCTTGCCGGCGAGATTCACAATGGCAGATTCGTAGGCTTTGCTCTTGCGTTCGAATGATTCAGAGCGCTTGAGACCTGACTTAGCTTGGAGATCCAGTGCCGCAAGGAACGGAGATTCAGTGGCCGCAGCGTTGAGTTCGGCCAACTGCCTTTCCAAGCTTAGACTGTCCTTGCTACATCCAATCCAGATGTAGTACGGAATGCGAACGCCAAACAAATGGTTGCGCGCATTAACACTCAACTTCGTGCCAAAACGATACTCAAGGTAATCACGACGAGCTCCTTCCAAATTGACACGGTCGAGTTCAAACCAAATGCGCCAAAAGGTTCGACTGAGCCAGGTGCAGTGCCTGTCGATGATACCGCCTGTATAGTTGCGGGAGCGATAATCGACTTGGTTCTGTACGTAGAAGTCGACGACGGCCACGAGGCCATTGAGAGACAAAAGAGAAGCCAGAGAGTCGATAACAGGATAGAACTCGGGAATCATTGAAAGAGCGTAGCTCATGGTGATGAGATCCGCGCCGCCAGCATTGTCGCCACCGTATGAGTCCTTGCTCTTTTCGTCATATGGGCCTTCATGCTCCTCGAGGCGGAAATAACGTGCATCCTGGCAAAGGACTTTGACGTTCTTCCAACCCAGTCGTTCGAAGCGAGCCCTGGCGATCTCACAAAGCGAAGGGGAGAAATCGACGAGATAAACTGCGCGGAAGAATTCAGTGACTGGGAGATATTCCGCCATGCTTTCAATGTTCCAGCCCGTGCCACCGCCGATCTGGATGGATTAGTGAAAATAATTAATTCGAGACATATACAAGACTTACATCAACCCAAACTGGTTTACGAATGAATTGCTTCTGTTTAAGCTGAGAAGCCACAAGGCCGAGCATGTCCTCTCGTCCACACAAAAGCCTTGTGCGGGTGGTGTCGTAGGTCTTAGCTTGGGCTTTGTAGAAGCTCTCGAGCGCTTCTTGTTGGTTGCCATTGCCATCTCCAGTGTGAGGCTTCAGGAAACAGCCGTAGACAAAATCCCAATAGGCCTGGACATTTTCGGGCAGGGCGAGCTTGAAGTGCTCGTCATACTCAACGAAGGCTAGGACGAAGACGGCGGCGAGGAAAAGAAAAAGCACGAGTCCAACGAGGGCGACTTTCTCACGCGGGTCGGTCGCGAATTGAAGGACTTCAGGGAGAGACATTTTGGCGCACGCGAGCAGCGAGAGGAACGGGAAGGAAAGTACTGGAGTATCGACGG